>ERZ795062.1628-NODE-1628-length-15688-cov-44.183074_pt1 | contig 15688 bp, 10 predicted proteins | sample MGYA00375146_ERZ795062 | MGnify/ENA primary metagenome ERZ795062 (study PRJEB30191, sample SAMN05720281) | activated sludge metagenome | isolation source: Anaerobic digester | place: USA | collected 2015-07-16 ... | reverse complement strand
AAGAGCCCGAGCCCTGAACTGCCCAGCACGAGCGGCACGGGGAACTCGACCTCGATGCCCAGCAACACTCCGGTGACCCCACCTGCCTGGCGGACGGCGAGGCTGGCGCTGGCGCGCAGCTTGAGGGGGATGATCTGCAGGTCGAACGACCCGGAGAAGCCGCCCGTCTCGAAGGACAGGTAACCGCGCCCGGTGATGACGTTGGGGATGTCGACGCTGGCCCCGAACTTGGTGAGCTGCAGGTCCAGTGGCGGACCGTCGACCCGCGCGCGGACCCGGACGGTCTCGATGGTGATGACACCTAGGTCCAGCCCCAGACCGACCTCGACCTCGAGGTAGGTCGGGTTGTCGCGGCTGACCCGCACGCCGAGGATCCGCAGGATGTTGTCCAGCGGCGGGGCGGCGGTGAGGCTGCCCGCCGGGATGTCCAGGGTGTAGCCCCGGTCGGGGAAGAACACGGGCAGGGGGACGTAGTCGACCCCGCCCCCACCCGCAGGCACGGTGTCCCACGAGGAGCGCAGACCGATGGCCTTGTAGCGGGTGACGATCGGGTGGGCCGGGTCGACCCGCACGAGGGTGAGGTCGAAGGAGAACGCCGCCTCGATGTCGACGAGCACCGTCACCTGGGTGCCCCGCTGGGACACGGTGGTGATCCCGTCGGCGCCGAGGATGCCCTGCGACACGATGATCTCGGCCCCGCGCAGGGTCAGCCGGTGGGTGTGCAGCAGATCGGAGGCCCCAAGCGCGATCGAGCCCAACGCGACGACCGCCCCGGCCGCCGGTGACAGTTCAGTGGCGCTCGCGCTGAGCGGCGCGAGGATCGACAACGCCCCGAGGATGTCGAGGGCCACCTGGTTGGCGTTGCTGTCGGTCATCTCGGCCAAGCCGTCGAGGTCGCCCTCCTTGGCTCGGAACTCGCCGCTGACCTCCCACGCCCCCTGATCCTCGGCGATCCGCAGCCGGACGAGGAAGGTGCACACGCCGTCCGCCGCATTGCGTGGCCCGGAGCGCAGCGCCGGTTGGCCGCGGCGGCGCAGCGACGCCTCGGTCGCCGTCTCGATGTCGAACTCGCCGTAGATCTCGCAGCGCACGAACGTGCTGCGCACGAGCTCGACGCGGACGCCGATCTTGTGGAAGCAGTCCGGTGGCTGCGATCGGGTCGGCGTCGGGTCGGTGCGGGCTGGCGGGGTGGGCGCGGGTCGGCTCAACTCACCGGTGACGGTGATCGAGGCGGGCGGGTCGGCGCTGACTGCCCGCGCGCGCCACCAGGACGCGGAGCCTGCGGCCGGCGCGGGCTGGCCATCGATCGATGTCCCCGCCCGAGCAGCCGCGGTGCCGTCGGCGCTGCCGGCGACGACGTTGGTGTAGCCCACCGAGCGCAAGGCGGCGATCATGCCGTCGCGCCGTCGCGCGGACAAGGCTCGGTTGCGCTCCTCCTGGGCGGTGCTGGAGTCACCTTCGTAGGAGGCAAAGCCGCTGACCGTCAGCTGCGTTCCGGCGCCGATGACGGGCAACCGGGTCCGCGCGTGGTCGATGAACAGGGCGCTCGCCGAGTGGTGGGTCCGGTCGGTCGCGGGGCCGATGTGCGTGTTGGCGGGGTTGACGGCATACGCATCGCCGTCGGCGACCTTGGGGCGGTCGAACAGGTAGTAGGCGTCGAGGGTCTGCACCTGTCCCGCCGTGGTGACGGCGGTGACCGCGACGGTCGCCCCCTGCGCGACCGGCACCTCCGCCTCGGTCCCGGTGATCGTGCCGCCGGGCCAGGCCCAGGTCGCCGCCGCCCCTGACGAGAGGCGCACCCGCGCGCTCGTCGGGGTGCTCGGCTCGACGAGCACGAGGTATGCCGCCTCGCTCGAGGTCGTCCGCACGGTGACCGGAGTGCCGCTCGCGCCCGCCGTCACCGGCGTCGCGCTGCGGCTCACGGTGATGGTGCGCGTCGTGACGACGGGTCCACCGCCGACCGCGGTGAGGGCGACGACGACCGAGATCGACCCGGCGGGTGGCGTGGTGACGGGCGCGCGGTCGTCGTCGGTGCGGACGCCGTTGACGGTGATCGACACGTCGTAGGCGCCGAGCCCGCCGGACGACTCGGCATACACCGTGGTGTGCTCGGGGAGTTGCGCGGAGTCTCCGGTGAAGCCGATCTGTTGGCCCGCTTCGGTGACGAATCGCACGACGATCGCGGGGGCGTGGCCGCGGTTGACGACCTCGGCCTCGAAGAGCCCGGTGACGCCTTCATGGACGCCAATGCCGATCCAGAGGTTCTCCACGCCGGCCATGACCGAGAGGCCGTCGAGCCCTTCGGGCGCGACGAACAGGCGGACATCGGGCAGGAAGAGGCCCTGCCAGTTGCTCGGCATCGCCCGGGCGCCGGCGGGCACGCCGCTCGGGCCCGCGGTCCCGGACAGGTCGAGGACCGCCGTGCGGAAGGCGAACCCGACGGTGTCGGACGGGCCGACGAGGGCGTAGGGCGGTTCCATCCGGATGAATTCATAGACCTGGTCGACCGCAGGGCCGGCCGTGGTCGCCGAGAGCAGGTCGACGCCGACGGCTGCGCCGGAGAGTTGCTGCACCCGAACCCGCAACGCGGGCAGGGTGAACCGGACGATCGGGTTGGCCGCGTCGAAGCGCAGGTGCCCGAAGGAATCGAGCATCGCGCCGCGCAGGAACGGCATCCGGATCCGCAGGGACGGGGCGTGCAGGATGACCCGCCAGCCGTCGTCCATGGTGCCGCCGGGACCGGTGAGGTGCAGGCCCAACTCGACCGTCACCCGGGGGTCCGGGAACTCGATCGGGGTGCCCGTCGAGCCGCTGGAGCTGCTGAAGCCGCCCGTCCGCGGGTCGAGGGCCAACGGCCCGGTGAGGTCCTGGGTCGCGGTATAGGTCGACCACGTCCCGTCGGGTTCGGTGGTCTCGACCGGGCCGGTGCCGGTCAGCCCGTCGAGCAGCGGACGTAGACCGTCAAGCTCGCCTGAGTCTCGGAGCGCAGAAGGCAGCTCGTCCCACAACGCCATGGCACTTCCTTGGGAGAGTTGGAAGTTCGAGCGTGGACAACGCCGGGGCGTCGTGGGTCCTAGTGGAGCACAGACCAGTGCGAGGCGCGCGCCGAATGCCCGGATTGCCTCTCGATTTCCTCTTGCAGCCCTCTCGGCCGGGTCGACCCGTTGCCAGTGGGGCCGTCAAGATCGTGTCAAGAAGCGCTAGGAGCTCCTTGCTGTCGGCGGAGCGCCGGATCCGGTCGGATGCACTTGGGGGCATGGCAGAAGACATCGTCGGGCTCGTCATCGGCTTGAGCCTCGTCGGCTATTTGCTCTACGCGCTCGCGCGCCCCGAGAGGTTCTGAGTCGAGGTGAGCCCCACCCTGCAGGCCGTCCTCTATGTGACGACGGTGGCCCTCATCCTCGCTCTGGCGCACGTGCCGCTCGGCGAGTGGATGTATCGGATCTTCACCGATGAACGCGACTGGAGGATGGAACGCCTCGTCTACCGACTCGTCGGTGTCGATCCGCGCTCCGAACAGCGCTCGTCGGTCTACGCGGTGAGCGTGCTGGCCTTCGGCGTGGTGTCGGTGGCCTTCCTCTGGCTGCTCATCCTCGTCCAGGGCTGGCTCCCGTGGGGCATGGGCCGCGGCCAGAACTGGCACACCGCCCTCAACACGGCGATCTCGTTCACGACCAACACCAACTGGCAGTCGTATGCCGGTGAGGCTGGTGCCGGCCACACCGTCCAGATGGTGGGTCTCACCGTCCAGAACTTCGTGTCGGCCGCCACCGGCCTCGCCGTCGCCGCGGCGCTCATGCGCGGCATTGCCAGGCAGGGCGCCGACCGACTCGGCAACTTCTGGGTCGACCTGACTCGGGCCTGCGTGCGGCTGCTCCTGCCGATCGCGGCGATCGCCGCCGTGCTCTTGCTCGTCGGTGGCGTCATCCAGAATCTTGATGCCCCGCAGACGATCACGACCCTCGCCGGTCAGCAGCAGGCCGTCCAGGGCGGCCCCGTCGCCAGCCAAGAGGCGATCAAGCTCGTTGGCACCAACGGCGGCGGCTTCTTCAACGCCAACTCGGCGCACCCCTTCGAGAATCCGAACGGGTGGACCAATCTCCTCCAGATCGTCCTCATCCTGTTGATCCCCTTCGCCCTGCCATGGACCTACGGCCGGATGGTCGGCGACCGTCGCCAGGGCGCTGTCGTCACAGCGGTGATGGCTGGATTGTTCGCGGTCTCGGTCACCCTCACGACGTGGGCCGAGAGGGCCGCCGCAGTCGGCGTCGCGGGCTCGTTGGAGGGCAAGGAGATGCGATTCGGGATCGTGCCCTCGGCCATCTTTGGGGCGGCGACGACCAGCACCTCGACGGGTGCGGTCAATTCGATGCACGAGTCGTACAGCCCGCTCGGGGGTGGCCTGCTCATGGTCAACATGCAGTTGGGCGAGGTGTCCCCCGGTGGGGTCGGCACGGGGCTCTACGGGATGCTCGTCATGGTCATCATCACCGTGTTCATCGCTGGCCTGATGGTCGGCCGCACGCCCGAACTCCTCGGCAAGGCGATCGGCCGCCGCGAGATCACGTATGCCGCGCTCGCCTCGGTGACGATGCCGGCCCTCGCCCTGCTCTTCACCGGTGCGTCGCTGCTGATCCCGGCCGCCCGAGACGCCCTGCTCAACAGCGGGTCGCACGGGCTGTCGGAGATGCTCTACGCCTACACCTCGGCGGCCAACAACAACGGCTCGGCGTTCGCAGGCCTCTCGGCCGACCAGCCCTGGCTCAACCTCTCACTGGGGTTCTGCATGTTCGTCGCGCGGTTCGGGATCATCGCCTTCACCCTGGCGCTGGCAGGCAGCCTCGCCCGGCAGAAGCGCCGCCCCGTGACGGAGGGCACGATGCCCACCCACACTCCCTTGTTCGCGACCCTGCTGACCGGCATCGTCCTCGTCCTCGCCGCGTTGACCTTCTTCCCGGCCCTGGCGCTTGGCCCTCTGGCGGAGGCTCTCTCATGACGACCACGCTTCGACCGCACCACCACGACGGACACCAGGGGCCGGCCCGCAAGCCGCTCACTGCCCAGGCCTTGGAGAACCTGCCCCAGGCACTGGCCAAACTCGACCCTCGACACCTGGTCCGTCAGCCGGTGATCTTTGTCGTTTGGATCGGCTCGGTTCTGACGACGGCGCTGTCCGTGCTGCAGCCCAGCGCCTTCGCGATCTCCATCACCCTGTGGCTGTGGGCGACGATCGTCTTCGCCAACCTCGCGGAGGCTATCGCTGAGGGCCGAGGCAAAGCGCAAGCGGCGACTCTCCGCCAGACCCGCACCACGACCACGGCCCGGCGACTGCTCGATGACGGGACGGAGGAGCAGATCTCTGGCAACGAGCTTCGGCTGGGCGACCGAGTCGTCGTCGAGGCGGGCCAGGTGATCCCTGGAGACGGCGACGTCATCGACGGCGTCGCGACCGTCGACGAGTCGGCCATCACCGGCGAGTCCGCCCCCGTGATCCGCGAATCCGGCGGCGACCGCTGCGCGGTCACGGGCGGCACGACGGTGCTGTCGGACCGGATCGTCGTCCAGATCACGAGCAAGCCGGGCGAGACCTTCATCGACCGGATGATCGCGCTGGTGGAAGGCGCAGCGAGGCAGAAGACGCCGAACGAGATCGCCCTCGGGATCCTGTTGACCGTCCTCACGTTGATCTTCGTCCTGGCGGTCATCGCCCTCCAACCGATGGCCATTTACTCCGGCGGGCGCCTGTCGCTCGTTGTGCTGGTCGCCCTCCTCGTCTGCCTCATCCCCACCACCATCGGTGCGCTGCTGTCGGCCATCGGCATCGCCGGGATGGACCGGCTGGTCCAACGCAACGTGTTGGCCATGTCCGGCCGCGCCGTCGAGGCGGCCGGTGACGTGTCGACCCTGCTGCTGGACAAGACGGGGACGATCACCTTCGGCAATCGCCGGGCCTCTGACGTCCTTCCGGTCGAAGGGGCGACGCGTGAGGAACTGTTGCGCGCGGCATACCTCTCCTCGCTGGCCGACGAGACGCCTGAGGGACGGTCGATCGTCGATTACGCGCTCGCGGAGGGCCTCACGGGCGAAGTGGGTTCCGCCGCCGATCTCCTGCGGGACGGCGCCCAGTTCGTTCCGTTCACGGCGCAGACCCGCATGTCCGGGGTCGACGTCGCTACGGGAACGCGCGTGCGCAAGGGCGCCGGGAGCGCGTTGGCCCGGTGGGTGCATGACGAGGGTGGCCACATGGCACACGATGTCGATGACCGGGTCGACGAGATCAGCACTGCGGGTGGAACCCCGCTGGTCGTTGCCATCCAGGAGCCGGGGACTGCTCCCCGGCAACTCGGCGTGATCTTCCTCAAGGACATCGTCAAGCCAGGCATGGCCGAGCGGTTCGCGCAGTTGCGTCAGATGGGCATCCGCACGGTGATGATCACCGGCGACAACCCCCTCACCGCCGCGGCGATCGCCAAGGAGGCCGGGGTAGACGACTTTCTCGCCGAGGCCACGCCCGAGGACAAGATGGCCCTCATCAAGGCTGAGCAGGAGGGCGGCCGTCTCGTCGCGATGACCGGCGACGGCACGAATGACGCTCCGGCGCTTGCGCAGGCCGACGTCGGCGTGGCGATGAACACCGGAACCTCGGCGGCCAAGGAAGCCGGAAACATGGTGGACCTCGATTCGGATCCGACCAAGCTCATCGACATCGTCGGTATCGGCAAGCAGTTGCTGATCACCCGCGGAGCGTTGACCACCTTCTCGATCGCCAATGACATCGCTAAGTACTTCGCGATCATCCCCGCCATGTTCGTCAGCACCTTCCCCGGGCTCGCGGCGCTCAACGTCATGCGGCTGCACTCCCCGCAGTCAGCGATGCTGTCCGCGGTCATCTTCAACGCGTTGGTCATCGTCGCCCTGATCCCCTTGTCGCTCAAGGGTGTGGCCTATCGACCGCTCAGCGCGGCGGCCCTGCTGCGACGCAACCTGATCATCTACGGCCTTGGCGGCGTCCTGACGCCGTTCCTTGGCATCAAGGCCATCGACCTGCTCGTTTCCCTCGTCCCCGGATTGTCGTGACAGCCATGACCAGACAGTTGTGGGCTGCGACCCGCGCCCTCCTCGTCCTCACCGTCCTCCTCGGTGTCGCCTACCCGCTGGGCATGACCGCCCTCGCCTTGGCGATGCCTGATCGGGCTACCGGTTCGCTCGTCATGATTGACGGTCGGCCCGCGGGTTCGGTGCTGCTGGGTCAGGCCACGGTCGAACCGCAGTGGTTCCGGGCCCGACCGTCGGTGTCGGACTACTCGGGGGAGACCAGCGGCGGCAGCAACTGGGGCCCGTCCGCTGCCGAGTTGTCAGCCGATCTTGCGGCGCGCGCAGCCGACCTCCGCGCGGTCAACCCGTTGGCGCCCGCCGGCCCGATCCCCGCTGACGCCCTCACCACCAGCGCCAGCGGCTTGGACCCGCATATCTCCCCGGCGTATGCCGCATGGCAGGCGCCCAGGGTCGCCGCCGCCCGCGGGATGACCGTTGAGCAGGTGCAACGACTGATCGACGCGAACATGACATCCGGCGAGCTCGGCTTCCTCGGCGCTGATCGCGTCAACGTCACCACCCTCAACGCGGCCCTCGCCACCCTCGGGCGCTGACGGCATACGGGACAATCGACACCATGGCACGCGGCCGACTGCGGATCTACCTCGGGGCTGCCCCCGGGGTCGGTAAGACGGTCGCCATGCTTTCGGAGGGTGCCCGACGCAAGGCTCGTGGCACGGACGTCGTTGTCGGGGTCGTCGAGACTCACGACCGAGCTCACACCGCGGCGATGCTCGACGGCCTTGAGATCGTGCCGCGCCGCACGGTCCCGCACCGCGGGGCGACGATCACCGAGATGGACCTCCCTGCGGTGCTGGCCCGTCACCCGCAGGTGGTGCTGGTCGACGAACTCGCCCACACCAACGCTCCCGGATCTGAGCACCACAAGCGCTGGCAGGACATCGAGGCGTTGCTGGCGGCCGGCATTGACGTGATCTCGACGGTGAACATCCAGCACCTGGAGTCGCTCAACGACGCCGTCGAGGACATCACCGGGATCGTCCAGCAGGAGCGGGTGCCCGACGCCGTCGTCCGAGCCGCCGACCAGATCGAACTCGTCGACATGTCGCCCGAAGCACTGCGCCGTCGGATGGCCCACGGCAACGTCTACAAATCTGACAAGGTCGACGCCGCCCTGTCGCACTACTTCCGGGTCGGCAACCTCGCCGCCTTGCGGGAGCTCGCGCTCCTCTGGCTTGCCGACCGCGTCGACGAGGGGCTGGACCTCTATCGACATGCCCACGACATCGACGCCACCTGGCCCACCCGCGAACGGATCGTCGTCGCGGTCTCCGGCGGCCCGGAATCCGAGGCCCTCGTCAGACGGGGAGCCCGGATTGCAGCGCGCGGAGCAGGTGGTGAGCTCGTCGTCCTTTACGTCGCGCGAGCCGACGGTCTGGCTGGCGCGCCCGTCGAGGCACTCGCGAAGGTGCGGCGCATGGTCGAGGAGGTCGGCGGCACGTTCCACACGATCTCCGGCGAAGACCGCGCGCGCGCCATCCTCCAGTTCGCTCGCGCCGAGAACGCCTCGACGATCCTCGTCGGTGCCAGCCGCCGGCCATGGTGGCGGGCGCTCGTCCGACCTGGCGTTGCGGCCCCGGTCATCGAGGGATCTGGTGACATCGACGTCCACGTCGTCACGCATAGCGCTGCCGGCACCCGGCACGCATACGTCGCGCGGGCGCCGCTGGCCCGCCGACGCGTGGTCGAGGGCTATGCCTGGGGGGTGGTCGGCGGGGCCGTCCTCACGGCCGTCCTGTGGCAGCTCGATGCTCGACTCGGCCAGCCCCTGGGGCTGCCCCTCGTCGTCCAGCTCTACCTCGTGCACACCATCGTTGCGTCGCTGATCGGTGGGATGGCCCCGGCGATCGTCACCGCCGTCATCTCCTCACTCACCGTGAACTGGTTCTTCACCCCGCCGATCGGGAACTTGACGATCGCGGCGCCCGAGAACGCCCTGGCCTTGGCCCTGTTCATCGTTGTGGCGGCAGCCGTATCGCTGGTCGTGCACCGCAGTTCCCGCCGGGCGGAGACGGCGTTGGCCGCGCAGCAGGAGTCTGCCGCCCTCGCGGAGTTGACCCACACGTTGTTGGGATCGACCGAGCAGCTCGCGCTCCTGCTGAGCCGCGCGATCGACATGTTCGGTGTCACCGGGGCAGCCGTCGTCCGCCGCCGGACGAAGGACGAGCCGGACTCGGTCATCGCGGCCACCGATGGGTTCGACCTCAGCGGCGGCGCCACGACCACCGAGGCCGTGGACGAGGAGCACGACCTCATCCTCACCGGAGGGCCGGTGCCTGCCGAGCGCAAGCGGCTGCTCGCGGCATACTCCGCCCACGCCGGAGCCATCCTCGCGCGCCGCGCCCTACAGGATCAGGCGCGCAGCGCGGAGCACCTGACCCGGGACAACAAGGCCCGGACCGCGCTGCTGTCCGCGGTGTCCCACGACCTGCGCACCCCGTTGGCAGGGATCAAGGCGGCTATCGGCAGCCTGCGCAGTCATGAAGTCGAGTTCAGCCCCGAGGACCGAGCCGAGCTCGAGGAGGCGATCGACGACTCGGCCGACCGGCTGGAGTCTCTGATCGGGAACCTCCTGGATATGTCCCGCCTCCAGGTCGGCGCGCTCGTGGCGCATCCGCGGCTCACCGACCTCGGCGAGATCGTGCCGGCCGCGATCATCGGGTCGGCCGCCACCGGACGGGTCACCTGGACCCTGGGCGAGGGAGCGAGGTATGCCGAGGCCGACCCCGGCCTCCTGGACCGGGTGCTCAGCAACCTTGTCGAGAACGCCATGCGTCACCATGACGACCCAGCGAAGATCCGGGTGACAACCAGTCGGATACGGGACGAGGTGCAACTTCGAGTGATCGACTCGGGCCCGGGGATTCCCGAGGCGATGCGCGAGCCGGCCTTCCAACCTTTCCAACGGCATACCGACTCTGGGGGGAGCGGCGTCGGTCTCGGGCTGGCTGTCGCGCGCGGGCTGGCCGAAGCGATGGGCGGGACCCTCACCGCGGAGGAAACTCCCGGCGGTGGCCTCACCATGGTCGTCGCCCTCCCCGCCGGGGTGTCCCCGTGAGCGCCCGAGTGCTCGTCGTCGACGACGATCCGACCATCCTGCGGACGCTGAGGATCAACCTTCGCGCGCGCAACTACGAGGTCGAAGCGGTCACCAACGGCCGCGACGCCTTGAGCGCCTTCATGGAGGCCCCACCCGACCTCGTCGTGCTGGACCTGGGGTTGCCGGACGTTGATGGCGTCGAGGTGCTGCGACGAATGCGGCGGATCAGCCGGGTGCCGGTTGTCGTCCTGTCCGCCCGGCAGGACAGCGATGACAAGGTGGAAGCCCTGGACGAGGGTGCCGACGACTACGTGACCAAGCCCTTCGGGATGGATGAGCTGATGGCCCGGATCCGCGCCGCGATCCGCCGCGGCGGTGAGGCGCTGGCCTCCACTCCACCGTTCTCGTGCGATGACTTCACCCTCGACTTCGACGAACGGACCTGCGAGGCAAGCGGATCCATCGTGCACCTCACCCCGACCGAGTGGCGCCTGCTGGCCGAGCTGGCCCGCCACGACGGACGCATCGTCCCCCACGAGAACCTCCTCAAGGCTGCCTGGGGACCCACCTACGGACGGGAATCCAACTACCTACGCGTCTACGTGAGCCAACTCCGGCGCAAGTTGGAGCCCGACTCATCCCGGCCCCGCCACCTGCTGACCGAGCCCGGTCTCGGTTACCGCCTCGTGCGACGAGGCCACGACTGACGGCGGTTGCGTCGGTGGGGCAGGCTGCGGGATTCAGCGGGGGGCGACTGCCCAACGCAGCCGCACGTCCTGGCCGGGGCGGCACTGGGCTGCTCGATCCACATCGGCGGCCCGGACGACCGCGACGACGGGGTAGCCGCCGGTGACCGGGTGGTCGGCGAGGAACACGATCGGCTGTCCGTCGGCGGGCACCTGGACGCCGCCCACGACGACTCCCTCGCTGGGCAGTTCGGCGTCCGCCCAGCGCTCGCCCCGGCTCAGCGCCGGCCCGGTCAGCCGCATTCCGACCCGATCACTGCTCCCCGACACCGTCCATGGCGTGGCCGTCAGAGCCCGTGGGTCGGCGAGCCAGTCCAGGCGCGGTCCGGGCAGCAGGGTGAGCTCGACCCTCCCTCCCTCGGGTGCCGCGACAGGGGCGACGTCCATGGTGGGTCCTCCCGCCCCGGGCTCGCCGACGGGCACCACCTGACCCACCCGAAGCGGCGCTGGGCCGATCCCCGACAGGGTGTCGCTGGACCGCGACCCGAGGACAGGGTCCAGATCGATCCCCCCGCGGACGGCGAGGTAGCTGCGCAGCCCGGTGGGCGGCATACCCAGAGCGAGGACGGCCCCGTCGGGGAGGTGAACGGGTGCCGCGTGACCGACCGGTCTGCCGTCGACCGTGGCAGGAGCGGCCGCGCCGGTGACGACGACGGTGAGCGAGCCGCGGGCCCGCACGACGAGGCCGCCGAGGGTGACTTCCACGGCGGCGCGCCCGACCGGCTCCCCGAGCAGACGCCCCGCGAGGAGGTATGCCGCGCGGTCGGCCGCCCCGGAACGCCCCACTCCCACAGCGGCATACCCGAGTCGTCCGAGGTCTTCGACGAGGGCGAGCGGCCCGGTGGCAACCACCTCAAGCGCGCGGATCACGGCGGGCCGCCCACGTTGCGAAAGCGCACCCGCATCCCCGGCCGAAGCACCGCGGGAGGGTCTCGATGCAGATCCCAGAGGGTCACCTCGGTGCGCCCGATGAGCTGCCAACCGCCGGGTGAGTCGGTGGGGTAGATCCCGCTGTAGGGGCCGGCGAGGGCGACCGAACCGGCGGCGACGCGCGGGCGAGGCTCGGCCCGGCGCGGGACGACGAGCCTCGGGTCGCCGCCGACGAGGTAGGCGAAGCCGGGGGCGAACCCGGTGAACCCCACGTCCCACTCGGCCCCCGTGTGCGCGTCGACCACCTGAGCGGGGCTCAGCCCGGTGAGGGCTGCCACGTCGAGCAGATCCGGCCCGTCGTAGACGACGGGGATCTCGAGGGGGGCGACGATCTCGGGGGTTTGGCCGCCGCCGGTCCCGAGCTCGCGCACGGGAAGCCTGGCTGCACTGACGGATTCGAAGATCGCTGGCCGCAGCTCGGTCATCGTGGTCAGGCGCCACGCGATGACGAGGACGGTGCGCTCGCCGGTGACCACGTCGTGGACGTCGCTCCAAGGCGGCCCGCCGGCAGCCCGCAAGTGATCGAACTGTCGGGCCAGGGCCACCGCGGTCAGCGTGTCTGCGACCTCGACGAGCAGTGCCCTCTCGCCACACGGCAGGACGCGGACGAGGCCCGGCTCAGTCTCCGAAGGCACGAACGGCCACCCCGGCCTGCTCCAGGGCAGCGCGGACCGCGCGTGCGATGGCAACGGCCCCGGGAGTGTCACCGTGGACGCACACCGAGTCGGCCGAGATCGGCACGGCGGTTCCCTCGACCGAGGGCACGGCGCCGTCGCGAGCCATGCCGACGACGCGGGCCGCGACCTCGTCGGGGTCATGGAGCAGGTCGCCCGGCTCACCGCGAGGCACGAGAGTGCCGTCGGCCCGGTAGCCCCGGTCGGCGAAGGCCTCAGTCGCCGTGGGCAACTCGGCCTCGGCGGCGAGTGTGAGGAGTCGGCTGCCCGCCATCCCGAGGACGGTGATCGAGCCGTCGTATGCCGCGACCGCAGCGACGATCGCCCGCGCGTGCGGCTCGTGGCGAGCGGCAGCGTGGTAGAGCGCGCCGTGGGGCTTGAGGTAGGTGACGCTCCCACCGGCTGCACGGCATACCCCGTCGAGGGCCGCGAGCTGGACGAGGACGTCGGCGCGGACCTCCTCCTCGCTGGCGTCGATGAAGCGGCGACCGAAGCCGACCAGGTCGCGGTAGGACACGTGGGCGCCCACGGTGACGCCCCGGTCGAGGGCCGCCCCGACCGTCCGAGTCATGGTGAGGGGGTCGCCGGCATGGAAGCCGCAGGCGATGTTGGCACTGGTGACGACGTCCAACAAGGCCAGGTCCTCGCCCATCGTCCAGGCACCAAAGGACTCGCCCAGGTCGGCGTTGAGGTCGATGTGCACGACACGATTGTCCGACATGGACCGGTGTGGGGCAGCGGCCTCGCGACCGACCGGCCCTTGGCCGCAGGATTCGTTGCTCAGGTGCCTGTTGACCGGAGCTTATGCGGGCTAGCATTCCCCCAGCGGCTCGGGGCGCGCGCTGCATGCTTCTGCGCGTGGCCCCGGTGGGAGCGGACGCTCGACCCGGACTCAAGGACGAGAGGATCCCTCGTGAGTGCATCACTGGCTGCGCGTCGCTGGACGCATCGAGCGTTCGGAGGCGCGGTCGCCCTGGCCCTGGCGGGGAGTGCGGCGATGACCGCGCAGGCCGCGACCGGCTCGGCCGCGATCGACCCGAACTCAGACGGCGTCGTCGCGACCTCAGGGGTGGACTCGTCCAGCGCCCTGATCCAACTCGTCGGCGACCCGCTCTCGACCTCACCCGATGTCGACCACGGCAACGGCCGGGTCAAGCTCGACGGGCAGAAGACCAAGAGCGTCAAGGCGGCGCTCGCCGCCCAGCGCAACGCCCTCAAGTCGTGGCTGCGCGCCAACGCCCCCAAGGCGAAGGTGACCGGCGAATACGACTTTGCCCTGAACGCGATCGCCGTGCGTCTCAATGGCACGTCGGTCGCCACGCTGCGTCAGGCGCCCGGCGTGGCCTCGGTGCAGTTGCAGGGGCTCTTCCACCCGACGGCGGACGACCCGGACCTGGCTCGAATCGACGGCCTGCTCGGTTGGTCGGCTGCCGGCGCCACCTCGGAGCCTAGTGACCCGGCATCGTGGGCCGGCGCGGGCGTGCAGGTCGGCATCATCGACTCCGGTGTCGATGCCAGCCACCCTTGTTTCAGTGATGAACGTTTCCCTGCCACCCGGCAGCTCGGCGACACGCACTTCACCAACAACAAGGTCATCGTCGCGAAGGTCTTCAACAACAAGGCCGGCAGCAAGGGATACACCGCTGAGGCGATCGGCGAGCACGGCACCCACGTCGGTGGCACGGTCGCCTGCAACCTGCAGACCCCGGCCGTCGTCAACGGCGTCGACATCACCTATGACCCCAGCGGCGTGGCCCCCGGAGCCCAGCTCGGCAGCTACAACGTCTTCCCCGGTGACGATGGTGACGCTCGCAGCGAGGACATCCTCAACGCCATCGAGGCCGCGGTCGCTGACGGGATGGACGTGCTCAACATGTCCCTCGGTGGCGGCTCGCACGGCATCCAGGACCTGCTGACCGTCGCTGTCGACAACGTCGACCGCGCGGGCATCGTTGTCGCCGTCTCGGCGGGCAACGAAGGCCCCGGCGTCATGACCATCGGCTCCCCAGGCATGGCCGAGCGCGCGCTCACCTCGGGTGCCTCGACCGTCGGGCACTTCGTCGGCCTCTCCATCAAGGGCGAAGGCACCGAGGTGTATGCCGCGACCGGCGACTTCCCCGCCCCCACGGCACCGATCTCCGCCACGCTGGAGGCGGTCAAGAACGCTGATGGCACGCTCGGCAACGGGTGTGCGGCAGGCGCCGTCTCCGCAGCCGTGCCGGCAGGGTCGATCGCCCTCATCTCGCGTGGTACATGCACCTTCGGGACCAAGGTCGCCAACGCCAAGGCAGCTGGTGCAGTCGCGGCGATCATCGTCAACAACGTCGCCGGTGACCCGATCGCCATGGCCGCCGACACCGCCCTGCCGGCCGACGTGCAGCAACTGCCTGCCGTCATGACGGCCCTGTCGACCAAGGGCGCCCTGCTGGCGCTGGATGGCCAGCCGGTGACGATCGGTTCCGACCAGGCCTACCGGGTCACGACCAGCAACGACATCATGGCCGGGTTCTCCAGCCAGGGTCCGGTCGACGTGAGCTACCGCGTCAAGCCGGACGTCGTCGCCCCCGGCGTCAACGTCCTGTCCTCGATCCCGATGTCCTACTGCGACAACGACGTCGAGGGCTGCTGGGCGTTCTTCCAGGGCACGTCGATGTCCAGCCCGCACCTGGCCGGAATGGCTGCCGTCGTCCGCTCGGCGAACCCCGGTTGGGATGCCTGGCAGGTCCGCTCGGCGATCGCCAACACCGCCAAGCTGGGCGTGCTGACGAGCTTCACCGATGGCACCACGGTGGACGTCAACGTCCAGAAGGTCGGCAACGGCCTGGCTGACCTCGACGCCGCCGTCCTGGCGCAGGTCGCTCTCACGCGGCCCAGCGTGTCCTTCGGTGCGGTGCCCAACACGGCCGGCCAGTCGCTGACCGAGACGGTGACCGTGACGAACCTGACCGATGGGGCGCTGACCCTGCCGCTGTCGGTCTCAGACGGCCCGGGCGAAGGCGCCTTCACGGTCTCGCCCGCGTCGGTGAACCTGCCCGCTGGTGGCAGCGCCACGGTGACGGTGACGTTCACGTCGGCTAAGGGTTCGGCGCTCGGCAACACCCAGGCGACGTTGATGGTCGGCTCGGCAGCGCACGCCGCGCTGTACGCCTACCTCAAGTAGTCGCTCGCTGCTTACCTCAGTC
>ERZ795062.1627-NODE-1627-length-15695-cov-6.499425_pt1 | contig 15695 bp, 24 predicted proteins | sample MGYA00375146_ERZ795062 | MGnify/ENA primary metagenome ERZ795062 (study PRJEB30191, sample SAMN05720281) | activated sludge metagenome | isolation source: Anaerobic digester | place: USA | collected 2015-07-16 ... | reverse complement strand
CCAGGCTTCTCAGCCAGGTGGGGAAACGGGTAAAACCCACCGCATAAAGCGGATTCTGAAAACTTCCTCCCTTCTTAAAAAGGATTTTTTAATTTTTGGGCATAAAAAAGCCCCCTTAATGGGGGGCTTAAGCAGAATGTTTAGTTGTAATCATTTAGACATTAAACCGGTATTAAATTGTATATTTCGTCGACTAATACAACTCTGGGGTTATTGTATTTGTACTTTGAACATTCAGCTTTAACTGAGTCAATATCGCTAAAACTGAGAGCGTTAGAAAGAAACTTTGTCCAGTAGTGTGATGAAATTCGTCTGTCCTGTAAGCATAAAGGCTGATTTTTTCCGTCACAGACAACAACAAACTTACCTTTAAGATTAACTAAACGCCTTTCCCTGTCTTTCATTATACCTGCTCTCTCTTTAGTCAAATAATCCAGCCAAGCTAATTCCTCGCCAACATCGTTGACATCATAGATAAGTTCTGCTTCGCTCAAGTTATCTGACTCCTTTACAATCGTTCCCCAACACGGGATTTGATTAAAATAAAGCTCCCTGTACCTGTATTTCTACTTTTTGGGGGACTGCCGGCATACTCACTAAACTGGTAAACTCCAGTTCGCGGAATTTAGCATCGAGCGAATACCGGTCTATCTGCAATTTGAGTTCTTCCAGAGATACAGGCAAACTACATATTTTGATAGTTGCTAAAGTCTTGGATAAATAAGCTAATTCCCTGCCTTCTGTTAAGGCTTTTATGGGAGATCTGATTCCCAAGTCTTTGCAAACATCCTTGAAGTGCTTTTCGTCCTCTAAGGCATCGTAAATTCCCTCTACTGTACCGTATTTCTGAAGTAGTGGAACAGCCGCTTTCTCCCCTACTCCTCTGACTCCAGGAATGTTGTCTGATGAATCTCCTTCGAGTGCTTTTTTGTCAATTATCTGCTCCGGATTCAATCCATAGACTTCTTTAACCAACAGCGGAGTGAATTCAAATGCGCCATTGGGTACAAAACCTTCTGGCTTGCCATAGATTCGCTTCAAATCCTCTGCTTTGTTGGTTATCAGCCATACTCTAGTACGGTCGGAAACCAGCTGCAGAACATCCTGATCTTTAGTGTAGATGTAAACCGGAGTTTGTGATTCAAACTGCCGGCTGAGGCTTCCTATAAAGTCGTCTGCTTCAATATTGGAGTCCATGAACTGTTTAATACCTGCAGCCCGAAGAACATCCTGCATGATAGCAAACTGACTTTTTAACTCAGGGGCAGTTTCTGCACGGTTGGCTTTATAGTCAGGGTATAACTCCCGCCGAAAAGTATCACGGGTGACATCCCAGGCTACGGCCAAATATTGAGGCTTACATCTCTCAATTAGGTTTTTCAGGCTTTTACACATGGCATAAACACCATTTGTAAAAATACCTGTTTTGGTCTGCATAATACTTGGCAGTACAAACCTTTTTTCTTCTGAGGTTTTGGCACGGAAGTATTCCGGTGGCACAGTTCCGAAGAAACAGGAGTTTAATATACTACTGCCATCTATTAGCAACAAACTCATTGAATCCCTCCTTGGAGGATTTGGTAGAATTCGCTTTCGGTTATGACCGGAACGCCATAAGCCAAAGCCTTACGATGTTTTCCTCCGCCTTCTTTATCTGGTCCAAGCAGGAGACAACTGGTATTCTTTGTAATGGATTTGGACACTCTACCGCCATTCTGCCGAATCATTTTCTCGTATTCGGACCGCTTTTTTCGGAGTGTTCCACTGATTACAATAGTTTGACCAGTCATTAAACCCCTCCTTTACCCCAACATCTCCATCAACTGGGATTCGCTGATAATTGGAATCCCTAGCTGTTGAGCCTTTTGGTACTTTGTTGTCCCGGTTTCCCCGGGGGCTGCCACCAAAAAGCTGGTTTTAGAACTTACGCTGCCGGCAACTTTGCCCCCGTTCTGTTTTATCAAGGTCTCTATTTCTGAACGTGGCCGGGACATAGTACCTGTCAGCACAAAGGTTTTTCCTGTAAGGGTTTCCTTTGTTTCAGTTATCATTTCTTCGGTATTTACTCCCGCTTCCACAAAACGTTGCAGCATATCTTTGGTTTGAGGATTCAGGAAGTAAAACCATATTCCCTGTGCAGTAACAGAACCTACGCCTTCAACATTAGCCAATTCTTCTTTAGAAGCGTTCGCTAAGTTATCTAATGTGCGATATTTTTGGGCCAATGCTAGAGCTGTAGTCTTACCTACTCCTGGAATTGCCAGCGCATATAACAACCGGGATAAAGGCAGATTCTTGGATTTTTCTATACCTTCAAGGATTTTGTTGATCTTGGTTTGCCCGAATCCCTCGATTTTTTCTATTTCCTCAGCTTTATTGTTTAAGCTGTATAAATCGGCGGGATTCTGGATAAAACCAAGGTCAAACAATGTTCTGACGTTAACTTCGCCCATGCCTTCAATATCCATGGCATCCCGGGAACAGAAATGAATGATTTTTTCAATTATTTGGTCCCGACAGAACGGATTAAGGCATGTTATATGGGGAACGTCAGGTTGTATCCATATGTCTTCACCACAGGAAGGACATTTAGTGGGTATTTCGGGCAATACAAGTTCCTGAGTGCGAGCTTCTACAACCGCACGGACTACCTTGGGTATTACGTCGTTGGCACGGGCGACTACAATCCGGTCGCCAATACGTATGTCCTGATCCAGAATAAATTGCTTGTTATGCAGAGTGGCCCGGTTAATAGTTACCCCATCAATTTCGATGGGATCAAATACTGCAACCGGAGTAATCTGGCCGCTTTTACCTACCTGCCATACGATTTCTCTTAGAATGGTAAATTCCTCTAAACTGGGGAATTTGAAAGCTATGCTCCAGCGTGGAGATTTCGAGGTAGCTCCTAGTTTTTTCCGCAGTTCAAGAGAATCGTATTTTATTACCATTCCGTCAATTGGATAATTTAGTTTATTCCGTAGGACTTCTTGATACTCCATACATATCTGAATTACCCGGTCTAAATAATCTGTTCTGGCCGTATTTACTACTTCGAAACCCTGTTTTGACAAAAAGAACATCTGGTCATAGTCGGTAGTAAATTCCTGGCCTTCTGCGGCAATCAGATCAAATATGGCTGTCCTTAATCCTTGTACTTGAGAAGAATCATGGCGCCTTACCATTCCAGCCGCCATTGCTCGGGGATTGGAATATTCCCCGTTATTAATTCTTTCGAATTCATCGTAGGGAATATAAACCTCTCCCCTTACTTCAAGATAGCCTGTGAAGGGAATAGTCTTAGGTAAATTTTTAACAGTGCTGATGGTGTGCAGCACTCTCTCTCCTTCGAGGCCGTTACCCCGGGTGATAGCATCAATGAGATGGCCGTTGTTGTACCTAAGCACAACAGTTAGTCCATCTATCTTTGGCTGTATAAGCACTTCTTCTTTGACGGAATACCATTTTCTTAATCCGTCATAATTATTGGTTTTATCCAATGACAACATGGGGATAGTGTGCTTTACGGTTTCCAGACCATCCACTTTAATAAATGGAATCATCTGGGTCGGTGACTCGGGGTTTATATCCCCGGTTTTTGCCTCTAATTCCCGAAGTTCAGAATACATTTTTTCGTATTCCGTATCTGAAATCAGAGGCTTTCCCTGTTCGTAGGCTTCATCGAACAGGGACAATTGTTCACGAAGTTCGTTAATTCTGCTCATATACCAACCTCCTTCCCCAACTTAATGGGATTTTTGTTATTTTGGGTATAAAAAAAGCGGCTTTAAGCCGCTTTGGAAGGTGAAATATACCTGCAATAAATATACCGTTCTTCAAAATACCTATCCCCAACAACCGGTAGGCGGAGAAATTCTCTTTTCGAGAATCGCAACCAGTTCTTCTGGGGTGCTGTACAATTCCTGCCATATACACTGCCATTCAGTGTAGGAATATGGGGGTCTGATCACCCATCCCTTTACCGTTATTGGATCGACCGCTAAAGTGTATGATCCACCAGTAATAGGTGAATACTTCGGTCTGACCAAGGCACAATGAAAGTCAATGCCGGTAGAATGACGGCAGGTACCCCAAATACCGAATTGAAATCCCTTGGAAATTAGAAATTCCTGGATTTTGGTTTCTAATTCTTTTGTATCCATATCCATAAAATCCTCCCTTCCCCAACTAAATGGGATTTTGTAATTTTTAAAGTATAAAAAAGCGACCTATAGGTCGCTTAGATTATCTTACTATGCCTGGGTGTTGCACCCAGACTTTAACCAGACGGACTCCAAAACTGACTGCTTCATCATAGCAATCAAAATATATGTCCAACCGGTTGTTTTTTATATTTCCCCCAGTATCTTCTGCCACAAATAGTCCCATGTCCTCGATAAATATTTCCGTACCTAAAGGGATTGTTCGTGGATCAACCGCCACGATGCCCTCTCTGACAAATGAACCTCTAGCGGTAATACCGTCAGCGGTTCCTTCTCTGGCCGACCGGCTATATGCGGTAGCAAGCATTGTCAGAGGTTCAGGGGGCGGTGGCAGGGGATAATGTAAGGGGGCATAAACTGGCTCAGTAACAACAGCAGACAAAATAAAAACTATGATTACTACCGCTATGAATCTCATAGCTATTGCACCATTAGTCAAATAATCCAGTATTATCCTCAACCGCCGGCTTTGCCTCGGTTGATTTTTCACGGCTGAATACTGCAATTAAATAAACAGCACCAACCAGACAAAGAAGAATAAAGAATAATACCGGATAATTCAGGGCGAGGTTAATGATGCCGCCAATTATAATACCGGCGGCTGCAAATATCCCCCCTATTAGGCAAAAGACGGCAATTATACTACACCCTATTATTATGGTGTAGACTACTAGTCCGAGTAGGGGGGCTGCCCATGTTCCTCGGATGTTCTGCCCTAATTTATCGAGAATGGACATCAAATTTGTCCATCTCCTTTTGGGCGCAACAGAGGATGGAGGAGTTTCTTCAAGGAGTTCCTTCAATCTAAAAACCGTTATTCTTGGTCTACCGGTGGAGGTTTTTGTTTTCTCTTCCTCTTCCTCCTGGAAAAGTGTTTGTTGTTCCATGAAATCAACTCCTTTCCCCGTAAAGGGGATTTAATTAAAAACCCGATCTTTTGTTATATGAACGACAGGCCGGGTTTTTTAAACGGTTAGCCCTGGTCCTACCTTTCTACCTCTTCCTTCTTGGCCCCGCGAACGGGGCAGTAATTGCCCCTCGCGGGGGAAGAAGGATTGGTCTAGATTTCACTTAAGAGCTTTTTCCTGCGTACTTCCTGCAGGATTAGCTCTGATACGATTTCTCCCGGCCCCTTCCGGTAGCCGGTAAGTCTCCAAAGTTCCATCAGCCAGACATGGGCTGTATGTGGAACTCTGATCGATTCTTGCTCATAATATGAGCAAGAATCGATCAGGGGGAATCCATCTTTTCCCCCACATGCTCTATCGCAGCCCCAGTCGCACCATTGGCGCGACTGACAGGAGCCGCACAAACAAGCGACACACTCTGTTCGTAACATTAATATTCCTCCCTTTCTCTGTAAGGATTTTCTCCGTGTCCTAGGTAAAACCTAGAACACGGTATATATTCCCCTAAACAACAGGATCATCTTTGAGAGGCGCCAGGATATTTCTCCTGCTCGCTTCGTCAATTATTATTTTCTCCAGAACATCAACTGGAGTTTTTTCAATGTCTGCAAGACGATTTATAGAATCTGCAATCATTTCCAGAAGGCGATATGTCCTTCCAGAAATACTAATCTTTTTGGTTTTCGGTACCCTCTGAATAAGGTACCAGCAATCCAGGGTTATTACCCCTTTTCCTTTGCACGGGGTACAACCCTCATCACAGTGCTTGTAGTGTACGCATACACTGCAAGCACAGATTTCGCATTTCACGCTAACTAAGTTTTCATTTTTTATATTGGAATACACTTTTTCTCTCCTTTCTCCCCATATCCCCATATGGGATTTAGTTGCCGGACAACTCTTGAAAGGCAACTCACGGATGCTGCCTTTATATTCGGGAGTAACCCGACTAAACCTAGGAGGGTTCACCGTGTTCTAAACGAACACGGTGAACTTGTCGTCCCGCATCCGCTTTTGATCGGGCGGGACCCTTTCAAACCCCGGCACGGGTACCAGGGCAAACACTCTGCCAGGGAAAGCCTGAGCAGCAATGATGCTGCCCACAATAATAGCGGCTGGATTTTCAGCTTCCAGCTTGGCAAGAGCCTCTTCGCTGGCCGGGTCCGCTATGAAGCGGGTACGGACCAGTTCCGCGCCGCTGGGGTGAGTCCCTGCGGGTTCCTCAACGGCACGGGCGTTGATGAGAACCCCAGAAGGTTCAACGACATAAATGCTGCCGTCTTCTTTCCTCATCATGGTAATTGGGTGTGGTGTAACATTGATGATCTTCTTCATGATATTTCCTCCTTTTCCCCGACTAAGCGGGATTTTTTAATAAATTATTTCTACCTCGTAATCCTCCGAGGCATCTGCTTCGGAGATTGCCTTCAGCACTTCGCGAGTGCTGACGACTTGGTAATCTAAACCGCAATGGGTTGGAGAGTCCCAAAACTCTCCTTCGTATACAAGGTTCCAGCAATTCTTGCATTGCCGGAATATGCCTTGTACGGGGCAGTATTCAAATTCGGCGGATGTGCCATAGCTTATTTGCCACATTTCACCAGAAACTCTGGTGAATATAGTGGTAAAAAGATAACACCCTCCATTTCGGCTTTTAGAGGGTTCGTAATTACTGTAGTCAGTAATTACGACCTTATTAGCTTTATCTATCATTGTTCCACTTCCTTTCCCCCAACCTATGGGGATTTTTTATATGTCCCGGCCCAAAAGGGTCGGGCCTTTATGCCCTTTATAAGGCTTTCACCAGAGTATTCCTCTGGTTGTTGTAATTTAGCGTCAGGCATGGCGGATCGCCATAGCCTAACGAATTAAATCGACGCGCCCATTTTTCAATCTCATCATAGAGATCTTTTGGGCGTAATCTGAATTTCCAGGCCCTTTCTACGACAACCGCTGGTTCGGGGAATAACGCAGCGGCTTCGTAACTGCCGAACTCTACCAGGTTTTTCCTGGTAGATAAGGGCGATGTCTTGAAGACATGCCCTGCTCTATTCCTCCCTAAAAAATCCCGTGGCCAGGCGGCCACGGGTTGTTAGTGGCCGCCGAACACAGGCGGAGGAAATTTAAACAGCTTTAACATTTGTCGCTTTCAAAAAGCGTTCTACCCCTTTACGGCTCGTAAAACCGTACCGGTTGAGCCGCCTTTCTAGGGCGTAGTATTCCTCGAGGGAATATTCTCCTGACTCCAAGAGATCCAGCAAATTCCATAACACCTTGTCTCGGCTTATTTTTATAGCCTTTTTTCTGGCTGCTAAATAAGCAGTCAGGGCGTTTTCCGCCTTACGCAAGGCTTCCCGAGAATGTCTGCATCCAAAATTCTTTTCCAACGCTTCTGCAAGGGCTTTTTCAGCATCACTCAATCGTATTTGCGCCAGACAGTTTTTGGGGTAGCTTTGGGCATACAACCTAGCCCGGTTTAATTCCCGGTAAGCCCTCAATACATCTTTTCTGGACGCCATGATGCGTCCTGTTCTTTCCTTTCTACTTAGCACTTTCATACTGAATCCTCCTTCCCCCAACCTAATGGGGATTTTTTTTGATTTTTACTTATAAAAAAAGCCCCACCATATTGGGTGAGGCTTTGTGGTTACGCAGTTTTTCTTTTTTGTTTAGGTTTACCGTAACCTTCAGGCGGTTTTTTCTGATGCTTGAAGGTCGGGTCCCCCGGTTTTTCAGTTAACCACTGCGTTAAAACAGGTTCTATAAAGGGTAGTTCCTTTATAAGATCCTTTACGCCTTCGGTTGAAACCGAAAAGGCTTTTAATAACTGGCTTTCGGGGAAATCTTTTAAGACATGATATATCCCGAACTTATTCCATGTCCTTTTGACATTTCCGGGGTAGATGCCAAACCATTCCCCGTTCAGCTCAAAAGGCCCGTTCGCCTGACAGTAATTTGACAGGACTTCCTTGGCCTGACCAAGCAGGGTTTCAAGATGGAGTAATATCTTTGCAACCTCCATAGCCTGTTCAGGACTGGTTATGCAGTCGGGTATAAGCACTCCTGCTTTTTCAGCGGTTTCCTGAGCGCACTGCTCCTTGAACCCACACCATCTGCATGCGGTTCCGGGTTTTTTAGGAAAACCGTTCTCCACCCCTTCTTCCTCGGCAATTTCGTAAGCAAAGTCAATTTGTAAACACAGATCGTTTGCCCACTTTACTGCCTGCTTGATAGAATAGGTATTCTTAAATACCGGTTTATCAAACTCTAGGAAAACATAAGCCCTTTCGGCATCTAATTCATCAGTTCCCCAGGCATATAAGGCCAATTGGGGTGAATTTAGATGTCTCTCATAGTCGTGGCCGGTCTTCCAATCCCAGAGATATTTTCCTGGGATAAGGAAGTCCACATAGCCTTGCAGGGGAACACCACAGGGCAGGGTTTTAACAAAATGCTTTTCTACTACAACATTTTCTCTGTTCGGTAATTCCCTCCACAGGCTCAGAGCCTTTATAGTTAGTTTTCTCAGATCGTTATAACGGTCTGAGAATTTAGTATAGAGTTCAGATAAATCTTTTCTGTTATATTTTGACAGTTCGCCGGCAGCTATGTCGATAATAAAATCGTCAAATGCTTCGGGATCTGCCAAAAGGTTTGTCGATATTGCTTCTGCTATGATGCCGTGGAGTAATTTGCCGTATTCCGCAATTTCACCTACAGGTTCTTCTGCCCCAAGGGCATACTTTTGATAGTATGCCCACGGACAGCTTTCAAATTTTTGAAGTCGAGTAATTGAAACCGGCCCTTCTAAATACTGCATAACCCCACCCCTTAAACAAATTCGATGTCGTCAAAGTCTATATCATCAATGGTGTTTTTTATAGGTGGACTTTGCTGGGCTAGTTGGCTTATAAGATTGCCCAGTCCCGCTACAATTTTCAAACCCTCAACAAAATGCTTTGAGGCTTGTTCAATTTGTTCAGCGGTTCTCAGGCGGAGCTTGTAGCGCTCTACACTAAACTCAGCCTTTATCTTATCCAGGGCAATCTCATTTTCTGCTCTTTCATTTTCAATATCAGAGAGCTGATTTAGTAAACTCTGGTATTTTCCGTCTTCCTGAAGCCGTTTTGCCAGTTCAATTTCTCTTGCCTCAGCGTTAGAAAACATTTTTTTGCCGTTCTCATCCACGGCAGAGGCAATTTCACTCATGAATTGGTTTTTGATCGTATCCAGTTTATCCTTAAGGGACTGGGCCCTGTTTTTCAGGGCCAGCCCTTTGGTTTCCAAGTCGGCTATTGCTGATGGATATAATTCAAAATCCATACCCATTACGCAACCCTCCTTGGATTCAGGATTTCCTTATATTTTTTCCCTGATTTCGTACTAACCTCACCAAAGTCGCAGATTATCCGGTTTCCTACCTGGATGTTTTGTGCTCGGAACACTGGTAATGACTGCCGAACTACAACATCCTTCAACGATTCCCCCGTAGTGACATCGGTTATTTCGACTTTTGCCCAATCACCTTTAGGGGACGGGACAATATTGTCCACCCGGTAACAGGGGATTCCAGGTTCCTCAGTAGACAGATCGGTATTTTCATCTGCCTCGGGATCATCCCCCGTGGCTATTTGTAAGGACATGAGCCAGGCGTATTTCACTGCGGCGGTTTGAGCTTTCATTACCGCCTTGTCGCCTGTATCCATCCCACACCCTATACCGTGGATTACTTTTTCCTCCCCGGTATCGGTGTCGATGAGAGTGATCTCCACTTCAACCTCTTTGAAATAAAGGGTATTACCTTTCCCGGTAACCCGTTCCCAGGCATTAATTATCTTGGGACGGGTCACGGTAGCAATACCATGCTTCACAAGGGACTTGTTGATTTTTTCAAGTACAGCCGACGCCGAAGCGTAAGTGTACTTGTCGTGTTGGTTTTGCGCGTCTTTCTGAACATACGCGCATTCCCTCATGACCTCAACAAGTTTTTTAGTGAGAGATACTTGTGCTGTCTGCACATTATCAGCCTCCTTCCCCAACTTAATGGGATTTTTAATAATTTTGGGTATAAAAAAGCCCCCTATTTCTAGGAGGCTTAAATCGCAGTATTTAGGATATATAATCCTTGTAATGTGCAGCATTATATCTCCTCTTTAAAACTTTCGACTGCTTTATTAAAAGCTTCTTCAGGCGTTTTAGCCCAACCACAATCCCCGGTGTTTACCCAGGAATTATCATATAGTCCAAGGATACACCAGAAATAAGGTTCTTTCTCGTTATCCCACGGATGCGGGGTTAGAGAAACCTCAATCTTGTATTCTTTATACTCGGTCACAATTTCTCACTCCTTCGCAATATAAACAAACTACTCAATTAACCCGCTTTTCTCCGTGATTCCTCCTGCTCCGGGGTGCACTGCTTCCAGGCCCAACAGGAGTCATCCATTTTTGTCTCCCCTCGATATGGGCACTTACCACCGCTGCGAATGATAGTACTTATCTGTCGATCCGGTTTCCAGTGGATACAGGTGGCACAGTGTTTCAAGGGCCATCCCTCCGGAAGCTGATTACCCACACCCATGGGTTCTTATTCCATCCATATCCCTGTTTAGCATTAAGTTTTTGCCATAGTTCCTGAAACGCAGCCAGCGTATCAACATCAGTTCCAAACTCCCACATTCCTTCGGCTAGACAGTCATCGTATGATATGTCCTGTAGCCTTTCCACCCTCACATCCGTCACCGTGAGCCAGATTCGGGCGGCGGCCTTGAGCATGAAGATTGCGGGGCGCCATTTATATTAGCAGTCAGGCCATCCTGGGATATTGGGTTCGTCCGCTTTGTATAGGTAAACACCTTTTTCAATTACGTTGCCCTTCCCGCAATCATCTAGTAAATCACCATGCCACCACGTTTCCCTTACCCAAAGCCTATCGCCGGGTTGATAGGGACATCCCATGTGCAAATCCTTTATCCGAGGTATTAATAGTCCCCCAAAATCTTTTTTCAACCATTCACCGCCGAGAGCATCATCCATGCTTTTCCCTTCTGGTTGTGGCTTAATCACTCTACGGGTCTGAGTTTTTCGGCCATCGAGTATCGCTCGCACCATTTCAGCCGAAAATAGGATGGGATGTTCTTTTATACGTTTTTCCATGTTTCTCCCCTCCATATTCTTTCAATAGTGGTAGTACTACCACAAGCGAGAACGGGATTTCGTTTTTCCAAACAAAAAAGCGGCCCGATTTTTAGGCCGCTTTGGTAAGATTAGGTTTGTTTTATAGTTTTGGCCCATTTGGCCAAGTTTTTGAAGGTTTCTTCTGGACTGCCCTCCAATGGGAAGTCTTTGAATAATATTTCTTTACTCTGGGGATCTAGGCGATTAATCTTAGATGCCAAGTTACTGGATAAACCGCCTAACAGATTGATCCCCTCAGTAACAAATTCAATTGCAGTTCTTTCGCGGGTAGAAGCAGTAGCAGTTGGCATTTACATCACCCCTGCGGCTGGCTGCAGGTTGAAGCGTCTTGACGGCGCAACCGGTCTTTCAGGTTTGATAACTACCTCTTCAACCTTCTGCAGCCTACGTCTTCTACCCTTGTTTTCCTCGACTGCTTTCCTGTGTTCGGCCTGCTTAATAGGGTCGTCGCAGAAAGCCTTTAAGTTTCTTTCTGTAATTTCCCTGGCCTGCCGAACTTCATCCATCACTTCACCAAGGAGGAGTTCGTACTCCTCAACAAGCTCCATCACGGAATCTGCCTCGGCCTTGAGCTTGGCTCTGGCTTTTTCCTTAGCCTTATCGGGATCGGGGGCGAAGGCGATGTTATTCTGCAATTCATATAAAGTTTTTTGAAGTTTTTCAACTGCAAACGCAACGGCATCTGCGCTGATTTTTTTTCTCTGTTCCAGTGTGTTCACTATGGGTATAGTGTCCACGAACAAAATGCCCCCAACTTTTTCTAAGCCTGGGTTCTGTGATATTGCCAGCTCGTTTAGATCCCGTGCGAAATTCTCCATTTTTTCGGCCAAAAATTCTCTGCTGGCTGGAATATTCCACAGGGAGTTAATTTTCTGCACAGGGTTGCCGGCTGCGGTTAAAATTTTAACTGCAATATTCCTCACCTGCTGGGATGAGAGATAATTAACTGCAGTGTCGTATTGATCCCGGCATTCGTCAATCATGTTTCTTAACCAATCGGGGCAGTAGTCAAAGGTTCCGAATGGCCCGAATATAACTTCAAACCGATTAAATTCCTTATCGAAAATTAATCTGGCCACCTTCCGGCCATCGGAAATCTCTTTGTTTTCCTGGTCAATCTCGACAAGCATGACGACTCGTTCCACGGACTCCTTATCGTCGCTGACATGGATTAGATCTACTTTATACCGCATATCTAATTGGGTATAGTAACCGTTTAACTTACTGGTAAGCCGGCGGAATACGTCCGGCGGGCTGGGTCTATAAGGGGAATAATCAGCTAGACCCAGACGAGTTAAAATCTCAACCACCTGGTCATATCTAAATTTAGCTCTCTCTAGGTTAACAAACTGGTAAGCCAGGCGCACTCCGATATACTCATGGGAACCTATGGCTCCAATGATGTGTTCAGGAGCAAATAAATTCATAAAATCACTCCTTCCCCGAATTTATGGGATTTTTTTTAGAATATAATCGGTTCGCCTTTTATTAAGGCGAAAAAAAGCAGCTCCCCATGTTTGGGGCAAATAACCTGACAGGCGCATAAGTCGATGTCTCTGTCGTCTAAAATACAGATGTGCAGGTCTTGCCCACACTGGGGGCATTTCATATTTCTCCTCCCGGGCGAAAGCCCTGGGCAAGTAAAGACTCACAAAAGATTTTCTCCCATTTCAGGCATTCCTCTCTGGATGGGTGGGAATATACTTCTGTTCCGTCTGGCAGAGCGACTATCCATTCCTGCCTTTGGGCATCGAATTCAATGGTAGTTGCTCTAATTACTGATAACCTCCCCAGCTTTTGCAGAGGGATTGTGTCGTTGTACAATCCCTCAATCTTACCGTCCGGACGAATGTAGATTGCGGCCATTTAATTACGCACCTCCTCCTGGATTTGAGGAGTTTCGTAATATTCAGGCTTTTTATTTTCCTCCGTTACGGTACCCAGGGATTTAAGAAATTTAGTGGCTTCTTCACAGGAATTACCTGTGTACCCCTCAGCCTCAACTTTTATCCCCCCTTCGGGGGAAATGGTGACAATGATTTTCTGCATTGTTAATTCACCCCCATTAGAAAAGGTTCGCCGGTTAATTCCACTATTATGGAACCATCGTCGGCAATTGATTGGGTATAACTTAGTCCCTGGCTTTGAGCTAATTCCTGAACTAGATAATAGTTGTATTGTTGAGTAAAACGGCTCATTTTGGCGTTGGCAAGAAATGCTTCTGCTTCTTGGTACCCTTTTTCTTTCCTGATGATTTGGTACGTATCATTAGCTTTTGCCAGCACTGCTGGATTGGCCAAATACTTGGAAATGTGATCTTGCCAGAAGTCTGCGACAACGGCATATGAGCCATCAGCTTGTTTCTGGAAGCCTACGTCATAATTGCCTGGCAGCTTCATAACTAAATCACACTCTTTTGTTTGGCCGTTATACCCACGGCATTTGGTGTTGTGGCGAACTTGAAAACCTAAGCTATTAGCGGCCTTCTTGATCGCCGTCCCACTCTGAAATCGGGTCTCCACTGTAAACCAATGCGACATACAAGACTCTCCTTTCATCTCCCCAACTTAATGGGATTTTTGTATTTTTAGAATATAAAAAGGCGGCTTTTTGGCCGCCTTTGGGAAAAGATTATTGATTTGCATTAAGCCGTGCATCAGCCAAGTCAGCCAGATGCACAATTTTGGCTTCCTGAGTTTGAGGTTCCACTGGTGACCCCCATTCCTTAAGACCATGATGGGAGACTATAATGTGTATTAAATGCTGGGCTGTATCGTGGTCCAAATATTTTTCTATATATGGTTTTATCATCATTAATCCCAAAGGAATGTGGTCGATCATTTTGCCATCTGTTGAATACCCGATGGCGCAACCAGACCAGTCATAGGCTCGGATTTTGCCGATGTCATGCAGTAATGCACCGGCAATAACAAGATCCCTACTGATGGTCTGTTTTTGATTTATCGCCAAATGCGTGGCTATCCATGCTACTGAAACTGTATGCTCCAATAAGCCACCTAGATAGTTATGATGATGCCTAGATGCTGCTGGGGCATCATAAAATTCTTGAGGGAATTTCTCCGTTATTACCTCTCGCACTAAAGACTGCAAGGAAGTATCCTCGATTTCATTGATGTAATGCAGCAATCTATTCATCAGGCTATCCCGATCGCCCTCGTAAACCGGCATAAAATCGGCGGGGTTATATTCCCCTTCCTGGGCCGGTCTCCACTGAGAAATAGTTATCTGAGGACTGCCGTTATATGTACTTACGGTTCCGTCTACTTTAATTACTGTATTCTCGGCCGGCAGTTCTCCATCGTAATCCCAGATTCTGCCCATGATCTGCTCTGATCCATCATATACCTGCAGGTTAGCATAAGGTTTTCCGGCAGACGTAGTGCCTCGACTGGCCTTGCGTACTGCACAAAAACCAATAAAGTTTTTATTCAGATAATCACGAAACTTCATATCGTCCCTCCTTTTGAGGATTTCTCCACCAGTTAATCTTGAATTGTTAAGGCGGCATAATGCCGCCCATGTCTTACAAAGCTCTGGCTATTATTTCTACTAGAGCGTTAATACAGCATACGCCAATGACAAACAGGATAGAGAGGATAAAGTTGTATATAAAGGTTTTGATAAACTCCTGTTTGGGATTTCTTTTTGTGTATCGGCTCTCCCTTGGTTGCTCTTGAACCAAGTATTTTTCCGGATACATTTTTTCGCCTCCTTGCCCCCTTGCGGGGGCTTTTAGTTTAGCCCCCACTCAGGGGAAAGGTACGCGCGTACTACACCCGGAATTTACGCTTATAAGCGTTCACCTGGGTTTCCGGTGCTACCGGCTCAGGTGTTGACGCCAGCCTGGCTCGTGTTTTACCCCATTCCCTCATGGCGACAATGACCTCTTTCATGGTCACGGATAAGGGACTGGTTTCTTCGGCAGCCTCCAGTAATATTTCAGTGGTTATATCCACTCCTTTACTGAAAGCCCGAAATAGACCGGATATAACTACCTGTTCAATCTCTGAACCAGTATATCCAGCCGTTTCCTTAGCCAAGCGGGGAATGTCAAAGTTGTCTACATTGCGGCCTTTGCGGGATATGTGGATTTTGAATATTTCCTCCCGCTCTTTTTGGCCTGGCAGATCAACGAACCAGATTTCATCGAATCTACCTTTGCGAAGTAGTTCGGGCGGAAGCGCAGCGATGTTATTCGCTGTCGCAACCACAAATACCGGCGCCTTGGTTTCCTGTAACCAGGATAAAAACTGACCAAATACCCGGGTGGAAACTCCAGAATCACTGTTGCCGCCTACTCCTGCGAAAAACTTTTCAACTTCGTCGAGCCAAAGCACCGCAGGAGC
>ERZ795062.1621-NODE-1621-length-15728-cov-6.760225_pt1 | contig 15728 bp, 15 predicted proteins | sample MGYA00375146_ERZ795062 | MGnify/ENA primary metagenome ERZ795062 (study PRJEB30191, sample SAMN05720281) | activated sludge metagenome | isolation source: Anaerobic digester | place: USA | collected 2015-07-16 ... | reverse complement strand
CTCCTTCTGGTTTCTTTGTATCTTTTTACCAGAACAGAATCCTCTGCATCAAGAAATAAAATGTCGCACTTTCTACCATCATTATCCAACTCCGATAATGTCTCTTGTAATTGATTTAGGTTCTTGCCACTTCTGATGTCAATCCCTACAGCGACCTTTTTAACGGTATCGTTGGTCTGAAGCAAGTCCGAAAAGCTCTTAAGAAGCGCTACCGGAAGATTGTCCACACAGTAATAACCCATATCCTCTAGGAACTTAAATGCGGTACTTTTCCCGGAGCCGGACATACCTGTTAACAGCAGAAGGCTCATACTTATCACTCACTTCCTATAATTCTGACTTCTGGTTCCAATCTAACACCTGATTTTTCAAAAACCGTATTCTGAACATCCTTAATAAGGGTCAACACATCATTTGCTGTAGCGCTCCCAAGGTTAACTACAAATCCTGCATGCTTTAGTGAGACCTGGGCATCTCCAACTCTATATCCCACTAGTCCAGAATCCTGAATAAGCTTGCCTGCATAATAGCCTTCCGGACGTTTAAACGTACTTCCTGCGCTGGGATATTCTATTGGCTGTTTCTCCCTTCGCTTTCGTAGAAGTTCAGTCTGATATGCCATTATCGTCTCTTTGTCTCCCTGGTACAGACTCAGCCTAGCTCCCAAAACCACTGTTTTAGGATTTTCAGAAAAGAAGCTGTGTCTGTATCCCATGTCAAGCTCTTCGATTTTTTTAACGCAAACATTGCCACCAGCGTCTAAATACTGGACCTCTGTAACGATATTCTTCATCTCGCTACCATAAGCCCCCGCATTCATATACACTGCTCCTCCTAGACTTCCCGGAATTCCTGCTGCAAATTCCATTCCTGTAAGGGAATTCATCGCTGCCTCTGTTGCCATTCTCTGAAGGGAGACCCCGGCATCTGCTTCTATTATCGCCTTATCCTGATCTACATATATTTCCTTCATATTTAATGCAGATATAACAATTCCAGGTATTCCGTCATCTGATACCAGTACATTACTCCCATTTCCCAAAACCAAAAACGGTGCATTTTCTACCAATAAAAGTTTTAAAAGCCCAGGTAACTCATCTCTCTTAGGCATCAGAAAAAGCTCTGCAGGTCCACCTATCCTAAACGAAGTATGCTTATACATAGGCTCTTCCCGTAGGATCTCATCCTCAGTCAGAATACTATTTATTTTTTTTCTAATTTCATCTGATATAATTTCTGTCATTTTTTATTTTTCATTTCTTGTTTTATATCTTATTTCATTTATTATTTCATTTATTATTTCGTTTATTATGCATTCAAAAATGCAATGTATCCTCTATATGCTTCGAAGAGATCCACCTTGCTTATTATCTCCCAGGGGGCATGCATGTTAAGTACTGCTACACCACTGTCAATAACATCCATGCCGTAATTACCAAGTATATAAGCGATCGTTCCGCCGCCACCCTGATCTACCTTGCCAAGCTCGGCTGTCTGGAAAGAAACATCTCCATCATCCATGATATGACGAATCTCTGCTACATACTCTGCAGATGCGTCATTGCTTCCAGACTTGCCTCTGGCTCCAGTATATTTGTTAAATACCAGACCTTTTCCAAAATAGGCACTGTTTTTCTTTTCCATGGTTTCAGCAAAATTAGGATCAAAAGCTGCACTTACGTCAGATGACAATGCTTTTGAATTTCTAAGAGCTCGTCTGACTGAAAGAGCATCATTCTCACCGCGAAGAGCAGCAATTTCTGCAACTGTATCTTCAAAGAAATGAGATTCCATTCCTGTAGCTCCAACAGATCCTATTTCTTCCTTGTCAACCAGAAGGCATGCATATGTCATGTCACCGGGTTCAACGGCTGCAATGGCCCTGTAAGAAGGGTATGCGCATACTCTGTCATCATGCCCATAACCCATGATCATGCTTCTGTCAAATCCAAAATCTCTTGCATCTCCAGCAGGTACTACAACAAGCTCGGCTGAGAGAAAATCATCCTCTTCTATATCATATTTGCTCTTTAAGATATTTAGAATGTTCTTTTTAACAAGATCTTTTTTCTCCTTATCGTCCTCAACCTCATCAAGTGGCATTGATCCTACGATAACATCGAGCTTCTCGCCTTCAACAACTGTTGAGCCTTCTTTTTTCATCTGGTCTGCTGCCAGATGTATCAGGAGATCACTTACTCCGAATACAGGATCTGATGCATCATCACCTATTAAAACTGTTACTGTACTTCCATCCTTTTTGACGATAACACCGTGAATTGACAGGGGAAGTGTTACCCACTGGTATTTCTTGATACCGCCATAGTAATGAGTATCCAGATATGCAAGTTCTGTATCTTCGTACATAGGGTTCTGCTTAAGATCCATTCTCGGGGAATCAATATGAGCTCCCAGTATTCTGATACCATCAGATACAGGCTTATTACCAATTACAAAAAGAGAAATTGCTTTCTTTCTGTTTACTCTGTATACCTTGTCTCCTGCATTCAGTGAGCCACCTTTTTTGATTATATCTTCAAGGTTCTTAAATCCGTCTTTTTTAGCTATTTCTTCGAAAAAAGCAGTGCACTCTCTTTCTGATTTGCACTTAGACAGGAACTGTCTGTAATCCTCAGCGAAGGTCATCAGTTCATCCCTTTTTGTTCCCTCCTGATATTTTGCCCATGCATTCTTCTTTTCCATTTTCTTTTTCCTTTCTCTTAAAAATTATGCTTATTAATTCAAGCCATGTTTATTATGACCGAAATATACTATTCCTCAGCCTCACCGTAGTGTCCACCGGACTTAATATTCTCCTGAACTCGACGATATAGCTCCTGAGCTGCATTATATCCCATCTTTTTCTGGCGATGGTTAACCGCTGCTGTTTCACATATTACAGCGAGATTACGGCCCGGACGTATAGGAAGTGAATGACATATCACCTCATTGCCGAGAATATCTATTCTCTCATCTGTAAGCCCTATCCTGTCATATTCTTCTTCCTGCTTAAACTCTTCTAGTTTAATAACAAGATCTATCCTCTGTTTTTCTTTGACGCATTCTACTCCATAGAGACTCTTAACATCAATGATCCCGATTCCTCTGAGCTCGATCAGATATTGGGTAGTAGCAGGTGATGATCCCATGAGTGTATGTTCATTAAGTCTTTTTATTTTTACTACATCATCTGCCACGAGACGATGTCCACGACGAATAAGCTCAAGAGCTGCCTCTGATTTACCGATTCCACTTTCACCTATTATCAGTAGACCCTCGCCGTATACATCTACCAAAACACCGTGAACTGTTTTCATCGGTGCCAATTCCTCTGTGAGATAATAAATTATCTCGGCCATAAATTCCGATGTGCTTTTTTCAGTTCCTAAAATAGGAACATTATATTTATACGCAAGTTCAAGTACATAGTCTTCAGGCTGTATTCCTCTGCAAAAAATAACTACCGGAAGCTCATGAGATAGAAATTTTTCATATATCTCTCTTTTTTCATGCTCGGGCTTTTGATTTAGATATGCATTTTCAACATTTCCCAGTATCTGAGTCCTCTGATTTTCAAAATGTTCATAGAATCCATTAAGCTGTAGAGCCGGTCTGTTGATATCCGAAGTATATATCATATGATCCTTGAGATCGATCTTATCGGTATAATTGTTTAGATGAAGGTTCTCAGCCAGTACTAATAGTTTTGCTCCTCTTATGTCTCCCATAATTTCATCTTCTTTCTATTTTCTATGCATATATTCATAGACCTTTTCGGCAGCCAACATATTCATAGACGGAACATTGGCAAGTTCCTCTACTGTAGCTTCATGCATTTTCTCTGCACTTTCATAGGCCTTCATAAGGGCATTTCTTCTGGTCTTGCCTATTCCTTCTATATCATCGAGAAAAGAATGAACCTGGTAAGCGCCTCTTAGTGATCTGTGGTATTCAATGGCAAATCTATGGGCTTCATCCTGTAACCTGGTTATAAGTTTAAATCCCTCTGAATGCTTATCTATGGGTATCTCTACATTGTTGTAATATAATCCTCTGGTTCTATGGTGATCATCCTTGACCATTCCGCATACGGGAATATCAAGTGACAATTCTCTTAGTACATCGAGCGCAATGTTGACCTGTCCACGACCGCCATCCATCATTATAACATCTGGGAACCTTGTAAACGAGCCTTCATTTTCATTCAGGCCTTTTTCTCTTCGCTCACTTCGTTCTTCTCTTCCATGGGTAAATCTTCTGGTCAAGACCTCTCTCATAGATTTATAATCATCCGGTCCTGTAACAGTTTTCAATCTAAATTTTCTGTAATCAGATCTAAGGGGTTTGCCATGGTCAAAAACTACCATAGATCCTACTGACTGATAACCGCTTGTATTGGAAATATCATATGCTTCGAGTCTGTTTATTCCCGAAATATCCAATAGCTTAGAGATTTCTCTCATTGCTCCGATAGTTCGACCTTCTTCTTTCTTGATCTTCTCTCTATCATTTGACAAGACCAGTTTAGCATTTTTCTCTGCCAGTTCTACCAAACGAGCTTTTTGTCCTCTTTTGGGAACGGAAATTGTAACTTTTTGTCCTCGACGGGATGACAGCCACTTTTCAATAGACTCTTTATCCTCAGGTTCACACTTGGCATATATCTCATGGGGTATAAGCGGTGTTCCCGAATAAAACTGCTGCAGAAATGATTTCAAACCTTCAGATTCAGATATATCATCTGAAGTCTTCATAAAGAAATGATCTCTTCCGATCAATTTACCGTTTCTAATATAGAAAATAACGGCACAGGCATCCTCCCCTTCTGCAGTAAATGCCACAATATCCTGGTCATCTCCGTTTGTATTGGTTATTTTCTGTTTCTGAGTACAGAATTTAACCGAATTAATCTGATCCCTGATCTGTGCTGCCCTTTCAAAGTCCATATCATCAGATGCTTCTTGCATTTTTTGCGTCAGCTCCGATAATATCTCCTTATCATCACCATTCAAGAATCGCATTGCCCGCTCTACGTTGATCAAGTATTCTTCCCTTGATACATATCCCTGGCACACACCTTGGCACTGCTTCATATGATAATTCAAACAGGGTCTTTCTTTTCCGATGGTCTCGGGGAGTTTTCTGTTACAGTTTCTTATCATAAATAATTTCTGTACCAGATCTATTGTATCCTTAACAGCCGTAGGACTGGAAAAAGGACCGAAGTATCTACTCCCGTCCTTTTTGGCAATTCTCGAAAACAGGACTCTGGGAAATGGCTCTCCCAGGGTCACTTTAATATAGGGATAGGTCTTATCATCCCTAAGCATTGTATTGTATTTCGGCCTATGTTCCTTGATAAGATTACATTCAAGAACCAACGCCTCTAACTCAGAATCGGTGATTATATATTCGAACCAGGCGATGTGTTCCACCATCTGCTTCTTTTTAATGCCTTCATCATGGCTAGTCTGAAAATACTGATGGACCCGCTTAGTTAAACTCTTTGCCTTGCCAATATAAATGATCCCATCACTAGAATCATGCATTATATAGACTCCGGGATCATCCGGTAGCTTTTTAAGCTCTTCTTCAATATCGAACATATATATCCTGTTACTCGTTACTGATTGTCGTTGTTATCAGGTACTGTTGATTCATGATCAGTCTCAGAGTTGACATTTGATCCATCACCATCACCTGCAGATTCATTCAACCATTCAGCATCTCCAACACCATTTGGCTTGGTCTGTGGTTCTTCATTTCTCTCTTCTTTGACTCTAGCCTCATCAGCCTTGGTATCCTCTTCGCCTTCATAATATCCTGCGATGAATTCTGAAGAATCTGATATATCCTCAGGTCTGATCTCTTTCTTGTCCTTAACTGCTTCAAGAGCATTTCCCGGCTTGTTGGAAACTGTGTCCTCTTCGGGGAGGCCCTTCATCTGTCTAAAGATCTTCATAAACGATTTCCCGCTTATAGTCTCATGCTTATATAGGTATCCAGCGATATGGTCGAGAATATCTCTATTTTCTTCCAACATCCTCTTGGCGTCCTGATAGCATGCGTCAATAAGGTTTTTAACTTCCTTATCGATCACAGATGCTGTTTCATCTCCACAATTAAGTGAAGCTCTGCCATCGAGATACTGGCTCTCCACGGTTGCAAGTCCCATCATACCAAAGGTCTCTGACATACCAAATCTGGTGATCATATTTCTGGCAATAGAAGTAGCCTGCTCTATATCATTGGATGCTCCACTAGTGGGAGATTCAAATATAAGTTCCTCTGCTACACGACCAGCCGTAAATGTCTTGATCCTGGTAAGCAGTTCTTCCTTGGTCTCAAGGAACTTCTCTTCCTCAGGAGTCTGAAGGGTATATCCCAAAGCTCCCATGGTTCTAGGAACTATAGTTATCTTCTGAACCGGTTCAGCATTTTTCTGAAGAGCAGATACAAGAGCATGACCAACCTCATGATAAGATACTATCTTTCGCTCATTGTCGCTCATAACCCTGTCCTTCTTTTCCTTGCCACCTACGGCAACTAATTCAAAGGCTTCAAACAGGTCTTCCTGATTAACATATTTTCTCTGTTTTTTTACTGCGATGATTGCAGCTTCATTAATAATATTGGCAAGATCAGATCCTACAAGGCCTGCAGATGCCAGTGCCAAAGCATGCATATCAACAGTATCATCCATAGGAACATCCTTGGAATGAACCTTCAGGGTCTGTTCACGTCCCTTTAGATCAGGTCTGTTAACGATTATACGTCTGTCAAAACGACCCGGACGTAGAAGTGCCTTATCCAGGACTTCCGGTCTATTGGTCGCAGCCAATACCAAGAGTCCCTTTGATGTATCAAAACCATCCATCTCAGCAAGTAGCTGATTCAGGGTCTGTTCACGCTCATCATTACCGCCTCCGAACTTGGAATCACGGCTCTTACCGATAGCATCGATCTCATCGATAAAAATAATACATGGTGCCTGTTTCTGAGCTTCCTTAAACAAATCTCTTACACGGGAAGCACCAACACCTACGAACATCTCTACGAAGTCTGATCCGGCTAATGAGAAAAATGGAACATTTGCCTCACCGGCAACTGCCTTGGCCAGAAGTGTCTTGCCTGTTCCAGGAGGGCCTACAAGAAGGGCTCCCTTCGGAAGCTTTGCTCCAATAGCCGTATATTTCTGAGGATTATGAAGAAAATCCACCACTTCCTGAAGTGATTCCTTGGCCTCGTCCTGACCTGCTACATCATTAAATGTTATTCCAGTACGTTTCTGAACATAGACCTTGGCATTGCTCTTTCCAACGCCCATTGTACCATTTCCCATTCTCTTCATAAGGAAAGCAAAAAGTCCCCACAAAATAAGAAGTGGCAAAACAAATGACAGCACATTATAAACCATTGCTGCAGTTCCACTGGAAAGCTCAGCATTGATCTCTACCTTGTGCTTTTTCAATAGGGGAAGCAATGCATCATCACTGATAAAAGGTGCGTAGTACTCTTTTTGAAGTTTCTGACCTGTTAGTTGATAATAATAATTGCTGCGGCTCTGATCTGTATCCTTACCCTTATAATCAGAATCCTTGGTAAGTGTGAAATTGATCTTGTTATTGTCAAAATCAACTTTCTTCACCTCGTTCTTTTCTACCAGATTTAGGAAATCTGAGTAAGAAACCTTTTCAACAGTGCCACCCCCGGCACTATTGTAGATCATCGTAGTGATAAAAATAGCTATCATTGTGAAAAGCAGAAACATCATTATCGGCTGCTTTTTATTATTTTTATCACCCTTTGGGCTGTTATTATTTTTATTGTTATCTTCGTTCATTCAAGCCTCCTTAGCATATTGGTTTATTATAGGAAACACCCGGACAAAAAACAATAGAACTACAGATTTGTTTAGAAATGTTTTAGATATTAGCCAAGGCCGCCTCTGTCGAAGCCACGAAAGAAAATCTCTGCCTGTTCAAACTTGTTGCCTTTTCTTATTAAATGTATTATCTCACAATTTTTAAACTTCTCGTCCCAGAAATTATGTAGCGGTGTATTGTTTATTTTTGATAGTATTGCGTGCAAAAATGCTCCATGAGATGTGAGAAGCATAACCTTATCGGAATTGCTTTCCTGATCATCATACTCTATTAGCTTATCCAAAAGCTCTCCAGCCCTATCTAAAAGGTCCTGAAAAGTCTCTGCATCCTCTGGCATTACACATGTATCCGGACTGGCAAAGAAATCTCTGTTAAAAGGATCTGTCCTGTCTTTGACACATCTGCCCTCATATTTTCCAAAACTCATTTCTATTAAAAGTGGTTCATCTACGAATTCTGATCTATCGATTTCTGTAGCTAATTCCGCCGTTTCCTTGGCACGAACCAGTGGGCTGGTCCATATATAATCAAAATGAATGCCTTTTTCCCTTAGAAATCCACCTGCCAGAACAGCGTCCCTTTTACCTTTTTCATCTAGATGTGTATCTAATCTGCCCTGAAGCAGCCTCTCTATATTCATTGCTGTTTCACCGTGTCGCATCATATATATTTCCATAAAACAAAATCTCCTTAATACTTAGATTTTAAGAGTTTGTAGTACCATAGTCAAATTATAGAGTTCACAAATTCTTATTATTTTTACATTCCATTTGAGGTACAATACGAATATATTTATAGTTTTCTATATAGATATCTTTTATATGTTTATAAACTTTTAATTCAAGATTTAACAAACGGAGGTTGGTATGCGTTTATTATTAGCAGAAGATGAAGTAGAACTTTCCAATGCGGTGGTTAATGTTTTGAAGCATCAGAACTACTCCGTAGATGCTGTCTATAATGGTGAAGATGCTTATGACTACCTCACAGGTCAGGAATATGATGGTGCCATTCTGGATATCATGATGCCTAAAATGGATGGAATAACCGTTCTGAAAAATATAAGAAAAGAAGGTGTCAATGTTCCTGTACTGATCCTCACTGCAAAAGGTGAATTAGATGATAAGATCGAAGGATTGGACAGTGGTGCAGATGACTATCTGACCAAACCGTTTGCCATGAAAGAGCTATTGGCAAGAGTCCGTTCTATTACCCGAAGACAGGGTGACGTTGCAGGTCAAACTATTTCCTACAACGATCTGACTCTTGATAGAAGCTCGTTTTCAATGTCATGTGGTGATGAATCCGTGTCACTTCCTAACAAGGAATTTCAGATGATGGAAATGCTGATGACCAATCCTGGTCAGATATTCTCTCAGGATCAGTTCATGGATAGGATATGGGGATTGGATTCTGATACTGATTTTTCAGTAGTGTGGGTCTATGTCTCATATCTTCGAAAAAAGCTTAAAAATATAGGCAGTAATGTAAATATTAAGGCCACCAGAAATGTGGGATATTCCCTGGACTATTATAATGAATAGATCATATAAAAATGATCTGGTATATTAATTAGCAATTTCAATTTTTATTTCACATTTCACATTTCACGAAAGGATTCTTTCATGATAAAAAAACTACGTGCAAAATTCATTAAGATCACCATGATTTCTGTTTTTCTAGTACTTTTTATTCTTATGGGTGCCATCAATATCATGAATTACAGATCCACTGATACTCAGGCCACTGAGAAACTGAATATGCTGATACAAAATAATGGAGAATTTCCGGAACGGGAAACAGGCAATCCCGCTGATATCAATTCCAAAGGTTCAGGCAGCTATTCATCCTCAGATAAAAACACCTCCGATACTTCTGTTCCGCCTGCTCCCGATAATTCTGATTCTAATTTTTTCATTTGGGGTGGTTCCGTATTTCAGGACAGAGCCATGAAAGAAATGCCATTTTCCACCAGATATTTTACCGTGATCATGAAATCCAATGGTCAGGCTAAATCAGCTAATACAGACCATATTGCTTCCGTATCAAATGCTTCAGCTATCTCCTATGCCGAGGAACTATCTGCCGATGATAAAAAGACCGGTTATATAGACGATTATAAATACACTGTAACCAAAATAAACAATAAAATGACTTACTTATTTGTAGACTGCAGTCGTGAGATGTCGTCCTTTAGGAGCTTTTTATACGTAAGTATCGCTATAAGCCTGTTAGGACTTGCCTGCGTATTTCTGCTGGTTTATTTTATTTCTTCATTCGCAGTACGTCCTATCACAGAGAGCTATGCCAAGCAAAAAAGGTTTATAACCGATGCCAGTCATGAGATCAAGACTCCTCTAGCCATTATCAGGGCCAACACAGAAGTCATGGAATTGGAAAATGGTGAGAATGAGTGGATAAGATCCAACAAACATCAGATAGAGCGGTTGTCATCCCTTACCGAAAAACTGGTTTTCCTAACCAGAATGGATGAAGACAACGCTCCTCTTATGAACATGGCCGATTTTTCTATCTCAGATGCTGTTTCAGACACCATTTCTGCATATGAATCCATGTCAAAAACCAAGGGCATATCCATAAAATGCGATATAACGGAAGGAATCAATTATCATGGTGACGAGTCAAGAATAAGACAGCTCATCTCTCTTATGATGGATAATGCAATGAAATATTCTTCTGACCATGGATATGTCAACATTTCATTAAAGAACGACCGCATGAAGCGTGTGCTAATTACAATTGAGAATTCTGTTGATTCTATTGAAAAGGGGAATCACGACGAATTGTTCGAACGCTTTTACAGAAGTGATAAATCCAGGAATTCCAAAACCGGAGGATTCGGTATCGGTCTCTCTGTCTGTGAAGCTATTGTCACAGCGCACAAAGGACATATCCATGCCGAAAGTGCTGATTGTAATAGCATCAGGTTCATAGTTTCATTATAAACTTATTATATTGATCAAAGTTCTGCCATCTGAGTCTCACCTCTTGAGATTCCGATCTCCAGATTACCATTTCTCTCTCTAAGGCTGTCTATAAGCTCTTTTTCTGAGTGATCCTTTTTAAGCTGTATCTCATAGGTAAGTCTGTATAATGATCCCATGTTTGCTGTTTTAACTGCTGTGAGACTATGGCTGGCTGTATACTTATCAAGTGGTTCTTCGAATAGATCAGTATAGTTAAGATCCTCAGGGACCATTATCCTAAGTACATAAGGACTATTGTCTGTCTTGCCAATGATCAAAATATTAAATGCTACCATCAAACATCCTAGGATCAGTGCAAATATTACTGCATAACCAAGATATCCCATTCCTGTGATCAGTCCTGTGCCCATTGCCAGGAAAATCGTTGCGATTTCTTTTGCTGTGCCGGGCACTGAGCGGAATCTAACCAGGCTAAAAGCTCCTGCAACTGCGATACCAGCTCCAATATTTCCATTAACCATCATAATAACTACACACACAATAGAAGGTATTAATGCAACTGTAAGTATAAATGAACCAGTGTGCCGGCTCTTATATGAATACGCCAACGCCAGGAAGAATCCTATAGCCAGAGAAACTGCTATACAGATCAAAAATGATCCCAGTCCAAGAGAAGCCGAAGTCGTAGTTGATTTATCAAAAATCCCGTTAAAAAATGTTGTCATTTTATTTTTCCTCCTACATTAAATAAATGAAAGTATATAAATTAAAGTAAATAAATCTAATCATAAAGCTTTAATCAAATCTGCTGAGCGACTCCAGAATATGCATATCTTCTTGAATATCCGCTTCTATACGCATCTGTTATTATCCTGCCGTAGGCCGTCCCATACTTTGAAAATGATTGTGGGAATAGCCCCTCCTCTGTCAGGATCCTGGTAAACCAGATTGGAATCGCTCCACCTGCTTTTACCTCCATAAGTACCTGATCATCAGCTGTTATCCTAGTTCCTGAATCTTTCGCTTTAAGTGTCAGTTCATCAGTTCTGTACTTTACATTAGTGTCAAATGTTATACGAAATTCGTGATCATCAGCTTCGTAATAGGATTCTCTATCATATATCAGAAGCACTCTAGGCTGTATGCCCTCATATCTATCTATCGCGTAATCAAGTTCTCTCATTATCTGTTTGTCTATTTCAGAAAAATTATTTTTAACTGCAATTTCCTTTATCAGCTTCGAATTCAGATTGTCCTTATACTCTTTTGACCTGTCAGCATCTCTGAATAATTTTTTGCAGTTTATATACATCTCCATTGATTTCAGGTCCATCTGAACTCTTCTCTTGTATACAATAGAATCAAATTTCTTTTTTAATTCTATAAATACTATGCTGTCGTCATAAGATGTACCATAGCTTCTTAATCGCAGTTTCTCCTTATATATAGGCCTTTCAAGAGACCTTCTGGCCAGCAGATAATCAGGTGTATCCATGTAGAGGCTGTATACCGTGCTCTTACCATGTTCGTCAGCTATCATTCTGTCGTTACATTTTTCAATAAGTCTCAGGGCCTGATCTATATCTGTCATATATTTGATCTCTACTCTTTTAAAGTTCTTTTGTTCAGCCATAATCTCATCTCCCGAACTATATTTTTGTTTCGTTATTGTTTGTTTCTTTATTGCTTGTTTCGTTATTGCTTGTTTCGTTAAAAAAATAATAAATGATGAACCTTAAAATAAACTTAAAGATAAAAGCTTAAAGATAAAAAATTAAAGATAAAAATAAATGCATTAATGTTAAACAACAAAAAAACATAGATGTAAAAATTAACAAAAAACGCGGATGTAAAAAATGAAAATCATTTAATACATCCGCGTTATTTAGATAATATCATCTATATATTTTAATATAGGTACTAATACTATCATTCATCAATTTTTATCCGGGTATCACTTATATCATCCCTCGATACTAATCTTTGAAGTATGCTCCAGCGCCTTGTTTTTTTCATCATGCTTCGGCATAGTCAGACGAAGAATTCCGTTCTCATATTTAGCCTTGATGTCCTTGTCCTCGTAATCTTCTCCTACATAGAAATTTCTCTCCATGCTACCGGAATATCTCTCCTGGCGAACGAACTTACCCTTCTTATCTTTATTTTCCTTTTCGAGTCCCTTATGGGCAGATACCGTCAGATATCCATCATTAAGACTGACTGTCAATTCATCCTTGTTAAATCCCGGAAGATCGATATCGATCTCATAATTACCATCTACATCACGTACATCTGTCTTCATCATCCTCGCTGCATTCTTGCCATACAGAGGTCTCATCATCTCGGACTCATCCGGCCACGTCATAAAATCTCCGAAATCATCTTCAAATCCATTACTCAAAAAACCCTTTTCAAAAATGCTTGGTAATAACATAAGTCATTCCTCCTTTTAATAACAAATACAAACAACTAAATGTTACATGAAATCCGGAAGCGCTACTTATCGAGTTGAGAAGCTTTCGCTCCTCCTGTCAGGGAAATCTTTTCTGATCAATATCCTTGATATCAATGCTCTCCCTTCATTCTGGCTATGTTATAGCACCATATTTTAGCACTGTCAAGAGGAGAGTGCTAAAATATTCATTTTATATCCGCAGAGCCTCATTGTTACTGGCTTGCAATGACTTTTTACTAAGATCTGCTCAAATTTTGATTGGATTTGCCCATTTGGTTTAAATAAATCACACCACCCCTGACCTAAATTTCACAAGACCCGTCTCAATGCATAATAAGATCAATCAGAAATTACTGGCGACAGAAGTCAAAAAGGATCAACCTACATTAACAAGAATGCTTGACATATTAGAGCGGAAATCACTTGTTGAAAGACACTTGAGTAAAGAAGATAGACGTTCTTATTCTGTGCATATTACGGAAAAAGGATTAAATCAGACTGAGAAATTAGCTCCATATATTGAAGATATATTCAAAAATCTACTGAACGGAATCCCTAAAAAAGATCAAATATTTATCTTGATGTTTTAGATAAAATAGATAGTAATATAACTAACTTAAAATAGTACCGATTACAACCGGATTGGTATTAGCTGGATTTTTTTGTATGCTCAGCGAAACGGTATTAAACATGGCTTTAAAAAATTTAATGGTGGAATTTTCCATCTCTGCTACTACAGTTGTTTACCCTTGGAACCATATTGATATTCATAATGCATATGATCAACTTCTCTATGATGCTTATCCTTCCAATGTTTCTAGAAGGAGCTTTAGGTCTGACTGCCTTCACTGCCGGTATTATGATGTTGCCTGGCGGTCTGATCAATGGAATCGTGTCCCCGATTTCAGGACATCTATTTGATAAATATGGTGCGAAAGTTCTGATATTACCAGGATTTCTGATATCCACTATTGTATACTTTATTTTCTCCCGTACCGCTTCACTTCAGCTTGCAATACCGGCAATAATAGCTTTACATTGTCTGTCATTATTTACTGTTGGATTAATAAATACTCCAGCTCAGACAAATAGTTTAAATCAATTGTCACTGGAATCTGCTCCTCACGGTACCGCCATCATGAATACACTTCAACAAATAAGCTTTCTAACTAAACCCACTTAACAAAAAAGGTATGCAAAATATATTTTGCATACCTTTTTCATTTTTATAAAATTATTTTTATATATTCTAATATTTAGAATTAATAGTTCTCTGCATGAACCTCAAAATAAGCCTTCGGGTGATTGCAAACAGGACATATTGCAGGAGCTTCTGTTCCGACTACGATATGACCACAATTTCTGCATTCCCATACCTTAACTTCACTCTTCTTGAATACTTCCTGAGTTTCGACATTTTTAAGAAGTGCACGATAACGTTCCTCGTGATGTTTCTCAACCGCAGCCACGCCACGGAATTTAACTGCAAGGTCATGGAATCCCTCTTCATCCGCTGTTTTAGCAAATCCATCATACATATCTGTCCACTCATAGTTCTCACCATCAGCTGCAGCTCCAAGATTTGTAGCAGTATCACCAATTCCGTCCAATTCTTTGAACCAGAGCTTAGCATGCTCTTTTTCATTGTCTGCAGTTTTTAAAAACATAGCAGAGATCTGCTCATAGCCTTCTTTTTTTGCTGTTGAAGCAAAATATGTATATTTATTTCTGGCCTGTGATTCACCAGCAAATGCTGTCTGTAAGTTCTTTTCTGTCTGTGTTCCTGCGTATTTATTAGCCATAATTTCCTCTTTCTAGCCATATAACTGTCTTATTTCCCGGTACTTAGTATTAGATCTCTGTTTTCCAGAGTCCGTGCAGATTGCAGTACTCATAAACTGCAACAGCCTTCTCTCCATCAGCCAATACGAAATCAGCTACAGGAGATTCACCAGGTTTAAGATTCTTCATCTGATATCCATGTTCTGTCTCTAAGACAATAAACATAATATAATGTTCTTCCATCATAGGATGTAGAACAGACCCAACCTCAACGTGATACTTATTACCATCATTAGTCACTACCGGAACATGCTTCTCTGTAGCAGCATCAACTGATCCCGGTACGAGCTCTGACATATTCTCTCCACAGCACACTGTAGGCACACCTGTGTCATTGAGAAGAACGGTAACCTTTTTACACAACTTACACTGTAAAAATTTCATTTCATTTCCTCCTTTTTGCATGTGACATTATTATTGTTTTCCCCTCCAGAGCAAAATCGTGATAGGTCAGATCTGACCCGCCTGATCATCTTCTCCAGATAGCCATTAGTATACCAAATCCAATCATAAATAAACACAAATATTGAAAATTTTATTTTTTCTTAATAAATAATTATATTTGTCTTCATAACACAATAGCATAGCCTTACTTCG
>ERZ795062.1617-NODE-1617-length-15738-cov-53.930179_pt1 | contig 15738 bp, 10 predicted proteins | sample MGYA00375146_ERZ795062 | MGnify/ENA primary metagenome ERZ795062 (study PRJEB30191, sample SAMN05720281) | activated sludge metagenome | isolation source: Anaerobic digester | place: USA | collected 2015-07-16 ... | reverse complement strand
CAAAACTGGGGAATTTTTTTTGCAACTTTGTCCGTTTCTATTTTGCAATAAATACCTTAACCTGTTTAACAACCCATTGTAGGAACTTTGAATGTTGTTTTAGAGTATGTGGCTTATGGCATCTTGACCTGTTGATTTCGTAGTTCAACTGGCCACGTTTTGGCGAATACTCAGGGTTTCGTCCTCTGTTTCCATTCCGCTTGCCTGTTCCACGCCGAAGCTCATACATTACGGTAGAAGCAGAACAATTGATTGCTTCTGCGGTTTTTCGAAGGGAGTAGCCGAGTTTGATAAAAATTTTGATGCTGCAACGGTCTTCAAAATTTAAGTGCTGGCCCCTTTCGCGATCGGGTGTAAATGTGGTAGAATAGGTCTGATCCATGGTCGTGCTCTCCTTTGGCAGGTTTTGTTGTGGTGACTTAATTCTACCAAAAGAAATCCGACATGGATCTCTTTTATTTAGTTGTTCAATTTGATTTTACAATCAACCACCGGAATTGAAAACAACAAATGAGTATATAGGAAACTTAGTGTCTTCCAAATGATTTCTTAAAGCTCTGACATGCCCATTATTCTGATTTACGGGATTATACAGTTTTTCCCTACGGTTATACAAAACCTGTGTCCAATACTGACTATGCTCATCACCGAGAATCAAACCTTTGTAATTCTTTGTTTCAATAACAAATATTCCATAGTTCGATACCAGTATATGGTCTATTTGAGTTGTGCTGTTTCCAGACTGAATAATAATATTGCTTAACACTTTGTATTTTCTGCTGTCCAGAAAATTTAGCAGCAAGTTAATGGAGAATTCACCCATAAAGCCTTTAATCTGAGGCTTTACAGCATTGACGAGCGGCTTAAAAACTGCATCCGCTAAAATATCAATATCATGTTTTCTCCGATAATGTTTGTAGCATCTGTAATAATTCACTCATATAACCTCTTTGCAAAAATTAGTTCTAATTAAACAATAGCCTTATTTGCCTTCTGCATCATGGATGCCGGTATCTCCTCTTTCATGCGCCAGATGAAACTTATGGGCGTATCTCCACTGTGGCTCACATATTCAGCCTCTCCAAGAAAAGTATAGGCTTCAGGAATATTGTTAGATTTCTTGTTCTCTCTAACAAACAACACAATTTTATTCCCTGTCTTCATATGATTTAGATATCGCTGGCCAGTTGTACTTTTTACCGAAGTTCTGCTCTGGCTTTGCCAATGGAATAATCGTTCACTTATTGCATAATCTTCATAAAGTGTAGAAGGAGAATAATCCTTCGCAGATTTATTAAGAGTAACGAAGAACACATCGAGTTTATAATCCTTAAAATATTTTACGCCTTCCCTGAAAGCGGGCTTTTCACTTTCATTGAAGTACCCGAATGCCGCCATTATCTGATCTATGGAATAACTGCAATAAACATTCAATGGGCAGAAAAATCCCAAATCAGTTTCCTTGTCAATAAAATCTATATGATGGTAGTTATAATCCAGTATTTCAATGATCTCTTCTGCCATTTGCTTATTGTCATTGCAAAAGCGCATAAGTGAATGAGCAAATGACTCATACCCAAGTTTTTTTGGAGGTTCGTTAAATAGGCTATAATAAAGCATGCCTAACATGAGCCGCTCTTCTTCACTAGAAGCAATGGTATCGTTTGATATAAAAAGATTGCCTGGCTGAGTTATGCCAAATTTAAGTATTTTTATCCAGTATTCAATAAGTCTTCTTGAGTTAACATGGAAAAAGTTCCTAAACCTCTTAACTAATACTCCCTCATCAGCATTGTAAAAATTGCTGATCAATCCTGCATCGGCCTTCATCCTATAGAAGCTTCTGTCCCCGGATTTACCGTAAACATCTATCAATGAATATTGATAATGTGTCAAGAAATTGGATATTGTCGGCTTAAGGCCGGTATCATGTTCAAAATGCTTCAACCTATTAACAAGATTAGATCTCGTTAACCTGGCTTCTCTAATGTTTCTGAGAATATATTCTTTTGCTTGTTTTTCAAGATGTATATAACATCCTCTTGGCAAGTTCAGAAAACCGTTTTTTATGCAATATTCTACAGAATGCTTAGTTCGGCCCATAAGAGCTTTGAACTTCGACTCAAAATCGTAATTCCTGTGGGCTTGTCCAACAAAATCCAAGACAGTTAAGTATTCTTTGCCTTCATAGAGTCTTAATCCTCTCCCAAGCTGCTGCAAAAAAATTGTTAAGCTTTCAGTTGGGCGTAGAAATAGTATCGTGTTTATTTCCGGGATATCGACTCCTTCATTATAAACATCCACGCAGAAAATGAACTTAACCTCTCCACTTCTCAACTTATTGATCGCATTACTTCTCTCTTCGGAGGCTGTCTCTCCACTGACCGTGATCGATGGTATACCAAATTGGTTAAATTTCCAGGCCATATATTTAGCATGCTCTACGCTAACGCAGAATCCCAGGCCGATTACTTCATTTATATCAGTAATGTACTTGTGTAAGCTCCGTATTATCTCCTTTACTCTTAGATCATCGCTAATATAAATGTTCTCCAGTTCCGCTCTGTCGTAACCACCGCGGGTCCATTTCACTTTAGAAAGGTCAACCGTATCGGAAACCGCGAAGTATTGGAACGGGCATAATAATTTACGATCAATCGCTTCTGTAAGCCTAAGTTCAGCAGCAATTCTACCGTTAAAATGCTCCAATACATCTTTACCATCCATTCGTTCAGGTGTTGCTGTCAGACCAAGCAGTATTTTGGGTTTATAGTATTCAAGTAATCTCTTATACGAAGGAGCTTCAGCATGATGAAACTCATCAACAATTATGAAATCATAGAAGTCAGAAGTTGTTTTCTCATAAAACTTTGATGAATTGAAGCTCTGGATGCTCATGAACAGATGATCAATTTTATCAGGTATATGCCCGCCTACATACAGATCTCCGAAGTTGTTGTCCTTTAAAATTGCACGGAAAGTGTCCCGACTACGCTTTAAAATTTCTTCCCGATGAGCAATGAATAGCAGATTGTGTCTTCCTTTTCTATTTTCAAGCATGAAATCCCTATAGTCAAACGCCGCAATAACCGTCTTTCCTGTCCCTGTAGCCGCGACCACAAGATTCTTATACCTACCGTAAAGTTTTCGCTCAGCCTTAAGTTTTTCCAATATTTCCTTTTGATAATGATAGGGTTGAATGTCTAGCGTAAAAACCACATCATTGTTGGAGGAAGTCGCCGCTTCCTTACTTAAAGATTTTCTTAACCTTATTCTGTCCTCTTCTAAATCACCATTGAATGATACAAATTCGCTATCGTTCCAATAGCTTTCAAACGTAGCCTCAATTTTCTGGATAATGCTCAATGAGTCTTTCTCTGTAACCTTCAGATTCCATTCAAGTCCTGCGGTCAACGCAGAACTTGACAAGTTGGATGAGCCAATATACGCAGTTGTAAAGCCGGTATCCCGCTTAAACATATATGCTTTGGCATGGAGTCTCGTTCGTTTTGTATCGTATGATATTTTTATCTCGGTGTTCTTAAGTTTACTCAACTCCAATATAGCCTTATAGTCCGTAGCACCCATGTATGATGTAGTGATTATCCTGAGTTTATGGTTACCATCTTGAGTAAACTCCCTTAGTTCGTCAATAATGCAAACAAGGCCGCTCCATTTTATAAACGAGACTAACATATCGATGCGATCGCAAGAGAGTATTTCTCTCTTAAGCTCACTTACCATATTGGGCTCTGACGGAGAGTTTGTAAATAATGTGCTTTGAGAAATTGGAGTAACCGGCCTAATTACATTTTTATCTTTTATAGCTCTTATGCTGTTTATCTTAGAATAAAGGGCCGTCAGTACTTCTCCCTCTTCTGCTATTTGAAATCCCTGCAGGCTGCTCTCACCGGCATACTTACAGATTGTTTTAACTAACTCATTGCAAGCTTTAATCTGCTGCAGCAATGCTTCCCTGTCACTCTCATTGTTGCTTTCCCTTATAAACCGGAGTCCCTTTTTTATGACAGACGAAATATAGCTGGAAAGCATGTTTTTTGCTTCCTCTACATCTAGCGGCTCCTTAACAACTTGAAACTGAACAGGATCAAGCTTTTGAAGCTGCTCTTTTAGCTCTTCATATATGATTTGTTCGTAGATGCCTTGGTTTAGGTTCATAATCAACTCTCCTTTAAATATCATTAAACATATATGATGTTCGGCAAAATAGAAAATTACCCTTCATTTAAATCAAACCGATTTCTAGGAACAACTTTACCCATCCTTCTTAAACACAATCATAGGAAGTACCACAAGAGCTTCATCTTCCGCATCTTCGCGCTTCCAGTGCAAAATGAACCTTATCGATGCGCTGACAGGCCTGTAACCTTTTTGCTTAATTCTTGCCACATCTTCATTGAACTTTTTAGAAAACCTCAAAACGACCCGGCCATTGCTGTCGAGGCAACATCCGTCACCTACGGTCAGTGTGTCGCCGCTTTGCATCTGTTCGACTATGTTTCGGACGGAATAGAAATAATCGAGCCATACATCCCTGTGCGTAAGCTGTACCGCGAGGTGTGACGGCGGATGGTACATCCTGTCGTCCTCGATATATTCAGTCCCTTCCACCCTGATCCTGTTAAGGCAATAGCCGTTATAGTGGATGACAAGCCGACGCTTTGCCCGCGTCACGGCAACATATAGTTGCCGTACAGCATCATCGGAGTCCATCCTGTACCCATCAAGCATAATAAAAACATTGTCAAACTCCCTGCCTTTTGCCTTATGCATGGTGGAAACAAGGATGGTTTCTCCACGCTCTTCATAGAAATCCTCAAGCCTGGACTCCCTTATGAAGGTTTCAAGGTCGGACCTGTATTTAACCTTGGGATTAGCTTCCTCGAAGTTTCTTATCATGTTCAGACATAACTCAAGGTTTGGATTGACTGCCACACCGAACGGATCCCTTTCGCTATGGCAATTACTGCCCTGAAATCTCTCCTTCAACTTCCGCTTTGCTGCATCCCAAATATACGGACTGATAATGGGTGATGCATCAGACACTTCGTCCGACTCCAGCAAGTTCAGGAAATATCGTACCTCCTGCAAATCACACAGCCGGAAGCTGTCGCTAGACTGTATCAGCTTCGCTGGCATACCTTTATTCACAAGCATCCCGGCGACCTTCTCCGCTTCTTCATTTGTAGCAGTCAGGACACAGGTAGTCCCTGAAAGCTCAGCAGACAATATATCATTAACAAGCGGAACAATTAAATGACTGCAACTGTGCCGGACGATCCTGATTATGCCGTTGTCTTTCTGTGCAGGTATAATAGGAGTCCGCTTCAGCCTGTAAGATATCTTCTCGGCAATTTTGTTGGAAAATTCCACGATATTGGCCTTGCTCCTGTAATTCTCGGCCAGTTCGTACATAACGGCATTTTTATCCGTTATCAGCATCTCCATATATTCGGAGCTGGAGCCTCTAAATGCGAAGATATTCTGATCATCGTCGCCTACAGCTATGACGCGCATATCTTCGTTTTGCTCCATAAGCGCGCAAATCAGTTCATACTCATTCGCGTCCATGTCCTGGGCCTCATCGATTACCAGCACAGTTTTAGCTATCCTGCCGGGTTCCACTTCACCTTGGCGTATTTTTTCTACCGCTTCCAGGACGACATTATCCGAAGCTTCGAGCGTACCAGGCTTTCCAAGCAGATCAAAACAGTACGAATGAAAAGTTTTAATTTCGACATAAGCCGCGGCATTTCCATACAATTCCAGCAGGCGCCTTTTGAAAATTGTTGCGGCAGACCTTGAAAATGTCAGCATCAGGAGTTGCTCATGCTTTACGTCCTCCATTAACAGAAGAGAAGCCAGTTTATGGACAAGTATCTTCGTCTTTCCGCTGCCCGGTCCTGCTGCAACGACGATATATTTGGAATCCCTGTCATTTATAATTTTCAGTTGCGTAGGCGAAAGCTCCCCGAAAAGTTTTCTGAACTTCTCCGGTGTTATGCTCCTTCTGATTTCATCCTGCCTGCTTCCTTTAAAATACTTGTTGAGGAACGATTTGTAATTGAGCTTGAAATAATCGTCCACGAACTGGAGGGCTGCCTGGTAGTCCTCCATCATCTTCCTGGCATATTCACCCACGATATGGATCTGCTCGATCCTATTCTGGTAAAACTGCTCCAGCTTTTTATAATCCTCAAGCCTGTACTGCTTCCTGTTGTCCAGTTCTATGCGCTCGAGCATCAGCGCCCTGTAGGATACGAGAAAGCCGCCTTCCAGTTCCAGGGCGCCAATCTTCGACAGGTAAAAGAGTGCATCCTCCACCTCTTCCAGTGTCGCTTTGGTGCTGTAAAGCCTGATTTCTTTTTCGTATTCCTGCTTAAGCTCAACTACTGAGAATTCTACCCGGGTTTCCTCTTTCCCCTCTTCGCTTGCTTCATCTGCATCAACATGCTTACTATATAGATACTCAATGATAAACCGGGCCAGATCATGTCGCTTTTCCAGCTTCTCCCGCAGAACTTCCCAATCTATTATGCCTTGTATCTTTATATGTGTATTTGATCTTGTGTCATAATGCCTCTTTATCCATTTGGTAATTGCCCAGAGGTTGAAAATGGTTTTCAGCGTCTGCACTGTCGATCCTTCGCACCCTTCTGAAAGTGCCTGCTCGTTGAGTTTTTTAATGTTGTATGTTTCAGCTTCATTTTTATATATGCTGAGCAGAAAGTTCTCGATACGTATGAATGCCTTTAGAATCTCCAGCGAATTATTACTGGCCTTTTTCTTCCTGATGAACGCAGTCATATCTTTCGTGTCTGCGAGGATTTTCTCATCCCTCAACAGGTTTATGATCTCTATTACCCTTCCCTTCGGTATGCCAAGGTGATCGGATATATAGTCGACCCTGGATTCGGGCTCGTCTCCGGTAGCCATTCCCATTCTTTTTGCTGAAATGAGTTTTCTTATGATCCTGATCGCGTGCTCTTTTTGCTTTTCATCAAACCTGTGTGAGGCGTTGATCTTTTTGATAGCCTCCATGGCATTGGGTACCAGTATACTGTCGGCATACACACGTGGCACGTCCTGCCTGCGCTCCAGGAAGCCTGCCTCCTCAAGTGCCGTTATCGCTGTCCTCACTTTCGTTTCGATATCTCTGACATTGTCGTCCCATCCTGCCTGTCGTGCAATTTCAAGTGCAGAACGCGAGACCCTCGTGCGCTGTTTAGTTATATCCTTCACTGCCTTCCAGATCTGACGGATCTCCTTTATGCTAAGCTTCGTCTGGTTGAGAAGTATGAAATGCTTGTTCAAATCCTCATCATTGAACAGCACATAACATTCAGCCTCTATGGATTCGTCACGACCCGCCCTTCCCGCCTCCTGGATGTAATTCTCGAGGGAGTCCGATATCTCATAGTGTATGACCATTCCAACATCCCTTTTGTCCACTCCCATGCCAAATGCAGAAGTAGCCACCATTATGCGCACTTCACCATTCATGAACGCATTCTGGTTTTCAATCTTCTCTCTCCTGTCCATCTGTCCGTGGTAAGGCCTTGCCTCGAAACCGTCCTCAGTCAGCCTTCGTGCCAGTTCATAGGCTTTCCTCGTCCTTGATACGTAAATGATGGTGGGGCAGTCGTTCTCGCTCAGCAAATCCCTGATAGTATTGTATTTTTCCTCATCCGTTTCCCTGGGAAACACTTTGTAATGCAGGTTGGTCCTCGCTGCATCGGAAGTAAACAATTCCATTTCGATGGACAGTTTTTCCCTGAAGTACTCTTTTATGTCCTCAATTACCTTCTGTTTGGCTGTGGCAGTAAAACAGGAGACCGGTATGCCCTCTTCAAGTTTTTTCTTTACCTGGAGGTGTTTGATAAAATCACCTATGTAAAGATAATCCACCCTGAAATCATGTCCCCACGCTGAAAAACAATGGGCTTCGTCTATAACGAAACGAACGATTTTCCTCCCTAGCAACAGGTTCTCAATGGTCCTCGAACGCAGCAACTCAGGTGCAATGTACAAAATATATGCCGATCCGTTTTCAACTCTTTCAATTGCCTTTGCTCGTTCTATGGGATCCTGCATCCCGTTTATCGTGACAGCTTCCGTGATATTAAACTTTTCCAGGTTGTCCACCTGGTCTTTCATGAGTGACTGCAGTGGAGAGATAACCACAGTCAGACCCCTGGTATTGATGCCGCTCATCAGCGCAGGAAGCTGGAATGTAACGGATTTGCCGCCTCCGGTCGGGAAAACCGCCAGGAAGGACTTTTGAGCGATGGCAGCCCTGACGGCCTGTTCCTGCAACGGAACGCCGGCGTATGTCCTGAATGAATCAAACCCAAAAAACTTTTTAAGAGCACTGTGAACATCCAGCGCTTCATTGCAATAGGTACAACCCTTGACACACGGCCTGTTCCTTAGTAAATACATTAGACTGTCAACGGCAGGGTAATTTTTGAGGACCCAGGGAGGTGTAATGGAATAACGGTCACCAGTGTTGATCAGTGCGAGACAATATGCAAGTTCCACCGGGGTGTCCCTGATCATACCAGACAGATTGGCATTTTCGCATATCCTGAGCATGAATCTTGTGCGTATGAGCATTTCAAGTTCTTCTACCTGCTGCGAATAAGCCCTCTCATGCTGAGCAGCTGCATTGTCGGCTTCACAGTCCCTGTCCCCCCGATTGCCGGCTTCTTGGCCCGTATACCCCAAATACCTGAAAAAAGACCTGAACTCCTTCTGATCTTTTAGCAACAGGTAATAGATCCTTTTCAAGGTATCATCGGTCTGTCGGAATGCTTCAACTTCATCATAAAACAGGTCCCTGGCTTTCATTGAATCATTAAGGGGATTGTTGATTTCGTCGGTCTGTAGCTTGTCATCTTTCAAAAGCTTGTGATAAGGCCTGGCCGGGAACATCAGCGGTGAGAGGTAAAGGGTATCTATAACCTCTTTGATGCCCGCTGCCCTGACTGCATCTCCGATATATTTCATGTCATGGTTTATAATATTGTGTCCACAAACATATTTTGAACCTTTAAGGAAATCAATGAGCGCATGGAGAGCACCGGAACGAAACTGTCCCCCGTCTTCTCTGACGCACCCTATATCCAGTACATCTCTTTTTTGAAAACCGATTTCCGTATCAACAAAAGCTATCATCGCCCTGTTTCTTTCCTGCGAATTTTTAATTACAACGTTTATGAATGAGTTCCCGATTTCCCCGTTTGAATCCAGGAAACATCATAAGCCCGTTTTCAGCAAAGAAAATTGATTCAGCCTTATATTTAATAATAATACTTTTAGGTGTAATTTTCCAGATTATCTGCCAAAATTCTTCAAAATAGTACAATGTCCCCTTATGCTTGCCCTGATGCATAAATGAGAACCAGGCATACCTCCGGTACACATGAAAAAGCAGGCCGAAGCCCGCCTTTTTGGTAAAAATCTATGGTTTCCCCGTGAAATATCCCGGTCAGCATTTGCGTCTGTCAGCCCCCTCTTTCCATATTTTCCGGACGTTTGCCTTTCCGTTCTTCTTTTATTACATCTTCCATTATATCCCTGTACTCCTGTCCTTTTTCGTCCTCGTATCCAATGAAGTATACTTTATCGATCGCATCATTGTTGAACAAGAAATACTGCTTTGCGCCTGATACACCTGCGGGATAATAGCATCCGGCATAATCGTAAAAAACATTGCCTTCATCTGTTACCAGTCCGGTTCCTATTCCGCAGATCATCACTTTTTTAAAGTAGCCTTTAAGTGTAACGATCGATCCAATGGGCAGGAGATGATTCCTGTCAAACTCGATACCCTGGAAATCATCAGAAACATCTCCGGTGGTGTTATTAATCGTCGTATTCTCCTTCCCGACCGAGCATCCGGCCAGCAGGATCAAAACCAGTACCACGGCAATGATAAAAAATTTTGGTCTGCGCATACCTATCCTCCCCGATAAATCCATTGCATCATGGATTTATTTTCATGAATAATTTTATACTGTGAACTTAAACACCTTTACTGGTACGTCTTCCATCTTTTCATTCAGTTCCTTTTCCATCCTGGTGCAGAAATCTTCCAGGTAAGCGTCTTTTTCCTTTTCTTTATCCCAATCCACAACATTGCCCCTCGAGTCATATTCCCTTACAGTTCCGATTCCGATCACCAGTGCGTTGTTGGGAAATTTATAAAGTGGTGTTTTATTGAGCATTTCATAGTATGTCACTTCTTCATCAGCCCTGTACTTTATAACTTCCGGCCATGTCCTGGCAACCATTTCAGCCACCTCATCCGTTACTCCCGTATTCCCTGCCTGCAGGGTCCTCCGGATAAGTTCCAGGTCAGTCTCGTCCAGTTGCTCTATGTGGCATATGTTGATCACCATAACGTACCTGGTCCCCAGGTAGTACTTCGCACCCAGGTAGCTGTCGCCCGGGTGGCTGATGAAGTCCAACCCGCTGTTTGCAAGCTCGTCATCGTATTTCTCCAGGTCGAGCTTTTTAGCTATATGCATGATAAGTGCTTTTCTGTAATAAGTCTGCATTACCTGGTAATCCATGTTCACTGCGTCCTTTTTATCACTCAGGCCTTTTTCATAAATGAGGTCAAAGTCATACCTGGTTGGTATCTCATAGATAAATTTTGTAACGCTGAACAGCGGGATCTGCTCATACACTTCCGGCGGAAAAGAGCCGTACTCCAGCCGGAGGACCGGGCTTTCCTGCCTGCCGAGCAGTTTTGCAATGCTGCACCCATGCAGCAGTGTGGCTGTCAGCATCAAAACTGAAATGAGCAAAAAAATCCTTAACCTATTGCCATATCCCATATTACCCCACCTTCGACAATGGATTTAAATGGATTGTCCATCAGCGTTTTTCTATAAATACCCTGACAGGAACGTCGCCGGCCATTTCACAGAGCAAAGGCACTATCCGGTTCCTGTATTCGAAGATCCATTTGTCTTTCTCCAGTTCTTTATCGAAGTCCGTGAAATTGCCATTCTCGTCAAAGCTGCTCATAGTGGCCAGTTCAAATACCAGCGCATTGCCCGGCGCTTCCTTGTTCCCCCGCAGGTTCATTTCATATATCGCGATGAATTTGTCCGCGCCTTTTTCAGATATCGAAATGATATTCTTCCAGCTGGATTCCACAAGCCTGGATACAGCTTCCTCGTTTTCAGGGCTTTTCTCGATAATGGAGTCCTTCAATGTCTCAAGTTCGCCGGCACTTAACCGTTCTATGTGCAGGTTGTTTCTCAGGTAAAAGAATTTCAGTCCCAGACAGTCATAGAACTGGTACACAATTCTTCTATGCCAAATTTAAGTGAAACGAACCTGTTTGCGTCGGCTATAGCGTCATCCACACTATCATAGGTTTTTGCGTGCGCAATTATCAAACCTGATGAAATCAGAATTGTTATCGCGAGTAAAAAAGCAATAAGCTTTTTCACAATTACTGCTCCTCCTGAAACTTAAAAAGTTGGCGTATAACCGCAATAATTTTGTAAACTGTTCGAAGAATATTTCACAGACGCCTTTTAATACAACCCCGCTTACAGGTTCCTTGAAGACTCCGTTTCGGTAGGTTTGCCTATTTGGTTTATCTCGAAATTTGGGTCGGCAAAGTTCTCCTTGCCGCCTTCAACGAAATATATGCTGATCCTGACGCCCCTTCCGTCGGTGTAGTATTTCCAATCTTTGCTCCCCTTCCCGGTCGTGCCGCTATAGTCGCCCGAGCCATAGTTCACGTCAGCCGCCAGCGCCGCCGAAGGCAGTAAGAGCAGCACAAGCGCCATCAGCAGCGATATGCTGAGTTTGAAATTCTTATCCTTCCTCACCATTCCACCCCGCTTACAGCAACAGTCCTGGTATTGAAAGCATGCTCAGGCAATGCCGGCCTGGTCGAAGTGATTGACGGCTGTAAGGTCGGGGCACATATGCCGGCCCGGTGTACTGCTTCTGTATCCATGAAAGCAGCGGACAGGGAAAACGGGCCATAACCCGTTTTCCCCTGATGTCGTCCGCTGCCTTACGTGTCAGTAACTCTCCGGGTTCGTCAATGCGTCAATAGCCTTCAACACATGTCAGTTTCCGCATCCGTCATCCCAGCAGCTTTAGCCTCATGTTACGACGCCTGCGCCATGAGCAGCGCGGTCAGGGCATAAATGGCATTGTTCACATCTGATAATGTCACGGCGTCTCCGGGATTGAAGCAGCCGTTTTCGTCCAGTCCCATGATGCCCAGGCCGACAAGCGCCTCAACGCTGTCCCTTGCCCACTGGCTGATGTCATCGCAGTCGGCTATATCAGCATCGATACCGTCAAGCTGGATACCATTCATGGCAGCTATCCTGACCAGGAACACGGCAAGCCTTTCTCTCGTCAGCGGCTCACCCTCCATGTAATTCCCCTTTCCGTCACCGCGGAGCAGCCCTGCCTGCTTTGCAACATCCAGGGGATTAGGGATACCCTGCAGCACAAACTCGATGAACTGTGCCGTCGTCAGGGCTTCGTCCGTATCGGTCTGCTGTTCGAAAGCTATTACCGATTCGAACAGGGCAATTTCCTCACTCACCCTTGATGCGCTGCCGACTGTCGTGTATGTCCCGTTTTCCAAAAGTTTTTCGAACAAGACCGCAGCTTCTTCGAGGTCCTCCACTGTCGCCGATTTGATCTCATTCAGCAGCTTCATGCTGTCCTCAGCGGACCATCCCGTCAGGTAATCAACGATACTTCCGTAAGCGCTGCTCAGTTCTCCTGTCGGAAGAGTCCTTGCGCCGAACGTGTTCAGGATGTACCTTTCCAGGTCCTCCTGGGTAATGGCGGCATTCCTCAGGAATTCAGGGATCGCCGCAAAAATTTCATATGTCCTGGTAATGTTCGGGTCCCTGTAGGAGGCAAGCCTCAGCGAATGGCCGTCATAGCTTGCTATGACTGAATATGCGCCGTTCTGGTACCTGAGTGCAGGCAGCAGGTAAGTATCATTCACCATCTGCAGTATAGGTATGAATTTGCCGTTGTATTCGATACCCATTTCATCGTTGCCTGCGGAAAGCATGTTGTACTGCACGGTGGTATCGAGCGTTATGGCCTCTCTCCGGGCAGGCTTCGGCAGTGCTGAGTAGTCCTGCGGAACTATCTCTTCCGCCGGCAGAGCGTCGACCAGGTCACCGATCTTGTCTTTAAACACGCCGATCCCGTTTTCATTTCCGGCGAAGGCCACGATCATGTTCGTCCTGTTCACGGCCAGCCTGTGCACAGATTCAAGCTCCGCGATCACTGCCTCGGGCTGAGTCTGCATCACCTGCTCCAGCTGCACAAGGAAGTTGTAATAGTCGAGTCCGTGTACGTAGTTCCTGTAATTGCTGCTGTCGTCTGCAACAGCCATATTGCGCATCATCAATATGTTAAGGGGTTCAAAGGTTATCGACTGTTTCATGTTCGCGATGCTTTCCCTTATTATAGCAAGCACGGTGCTGCTGTCCGAAAAATCAGTGTTGAGCAATATCTCTTTCAGGAGCTCTACCTGGTCGCCGTATTCTCCCATCAGGCCCAGCCAGCTGGTAGCCAGGACCGGGGTGAATTTCCCGGATCCCTTGTAAGTTATCGTGTCCAGGGTAAAGCTTGCTCCTGCGAAATGTCTCATGACCAATGTACTCAGTTGTTCCCTCGTATACTTCTCGGTTCCGAGCCTTCCAAGCAGGTCTGAGATCAATCTCAGGAAATGCAGTTTTTCAGCGGGTACGGCCGATGTATCGAACATGACGCCGGTCAGGCCCGTTTCGCCGACATCGGCAGTTGCTGTGACGAACCTCTCGCCGTCAGGCCCCTTTGCTTCCTTTATTTCGCGTTCCCTGACCTCGACAGGCAGGTCCGCAGCCTTTACAGCCTGGAGAACTTCTATTAACTCCTGCATCTCCGTTCCTGCGTCACGGCTGTTCCACTCATTGAAGGCCTTCGTATCGTTTACCAGTTTTTCGATCTCATAAGCGCTCATCGAAGCTTTCAGTCCGTCCAGGTACTGCCTGAGTTCAGCTTCCTGCTTTTCAGCCAGCCCTGCTTCCGGATACGTCGTCACCAGCGCCGCATGGTTATTATTCAGTATGTATTTCTCTGCCAGGCCTTCGTAGTAGCCGGTGCCCAGTTTGTCCGCAAGGTTCCTGATGTATCCAACCATGTCGCTGTAGTAGTCCAGGTCATCATGGTTTGCCCACATAAGGCTGAGTGATACCGACAGGTTGACGCCCAGGTGCTGCTGCTCCGTGATGACCGAGTAATTGAGCAGTTGCCTGGAAAGCATCGCATCCAGCAATTCTTCGTCGAACCCTTTCTTAACTATATCGCTGAGGCATCCATCCACAAGTGCCCTGAATTCCTCAGCCTTGCTTTCATCAGCGCTGGCGGCAGTAAAGATCAGCGCCGGCTGTATCGTGGACGTGTTTAGTCCGACATAAATGCTGCCGCCGATCTGATTTTCGCTGAATGCCTTTTTCAGCGGAGATGAATCGTCGTTCAGCAATGCCGCGATGGCTGAAATGCCGTAGAGATCATCCATCGTGATTTCGTTCAGCACAAATGCATAATCGATCTGGGCCGCATTTTTCGTGTTCGAGGCCGCCGCTGCAGGGAACGGGAACCTTGCCTCGGCCTTTTTCTCAAACGGCCCGACCTTCCCGTAATCGATATCAATGTCCATCCTTTCGTACCTGCTGAGGTATCCGTCGTTTATCAGCCTGAGGAAACGCGTATAGTCAAGGTCTCCGTAAAGAATCATCAGCGAGTTCGATGGATGGTAGTATGCCCTGTGTGTTTCGATGAGCTGATCGTATGTCAGGTTCCTGATCTTTTCGGGATCACCCCCGGATATATTGGATTGCGGGCTGCCGGGGAACAGCGTTTTCAAAGTGTTGTTGTATGCTGCCTGGGTTATGTTGCTGAGATTGCCCTTCATCTCGTTATATACCGTCCCGTTGATAGTGAGGGGACCATCGGCGTCCTGGATTTCATACCTCCAGGCCTCTCTCCGGAAGATATTCTTTTCCTTATACACCATGGGATTGTAAACGCAGTCCAGGTAAACGTCAGCCAGCCTCAGAAGCTGGTCCTCGCTCATGGACGCTACCGGATACGCCGTAAATGTGGGTGCCGTGAAGGCATTAACGTACGAACTGTATGTCTGGTTCATCAGTACGAAAGCAACGTCATCCAGCGGATACTTTTCCGAACCGTGCAGTACCACATGCTCAAGGATATGGTTGACGCCCGTGTCGTCAACGGCAGGAGTCCTGAATGCAATGGTGAATGACTTTTCGATGTCCCTGTTTTGTATGTAATAGAGCTTAGCACCCGTTTTTATATGCTCAAACAGCACCGTCCTGGCATTCACCAGGCCAATTTCCCCTGTTTCCGTCACTTTGAAACCCGAGATGATGTCGCCCGCTTCCGGGAGCGGCACAAGTCCGTCATCAGCGGCAAAAACCGCCGCCGGAGACAGGAGCACGCCCAAAAGCAGAACAGCGCTCAATGCTAAAGATACTACTTTTCTCATGTTTCCAACTCTCCTCTTCCATTTATTATGTGGCAGAATAAGGCAGCATAATCACAACTCTATACGGTTGGATTTTCCAGTTTGTCTTCCAGAAGTTTTTCCTGGTATGCGGCAGAGCAGGTCAACGGTGCTGATGCAGTGCAGGAATGCCC
>ERZ795062.1613-NODE-1613-length-15750-cov-54.570054_pt1 | contig 15750 bp, 19 predicted proteins | sample MGYA00375146_ERZ795062 | MGnify/ENA primary metagenome ERZ795062 (study PRJEB30191, sample SAMN05720281) | activated sludge metagenome | isolation source: Anaerobic digester | place: USA | collected 2015-07-16 ... | reverse complement strand
CGGGGTCGTTGGCGAGGTTGTGCCGCTGGATGTCGACGCCGAGGCCGCGCAGGTGGTCCAGGTCGGCGGTGAAGGTGACCAGGGCCTGGTCGACGTCGGGCCCGCAGACGCCGGTGTTGCAGCACAGCGCGGGTTCGAAGACCCGGATGGCGGGGGCGGATGGGGTAGTCATGGCACGTCCTTCGATGGTCAACCTGTGAATAACGTATCGACAACTCTCGATGGAAAGTCAACGGCATACATGGACGTTTGTCAATGTGACGGCTACCATCGGGAAGGTGACCGCAACCCTCTCCAGCGTTCCTGAAGCTCTGGCGATCGACGCTGACGTCTGCTGCCCGGGGTCGGCGTGCGACCTGCTCCCGGCAGCTCCCGCCACCCAGGTGGCCGAGGTGTTCAAGGCGCTGGCCGATCCGACGCGAGTGCGGCTGCTGCACTACCTGGCCTACTCGGTCAGCGGGACGGCGTGTGCCTGCCACCTGCCCGACGCCCTGGGGATCAGCCAACCGACACTGTCGTTCCACATGAAGAAGCTGCACGACGCGGGGCTGGTCACCCGGGAGAAGCGCGGCCGCTGGGTCCACTACACGGTCCGCGCCGAGGGACTGGCGCTGGTGCGCGAGTTCCTCGACCTGCCGACTACCCCCGGCCAGCAATGCTGCTGAGCACTCGCCGGGCCCTGGCCGAGGCTCTCGGAACGGGCGCCCTCGTCGCCACCGTCGTCGGCTCCGGGATCATGGCCACCCGCCTGACCCAGGATGTCGCGGTGCAACTGCTGGTCAACGCGCTGGCCACCATCGCGGCCCTCGCCGTGCTCATCTGGGCGCTCGGGCCGATCTCAGGGGCTCATTTCAACCCCGCCGTAACGCTCGTCGCCCTCGTGCGCCGCGAACTCGGCGCGGCCGAGGCGTGCCGCTATGTCATCGCCCAGATCGTCGGAGGGCTGGCCGGGACGGCGGTCGGCAACCTCATGTTCGACCTGCCGGCCTGGCAGGCCTCCATGAAAGTCCGCTCGTCCCCCAGCCTGTGGCTCGGCGAGGTCGTCGCGACCGCCGGCCTGCTTTCGCTCGTCGGTGGGCTCACCCGCTCCGGTCAAGGCCGGTTAGGCCCCGCCCTCGTGCCAGCCTGGATCGGGGCGGCATACTTCTTCACCTCCTCCACGTCCTTCGCGAACCCGGCCGTGACGATCGCCCGCTCGGCGACCGACACCTTCTCCGGGATCGCGCCGGGAAGCGTCGCGGGGTTCATCGGTGCCCAACTGGTCGGCGCCGCCCTCGGGGCGGGCCTTACCGAGTTCTTCCACCCGCGGGCCGGGGTCCCTGAGCCTCTGGACCTTCCCGCGGCGGTCCACCCGGCACCGGAACGCGCGTCGGCTTACGGCGGATAGGGTCGGGGCATGACCCGCCCGGAGCTGCCAGCGCAGTCCAATGAGCCGGTAAGCCCCGAGCTGTTCGCCTATCTCGCGACCGATCCGGTGGCCGACTTGCTCGGCATCGTCTTCGAGGACATCCGGCCGGGTTACGCCCGAGCCCGTATGCCGGTCACCCACCGCCTGCTCAACGCGCCTGGCACTGCGCACGGCGGCGCGATGATGGCCTTGATCGATGTCGTTCATGCCGCAGTGAGCAACAGCCACGGCACGCTCGCCGTCGCCCAGGACGTGCATACCGAGTTCCTCTCGGCTGGTGTCGAGGGCGACGCCCTGCGCTGTGAAGGTGTCGAGATCAGCAAGACGGCGCGGACTGCGGTATTCCGCATCGACGTGTTCGCCGATGACCGGCCGGGCCATCCTGACGGCAAGCTCCTGGCGACGGCGCTGGCCCGGGTGTTCCGGATCGGGACCCCTTTGCTCGCCGGACCCGCGTCGTGACCGCACGTCGCGGTGGGTTGGCGTGGCCCACGGTCGTCTTCGATCTGGACGGCACGCTGGTGGACACGATCAACCTCATCGTTGCGTCCTACCAGCATGCCTTCCGCACGGTCCTGGGCCGGGAGGAAGACGAGGCCCGGATCCGGGCGTGGATCGGCCAGCCGCTGCTGCGATGCTTCCGGGAGTCTTCACCCGCCCACGCGGACGCGTTGTTCGCGGCATACACGACGTGGAACGAAGCCAACACCGAGCGGCTGGTGCGGGGGTACGCGGGAGTGGCGGAGTTGCTCCTCGAGCTCACGAGCCAAGGGGCGCGGGTGGCCGTGGCGACGTCCAAGCGGCATCCACCGGCAGCCAAAGCCCTGGCGCTGACCGGGTTGACCGATCTCGTCCCCGTCCTGGTGACCATGGAGGACACCACGGTCCACAAGCCCGACCCCACGCCGTTGCTGCTCGCCGTCGAGCGGGCCGGCGGAGAGCCCGGGAGGGCGGCATACGTCGGGGACGCGGTCGTGGACGTGCGGGCGGCGCAGGCAGCGGGGATGGCGGGGATCGGTGTCCTCTGGGGCGCCGGAACCGAAGCCGATCTGCGGGCCGCCGAGCCGCTCGGCGTAGCCTCGAACGTCGCGGCGCTGCGGGCCCTGCTGCTGCCCTGACGGCGCTGCGGCAGCCCCATCCGTCACTCGTGTCACAGGCGATAGGGAATCGCAAGGCGACGCGCCGAGGGGAATGACATCGATGTCATTCCCCTCTATAGTTGCCGAGGGAGTCACTAGCGGAGGGTTCGGATGGCAGACACAGCAGAGCGGGTTGAAGCGGCGCATGCGCCGTTGAGCGACCGCGACCGCGAGGTGCTGGCCTTCGAACGGCAGTGGTGGAAGTACGCCGGCGCCAAAGAACAGGCCATCAAGGAACTGTTCGACATGTCGGCGACGCGGTACTACCAGGTCCTCAACGCCCTGATCGACAACCAGTCCGCCCTTGAGACCGACCCCATGCTCATCAAGCGGTTGCGGCGGTTGCGCGCCAGCCGTCAGCGTCAGCGCAGCGCCCGGCGCCTCGGCCTGAACCCCTGACGCGTCTGTTGCCAGCCTGTCACGTGGGCTGGGGCACTCGCCGCTGCACGGTGAGGCCGCGGCGCCCGAGCGCGTCACGCACCCGATCAATGTCCCGGGTCGTCGGCAGTTCATCAGTGAGCAGGGTGATGGCTATGACGAGATCGATTTCGGCCAACGAGTCACATCCGCGGGCCCGGGCGCGCTCGGCCAGCGTTTCCTCGAGATCCGTGACCTCCTGATCGGAGAGCCGTCGGCCGAGCAGGGCGATCAGCGGAACCGCGGTGGTGGGCCTTGCCCCCGAGCCTGGGAGCGCGAACCTCAATATCCCTCGGTATCTCCCCATGCGGTGATTGTCGCCAGTGCAATCGACGCCAATGCGGCCAAGAAATGAAGGGGTAGTAAAGACTGTGTGGCCGACCACCAGAGGTGGTCGGCCACACAAGTGTTGTTCAGTGAACGTCCGACGACGTCAGTGCGTCGCTCCCGGCACGTGCGGGTCGACGTGGACGCCCGCCTCTTCAAGGAGGTGCGCGATGCGGGCGATGTCGTCCTCGGTCGCCTCTTCGTGGACCTTCTCGTCGATCATGGCGCGAATCTCGTCCTCGGTGATGAGCTCGTCGTCGTAGTCGCGCTCGACGAGCGACACGGCGATGGACTCGACCTCGGCGGTCGTGAGCTTGCGGTGCAGCACGCCCATCAGGGCGATGTAGTCACCCTGGGCGATGCCCTCGGGCCGACCGGCGCGCAGCCAGTTGACCAGACGACGCCCGGCGCTCTCAGTGTGCGGGGACATTAGTGGTGAAACCTCACTTCGAGAACGTCGGGAAGGGGCCGCTGAAGCCGACCTTGAAGCCAAGGCTCGTGAAGATGAGCCAGGCCAAGCCGTAGACGACCAGCGTCAGGATGATGAAGAAGAAGACCGCAGCGGTGAGCTTGCCCGCGGCCCGCGGGGGTGCGCCTCCGGCGGCCTCGCCGCCCTCGGCCGTCGCCAGACCCTTGACGGCCATGGCGAACAGGGTGGGGATTCCGGCGCCGAGGAGCAGACCCGCGAGCAGGACCTTCCACGCACCGTCAAGCGCAATGATGAGGTTGTTCATGATGAGTCGGCTTTCCGGTCAGTGGTGGGCGTGGGGGACGGCTTCGGCAACGTGGGCCGCGTCCGGCTCGGCTTCCCAGTCCTTGCCAACGCTGTGCTTGTCGACCGGGTCCTTGCGCGAGCGCAGCCAGATGTAGAGCGACACGGCGATGAGGATCGCCATGACGACCGAAGCGCCGAGCAGCTGGGGCATCAGGTTGCTGACGAAGAACATCACCGCGCCGACCAGACCTGCGGCCGGGAAGGTGATGGCCCACGCGCTGGCCATGCGGCCGGCGACCGACCAACGGACCTCGGCGCCCTTGCGGCCGACGCCGGCACCCATGATGGAGCCGGAGGCGACGTGGGTCGTCGAGAGGGCGAAGCCCAGGCCACTGGAGGCGAGGATGACCGACGCGGTCGAAGTGTCGCCGGCGAAGCCCTGCGGGGCGTTGATGTCGACGATGCCCTTGCCGAGGGTCCGCATGATGCGCCAGCCACCGAGGTAGGTGCCCAGGGCGATGGCGACGGCGGCGGAGAGCTTGACCCAGAACGGGATCGAGATCTCCTGCGAGACGTCGACTTGACCGGCGGCGATGAGAGCCAGGGTGATGACACCCATCGTCTTCTGAGCGTCATTGGTGCCGTGGGCGAGGGCGACCATCGAGGCCGCACCCACCTGGCCATAGCGGAACCGCGACTCGCGGAACTTGTCACCCATCTTGCTGGTGAGCGAGAAGACGATCCGGGTGCCGACGGCCGCGACGATGAAGGCGATGACGGGGGAGATCAGCGAGGGGATGAGCACCTTGCCGACGACGCCGTCGAGCTTCTCTGTCGAGTGGCCGAGCCAGTTGACCTGGGAGAAGCCGAATCCCGCGATGGTCGCGCCGACCAGCCCGCCGAGGAGGGCGTGTGAGGAGGACGACGGCAGGCCGAGCAGCCAGGTGAGGAGGTTCCAGACGATGCCGCCGACGAGGCCGGCGAGAACGACCATGAGCAGGAGGGTGCCCTGCTTGCCGTTGTCGCTGCCGATGAATTGCGGGTTGGGCAACCCGGTCTTCATCTGGATGCCGTCGATCACAGCGTTGGTGATGGTGAGGGCGACCTTGACGGAGATCAACGCTCCGATGAGGTCGAGAGTCGCGGCTAGGGTGACGGCCATCTTGGGGGACAGCGCACCTGTGGCGATGGACGCAGCCATGGCGTTCCCGGTGTCGTGGAAGCCATTGGTGAAGTCGAAGGCCAGGGCCGTGAGAACGACCATGACGAGAATGACGGTTGCGGTGGTCACGCGCCCCATGATCGGGGGCCGGTTGTGCTGATCCCCGAGACGAAAGTCCCGGGTGCGTCCTGCATCACGCGGTTACGCAGACGGGACTCTAGCGGCCGTTCTTTCATCGTTCATCTTGCGTTAACTTGAGGGGGTTGAAGGCCACTTCCCAAGGGTGTGCGGGCACCTGGCGTGCCACCGCAACGTTTCGGCCAGGTGCCCGCACTTCCCCTCCCCGGACACACCCCGGGGAGGGGAATCTGCGGCATACCCCGTCAGTTTGCCGTTGGTCGGAACTCGGGCCGCCCCCCGGGATGAGGGGCCTGCTCAGGGCTACTTCTTCGGCTTGTCGACGAACCAGGGGAGGATGTGGTCGAAGGTGACGACCTTGCCGATCCCCGTGGCGACGATGAAGCTGATGCCGTACGACACGGCCAGCAGGATGACCAGCAACAGCACCCAGGCGATGACCTTGCCGAATGGTTTGGCTGTCTGCTCACCGATGATGGCCCCGGCGCCCCTGGCCATGGCCAGGCCACGGACCGCGAACGCGTAGAGGACCGGCAGGCCGGCTCCGAGGAGCAGCCCCGCGACGAGAACCTTCCAAGCCCCGTCGAGGGCGAGCGGAATCATGTTCATGATGCGTTCCTCTTCCGGTCAGTGCGCGGCCGGGCCGGCGGGCTGCGGCGCGTCCAACTCGTGGTGGGGGTCGATGACGTCGTGGGCGGCGACTGCGACTTCCGGCTTGCTTCCGTCGTGCCACTCGTCGGTGACGTTCTTGTGGTCCACGGCATTCACCCGCGAGCGCTTCCACATGTAGAAGGAGAGGCCCACGAGGAGCATGAAGACGACGAGGGGGCCGACGATCCCACCGATTCCGGCGGCGATCCAATACATCACGGCTCCCATGACGGCCGCGGCCGGGAACGTGATGGCCCAGGCGGCGACCATGCGGCCGGCCACCGACCAACGCACCGAGGCACCCTTCTTGCCGATGCCGACGCCCATGATCGAGCCCGTGGCGACGTGGGTCGTCGAGAGCGCGAAGCCGAGCTGGCTGGAGGCGAGGATGACCGTGGCCGACGAGGCGTCCGCCGCGAGGCCCTGGGGTGAGGAGATGTCGACCAGACCCTTGCCCATCGTGCGGATGATCCGCCAGCCACCGAGGTAGGTGCCCAGGGCGATGGCAAGCGCTGCCGACAGTTTCACCCAGAGAGGGACGTAGACCGCGGTGGCGCTCACCGAGCCGCCGGCGACGAGGGCCAGGGTGATGACACCCATCGTCTTCTGCGCGTCGTTGGTGCCGTGTGCGAGGGAGACCAGCGATGCGGCGCCGACCTGGCCCCAGCGGAACCGACCCTCCCGGAACTTGTCTTCGACCCGCGCGGTGATCATGAAGATGAGACGCGTGGCGGTGGCCGCGACGATCATGGCGATGACGGGCGAGATGAGCGAGGGCAGGATCACCTTGCCGATGACGCCGTCGATCTTGCTGCCGTCGCCGGCCCACTTGACGCCGGCGAAGCCAAGGGCGCCGATCGTGCCACCGACCAGACCGCCGAGGAGGGCGTGCGACGAGGACGAGGGCAGGCCCAGCAGCCAGGTGAAGAGGTTCCAGATGATCCCGCCGACCAACCCACCGAAGACGATGAGCAACAGCATGGTGCCGCCGTTGGCCATCAACTCGGCCTTGGGCAGGCCTTTGGAGTCCTGGATGTTGACGACGGCGTTGCTGACGGTGAGGGCGACCTCGACCGACAGCACGGCACCGACAAGGTTGAGGATGGCCGCGAGGGTGACTGCACCCTTGGGCGAGAGCGCGCCTGTGGCGATCGAGGCCGCCATGGCGTTTCCGGTGTCGTGGAATCCGTTGGTGAAGTCGAAGGCGAGGGCGACGACGACGACCAAGGCCAAGATCATTGTTGCGGTGGTCATGGGTGGAATCATGGAGACTCCACCGACCCGGGCAAGGCCCTTAGTCCTCAATTGGGGGAACGTTCGGGCGCAATTCGGTGAGTCTTCCGTTTCCCGTCATCGGGGTGCGAGTTCCCGTTCACAGGGTGTTCATGAGCTGGCGGAGTGACGGGTTGGCGCGCCACCCGCGTCGGGGAGAATGTCGGGCATGAATGGGTGCCTCTTCTGCGCGATCGCGTCCGGGTCCGTGGCTGCCGAAGTCGTCCTCGAAGACGAGCTGATGGTCGCCTTCCTCGACACCCGGCCGGTGTTCAAGGGCCACACGCTGCTGGTGCCCCGCACTCATGTGGCGACCCTGCCGGACCTGCCCGATGACCTGGCCCTCCCGTTCCTCGCGGCGGGGCGCCGTCTCGCCACGGCGATGGTGGCGGGGTTGGGGGCTCAGGGGAGTTTCGTCTGCGTCAACAACGTCGTCAGCCAATCGGTGCCGCACTTGCACCTCCACGTCATCCCGCGCACCAAGGGAGATGGCCTGCGGGGCTTCCTCTGGCCGCGGGTCACCTATGGCTCGCCGCAGGAGATGGCCGAGTATGCCGCTCGCCTCCGCTCCGCGGTGTGACCCCGCAACTGAGCGAGCAACACGATCACGGCGACGAGGGGCATGAGGGCGCAGCTCAACTGGGCCAGTGGCGGCCATGGCCAGGGGACGGCGAGCCGGGCCCCTGGGTCGAGCCACTCGGTGAGGGTCACTGGCCCGATCGCCGACGTGGCGAGCAGCAGTGCCGCGAGTCGTGCGTGGCCCTGTCGGGACAGCCACATCGCCGCGGGAACGACCCACACCCAGTGGTGCGACCAGGACACCGGACTGGCCAAAAGCGCGCCGATCGCGAGGCACACGAGCGCTCCCACCTCGTCCTTGCTGGCCAGGGAGCGGCGGGCCGCCAGGACGCCAAGTGTTAGCACCAGCACCTCGACCGGCAGGGTGACCCATGCGGGCGGGGTGTTGGTCGCCATGGCCCGCGCCACGACTCCGACGACCGACTGGTTGTCCGGGTAGGTCACCCCACCCACGCGCGTGGGGTCCCACAGCAACGACGCGAAGTAGCGGCTGCTGGCTGCCGGATCGGCGAGGAGCGCTAGACCGGTGAGTGCCGCAGCCGTTCCAATGGCACGCACCGCACTCGCACGTTCCCCGCGCAGCAGCAGGACGATGACGAACACACCCGGCACCACCTTGATGGCGGCTGCGAGCCCGATGAGCACGCCGGTGGCGCGGTGCGGCATGACGAGGAGGTCCACCGCCACCAGACCCATGAGCAAGAGGTTCACTTGCCCCAGGGCCAGATGGCGTTCGAGGGGCGCCAGCGCGAGGCCCCCCGCCAGCCACCGGAGCAGGTGAGCACGCGGCATACCCAGGCGTCGGGCGACCAGAGTGACGACCAATGTGTATGCCGCGAGGTTGGCGCAGGCGAACAGGGAGGAGCCGACCTGCTCGGGAAGCCAGGCGAAGGGGCTGGCCAGATAGGCGGCGAGCGGCGGGTAGGTGAAGGGGAGGCCGCCGGTGTCCCGGTAGGGGGAGAGTCCGTCCGACACATCGAGGCCGGCCTGCCGGTAGACGAGGAAGTCCAGGGGCGTCTGGGCGAGGGCATACACCGTTCGGGTCACGCTTGCCCCGATGAGCAGCGCGACGGCGACCCGCTGAAGGCTGGATGTCATGCGGGACGAGCTTGTTGAGGTGGCGGATGACATGACTCGACGCTCGCCGTCGAGGTGGGCGGTGTCTGTCCTGCTGGCCGCCGAATCCGCCTCCACATTCCGGTCGCATCGAGCGGGGGGCCCCGGAGGCTGTCCTCCGTGGTCGAGGGAGGCCAGCACCCTGGGTTGACGTGATCGGGGTCGCTAGCGTGGGAGGACGACGACCCACGAGGCGAGGTGAGCACCATGGCGACGGCAACGTGGGACCGGCGAGGGGATCTTGCCGCGGGTTCGCCTGACGCTCGTCGGGCTCATCTTTGGCGTCGCCGGTTCCCGTGGAGTGTCGCCGGCCACCTCGGGCTGGGCGTGCTCTCCGGTGTCTGCGCCCCGCTCGTACTGGTGGCAGTGCTCGGTGCGATGGTCATCGGGCGCATCCCCCGGCTGTTCGCACGAGGTGAGGCGTTGCTCGCCCTCCTGGTCCGCGGCTCGGCCCGGCTGGAGGTGGTGCGGTTCGCAGACCTGCTGGGTGTTGCCATCGACGCGCCACCGGACCGGGCCGCTGCGGAATCGCCGGCACAGGACGGGGGACGTCTGAGCCTGACCCAACGAGAGCGAGCCGTCGCCGGCTACTGGCTGGGGCGCCCCGTGGTCTCGGCCGTGGAACTGGTGATCCTCGTCCCCGTCCTCGGGGTGCCGATCGCTGTTGCCGCGGGGATCGTCCTGGGGTGGCCCGAGTGGCGACTCGTCGTGGGCGAGGGCAGCGGGGCTGCTTCGCCGAACGTGGACCTGGTCTGGCTGAGCGCTGGCGTGGTCATCCTGGTTGCGTGGCTGCGACTGGTCGCCGGGCCGACGATCGTCGCGCTCGGGCGGGCCGAAGCGAAGATCGCCGGCTGGCTCCTCGGAGGTCGTGAGGCCGCGCTCGTGGAACGGGTGCAGGCGCTCGCGACCAGCCGCGATGTCATCCTGGCCACCGCTGAGGAGGAGCGGCGACGGATCGAGCGTGATCTTCATGACGGGGCCCAGCAGCGGCTGGTCGCGTTGACGATCCTGTTGGGTCGGGCGCAGGCCCGGCTCGGTGAACGCGAGCCCGAAGTCGCTGACCTCATCGCCTCTGCCAAGGCCGAATCCCGTTCGGCGACAGCCGAGCTGCGAGACCTCACCCGTGGTTTGCACCCTCCGGTCCTCGCGGACCGAGGACTGGACGCCGCCCTGTCCGCGATCGCGGCACGTTCGCCGGTGCCCGTCGAGGTCGTCGTCGACCTGGCCGTTCGCCCGTCGATCGCCGTCGAGTCGACGCTCTACTTCGCGGTGGCGGAGGCGCTGACCAACGTGGCCAAGCACTCGGAGGCAACGGCGGCGGGCGTGACGATCAGACAGGTCGGCGATGTCCTCGTGACGGAGATTTCCGACGATGGTCGAGGCGGCGCTGCTGCCGCGGGTTCCGGCGCGGGGAGCGGGCTGCGCGGCATCGCCGACCGGCTGCGCGGGATCGATGGGCGGCTGCGCGTGGCGAGTCCGCCCGGGGGCCCGACCGTGCTGACGATCGAGGTCCCCCATGGGGGCTGACGAGTTCGTGCCCGCACAGGACGCCCCCCTGGCCGAACCGTTGCGGGTGATCATCGCCGAGGACTCCGTCCTTTTGCGAGAGGGTCTGGTGCGCCTGCTCGAGGAGCAGGGCTTCACCGTTGTGGCCGCCGTCGGTGACGGCGAGGCGCTCCTGCGGGCCGTCGCCGACCGTGCGCCGGACGTGTGCGTCGTTGACGTACGGATGCCGCCGGCATACCTCGACGAGGGCCTGCGTGCTGCTGTGGTGATCCGGCAGCGGTGGCCCGGGGTGGGCGTCCTGGTGCTCTCGCAGTACGTCGAGGAGCGGTATGCCGTCGAGCTGCTGTCCGACCGGCCGGGCGGGGTGGGATACCTGCTCAAGGACCGGGTGGGCGACGTGCTCGAGTTCGTCGATGCGCTGGGCCGGGTGGCCCGCGGAGGGACCGCCTTGGACCCCGAGGTGGTCGCGCAATTGTTGGTTCGGGCACGGCATACCGACCCGCTGGCGAGTCTGACGGTCCGCGAGCGGCAGGTCCTGGCGGCGATGGCTCAGGGCCGTTCCAACGCCGGCATCGCCTCGGACCTGCTCATCGGCGAAGGCGCCGTGGAGAAGAACGTGTCGAACATCTTCGGCAAGCTCGGCCTCTATGCCGACACGGGGGAGCACCGTCGGGTGCTCGCCGTCCTGCGCTTCCTGGGAGACGGCCGTGAGTGAGACGACGGTGTTGCGGTCCAGGGCGTCGCTGTCCGGCCGGGCCCGGCTCGCAGCGCTGCGGGTCGCGGGACTTCTCGTGCTGATCGTGAGCCTGGTGCTGCCGGCGACCAGGGCCGCTGAGGTGCTGGGGCTGCGTCAGCAGACCGGCTTCCATGCGTCGTTCGACCAACTCGGTGCACCCGTGGCGGACGTGATGATCAACGCTCCGAACAGCTGGGTCGAGGTGGTCCGCGCCGAGAACCCCTCGGGCGGGGGGTCGATCTGGCTTCAGCAATCGTGTGTGGTGCCGTCGGCCGCGGGCCCGGGGTTCGAGACGATTGCGCAGGGGCGGTTGCAGGTGGTCGACGCGCAGCTCACGGGGTGGGAGCAGACATTCCGGCGTTGCGAGACGTGGGTCCATGTGTTCGTCGATCAGCGGATGACGGTGCGCGTCTGGGACGGTGCCCAGGCCCGAGAGATCGACACGGGCCTGGACCAGTGGGTGGTCACGCCGGAAGGCCGCGTGATCACGATCCCGCGATAGGGCCAACCGAGCTCACCGGTCAGCGTCGCCCGCCACTCGCTCGGGGTGGGTGTAGACGTTGAAGCTCGCCCCGCGGCTGAACCCGATAAGGGTCAGGCCGGCCTCGTCAGCGAGGTCGACGGCCAGCGACGAGGGCGCACCGACCGCCGACAGCACCGGTATGCCGCCCTGCCACGCCTTCTGCACCAACTCGAACGACGCCCGCCCGCTCACCTGCAGGACCGTGCCGGTCAGCGGCAGCCGTCCCTCGCGCACCGCCCAACCGATCACCTTGTCGACCGCGTTGTGTCGCCCGACGTCCTCGCGCAGGCAGAGCAACTCCGAGTTCTCGCCGGTCGCGGCGCCGATCTCGCCGACCATGAACAGACCCGCCGCGTGGACCCCGCCCGTCCGTTCGAAGAGTGATTGCTCGACCCGCAGTCGGTCGGGCAGCCCGAACAGCAGGTCAGCCGGCACCGTCATCGGGTCAGCCGGCCAGCCCGGCGCCGCCCGCAGAATGTCCTCGATCGAGGTCGTCCCGCAGATCCCGCACGCGCTCGTCGTCGTCACCTGACGCTCGACCCGGCTCGGCGGCAAGGCCACCCCGGCCGCCAGCGTCACGTCGATGACGTTGAACGTCTGCTCACCCGACTCATCGGTCCCCGCGCAGTAGCGCATCGTCGCCAGGTCATCGGCTGACCGGATCATCCCTTCACCCACGAGGAACCCGGCCACCAGGTCGAAGTCGTCCCCCGGCGTGCGCATCGTCACCGTGAGGTCCCGGTGCTCCCCGGCCCACGACCGCAGCCGGATCTGCAGGGGTTCCTCCGCTGCCACGACATCCTCGCGGACTCGGGGAGGTGCGCCCACGGCATACCGGGTCGGCCGCACCCGCCGCGTCACCCGACTCATGGGACGACACGGTATGCCGTCCAGCCCGCGAGCGGAGGCGCGCACACGGCATACCCACCCGTAACCTGGGGCGCCGTGAAGCCCTTCCTCCTGTTGGCCATCCGTGCCGAGGACGCCGCTGCGGACGACGAGTATGCGTCGATCCTGCGCCTAGGCGGGTTGAACTCGAGCGAACTGCACAGGGTGCGCCTGGAGCAGGCGTCCGGTGGTGACCTGGACCCGCGGGAGTTCAGTGGCGTGATCCTTGGCGGAGGGCCGTTCCAACGCAGCGATCCCGATGCCAAGAAGAGCGATGTCCAGCGGCGCGTCGAGGCCGAACTGGAGAACCTGCTCGATGTCGTCGTCGGCCAGGACCTGCCGTTCCTCGGGCTGTGTTACGGAATCGGGGTGTTGGGCACGCATCAGGGCGGCATCGTGGATCGGGCCTTCGGCGAGCCGGTGGGGCGGATGCCGGTGGTTGTCACGGCACAGGGGCAGGCCGATCCGCTCTTCGCCGGGCTGCCGGAGCGGTTCGAGGCGTTCGGCGGGCACAAGGAGGCGCTGTCGGTGACGCCGCCGCATGCGGTCGTGCTCGCAACGTCGTCGGCGTGCCCGGTGCAGGCGTTCCGGGTGGGGATGAACGTTTACGCGACGCAGTTTCACCCCGAGTTGGACGCGGCGAGCCTGCAGACGCGGATCGACGCTTATCGGAACTATGGGTACTTCCCGCCCGAGGAAGCCGAGGAGCTCAAGGCGGTCGCGCGGGAACGGGACGTCGAATGGCCGGCGACGATCCTGCGCCGGTTCGTCCGCAGGTATGCCGCCCGCTGACCCGTTCGGCGGGCGGCAGCGAGCGATGACGCGTGACGGCGCTGATGGGGGCGCGAACACTGTCGTTGGAGCAGCAGTAGCGGCGCCGTCATGGGCGCCGTCATGGGGCGCGACAGGTCGTCGCGGAACGGTTAGGCGGAACGACCACGCTTCGATGGCTCAAGCAGACTCCGGCGCGTGGCGGTGACTGGCGGGCGAGGGCGCTGTCGGGTGTGCAGATAGGTGCGTTCGATGCGTGCCACCACGCCGGCCAGGTTGCGGTGGATTCGGTTCGGCGTCACTCCGGCCACGACGATGCCAGCCGCGGTGAGGTCGGCATCGGCCTCGACGGTCGCGTCCCAGGCTTCCCCTGCGGAGTGGAAGCGTCGTGAGTGCACCATGACGGCGAGAGCGACATCGTCGAACCAGAGGTCCGGGGTGGTGAGTCGGGTTGGTCCGACGCGCAGCTCGGGGTTGGGCCACACGTGGGGCAGCACGCTCGACTGTTCCACGGCTCGTAGCAGGATGGCTTCCGGAGGCGACCACGACCCGGTGCTGGCAGCCTGCGTGGCTAGGCCGGCGAGCGCTGATCCTCGGCGGTTGCGCTGGGCGAGTTCATGGACCAGCTCGTCGATGGTGACCAGACGCCGCTGAACGGCCTCGATGCCAATCGCCGTCGCGGTGTCCCTCGCACCGCTCTGCGTTGCCGCGTCGAGCACAGCCCGGGCGGGACTGGTCAGCACCAGAGCGCCACGCGTCACAGCGAGGGGATCGGGCCGATGGGTTCGGGTCAGGCTCGCCCAGGCCACTCTTCGGCCGCGCCGGGGTGCGGGGACGATGACATGCACACAGTCGCCGGGATCTGCGGACTGGACACCAAAGCGGGCCGCCGCGGTGAGCCCGCCCAGTGCTGCTCCGGGGCCAGCGAGGAGAAGTGCGGCAACCTCCCGCTGCATGCGAACCGTCGGTCGCCGGTCAAGTTGGTAGACCCCTGGCAGAACGATTCGCCAGTGTCGACCCAGGTGCCAGCGAACCGCAGCATCACTTACGCCTCCCTCCCTCAGTTGCACCCGGGTGAGCAGGCCGAGCTGGTCGCGCAACAGCCATCGCGTTGGGTCGTCGAGATCCACATCGCGAGTCTTCCGGCGCAGACTGCGCTGTGCGCGGAAGACCCTGGCCCTGTGGACGGTGAGACGAAGTGCCGCGGGGGTGTGGATAGACCCGTGCGAGGGTGTCCCGTGGTGTTCTGGGCGCCGCGTGATGGTCTGGGAGCTGTGCATGCAGTGGTCTGGGAGCCGCGAGCGCCGTGGTGCGGGCGCGGCGAGGGCCGCGGTCTGGGCCCGGCGCCACGTGACGGCGCTCATGATGGCGCCTCCGCTGTTGTTGCAGGAGCAGTGGGCGCGCCGTCATGGGCGCCGTCATGATGCGCGTGCTCGCAACAGTGGCGAACACACGGATGCAGCTCGCGGGGCAAGGGGAGAGCGCTCGCGGGGCGGGGGGATCCAGGGCAAGGGCGGGGAGGCGGCATACCTGGGCGGGGGAGGCGGCATACCGGGGCAGGGGAGGCGGCATACCTGGGCGGGGGAGGCGGCATACCTGGGCGCGGGAGGCGGCATACCTGGGCGCGGGAGGCGACCAGGGCGGAGCTGCCGTTTGCACTCTCCCCCTGCGAGTGCCAATAATGGCGTTAGCACTCTCCCTCTGAGAGTGATAACTCACGGCCACTCTGGTGAGGTTCGGCCCGCTGGCGCGGCAAGGAGCGCCGGTATGCCGCTCCGTCCGTCGCGGGCACCTCGTGGCCATCCCTTCGTTTCGCGTGGGAGGAACCACCCGAATGGCCAAGATCATCGCGTTCGACGAGGAGGCCCGCCGCGGTCTCGAGCGAGGAATGAACACCCTCGCCGACGCCGTCAAGGTGACCCTCGGTCCCAAGGGCCGCAATGTCGTCCTCGAGAAGAAGTGGGGCGCCCCCACGATCACCAACGATGGTGTGTCCATCGCCAAGGAGATCGAGCTGGAGGACCCCTTCGAGAAGATCGGCGCCGAGCTCGTCAAGGAGGTCGCCAAGAAGACTGACGACGTCGCTGGCGACGGCACGACGACGGCGACCGTCATCGCCCAGGCCATGGTCCGCGAGGGCCTGCGCAACGTGGCGGCCGGCGCCAACCCGATGGCCCTCAAGCGGGGCATCGAGAAGGCCGTCGACGCCGTGGTCAAGCAGCTGTTGGACTCGGCCATCGATGTCGAGACCAAGGAGCAGATCGCGTCGACCGCCGCCATCTCCGCCGCTGACCAGCAGATCGGTGACCTCATCGCTGAGGCCATGGACAAGGTCGGCAAGGAAGGCGTCATCACCGTCGAGGACTCCAACACCATGGGCCTCGAGCTGGAGCTCACCGAGG
>ERZ795062.1612-NODE-1612-length-15767-cov-10.708949_pt1 | contig 15767 bp, 14 predicted proteins | sample MGYA00375146_ERZ795062 | MGnify/ENA primary metagenome ERZ795062 (study PRJEB30191, sample SAMN05720281) | activated sludge metagenome | isolation source: Anaerobic digester | place: USA | collected 2015-07-16 ... | reverse complement strand
GTCTCGGCCATTGGCCAGGCGGTCGATTTCACCGGCTTGGACGAGTTCAACAACGGCAAGGGTGCCGTCAACAGCGACAAGAATTATCAGGTGCAGGGGCAACCCGGATTCTTCGTGGGTGGCGACGTGGTGCGGCCACACCTGCTGACCACCGCCATCGGGCACGGCGCGATTGCCGCCGACGGAATAGACCGTTTTCTGCAAAGCGAAGCGCTGGAGAAGCGCCCCAAGATCGACGTGCACACCTTCGACCTGAAGCGCAAGATGATCGAGAAGGGTCTGGCCTTCAGCGAAGTGCACGAGCCGATCCGCGGAACCGACAAGAGCACAGCGGCGATTCACAACTTCGACAACCGCTCGGACCGATACGTGATTTCGCACAAGGAACTGTTCCTGGGCCATTTTCCCTTCGTCCCGCGCAACCGGCGAGGCATCGTGTCACTGACCTCCGAGCAGGCGCTGAACAACTTCGAGGAGCGGCTGCAACCCTTGCTGGAAGCCCAGGCCGTGGCCGAGGCCAAGCGCTGCATGAGTTGCGGACAGTGCTTTGAGTGCGACAACTGTGTGGTCTATTGCCCGCAGGTCGCTGTGTTCAAGGTGCCGAAGTCCAAGTCGACGATCGGACGCTATGTGGATACCGACTACAGCAAGTGCATCGGTTGTCACATCTGCGCGGACGTGTGCCCCACTGGCTACATCCAGATGGGGCTGGGGGACTGACTTCATGCGCCCTTTCGCTGGCTTTTCCTTCAGGTCGGTTTGCCGGGTTTTCGCGTTGGGCCTGCTGTCGGCAACCGCCCTTACCGCCAGCGCCAGCGGTGCGGTGCCCCAGGTCGCAGCGGGACGAGTGCCTCTGCCGATCATCGAGAGCGCCCGTGGCGACAAGTGCGTCCAAGATCCCGCCCTCATGCGACGCAATCATATGGATTTGCTCAAGCACCAGCGCGACGACACCATGCACGGCGGCATTCGAGGCGCAAAGTACAGCCTGAAGGCCTGCATCGGTTGCCATGCCAGCCAGGCGACCGGCAGCGTGGCAGCGGCAAGCACCAACTTCTGTCAGAGTTGCCATGCCTTCGCTGCCGTCAGGATTGACTGCTTTGAGTGCCATTCCAGCAAGCCAGCACCAACAGCCGCCCATCCCCCGTCACCCCAGGAAAAGCCTGCTCAAACCGCCGCTGCGCCGCAGGTGCAAGGGCTGGCGCTGCACCAACAGGTCAAGCCATGACGCAGGACAGCAAGTCCCCCTCCATCCAGCCGCCGAAGTCGACGTCGGGACGCCGCGGTTTCCTCAGTGTCGCCGCAGCCGGTCTTGCGGGCATCATGATCGCTCCCGGCGTGCGCCTGATCGAGATCGCGCAGGCGGCAACTGCGGACACCGCGCCAAGCCGTGGTGCCAGCAGCAAGGTCCGCTGGGGCATGCTGATCGACAGTGGAAAATGTGCCAGTGGCTGCACCGACTGCGTCACCGCCTGCAACACGGAGAATGGTCTTTCGGGGGAAACCCGAGCGACGGACTCCCAGTGGATTCGCAAGATAGAAATCAAGGAGGTTCGCACGGGAAAGACCCAGTCCCTTCCCATGATGTGCCAGCACTGCGCCGAGCCACCCTGCGTGGATGTCTGCCCCACGGGCGCCTCGTTCAAGCGAGCCGACGGCATCGTGCTGGTCGACAAACACATCTGCATTGGCTGCCGGTACTGCGTCATGGCCTGCCCGTACAAGGCACGCTCGTTCGTCCATCAGCCGCTGAGCAACCAGAAGGCCGACGTCCCCCGGGGCATGGGTACAGTAGAAGGCTGTACGCTCTGCGTCCACAAGGTGGACAAAGGCGAGATGCCCGCCTGCGTGAGCGCTTGCTCGGACGCCGGCCACGGCGCAATTCTTTTCGGCGATCTGAACGACCCGAACAGCGAAATTTCCAGACGCCTTGCCAGTTATCCCTCACGCCAGATTCGGGAAGACCTCAATCTGAACACCGGCGTGCGTTACAGCGGCATTTGATGCAGGAAGGCATGACCCATGAAAATTACCCTGCGTGAACTGGACGGCACGAGTCGTGGCTACTACCTGTTGCTGGGAGTGCTGGCGCTGGTCACTGCGATCGGCATGGGGGCAGTCTGGACCATGGAGCACAACGGGCATATCGTTACAGGCATGAACAACCAGATCGTCTGGGGTTTGCCACATGTGTTTGCCGTGTTTCTTGTTGTAGCGGCTTCGGGCGCGCTGAACGTGGCCTCGATGGCCTCTGTTTTCGGCAAGACCGAATACAAGCCGCTGGCGCCTTTGTCCGGACTGCTGGCGATCGCGCTGCTGCTGGGCGGCCTGACCGTGCTGATGCTCGATTTGGGCCGGCCTGACCGCCTGATCGTGGCCATGACGCACTTCAATTTCAAGTCGATCTTTGCCCTGAACATCTTCCTGTACTCCGGATTCATGGGATTTGTGATCGCTTACCTGTGGACCATGATGGAGCGCAGCGCCCAACGTTTTACACCCATGGCGGGTCTTTTCGCCTTTGTCTGGCGCATGGCACTTACCACCGGCACGGGCTCGATTTTCGGCTTCCTGGTCGCGCGGCAGGGGTTTGATTCCGCTTTGTTTGCCCCCCTGTTCATCGCGTTGTCGCTCAGCTATGGCCTGGCTGTCTTCCTGCTGGTACTCATGCTGGCCTTCACCGGAAGCAAGCGCCAATTGGATGCCGGCCTCCTGGCGCGTTTTGCACGGCTGCAGGTCATCTTCGTGGCGGCGGGGCTTTATTTCGTGCTGGTCTTGCACCTGACCAACCTTTATTTCACCAAGCACCATGATTTTGAGCGCTTCATCTTGCTCGAGGGTGGCGTGCACACCGCCCTGTTCTGGCTGGGTCAGGTGGTGCTCGGCGGCATCGTTCCCATGATCCTGCTGATGCACCCGCGCATTGGCGAGTTGCGCGGCCGCATCGTGGCGGCCACCTCGCTGGTTGTAGGCGGCGGATTTGCCCAGATGTGGGTCACCATCGTCGGCGGCCAGGCCTTCCCGCTGGTGATCTTCCCCGGCCGGCAGGTGAGCAGCAGTTTCTATGACGGTGTTGTGAACACCTACACGCCCACCCTGCCGGAGTGGCTGCTGGGCTTCAGCGGCATCGCCATTGCGGGCCTGATCGTCATGCTGGCGATGAAATTCTTGGGTTTCCTACCGGGACGTCTGGACGGCGCCGACAAGCACATTACGCAACGCGCCGCAGCTGCGGCCTGAGTTCAGGCCGAGATGTCGGGTTTTCTGGTTTCGGCTGCGCACAAATCCTCGGGAAAGACCACCGTCACGGTCGGCCTGTGCGCTGCGCTTACGGCCCGGGGGAGGGCCGTGCAGCCCTTCAAGAAAGGACCCGACTACATTGACCCGATGTGGCTGAGCGCGGCCAGCCGGCGCGACTGCTTCAACCTTGATCCGTTCCTGATGACGGCCGGGCAGATCACCAACTGCTTCCGGAATCACGCCGCCCAAGCTGACATCTGCATCGTCGAAGGCAACAAAGGCCTGTACGACGGTTTGGCACTGGACGGCAGCAACAGCAACGCCGCTTTGGCAAAGCTGCTGGGCCTGCCGGTCGTGCTAGTGCTCGACGCGCGCGGCATGACGCGCGGCATCGCGCCGCTCATCCTGGGCTACCAGGCATTCGATACAGGTATCCTCATTGCTGGGGTTATCCTGAACCAACTGGGTGGCGCGCGGCACGAATCCAAGCTGCGTGCCGTGATCGAGCACTACACCGACGTGAAGGTGCTGGGTGCGATCGGTCATGACCCCAGGCTCGCCATCGCGGAACGCCACCTGGGGCTGATGCCAAACCACGAACTGGACGATGCCGAGCAGCGCGTGCGCGCCATGGGAGAGATGGTCGCCGCGCAAGTCGATTTGCCACAGGTGTTGAAGCTCGCCGGAAACACTTCTCCCCTGTTGGCGCCAGCGCGCAGTGAGCCACCGGCAGAGGCGAAGGTCGTCAAGCCCGCGATGCAGTCACGGGTACGCATCGGCCTGGCACGCGATCCGGCGTTTGGTTTTTATTACCCTGACGATCTCCTCGCTCTGGAATCAGCGGGTGCCGAGATCATCCCGTTCAACACCTTGCACGACACGTGCCTGCCCGAATTGGACGGTTTGTTCATCGGCGGTGGTTTCCCCGAAATTTTCATGGCGCAACTGCAGGCCAACGCGGCGCTGCGTCAGGGCATCCGTGCAGCCATCGATGCGGGCCTGCCTGTCTATGCCGAGTGTGGCGGCTTGATGTACCTGGCCCGCACCCTGCAGTGGAAGGGACAGGTCTATCAGATGGCTGGCGCACTGCCGGCGGACGTCGTGATGCACGAGCGGCCGGTGGGCCGCGGCTACGTTGAACTTCAGACCACGGCGGATGCGCCGTGGTCCCCCGGTACGGGCATTGACTCGGAGCCGCTGCGCGGGCACGAATTTCACTACTCCAGCCTTGAAAATCTCGCGCCGGACCAGAAATTTGCCTATAGAGTCGTCCGGGGTCATGGTGTGGATGGTGAGCGCGACGGCATCGTTCACAACAACGTGCTCGCCTCCTATGCCCATCTGCGCAGCGGAGCGGGATCGGACTGGGCGGCCCGGTTTGTGACCTTTGTCCGTTCAAAAACTGCTTCGTCGAAACGGCAGACCGTGGCCAACATGCGGACGGTCGAAGTCAATGGCCAACTCATTGCCACCGACGTCGAGGGCTACCTGAAGAACCTGGACGACTGGTCCGAGGACTTCGCACGCGCAGAGGCGCAAGCGGAAGGCTTGGTGCTGACCGATGAGCATTGGCAGGTCATCCGTTTCCTTCGCGCTTACTACGATGAGCACCGGGTGCAGGCGCAAGTACGCGCGATGATCTGGCACTTTGCCAAGGCCTGGGGGCCGAAGCACGGCAACAATCACTACCTTCATGAACTTTTCCCCATCGGTGGCCCCCAGAAGCAAGGCAACCGCCTGGCAGGACTCTTGAAGACCAAGGGCGAACATTAGAAAATTCCGCGGCAAGACTCACCGATTCAAGGTGAGACCTCACTGCCCTCAACAGTTCAGGAGCATCGTATGTTTACATTGACCACCAGTGCAGCGCAACAGATCCAGCAAGCGGCAGCGAGCAGCGGGGCCCAGGAGATGGCCCTGCGTATCGCAGCAAAGATTGATCCGGACGGCTCGAAGCAATACGGCATGGGCTTCGACGACCCTACCGAAGAGGACATGAAGCTCGACCTGAAGGGAGTCGCGGTCGTGATTGCCGGCGAGTCGCAGGTGCTGCTGGCGGACACCGTGCTGGACTACGTCGAGTTGAACCCGGGCGAATTCAATTTCATCTTCATCAATGCCCGGGATTTCCAGGACGAGGTCGAGCCGGCGCCAAGCGGCGGCTGCGGCAGCGGTGCCTGCGCCACGGGCGGTTGCGCCAGCAAGGGGCGCACCCATTGATGGCCGAAATCAAACCAGCGGCCGGGTCTGCCGGGCGCGTCTATCTGGTCGGGGCCGGCCCAGGTGACCCTGAGTTGTTGACGTTGCGCGCCGTACGGCTGCTACAGCAGGCCGACGTGATTGTCTATGACCATCTGGTTTCCAGCGCTGTTCTGGATTTCGTCACCCCGTCGGCAGAACGGATCTACGCTGGCAAGCGCCGAAACGAACACACCATGCGGCAGGAACAGATCAATGGACTGCTGGTCAAACTGGCCAGTGAAGGCAAGCAGGTGGTGCGCCTCAAAGGCGGCGACCCGTTTATCTTCGGACGCGGTGGCGAGGAATTGCAGGCCTTGGCCGCACAAGGTGTCGCCTTTGAGGTCGTCCCCGGCGTGACGGCTGCTTCCGGCGTGTCCAGTTACGCCGGAATTCCCTTGACACACCGCGACTACGCACAGAGCTGCCTGTTTGTGACAGGGCACCTCAAGGACGGCACCGCCGATCTGGACTGGCACAGCCTGGTCAGACCCTGCCAGACCGTGGTCATCTACATGGGCCTGGGAGGACTTCCGGAAATATGCCGTCAGCTGATACAGCATGGCGCTCCACCTACCCTCCCCGTCGCCGTGGTGCAGGATGGCAGCATCTCCACACAGAGAGTCGTGACCGGCACACTTGCCGACATTCCTGAAACGGTTGTGAAGGCAGGCCTGAAGTCGCCGTGCCTCACGATCATCGGCGAGGTCGTCAAGCTGCATGATTCACTGGCGTGGTTCACGCCAGTGACCCATGAAACGACGACCTGATCGGTCCGCTGCAAGAACGGATCAGCTTCGAACTTTGTGCGCCAACGCATCGGCAGCCTTGGTGCCGTCGGGGGAATGCCGGTACTCGTAGGCAAAGACGGCCGCCTCGACCCGTGAGCGCAAGTTGAGCTTGTCCATGATGTGTCGCACATGCAGCTTGACCGTGTTGTGACTGATATCCAGCGCCTGCGCAATGACCTTGTTGCTCTGCCCTCGCGCTACATGGTCCAGTACCTCGCGCTCCCGTTCGGTAAGTGACGCCACAAGGTCCCCCATGACCGACACTTTGGGTCCGGACTGAAGGATCTGCGCCAGCTTCAGGGTCATGGCCGATGCCACAACCATCTCACCACGGGCCGCCCGGCCGATCGCTTCAATCACCTCCTCGGGCTCCATGTCCTTGAGAAGATAGCCGCGAACACCAGCGCGCAACGCAGCTGCCAGGTCATCCTCACTGTCACTCATGGTCAAAATGACAACTGGGGTCTCGCAGCCTTCCGAACGGATCATGCGCAGCACGCTCAATCCGTCCGTCGCCGCCAGGCGCAAGTCCAGAACCATCAGGTCGGGTTGGTGCTCCCGCAGCATCGGAACGACCTGCGCCGGATCTCCGGTGGCCATCACGACGGTCATGTCCCCGCGGTGTTCCAGCAATTCGGTCAGACCACTTCGACATAGCGCATGGTCATCAACCAGCATCACACGCGTGCGTTCCGTCATGCGTGAGCCTCCGGAGGAAAGGATCTCACCGGAACCACCAGTCGCACCCGGGTGCCCCCCCCTTCGTTTCTCTCCATCTCGATGCTGCCGCCAAGCCGTTGGGCGCGGCCCCGCATGATCTCCAGGCCGAGGTGTCTTGAAGGTTCCAACGCAGAGGCCGTGGTGACAATCGTCGAAACGAATGGCTCCGTCATGCCCAACCCATCGTCCTCGATCAGGAACTCAAGCCGCTGGGGCGACTTTTCGATTGCCACAACGGCATGCCTTGCCATCGAGTGCTTCGCGATATTTGCCAATGCTTCCTGAACAATGTGAAACACCTGGACCTCCTGCTCATCCGTCAGGTTCAGATTCTGCGCCGAATTCCGGATCTCCAGAGCGACGCCATTTCGATCTGAGAAGGTCTTCGCCATGCCCTGAAGCGCGTGCAGCAAGCCCAATGGATCCATTCGCGTTCGAAAATACGTCATGACTTCTCGCAAGTTGTCATGGACTTCGCCTACTGCGCTCTTGACGTCGGAAAAATACTTCATCGCCCGTTTGTCGTCGTGTGCCAGCATGGCTTCATTCAAAAGGGGCAGGCGCATCTTTACATAGGCCAATGTCTGTGCGATGGCATCATGGACTTCATTCACCATGTCCTGCCGCTCCCTCATCACCGTCACACGCAAGCGTTCGCGCTCGATCCGCGCGTTATGCAACGTCAGTCCCAGCAGTTGACCAATCAGACGCAACATCCCCTCGGTGGCGGGCGAAAGCTGCGAATCTCTCTCGAAAAACAACGTGTAGACGCCCAAGACATCCGTGCCATGGGGAAGCGAAATGGCCAGGACACGACGGCATTGAAGGCCGAAATAGGCGTCCGAGCCCTTCCGGGCACAAGAGCGCACATCGTCAACCCAACCCAGCACATCATTGCTGACGGCAACGCCGCACATGCCACAGTCACGGTCGACCAGCTGCTCGGAAAGCACCACCGGCGGTGGCAGGCCGACCTGCCCCACCAGCCGCATGGACTGCCCATCGTCGGTCAGAACTCGAACGGCACCGGCCTGGGCTCCCGCCATGGCGATGATGGAAATCAGAAATCGCTCAAGCAAGGTTTGCAGGTCGCCGCCCACGGTCAGGTCCCGCGAAAGATCCGCAACGAGACTGCCGACCTCATTGAGTGCCGTCGGACTTGTGGGGTAAACGTGGGGACCAGTCTGCTTCATCATTGGAGTATTTGCGCTGATGCTAATCCATTGCCCCTTGCTGATTTATCGGAAAAACCCGCAGCAAGTCGGAAAACGCCAGAAATGCCCCAAGAAACCTCACAGAAAGACGAGTCGTGGCTGAGTTTTAGAGGCTACCCATTTGGGTTACCCCGGATCACCCGTGGCGGCTATAGACGCAGCGACGTACCCTTGTCTCTAATAGGGTCACTTTGCAATAACCGCCCTGACTGACCGGTCAACGGCTTTTTTCAACTTTGTTGTTGAACCGTCAGCGATAAAAGCGTCTCCTGCATGTCTGCCACACCGCTCCATGATCCAACCGCCGCGCCACTGAGCGACGCCAAAGTCGAGATCCGCAACACCACTTGCTACATGTGCGCCTGCCGGTGCGGCATACGTGTGCATTTGCGGAACGGCGAAGTGCGCTATATCGAGGGAAACCCGGATCACCCCCTGAATCAAGGTGTGATCTGCGCGAAGGGTTCCTCCGGCATCATGAAACAGTATTCGCCGGCACGACTGACCAAACCCCTGCTGCGCAAGGCGGGGAGCGATCGAGGAGAAGGACAGTTCGAAGAAATCGAGTGGGAAGCGGCCTATTCGATGTTGGAGGATCGCCTGCGAAAAATCCGCTCGACCGATCCGAAGAAGTTCGCCCTTTTTACCGGACGCGACCAGATGCAGGCGCTGACCGGGCTTTTTGCCCGCCAGTTCGGCACTCCCAACTATGCCGCGCACGGGGGATTTTGCTCGGTCAACATGGCCGCCGGCATGATCTACACGATTGGCGGCTCCTTCTGGGAGTTCGGGGGGCCGGATCTGGACCGGGCCAAACTGTTCGTGATGATCGGCACTGCAGAAGATCACCATTCCAATCCGATGAAGGCAGCGCTGTCCCGGTTCAAACGCGGCGGCGGGCGTTTTGTATCCGTCAATCCGGTGCGGACCGGCTATTCGGCGATCGCCGATGAATGGATTCCAATCAAGCCGGGCACCGACGGTGCCCTCCTGCTCTCTCTGAATCATGAACTGATCAGGCTGGGGTTGTACGACCGGGAATTCCTTGCCCGATATACCAACGCGGGGCAACTCGTCAACCAGGATGCGGCCAGCGATGATTTCGGCATGATGCTGCGCAAATCCGACGGCGACATTGTGAATCCGTTGCGCCCGGCAAACTTCTACTGGTGGGACCGCCTGACCGAGCAGGCTGTCTCCGACCACGCCGAAGGGGCCGATCCGGCCTTGCTGGGTCACTTCAAGTTGCCCGATGGCACCGCAGCGGTACCGGCCTTCCAACTGCTCGAAGAGCGGGTGAAGGCCTACACCCCGGAATGGGCCGAAGGTATCACCGGCATCCCGGCCGCCACCATCCGCCGCCTGGCCCACGAGATGGGCATCACCGCCCGTGACCAGAAGATCGAGTTGCCGATCGCCTGGACCGATAGCTGGGGCCAGCGCCATGCTTCGGTCAAGGGCAATCCGGTGGCGTTCCATGCGATGCGGGGGCTGGCCGCTCATTCGAACGGTTTCCAGACCATTCGTTCACTGGCGATCCTGATGTCACTGCTGGGCACCATTGACCGACCAGGCGGATTTCGGCACAAGGCGCCCTACCCGCGCGCCGTACCGCCGAACGCCCGTCCGCCCAAGGGTCCCCAGGCCGTCAAGCCGGACACACCGCTGGACGGTGCACCGCTGGGTTGGCCCGAAAGTCCGGATGACTTGTTTGTGGACGATCAGGGCCAGCCGGTGCGTATCGACAAGGGATTTTCGTGGGAGCATCCCCTGTCCGCCCATGGCTTGATGCACAACGTCATCACCAACGCTTGGCGCGGTGATCCCTATCGCATTGACACCTTGCTGATATTCATGGCGAACATGGCGTGGAATTCCACCATGAACACCTCGGAAGTTCGCAAGATGCTCAATGACAAACACACTGAGGGCGAACAGGTTGGTGAGTACAAGATTCCTTTCCTGGTCGTCTGCGATGCCTTCCAGTCGGAGATGACGGCATTCGCCGATCTGATCCTGCCGGACACGACGTATCTTGAACGCCATGACTGCATGTCCATGCTGGATCGGCCGATTTCCGAATTCGACGGCCCTGTTGACGCAGTGCGGATTCCCGTCCTGCCACCGAAAGGTGAATGCAAGCCCTTTCAGGAGGTCCTGGTCGAATTGGCTGGCCGCCTCAAGCTGCCCGCATTCACGCAACCGGATGGGTCGCGCAAGTTCAAGGGCTATACCGACTTCATCGTCAACTACGAAACCGCCCCGGGATCCGGTATTGGTTTCCTGGCCGGCTGGCGCGGCAAGGGTGGCGAGAAATCGATGCGAGGGGAACCCAACCCCAGGCAATGGGAGATGTACGAAAAGAACAACTGCGTCTTTCATCATGAGATGCCGGTGGAATACCAGTACATGCGCAACTGGAACCGTGGTTACATGGAGTGGGCCCAGAAAATGGGTATCCGGCGCGACAAAGACCCGATCGTGATCCACATCTACTCGGAATTCCTGCAGGGTTTCCGGCTGGCGGCGCAAGGCAAGCGTGCCGGAAAACAGCCGCCGGACACCCTGCGCAAGCGGGTGGAGACCTATTTTGATCCCCTGCCTTTTCATTACGTCCCGCTGGAAGAGCAAGGCACCGACACCGCCCGGTACCCTCTCAATGCCATTACGCAGCGACCAATGGCGATGTATCACTCCTGGGATTCACAAAACGCCTGGCTGCGACAGATTCACACCCACAACTATCTTTTCGTCAACCCGAAGACGGCTGGCGCCGAAGGCATTGCCGACGGCGGCTGGATGTGGGTGGAATCCCAATGGGGCAAGGTGCGATGCATGTGCCGATACTCGGAAGCCGTGGAGCCCGGCACGGTCTGGACCTGGAACGCGATCGGCAAGTCAGCCGGCGCCTGGAACCTGACGCCCGACGCCAACGAGTCACAGCGCGGCTTTTTGCTGAACCATCTGATCTCTGAAGAACTGCCAGCGTCTGCCGCCGGCGCGTCGCTTTCCAACTCGGACCCCATTACCGGACAGGCCGCCTGGTATGACGTCAGGGTACGCATCTACAAGGCCGCAGCGGACGAACCCGCACAGAGCTGGCCGCAGTTCAAGCCTGTGCCCTTGCTACCCGGCGTGCAGCCGGCGCCAGCACGCTGGCAGGCCTGGTTTGCGGGGCGAGGAGTTCGCAAATGACCCAGCTTGCCTTGGTCATCGACCTGAACGTATGTGTCGGCTGCCACGCCTGCGTGACCAGCTGCAAGCAGTGGAACACTTCGGGAACTGCGGGTGCGCTGGTCGACTTGAATCCTTACGGCGCGGATCCGAATGGCACTTTCTTCAACCGGGTGCAGACGTTTGAAGTCGGCGAATTCCCCAACACCCAGACGGTTCACTTCCCGAAGTCGTGCCTGCATTGCGAGGACCCGCCGTGCGTTCCGGTCTGCCCAACAGGTGCCAGCTACAAACGTGCCGAAGACGGCATCGTTCTGGTGGACTACGACAAGTGCATTGGCTGCAAGTACTGCACCTGGGCCTGTCCCTACGGCGCGCGCGAATTCGATGAGCAACGCAAGGTCATGACGAAATGCACCTTGTGCGTGGATCGGGTCACCGACAGAACCCTGCCAGAAAGGGAGCGCAAACCGGCCTGCGTGCTGGCCTGTCCGGCCAACGCAAGGCTCTTCGGGGACGTACATGACCCGGAATCCGTCGTATCGATAGCCATCGCAGAACGCGGCGGCTATCAGTTGATGCCGGAATGGGGCACGCGACCCGCCAACCATTACCTGCCGCGGCGCAAGACTGAAATCCGCATTCACCCCGAAGACCTCGAGCGGGTGGACAACCCGCTGAAAATCGACGGAAAACAGCCCGAGGCGGGCTACCGCAGCCCTGGCCGGGAAGACTTCGCCACATAGGACAGCGGCATGAATCCCCCTTTCTCAGCAATATTCCTCACCACGCTCATTGGTGCCGGCCAGGGTCTGTTCCTGGTGCTCTTCGGAACGGAACTTTGGCTTGGCGCCAGCGCGATGGCTTCACGGGCGCATACATTTCTTGGCATCGGAAGCGTCGTTTCACTGGCATTGACGGCTGGCGGGCTGATCGCATCACTCTTTCATTTGGGTCAACCGCAAAGGGCCTGGCGTGGCATGACCATGTGGCGCACTTCCTGGCTTGCGCGCGAAGGCATCGCCCTTCCCCTGTTCATGGCCGGCGTTTTCTTCTATGGCCTCGCGCATCTGATGGAGGCCGAAGCCACCCGGCTCATCGGTTCGGTGACCGCCCTGCTCTGCCTGACTCTGTATGTGTGCACCGGCATGATCTACGTGTGCATTCGTTTTCTCCAGGAATGGGCCAGTCCTCTGACTCTGGTGAACTACCTGTTGCTGGGATGTGCTTCCGGTGCCACGCTGGCCACGGTACTGGCAGCCATTCAGGCGCCTGGCCTGGTAATTCCCTATGCGCAGCTCGCCGCCTTGATCACCTTGCTCGGATTCGTCACGCGCGGTGCCTCGCTGGTTCGGAATGCCCGGCTCAAACCCAAGTCGACGCTGCAAAGTGCCATTGGGATCAAACACCCACGGATTGTCCAAAAAGCCCAGGGGTTCATGGGTGGATCGTTCAACACCCGCGAGTTCTTTCACGGCCGGACTGTGGCGATGCTCCGTTCCGTCAAGTGGGCATTCCTGCTGCTGGTCTTTCCAGTGCCGCTTTTGTGCCTGGCCATGGGTGTCGCCCAGGGATCGACCAGTCTGTTGTTGGCCGCTTTCACCATTCAGTACGTCGGCCTGATCGCCGAACGCTGGTTCTTCTTCGCGCAGGCAAACCACCCGCAAAATCTTTATTACCAGACCATTTCGTAATGAGCGCTTCCTTGAAACTGATCCTGCCCTGCATCACCCTCGTGGCGGCCCTGAATGCCATCGCCCAAGACGCCCCGTGGCTGACCGATGCACGCAAAGTCGCCACCAGTGTTCCTCCCCGACTGCTGCAGGTGCTCAACGAGGAAATCGCCAAGGGCGGGCCCGAATCCGCGATCGTCGCGTGCTCCGAAAAAGCACCCCAGATGGCCAAGGCCGCGTCCGAACAGAGTGGCTGGATGGTCCGGCGCGTCAGCCTGCGCAACCGCAATCCGAAGGCCACGCCCGACGCCTGGGAGCGCGCGGCGCTCGAAGAGTTCGACCGCCGTGCCGCGGCCGGGGAGAATCCCGCGACACTGGAGGCCTTTGCCATCGTTGAGAAAGGCGATGGCAAGGAAGCCCGCTACATGAAAGCCCTGCCGGTCCAGCAGGTCTGTCTGGCCTGCCACGGCCCCGCCGACAAGCTCACACCCGAGGTCTCGGCGAAGCTTCGTGCCCTGTACCCGGAAGACAAAGGTGTCGGCTACAACATCGGTCAGATCCGTGGCGCCATGACAATCCGCAAGGCGATGTAAGCCTGCCACTGCCCGATCACCACGGACGATGTTCGCCCCACCCCGACCACCTTTGGATGTCCAGGTCCCGCTTTGGGCCTGGCGTCGCCTGGGATTGTTGCTGGTCCTGATGTTTGCGCTACCGGCATTCGCCGCCGACAGTGTGGTGCCAGCGAGCACCATGCCCTGGTGGTTCTGGCCACTGGCGTTGTTTGCCACCTGCTTCCTGATCGGCATCGTGGCAGTGCCTGCGGGCATTGGCGGCGGCACGCTCTTTGTCCCCATCATCGGCGGCTTTTTCCCTTTTCACCTGGACTTTGTCCGTGGTGCCGGGCTGATGGTGGCGCTGGCCAGCGCCCTGGCAGCCGGGCCGATGCTTCTCCGAGGGGGTCTCTCCAGTCTGCGCCTGGCGCTGCCTCTGGCCTTGTTGGCCAGCATCAGTTCCATCGGCGGGGCCCTGCTCGGCCTGGCTCTCCCGGCCTCTGTCATCCAGACCGCATTGGGGTTGATTGTGCTGGGCATTGTCACGTTGATGCTCGTATCGAAAAAGTCGGAATTCCCGGTGGTCAGCCAACCCGATCGCCTTTCATCGGCACTCGGCATCCATGGTGTCTTTGTCGATGGTGCCTCCGGGCGCTCGATCGACTGGCAGGTACACCGCACCCCGGTGGGCCTGCTGCTGTTTCTGGCCATTGGCGTCATGGCGGGCATGTTTGGCATCGGTGCGGGTTGGGCCAACGTGCCGGCCTTGAACCTGCTGATGGGGGCGCCGCTCAAGGTTTCCGCTGGCACGTCCGGCCTGGTGCTCTCACTGGTCGATTCCTCGGCGGCATGGGTCTACCTGAACCGAGGCGCCGTTTTGCCTATGGTGGCCGTCCCGTCGGTCGTGGGCATGATGGTGGGCGCACGCATTGGTGCGCGCCTGTTGCATGTGCTCAAGGGTTCCGTGATTCGCAAGATGGTGATCGCCCTGCTGCTTTTTGCTGGCATTCGCGCCCTTCTCAAGGGCCTTGGGCTTTGGGTGTGAGAGCGGACCTCCAATGACCCAGTTGCCATCCTCTCATTCTCAGGACCAGAAGGCGGACGCATTGCGCTACGCCCTTCTGTTGGACTGGGGAACGCGCATCGGACTGATTTCACTGGTGATCAGCTTTGCCGCTTACATGTTCGGCTTATTGGTGCCGCATGTGCCTCTGGATCAACTGCCCATGGTCTGGAACCAGCCGGCCAAGACTTTCCTGCAGCAGACCGGAACCCCCACCGGTTGGGGCTGGGTACGCCTGGCGCACAAAGGTGATCTGTCGAACCTGATCGGCATTGCCCTGCTGGCAGGTTGTTCAATTCCCCCGCTGCTGGGCTTGATCCCGCTTTACCTGAAACGGCGCGACTTTCTCTATGCGGGGATATGCGGTCTGATCACGATTGTCCTGGTGCTGGCAGCATCAGGCCTGCTGACCGGGGGGCATTGACCATGGCGCATCTGTTCAACAGGCTGCTGCTGGCCACCGAACACAGCGAATTCGACGCCGGGTCCGAAGCCATGGCCTTCGCCCTGGCCCAGCGCTGCCAGTTGCCACTGGCCACGGTGGTTCCACTGGTGAGCAATCCGGAATATGAGGCCCTGGCGCCCCAGATTGCTGCGAAGGCCGAACTGGATGCCTCCGTCAAACTCACCGAACTGAGAGAACGTGCGGGGGCCGTCGGCGTGGCCATCGACTTGCGACTTCGCCGGGGTGAAGAGCCGTACCAGGAAATCGTACAGGAGGCGCGGCAGTTGGGCAGCGACCTGATCATCATCCGTCGACGCGGCAAGCGTGGCTTCCTGGCCAACCTGCTGGTCGGTGAAATGGTGAGCAAGGTTGTGGCACACGCACCCTGCCATGTATTGGTCGTACCCCGGGAAGCCCGCATGTGGACGCAGCGCGTGCTGGCCGCAGCGGAACCGACACCCCAAGGTCGAGACGTCATATTGACGGCCGCTGCGGCCGCTGCGGAATGTGGCCTGCCTTTGCAGGTGGTCAGCGTGGTGCACTCGGATGGCGAACGTCCGCGCGCCGAATCCTTTGTCGCCGAGATGCTGGCCCAAGTCGCGCAACGCGGTGTCGCCGCGAAGGGCGAGGTCCGCGTTGGCATTGCGTTCAAGGA
>ERZ795062.1611-NODE-1611-length-15782-cov-6.574744_pt1 | contig 15782 bp, 15 predicted proteins | sample MGYA00375146_ERZ795062 | MGnify/ENA primary metagenome ERZ795062 (study PRJEB30191, sample SAMN05720281) | activated sludge metagenome | isolation source: Anaerobic digester | place: USA | collected 2015-07-16 ... | reverse complement strand
GAGAAAATGGCGGTCGCGGGCGAGGGTTTGGGTGAGGTCGGGCTGCTGCATGATGTGGCAATAACACTAATAAAACAAAGGGGATAATTATAACAGAAGGCACTTGGTTTATTCCCTGCTTATCCTTAATCAATATCCGACAAATAAATGCCTGTCTGAAAGCCTATCTCATCGTTTCAGACAGGCATTTCAGCTCATTTCTTCATTTATGTATAATTTGTTTGACAACAACATAAAAAGAGGATATAGTTCACCTTTCTGACGCGGGGTGGAGCAGCATGGTAGCTCGTCGGGCTCATAACCCGAAGGTCGTAGGTTCGAATCCTGCCCCCGCAACCAAATTTAAAAACACCGCTTTTTAGCGGTGTTTTTGTTTTGTCTTTTGCTGTCTTGTTTAACTTTCCCATGTAAAAACTAATTTATCCGTTCATTATCGTCTTGATAGATTAATGGCTTGCTAAGACTGTTGCAAAAAGTGGTAATAAATTAACAATTTTAAGGTTTATTGCTATTTGTCATACATATTAAGATTGATATATACCGTTTATCGCGATACGATACACTTTTATACAACTACTACAAGCTAACGACTATGCCGAGCGCGATTATTGTTGAAGATGAGGTGTTGGCTTCCGAGCGGTTACGGGTACTGCTGGAAGAATGCCAGGTCGTGTTATTGAAAACGTTCCATCATGCCCAGCCTGCGCTGGATTGGTTGAGTGTGCATGAAGTGGATATCGTATTTGCCGATATCGGTTTGCCGGAAATGAACGGCTTGGAATTTGTGGAACGCATCAAGCGGGTGGCGAAGAAGCAGCCGCATGTGATTTTCACCACGGCTTATGAAGAGCACGCGCTGCGGGCGTTTGAATTGGCGGCTGCCGATTATTTATTGAAACCGATTAAATTGGCGCGTTTGCAAACGGCGCTGGAGCGGGTGGGCGAGAAAGACGAAGAAAACGCTGATAGCTTCACCCACTTTAAAGTGTTCAACCGCGACCGCATGGTGGAAATTCCGTGGCAACAGGCGCGTTATCTGTTGGCCGAACATAAAACCGTATTCCTGTTTACTGGCGACGGCAAGAGCTATGAACTGCCGAAAACGCTGGTGCACTGGGAAGAAGTATTGAACGATAAAGTGATTCGCGTACACCGCAACGCGCTGGTGTTCCGCCACACGCTCGATTGCCTAATTCGTTTGGATAACGATGAAGACGAGGGCAATGCCAGCTGGGGCGCTCAGGTTTTGGACGTTCCCGAGCCGCTGCCGGTAAGCCGTCGCCAATTATCGGCCATCCGCCGGATTCTGCGAGACGGCCAGTAACGTTTTGAATATTAAAGAAATGCCTGTCTGAAAAGATTGGCTTTGCCAAATAAAGCAGAGCTTATTTTTCAGACAGGCATTTCTTTTTATGCGGAAAGGCATACAATGGGGGCATATTTTATGCTTTTGAGCCTTTTGGTTTTGTTTGGTTGCTTATGAATTTTCCTTGGTTATACACCCGTTTGTGGAGCGTGGCGCCGTTTCTAATCCGGCGCTATTTGCGTAAACGGGCGAAAAAAAATCCGGCGTATTTGGCGCATTGGGACGAGCGTTTCGGCCAGCCTTTCGCCGGTGCGGTACAAAAACCGATTTGGATACATGCAGTATCGGTGGGGGAAACCCGTGCGGCGCTGCCTTTGGTGCGCGAACTGCGCCGCTTTTTTCCGGAAACGCCGATTCTGATGACGCAGATGACGCCAACCGGCCGCGAAGCGGCGCGCTCGCTGTTTCCCGATGTGCAATGCCGTTATCTGCCCTACGACAAGCCGGCTTATATTCAGCAGTTTCTTGAAGAACACCGCCCGCTGTTTGGCATTCTGATGGAAACCGAAATCTGGCCGAATCTGATGCACGGCTGCCAAGCGCACAGGGTGCCGCTGTTTCTGGCCAATGCTCGCCTGTCTGAAAAATCGCAAAAAGGCTATCTGCACATCCGCCCGCTGGTGGAACCGGCGATGCAGACTTTGAGCGGTTGTTACGCACAAACGGCGGACGATGCCGAGCGCCTGCATTTAATCGGCGCCTCCAATGTGCATGTGTGCGGCAACACCAAATACGATGTCACCCCGCCGCCGGAAGCGGCAAAACGGGCGGCTGAGTTTCGTGAAAAAATCGGCGACCGGCCGGTGGTGGTGTGCGGCAGTACCCGTTTTTATAAAGGTGATGATGAGGCGACGAAGCTGCTGAAAGCCTGGTGCGCGTATCGCGGTAACGCCTTATTGGTCATCGTGCCGCGCCATCCCGAACGCTTCCAAGAGGTGTACGATACCGCGCTGTCATTGGGCTTTAAAGTACAAAAACGCAGCGACAACCAGCCGGTTGAGGCGGATACCCAGGTTTGGGTGGGCGACAGCATGGGCGAATTGTTCGCCTATTTCCTTGCCGCCGACATCGCCTTTATCGGCGGCAGTTTAGTGGATGCCGGTTGCCAGAATGTGATTGAATCGATTGCCTGCAATGTGCCGACCCTGTTCGGCCCGTCTACCTACAATTTCGCCGAAGTCTGCCGCAGCGCGGTGGCCGCCGGCGCCGCCAAACAAGTGGCCTCGGCAGAAGAATGGCTGACCATGACCCGCTTCTGGTTATCCGACAAATCGGAGCGCCAGCAATATGCCGATGCGGCTACGGCTTTTGTCCGCCGCCACCGCGGTGCCAGCGCGCATATGGCGGAACTAATTAGTGAGGCGGTGAAAGAGCTGTTGGGGAAATCGGGTAGCGCAGCGGACTTGCGTAGTTAAGGAAATTTTAGCTTCAAAAACCTTAATTCCATCAGTAACTTGATTCCTTCCCCCGTCTGGCGGGGGAAGGTTAGGATGGGGGTGGAAGGTTTACCGCTTAAGCAACCAGCGATACTGAAACGGATACAGCCACCCTCTCCCTAGCCCTCTCCCGCCAGACGGGCGAGGGAACAGGCTGCTGATAAAATTGACATTTTTTGAACCTAAAAAATGAATCGCATTGTAACCCCCTTGTTTATAACACGATACTCAACCTGCTTTTCAGACAGGCATTAACCGCCTAATCTGTTAAAATCCCCCTTTCCCTTCCGCCCATTTCTCTACCGGAATCCGCCGTGAAAACGCCGCCCGTCAATCCCAAAATCATCGCCACGCTGCCGGTATTCCTCAGCGTGTGTTTGGCCGCTTTCCTGATTCGCCATTTCAATCTCTCGCAAGAAGCGATTCCGCTGGTACTCGGCATCATCGCCGGCGGCTTGGTGGATTTGGACAACCGCCTCACCGGCCGCCTGAAAAACCTGTTTTTTACCCTGCTGGCATTCAGTATTTCCTCGATTTCAGTACAGCTCACGTTTGGCCAACCGGTGCTGTTTACCGCCACCATGACGCTGATGGCCTTTCTGTTTACCGTGCTCGGCACGGTCGGCCTGCGTTACCGCACCATTGCTTTCGGCACGCTGGCGGTGGCGGTGTACACCACTCTGAGCCATCACCCCGACGACAGTTGGTATACCGGCACGCTGATGATCTTGTTCGGCGCCTCGATGTACAGCCTGCTGGCGGTGTTGTGCCACTTGGTGTTTCCGCACCGCCCGGTGCAGGAAAACATGGCCAACGCCTATACCGCGCTCGGCAATTATCTCGATGCCAAAGCCGGTTTTTTCGACCCCGACGAAATCGGCCAGTTTGAGCAACAGCAAATCCGATTGGCGATGGGCAACCATCGGGTGATTACCGCGTTTAATCTATGCCGCAGCGCGCTGTTTTACCGGATGCGCGGCCAGCACCGCCATCCGCGTACCAGCCGGATGCTGCGCTATTATTTTGCCGCGCAAGACATCCACGAACGCGCCAGTTCCAGCCATGTTCAGTATCAAACCATGGCGGAAAAACTGAAAAACAGCGATTTGATTTACCGCTATCAGCGCTTGCTCGAATTGCAGGCACAAGCTTGCCGCAATATTGCCGCCAGCCTGCGCGACAACCAAACTTATGTATACGACGAGCGGCTGGCGCGCGCCAACAAAGGGCTGAAACAATCCATCGAACACTATGCCGCCACCCATCCCGGCGGCGTGGATGTTCACGCGTTGCAACGGCTGGCCGCCAACCTGCGCGGCGTGAATTACCAACTCAGCCACTTAGAAAGCGGCTTGGATCAGGAGCACGACAGCGAAGCCACCCGCATCGCTAATGCCGAAACCAGCGGCCTCACCAACATCATCCGCAGCATCCGCCGCCAGCTCACGCTGGAATCCGCCACCTTCCGCCATGCGGTGCGGATGGCCGCGATTACACTGGTGTGCTGTACTGCCGTCGAAGCCTTTGATTTGTCGTTGGGCTATTGGATTTTGCTGACCGCCTTGTTTGTTTGCCAACCCAACTATTCGGCCACCCAAAACCGCCTCAAACAGCGCATTATCGGCACCGTGCTCGGCGTGTTCGTCGGCTCGCTGCTGCCTTATTTCACCCCGTCGCTGGAAACCAAGCTGATGGTGGTGATTTTGGCGACCACGCTGTTTTATTTTTTCCGCACCAATAAATACAGTTTTTCCACCTTTTTCATCACCATCCAAGCGATTACCTGCTTCACCATCTCCGGCATGGACGCTACCGCCTCGCTGCCCTGGCGGGTGGTCGACACCGTGATCGGCTGCGCGTTGGCGTGGGCGGCGGTGTCGTACCTGTGGCCGGACTGGCATTATCTGGCGCTCAACCAAACCGGTGCCAAAGCGATTAAAAGCGAAGCCGGTTATCTGCGCAGCATTCTGAACCAACTGCAAAACGGCGGAATCGACGACGTCGGCTACCGCACCACCCGCCGCCGCGCCCACGAATCCGCCGCCGCACTCTCCAGTACCGTTTCCGATATGTCGAGCGAGCCCGATAAATACGGCGACAAACTGCAAGCCGGTTTCAGCCTGCTGAAAATCAATTACTCGATGATGGGCTATATCTCGGCGCTCGGCGCCTACCGCAGCCAGATGAAACAGGATGAAAACGAGGCCGAATTTCTCCATCTGTTTTTTGTCGCCGCCTATCGTTTGGCCGATTTGCTGGAACAGGCTGATAACCCGAATGAAGAAACGTTTCAACAGCAATACGACAGCTTGCAGCAACAACTGGATCAGTTGCAGGAACTGGCCGCCGACGGTCACAACGAACAAAGCAGCGTGTTGTGGCAGCAATTGGTGATGATGGCTAATTTGTTGAAACCGAGTCGTGCGGCTATCCAAACCGCAGAGGCGCAGGCTTGAATAAGGGTTAAAAACAAATGCCTGTCTGAAAAAATCTTTCAGACAGGCATTTATATTAATAGGCGACAATATACCGATTTTTAAAATATACGCTGGGAGCGCGGGCGGCTCGCCCGCATTTGCCCGCAGGGCAAACTGAGAAGTGTGAGATTGGCATTGCTTATGCTTCAACTGTTGGATGCAAGCGTACCGCTTGCTTGCGGGCGAGCCGCCCGCGCTCCCAGAACGCCTGTCTGAAACAAAGTTTTGGCATCCATGTGTTGCTGCCGTATAGATAAATGCCTGTCTGAAAGATTTTTAGCTTCGCAGAAACTCGCAAGCTCGTTTTCAGACAGGCATTTGTTTTTCTAAAAAACCATTAAATCCGTTTTGCCAACTCTTCCGCTTTGCCCACATACAAAGCCGGGGTGAGTGCCAGCAATTGCTGCTTGGCTTCGGCCGGGATTTCCAAGTCTTCGATAAAGAGTTTCAACACTTCCGGCGTGATGCCGTCTTTGCCGCGGGTGAGGTCTTTCAGTTTTTCATACGGATTGGCGACGCCGTAGCGGCGCATCACGGTTTGAATCGGTTCGGCCAGCAGTTCCCAAGTGGCGTCCAAATCGGCGGCCAGCGCGGCGGGGTTGGCTTCCAGTTTGTTCAGGCCGCGCAGGTGGGCGACCAAACCCAGTACGGTGTAGCCCGCGCCGACGCCCATATTGCGCAACACGGTGCTGTCGGTGAGGTCGCGCTGCCAGCGGGAAACCGGCAGTTTTTCGGCCAAGAAACCCAATACCGCATTAGCCATGCCCAAGTTGCCTTCCGAGTTTTCAAAATCAATAGGGTTCACTTTGTGCGGCATGGTGGACGAGCCGACTTCGCCCGCTTTCACTTTCTGTTTGAAATAACCCAAAGAGATATAGCCCCACACGTCTCGGTTGAAATCGATCAGGATGGTGTTGATGCGGCTGAGGGTTTGGAAAAACTCGGCCATGTAGTCGTGCGGCTCGATTTGGATGGTGTAGGGGTTGAAGGTGAGGTTCAACGACTGCTCGACAAACGTTTGGCAGTGTTTTTCCCAATCCACATCAGGGTAGGCCACCATATGCGCGTTGTAGTTGCCGACCGCGCCGTTGATTTTGCCCAAAAATTCCTGTGCTTCCAATTGTTTAATCTGGCGTTGCAGGCGGAACAATACGTTGGCGATTTCTTTGCCCAAGGTAGACGGGGTGGCGGGCTGGCCGTGGGTACGGCTCATCATCGGCACCGCGGCCAAGTCGTGCGCCATTTGTTGCAGCTTGGTGGTGATTTCCGCCAATTTCGGTAGCAGCACGGCTTCGCGCGCTTCTTGCAGCATCAGCGCGTGCGACAGGTTGTTGATGTCTTCGCTGGTACAAGCGAAATGGATAAACTCGCTCACCGCCAATACTTCCGGCACACCGGCAAAACGCTCTTTCAGCCAGTATTCGATCGCTTTTACGTCGTGGTTGGTGGTGGCTTCGATCGCTTTCACCGCCGCGGCATCGTCTAGCGAAAAATTGGCGATCACTTGATCGATTTCATCAATGGTAAAGTCGCTGAACGCGGGTACTTCGGCGATTTTCGGCTCGGCCGCCAGCGCTTTGAGCCAGCTCAATTCCACTTTCACCCGCGCCTTCATCAGGCCGTATTCGGAGAAAATCGGGCGCAGCGCTTCAACGGATTTGGCGTAACGCCCGTCCAGCGGGGAGAGGGCGGCGATGGAGTTAATCATTTCGATATCCTGTGTAGAACGGGTTGGACAGATAGAGGTTTTTGCCAAATAGTTTGAAATCATGTGGATTTCCCTAATGACGTCAATTTATATTCAGGGTAATGCTTAGAAACTTTTTTGCAAAGACCTCAGATATTTAAGGCCTGAATTATAACATCAAGCGAAAGCAGGGGCTTGCATAATGTCTGCATCATGAAAACAGAAACATCATTCAAGCCCCTCTATCGCTAATGCCTGTCTGAAAAAACGGGCTTTATTTTTGCGGCGTATAAATCTGATCAAACAAGCCGCCGTCGTCGAAGAAGCGTTTCTGCGCCTCCTGCCAGCCGCCGAATTCTTTCTCAATAGTCACCAGTTTCAAATCGGGGAACTGGTGTTTAAATTCGGTTTTCACTTTTTCATCCACCGGGCGGAAATAATTTTTCGCGATCATGTGCTGCGCGTCTTCGCTGTAAAGATGCTTCAAGTATTCGGTCGCCACTTCGCGGGTGCCTTTGGCATCGGCCACCGAATCGACCACCGCTACCGGCGGTTCGCACAGAATCGACAGGCTCGGTGTAACAATTTCATATTCGCCGGCCGCCTCTTTCAGCGACAAATGCGCTTCGTTTTCCCAAGCCAGCAATACATCGCCCAGATTGCGTTGGGTAAACGAAATGGTCGAGGCGCGCGCACCGGCATCCATCACCGGCACCCGTTTATACAACTCGCTCACAAACGCTTGCGCCGTTTCGTCGCTGCCGCCGGGCTGGTTTTTCGCCCACGCCCAAGCGGCTAAGAAATTCCAACGCGCGCCGCCGGAAGTTTTCGGATTGGGGGTAATCACCTGCACATCACCCTTCACCAAATCGCCCCAGTCTTTGATGTTTTTCGGATTGCCCTTGCGCACCAAAAACACAATGGTTGAAGTGTAGGGCGTGCTGTTGTGCGGCAGCGCTTTTTGCCAATCCGGTTTGATTAACTGCTTACCGTCGCGGTTGAGCGAATCAATGTCCGCCGCCAAGGCTAAAGTAACCACGTCCGCCTTCAAGCCGTTGCGCACCGATAAAGCTTGCTTACCCGAGCCGCCGTTCGATTGCTGAATGTTTACTTGCTGGCCGGTTTTTTGCTGCCAATATTGCTGGAAACTCTGGTTGTATTCCTGATAAAGCTCGCGGGTCGGATCATAGGAAACATTCATTAAGGTTACCTTATCCTTGGCCGCACCGCCCTGGCCGCCATCTTGGCCGCAGGCCGCCAGCAATACCGTCAGCGCGAGCGGTAAAGCGAATTTACGGATGATATTCATAGCGCACTCCTGTTTCAAAGTTGGCTCACTATAACCATCCGTTTGCAAAATGAATAAATACTTTTTACTTCCTTGTTTATAACCTTTTGGCAGAAGCAAAAAAGGAAATGCCTGTCTGAAAAAACGGTTGATGTTTTTTTCAGACAGGCATTTTGTGGATGGAAACGTCAAAAACAACAATCGGGCTACTCAAAGAGCAGCCCGATTGCTACCGATGTTTCACTTCATTGAGCGGCTTAAGCCAGTGCTTCAACAAACAGCGGAATCGCTTTGCGAACCTGCGCCCAGCCAGCACCTTGTAGAGTATCGCGCTTGGTTACCAATACCACTACGCTGTCGACTTGCGGAATACGCGCCATAAAGTGGAAGGTACGGGTAGTGGTCATAAAACCTTCCTGAATGGTACGTTCCAGAGAGGAGTGACCACGCTGTCTGGCCAAACGCTCTTCGATTTGGCGGATATTTTCGCCAGCAAACATATTGAAAGCAGCAGCCGAAACCAGATCAATATAGGCTTGATCAAAATAAGGGGTTTCATGATATACGCCACGTACTTCACCGTTTTCTAAGTTCACCAGAGCACAAGCCAAAGCGCCGGTTACGTTACCAAAAACTTGTTTGCAGATATTGTTGATATTTTCCATTTTTATGTTCCTTTATCTTCATGTTTGAGAATTTAACCCCAAGTGCCGGTAAAAATATCTTTCTCCCAATCTGAAGAAAGGTTTTAGGCCAAAATCATCACCACTAGGATAATCAACATTCTCACGTTGCCGTTATTGTAGGGATAATCAGCCCATTATCCAAATAAATTATGTGCAATGTTTAGATGGGTGTTGCTTTTTGGGGAGGGAAACAAGCTATTGTTCTTAAAGGGCGGCACTTTCATATACAAATGCCGGTTTACAAATTTTTTGTTTATTGGCTAATCATTTAGCTTGAGACAAAAAACAGATCAACGCTCTTGAAAGCCGCGCCCGACAAACACTTTTCGAGGATTGCCGCGTGCCACCTGATAAAGCGTGGCGTGTTGCTCACCGGCTGCGTCTGCCGCTTGTTCGGCGCGTTGCTCGGCGAGTTTTTGTGCCAACAATAGCCGCGCACGCTTTTTGTTGGCGTGCTGGCTACGCTCGCTTTCCACCCGCACCGACAAGCCGCTGGCGGTGTGGATGGCGCGCACGGCGCTTTCGGTTTTATTGACGTGCTGACCGCCTTTGCCGCCAGCTCGGCAGGTTTGAAACACGATTTCATCTTCATCCTGCCAAGCTTCCGGCTCGGGCAGGCGGAAAATGCCGATGTACCAGTTTTTGCGCGGATGCTTGGGGCGCAACGGGCTTTCGCAAATCCATTGCAACGTGCCCAACCAGTTTTCAGACAGGCATTCTGCCCGTGCCCCGCTTAATTGCAGGGTAGCAGAAAAAATGCCGTGTTTATCGGCCGTTTCGGCCAACACTTCGGCCGCCACGCCTTGTTTTTCCGCTTCGGCCAGCAGTTTTTGCTGCACAAAACGGGCAAACAGGCGGCATTCGGCCGGGCCTTGCGCGGTGGAAATCAGCAGGGTAATGGTGTTCATGCTTCACCTCCGCAACTGCCGCCGGTTTTGTAGGTGAGCAGCGGTTTAAAACGGGCGACCAAGTCGATTAAACCGGCATCGGCCAGCGCCCGAATAATGCTGTCTACATTTTTATAGGCTTGCGGCGCTTCTTCGTAAATCAACGCTTTATCCTGGCAAATCACCACGCTGCCGAAGGCGGTGCGGCGCAGGCTGTCGGCAGAATATTTGTGCGACAGCCTGCCTTTGCATTCGCCGCGCTGCCATTTGCGGCCGGCACCGTGCGCCAGCGAACGCAGGGCGTGGTCGGTATTGGCGGTCGGTTGTACCAGATAGCTGTAATCACCGCGAGAGCCGGGAATCATCACTAAGCCACAATCGGCCGGGGTAGCGCCCTTGCGGTGCAGCCAGCCGCTTTCGCCGCCGATTTCGGTGTGTTGCAGGAAATTGTGGTGTACGTCCAGCAACACACTGCCTGCGGCGCCCCAACGCTCGAGCATACGCTCGGCAATCAGGCGGCGGTTGGCTGTCGCAAACTCAAGCGCGGCTTGGTGTTCGGCTAAATAAGCGGCGGCATCAGCACTATTTTCAGACAGGCCTTGATGGCCGAAGCGGGCGATGTGGTGTTGCAAAATCTGCTGCCCCAAACCGCGCGAACCGCTGTGTACCAGCAATTGCAGGCAGTCTGGCCGAAAATCGGTTGGCAGCAAATCGCTGCGGTACACGGTATCCGGCATCTGCAATTCGGCAAAGTGGTTACCGCCGCCGATGGTGCCGAGCGCGCCGGTGCTGTCGCCTGATGCAGCAGGTAGCAGCTCGCGGATGCGCGGCAGCCAGCTTGCATCCAGCGGATCATCGATATGGCCTAGCGTTTTCGCCAGCTTGGCCGGTTTGGCTTTCTGCAACGGCAAATCGGTCTGCCAAAAGGCCATGCCGCAGCCGATGTCGTTGCCGATTAAGGCGGGGTAAAAATGGCCGCTGCTGAAAAAAGCGGCACCCACCGGATAACCACGCCCGGCGTGCAAGTCGGGCATCCCGGCCACCTGCCGCATATGAGGCAGCTTGGCGGTGGTTTCGAGTTGTTGGACGGCATTGCCTTCTATCCAGGTATCGCTGTTGGCGATAATCAGGGGGGGTGAAATATTGGTTTCTGTGCCCATAAGGAAAACTTTCTTTTAAGCGTAATCATGCCGGTACGGATAAAAATGTACCTTGGCTGAAAACGCATGGTATGTAGCGGAAATAAAGTTTTTTCGCTATTAGATTGAAAGCAGCCCGATGCGGGCAACACAGAAGTGAGTGCGCCTTAAACGCGGGGGCTGCAAAGAGGATTTGAGCGGATAGAATGAATGTAAGTCATGATGTGCTCCTTTCTTTGCAATAATGGATTGAATGTGGCGGCTATTTTAGAGAGGAAAACCGATACGGGCAAATTGGCGTGGAGTTTTGCTTTTTTCAACCGGTTTGAAATACGCATTTTCAATGCGGTAAATAACGGATAAGGCCGATGGGGCGGGCGTTTGAGCAAGGTGTTGTATTTTATTCTTTTTTGGTTTTCAGACAGGCATCATCATCCTGAATGCCTGTCTGAAAACCGATTAAACCCTTCCGCTGTTGCCGGAAAAAACACCAATCCATCCGGCTGTGGAAATTCGCCCGCGCCATGCCATTGCGGTTGCAACGGTGTGGCAGACTGCCAAACCGCAGCCAGCACCCAATCGCCGCAGCGGGCGCTAACGCCTTGCCACTCTTGTTCCGCCGCGTACAAATACACGCTGCCGTCGGCACGCCAGCGCAGGCCGGTTTGCGGCAAATCGGCGGGAAACGCCAAACCGGCGGCCTTGATTAAAGCTTCTTTCAGGCACCACAAGCGGTAATAGGGTTCGGCCTGCCAGCCGCCCTGCGCCAGCCATTGCTGTTCTTGTGCACTGCAACACCATTCGGCCAAACCGGCGAAGTCGCGTGCTTTGATGTATTCAATGTCTACACCCACCGCGTCCAAGCCGTTGCCGCAGGCCAGCAACGCGGCGCCGCGGCTGTGCGACAGCGATAAAACCGGCAAGGCGGCCTGCTGTTTTAAAAAACGGCTCACCTGCCAGTCTATCCGCTGTTCTAGCTTCGGATGTCGGCGCAAACGCTCGCGGTCGCGCTCGTCCAAGGCTTGCGGCTGGTAACGCGCGGCGCTGTCGGCACCGGCCAGCCAGAGTGGTAAAAAAGTATGATGGGGCATCGCTTATCCTGTATTCATATCAATTATAAAAGAAGAATAGGGAATTTCCTTATATAATAAACATCTTATTTCTTTTCAGAACAACCGATGACCGCCTTTTCCTTCAACATCGCCGCCTGGCGCGCGTCCAGCCCTTATTTTGCCGAACCGCAAGCCTGGCTGCGGTGGGCGGAAAACGGCTGCGCGGATAAGGCTGCCGAAACCAAGCCCGCGCTTGAGTTTTTACCGGCGATGCAGCGCCGCCGCCTGTCGCCTGCCGCCCGCTTAGTCTTTGATGCGGCTTGGCCGCTGGCCGAAGCGTTCCCCAACTGCCCGCTGGTGTACGCTTCGCACGACGGCGAAATCAACCGCAGTTTTGAATTGTGGCAGTCGCTGTTGCGCGAGCAGACGGTATCGCCCGCTTCATTTGGTTTGTCGGTACACAACGCGCTGGCCGGACAATGGTCGATGCTGCGGCGGGACATGAGCGAAAACACCGCCTTATCCGCCGACCAAGACAGCTTGGAAAGTGCCTTGGCCGAGGCTTATGCGCTGTTGCAGGAAGGGGCGAGCAAAGTGTGGGTAGTATTGGCCGACGAGCCTTTGCACACCGAATATGCGGTAGCCGCCGAGCGCGCGCCGTTTGCCCATGCGCTGGCGATGGTGCTGGAAGCGGGCGACGACTACCGCATCAGCCTGTTGCCGCCCGATAAAGCGGCCAACCCGCCCAGCAGCCCTTATTGGGGTGCGCTGGAATGGATACGTTTTATGCTTTCAGACAGGCATCAGTTTGAACGAAACGGCAGTAAACGCCGCTGGCTGTGGCAGAAAAACAGATGAAATCATTGAACTATTACCGCCGCTTTATCGCCACCGCCTTGGGTTTTATGCTGTTTGGCGTGGTCGGCGTGTTGCTGAAAGTGGTGCTGCTGCCTTACACCTTAAACAGCACCCGCAATGATTTAGCGCGCCAACTGCAATCGCGGCGGCTGATCGGCGGCGTATGGAAATGGTTTGTCGGTTATCTGGTGTGGTCGCGCGTGTTGAGCGTAAACTTCAACGGCTTGGAAAAACTCGGCAGGCCGGGCCAACTGGTGCTGGCCAACCACCCCTCGCTGCTCGATGTGGTGCTGCTGGTCGGCCATGTGCCCGAAATCAACTGTATCGTGAAAAAAGATTTGCTGGGCAACCCCTCGATGAAAAGCCAGATTCTCGCCGCCGGTTACATTCCCAACGACGAATCGCTGGAAATGATGGAAGAGGTGGATGCCGTTTTCAAAAGCGGGCAGAGCTTGCTGGTGTTTCCCGAAGGCACGCGCACAGGCTGGGACGGGCAGATCAAACTGCACCGCGGCGCCGTATCCATCGGGTTGCGCAGCGCCGACATCATTACCCCCGTTTTCATCAAAATGAACCCGCCGAATTTCAAAAAAGGCCAGCCGTGGTATAAAATCCCACCCCGTACCATTCATTACGAAATTACCGTCGGCGACGACATCAACCCGCAGGACTGGCTGGCCGAAAAGCCGCTGCCCATCGCCGCACGGCGGTTGAACGCTTATTTGCAAGACTATTTCACGCGAGAAACGACATGACTTTAGAAACCCAAATCAAACAAATGATTATTGACAGCCTGGGCTTGGAAGACATCACTGCCGAAGATATCGAAACCGATGCCCCCCTGTTCGGTGACGACGGCCTGGGGCTGGATTCGGTAGATGCCTTGGAACTCGGCCTGGCCGTGCAGAAAACCTTCGGCTTCCAGCTCGACGGCGAAAAAGACAACCTGCGCGACCACTTCGCCAGCGTGAAAACCCTAGCCGACTTCATACGCAGCCGCCAGGTGTGAAGGAGCGAACGATGACCGAACAAGAAATCCGCACCATCCTTACCGATGCGCTTGTCAACCTGTTTGAAATCGAACCCGAGCGCATCACGCCCGAAACCAATCTCTATGAAGATTTGGAAATCGACAGCATCGACGCCATCGACTTAATCGACCACATCAAGCGCGAAACCGGCCGCAAACTGCAAGCCGACGATTTCCGCAGCGTGCGCACCGTGGAAGACGTGGTGCAGGCCGTGTTGCGCAAAGATGCGGGTTCGGCATAACGGCAAAACCGGCGGCCGTTTGAACCCAACCGCTTTTCAGGCGGCCAGATTTTTATAGCCAGCCAACTTAAGAAAAATTATATACGGCATACTCGGGCTTGACCCGGGTATCTCATGTTGCCGAAGCTTAACAAGTTTAACGATACATTATGAGGCCGTCTGAAATGAAAACCTTCGGTCGGATTTTTTTGGCGCTTGTCAGCATTTTCTACCCGTTGTTGTGGTATTACGGCCGCGACAACGGTATCTTTTTATGGCTGGCCGCCGCCATGTGCGGCCTGTGGCTGGTGCGCGCCGTTGGGCAGAAAACCCGCGCCCAGCGCGCCGTGTCGCTGCTGCTGGCTGCTTTTTTCGCCGCCGTTATCGTTTTCAGACGGCCCGATTCCATGTATTGGTATCCTGTGGCCGTGTCCCTGCTGATGCTCGCCGTGTTCGGCGCCAGCCTGTTTGCCGAGCAAACCCTGATCGAGCGCCTCGCCCGCCTGCAACACCCCGACCTGCCGCCCGAAGGTGTGCGCCATACCCGCCGCGTTACCCGAATCTGGTGCGGCTTTTTTATCTTCAACGCCGCCGCCGCCGCGCTGCTGGCATGGTCGGGCAGGCACGACTGGTGGGCGCTTTACACCGGCATCGTTTCGTATGTTTTGATGGGCGTGCTGTTTGCGGGGGAGTGGATTTACCGCAAAACCGTGCTGAAGGTTTGAGGCCGTCTGAAAAGATGGTTAAAGAGAAAGCACAGATTGAATAGTTTTAAAGCTGATTTTCCGATATCTTACTTTAATCAAAAAAAACAGTAAGTTATTTGAAAATTTGAGTATATTTTATTTTGTTAAAATATTTTATTTACTTATTTTTATAATAAATTTTAAGGATGGATTATGTCTAAATTAAATATGTTGTTGGTTTTTATTTTAACTGGATGCGCTACGGCATCTGGAATTCAACCGGCTGAAAAAAGTGTATCTAAATTTGATACAGCAATGGTATATAAAGGACAAGAAAATATTGTTGGATCTAATGATAATAATGACCGAGAGTATAGAATTTTTCATCAGGGGGCTACAGGAGCGACTCCTTCATCAGCAATACGTCATAGTGCAGAAAAAAGGGCAGATGAATTTTGTAATCGAGAAAATAAGAAAATGAAAGCAATTAGAGAAAGAACCTCGGTGCCACCTCATATTTTTGGTAACTGGCCAAGAATAGAGATTATTTTTATATGTGTAGAAAAAGATGAATCCAATGAGTACGATGAAGACAAAAAATATAATAATTTATTGAAATTAAAGAAGTTATTAGATCAAGGAGTAATTTCTGAGCAAGAATTCAATCAGGAAAAAACAAAAATATTAAAATAATATTCAATAGTCAAGAATGACGCTTAGCTTATATTAAAAATCTGAGTTTCGGTTTGTAATGACAATATAAAATGAAATCCCCACTTACCCAAATCCTATCCCCAACCTTACCCCAAACCGACTTAACCGCCGCCAACCCCGCTTGGACGCGCGCCGATTTCAACCGTGCGGTATTTTATATTTCAGGCCGTCTGAAAGCGCAGCGCGTGCAAACCGCCGCCTTGTGGTTCGAAGACGCCGCACTATTCGCCTGCGCGGTGCTGGCTGCGTGGCACG
>ERZ795062.1607-NODE-1607-length-15818-cov-8.435831_pt1 | contig 15818 bp, 12 predicted proteins | sample MGYA00375146_ERZ795062 | MGnify/ENA primary metagenome ERZ795062 (study PRJEB30191, sample SAMN05720281) | activated sludge metagenome | isolation source: Anaerobic digester | place: USA | collected 2015-07-16 ... | reverse complement strand
CGACCGCCTTCTTCACCCTGCTGCTGATCGCGCTGGTGATGGGCGCCAATCACGTCGCGGCGCGGCTGGCGTTCAACAACGGCGTGGATGTGGCCACTGCCGTCGTCTTTCGTAGCGCGGTGTCCGCCACCGTGCTCGCCGTCATCATCCGTCTGCAGGGCGTACCATTCCGCTTTGATGCGCTGACGTCGCGCCAGCGCCGCTTTGTACCGTTGATCGGCCTCCTGATTGGTTTTCAGAGCCTGACCATCTATTCCTCGGTCGCGCGGCTGCCAGTGGCGCTGGCGCTGCTGGCATTCAACACCTACCCGCTCTGCGCTGCGTTCTGGGACCGCGTGCTGTACGGCAAACGGCCCGACCGCTCGATGCTGCTGGCGATGCCGGTGATCCTGTTCGGCCTCGCACTCGCGCTGGACGTGGCGGGCGCAGCGTCCGGCCTGGGCGCAGGTGCGCACTGGGCGAAGATCGGCGTTGGTGTTGCCTTTGCGTTGGCCGCTGCCCTTCTGTTCGGCCTCGCGATGATCCTCACCCAGCACGAAATCACCGCGCTCGACGGCCGCGTGCGCTCCTGCACCACGCTCGGCATGGCCGGCCTCGTCGCCATCGTCAGCGCCACCGTGCAGGGAGGATTGCAGTTCCCCAGCGGCACCACACCAGAGCTGGGCTGGCTCGGCCTCGGGCTGCTCACCTTCCTCTACGGATCCGGCTTCACGCTGATGTTCACCGTGCTGCCCAAACTAGGCGTCGCCGGCAACTCCGCGATCATGAACGTCGAGCCGGTATTCGCACTCGTCCTCGCCTGGCTGTTCCTCGGACAGGCGATCGCACCGATTCAGGTGGGCGGCGCGTTGATCGTGGTGAGTGCGGTGATCTGGCTGGGGCTCAAGCGTGGCAAATCATAGGTTTGATGACCTTGCGCTCTCCGCAAAACACCGTAAAATATGACCATAATTTTTGGTCATAAATCATGTCCGCCTATTCCCTTGCCCAAGCCAAAGCCCACCTCAGTGCGGTGATCGACGCCGCGCTCGCGGGCAAACCAGCCGTCATCACGCGCCACGGCAAACCGGTGGCCAAGATCGTGCCCTATGACGAACCAGTTGCTGATCTCTCCATCTTCGACGCGCATCGTGGCACGCTGCCGAAGGGCTTCAAATTCGATCGTGACGAGTTGAACAGTCGGCGCTGATGCCCGTCTTTCTCGACACCAACATCCTCGGCTACCTGCTCGATAGCGGCAAGAAGGAAAAAATCGCCCGCCGCCTTGCGAGCGCGCAGTCCCACGTCAGCGTGCAGGTGCTCAACGAGTTCATTGCCGTTTGCCGCAAGGCTGGCAAAGACCGTGAGACAACCTACGCGCTGGCGGACGCCATCGCCAATGCAAGCATCGTTCACGACATCACGATCAGCACGTATCGGCTGGCGCAGGCTCTCGCTACGCGCTACCAGCTTTCACATTGGGACAGTCTGATCGTCGCCGCAGCAACGCTCGCGCAATGTGAAACGCTTTACAGCGAAGACCTGCAGCATGGTCAGGTGATTGGAACGGTCAAGGTAGTCAATCCGTTCAAGTGACGTGTGAATAGCGTAGGGTGGATACGCGAAGCGTTATCCACCGTTTCCGTCAAGCCAGCGATGGCGGATGACCCTAGCGGGTATCCGCCCTACCTAGCTTAGTTGGCCAAATCCAATTTCTTTGCCACATATGCGATAGCCAGCCGCTCAGCTTCAAATTTCCTAACGTCGCTAGACACCATCAATTCCACACTTCTCAAAAGTACTTTTCGGAAGAAAAGCGAGTGACCTGAGAGACGTCCTACGGCCAACTTGAATACGCCAACTGAAGGCACAGCAATCGTGCCAAAACGCTTTAGTACGCGCTGATCGGTCAGGCGCTTGTCTTTGGTAAGCGCACGAACCGTCCCGCAGACGATGACCTTCTCCTTCTGTGTAAAGCGACCGTCGGCTTTTGCGACGTACATCAACACCTTCAATAGATCTTGATTGGCTGAGAAGAACCCATCCAGAACACCTTCTTCCGAATTTCTATAACGATTCAGAAGCTCATCCGGCAAATTCTGTATGTATTCGCCAGTGTCTCTATCGATGCAGCTCTCGATGCGACCAGTGCGAAATGTGCGATTGGCGTGCCGCAATCGACAATAGGCGTTTATTACTAGTTCTTCGCCCCAGTACGAGATGTACCTAACGTCAACGTCTCGCGACGTCTCGTTGTCTTCGATATCGACGTAATCAATGCTTAGATTCGCTGAGACTTGCATTCGGTCACGAGTGGGAGGAAACCAACCATCCCACGCATCCTTCTCGACAAGCCCCGACTTGTTCACTTGGATATAGGACTACACATCCAAATTCCGCACCCCCAGCGCATTCCCCTCAATAAACGCCCGCCGCGGCTCGACTTCTTCACCCATCAGCGTGGTGAAGATTTCGTCGGCGGCGATGGCGTCTTCGATCTGCACTTTCAGCAGGCGGCGGACTTTCGGGTCCATCGTGGTTTCCCACAGTTGTTCGGCGTTCATTTCGCCCAGGCCCTTGTAGCGCTGGATCGAGAGATTGGCTCGGGCCTTGTCGAGCAGCCAGTCGAGCGCCTGCTTGAAGCCTGACATGCGCGCTTCTTCGCGATTGCCCTTGCTGTCGGTGCGAGCGACCACGGCGCCCTCGCCAACCATGGCTTGCAGCTCGGCCGCCTTCTGGATCTGGTGGTAATCGCCGCTGGCGAGGAAGTGCTGGTCGAGCACGGTCTGGCTGGTACGGTTGTTGTGCGTGCGCTTGAGCAGCAGCACCCATTCCTCGTTCTTCTCGTCGTAGAACGGCTCCACAGCCAACTCGGCGTCGTCGACGCGCGCCGCGAGCGCTTCAGCACCCGCCTTGGCAGAGGCTTCATCCGCGAGTGATACCTGCGCGCCGAGCAGCAGCGCGTCCAGCGCGCGGCGGTCAATGGTGCGGGCGTTGCGATCGATCACGGCATCCGCCAGCAGGTACTGCCGCGCCAGATCGGCGAGCCCCTTTTCCGACAGCGGCTCGGCATCAGTTGACGGCTTGAACTCAGCACCCTTGAGCGAAATCTTGAGCAGGAACTGCTTCAGCTCCAGCTCATCCTTCAGGTACTGCTCTTCTTTGCCCACTTTGGCCTTGTAGAGCGGTGGCTGCGCAATGTAGATGTTGCCGCGCTCGACGAGATCGGTCATCTGGCGATAGAAGAAGGTGAGCAGCAGCGTGCGGATGTGGGCGCCGTCGACGTCCGCATCGGTCATGATGATGATGCGGTGATAGCGCAGCTTGTCAGGGTTGTAATCGTCCTTGCCGAAGCCGGTGCCCATCGCGGTGATCAGCGTCACGATCTGTTCGCTGGAGATCACCTTGTCGTAGCGCGCCTTCTCGACGTTCAGCACCTTGCCGCGCAGCGGCAGGATCGCCTGGAACTTGCGGTCGCGGCCCTGCTTGGCGGTGCCGCCGGCGGAATCACCCTCCACCAGGTACAGCTCAGAGAGCGCAGGGTCTTTTTCCTGACAGTCCGCGAGCTTGCCGGGCAGACCCATGCCATCGAGCACGCCCTTGCGTCGCGTCATCTCGCGCGCCTTGCGGGCGGCCTCACGGGCACGGGCGGCTTCGACGATCTTGCCGCAGATGACCTTGGCGTCGTTCGGGTACTCAAGCAGGAAATCGGCGAGCTTGTCGGCGCAGATTTCTTCCACCACCGGGCGCACTTCGCTCGACACCAGCTTGTCCTTGGTCTGCGAGCTGAACTTCGGGTCCGGCACCTTGACTGACAGGATGCAGGTCAGGCCTTCACGCAGGTCGTCGCCGGACACCTCTACCTTGGCTTTCTTGTCGAGCTCGTTTGAGGTGATGTACTTGGTGATGGTGCGCGTCATCGCGGCACGCAGGCCGGTCAGATGGGTGCCGCCATCACGCTGCGGAATGTTGTTGGTGAAGCACTGCACGTTCTCGCCGTAGCTGTCGTTCCACTGCATCGACACTTCAACGGTGATGCCATTCTTCTCGGCGCTGCAATAGAAGATGTTCTTGTGCAGAACGGTCTTCGCCTTGTTCATGTACTCGACGAAGCCCTTGATACCGCCGGAGTACGCGAAGTTCTCACTCTTGCCGGTGCGCTGGTCGATCAGCTCGATCTTGACGCCGTGATTGAGGAACGAGAGCTCACGAATGCGCTTGGCGAGAATTTCGAAGTGATATTCAACCAGCTGGAACGTCTCGATTGAGGCCAGGAAGTGCACCTCGGTACCGCGACGGTTGCGCGTTTCGCCGGTGATCTTGAGCGGTGCCACCGGCACGCCCTGGCGGAACTCCATCTCATGCACTTTGCCTTCGCGCCAGATCTTGAGCTTCAACCAGTCCGACAGCGCGTTCACCACCGACACGCCCACGCCGTGCAAACCGCCAGAGACTTTGTACGAGTTCTGGTCGAACTTGCCGCCCGCGTGCAGCTCGGTCATCACAATCTCGGCCGCCGAGCGCTTCATCTCGTCGTCCTGCTTGATCGCCGTCGGAATGCCGCGACCGTTGTCGGTGACCGATACCGAGTTATCGGCGTGAATGATCACCTTGATGTCGTCGCAGTAACCGCCGAGCGCTTCATCAATGGCGTTGTCGAGCACCTCGAACACCATGTGATGCAGGCCGGTGCCATCACCGGTGTCACCGATGTACATGCCGGGGCGCTTGCGGACGGCCTCCAGACCTTTCAGGATGCGGATCGAATCTTCGTTGTATTCAGCGGGCTTTTTATCGGTATCGGACATGAAACTTTTTCTGCTTTTGGTTTTCGTTTTCAGTAGGAGCGGCGCCGCCGCGACCTTCAACGAGGAATGAACACTTAGAGTCGCGGCAAAGCCGCTCCTGCAAACCCGCCATCGTCAGATGCGCATCGGCATCACCACGTATTTGAAGTCGGTACGACCGGGCACCGTAAACAGCGCGCTGGCCGAGGAATCCTGCAGCGCAATGGTGATTTCGTTTGACGACAGCGTCGCCAGCGCATCGAGCAGGTAGTTGATGTTGAAACCAATATCGACCGCAGCGCCCTCGTAGGCGACCTCGATTTCTTCCTCAGCTTCTTCCTGCTCGTTGTTGGTACAAGCGATCTTCAGCGCACCCGGATGCAGGCCGATGCGCACGCCACGGAAGCGCTCGTTCGACAGAATCGCCGCGCGCTGCAGCGTGTGCAGTAGCAGCAGACGATCCAGCGTGATGATCTTGCCGTGTGCGGTCGGAATCACGCGGTTGTAGTCGGGGAACTTGCCATCGATCACCTTGCTGGTGAGCTCGATGTTGCCGAAGCTGAAGCGCACCTGATTGGCAAGGATGTCAATGGTGATGGGATCGTCGGTTTCGCCCAGCAGCTTGGAAAGCTCAATCACCGTCTTGCGCGGCACGATGATTTCCTGGCGGTTGAAGTTGCCTTCCACCGGCATCGTGGCATAGCTCAGGCGATGACCGTCGGTGGCCACGCAAACCAGCTGGTCCTTGTCGAGCACGAACAGCATGCCGTTCAGATAGAAGCGGATATCCTGTTGCGCCATGGCGAACTCAACCAGCCTGAGCGTCGCCTTGAGCAGCTTCTGCGGCAGCTTGAAGCTTTGCAGCTGCTCCTGGCTCATGGTCAGGCGCGGATAGTCGGCGGCCGGCAGCGTCTGCAGGCTGAAGCGGCTCTTGCCGGCCTTCACCGCCATCTTGCTGTCTTTGGCGTCAATCGAGACCTCGCTGCTCTCGGGCAGCGCGCGCAGCAGGTCCTGCAGCTTGCGGGCGGCCACCGTGGTCGACTGGTCGCCCGCCTCGGGCACTTCCACCTTGGCTGAAATCTGCAATTCGAGATCAGTGGCGATGGTGTTGAGCGTATTGCCCTTGTGCTCAAACAGCACATTGGCCAGGATCGGCAACGTCTGCCGACGTTCCACGATACCCGACACCGCCTGCAAGGGTTTCAACACCAGATCGCGAGGTATGTTCTTAAATTGCATATATACGTAACCCTATTTAATAGAAGACCAATGCGGCTGTGGGTAACTTGAAAACTCAAACAAAATCAAACTGTTACGACAAAAATTTGGCTGCGGGCGAGTGCTGTGGCAAGTGCGGATAATTTGTGGACGAGATTTTCGCGGACAATTTTTTGCACACTTATCCACAAACGATAGCCTTTCATCAACACGGTTTACTGGCGCCCTTTCATTCACTTTACTGCGTTCAGATTCCTCACCATCAACTGCGCAGTACTTGCAGAAGGAACGCGAAATCGTGCTGAATCTGAGGTGTGCTCTCGCGCAGGCTGGCGATTTGTCGGCAGGCGTGCAGCACCGTGGTGTGATCGCGGCCACCGAAGTTCTGTCCGATTTCCGGCAGTGACATTGGTGTCAGCTCTTTGGCCAGCGCCATCGCCATCTGCCGCGGCCGCGCCACGATGCGAGAGCGCTTCTTGGAGTGCATATCGCTGACCTTGATCTTGTAGTAGTCAGCGACCGTCTTCTGGATGTTCTCGATAGAGATCTGTCGTGACTGCACGGCCAGCAGGTCACGCAGTGCCTCCTTGGCGACTTGCGGCGTGATGGCGACATTGTGGAAGCCGGCATAGGCGATTACGCGCTTCAACCCGCCTTCCAGTTCACGTACGTTGGAGCGGATGTGTTTGGCGATGAAGAAGGCAACCTGCTCATCGAGCTCCACACCCACCTGCTTTGCTTTGGCAAGCAGGATCGCCACCCGCATCTCGGTCTCGGGCGGCTCGATCTGCACCGTGAGCCCCCAGCTGAAGCGGCTCTTGAGCCGGTCTTCGATGCCTTCGATCTCTTTGGGATAGGTGTCGCAGGTGATGATTACCTGCTTCTTCGCTTCGGTCAGCGCATTGAACAGGTAGAAAAACTGTTCCTGCGTACTGCTCTTGTTGTTGAAGAACTGGATGTCGTCGATCAGCAGCAGATCGAGCGAGGCATAACTTTGCTTGAACGCATCCCACGCCTTGTGCTGATAGGCTTTAACGACGTCCGACACATAGCGTTCGGCATGGATGTAACGTACCCTGGCGGTCGGATGTTCACGCAGTAACTGGTTGCCAATCGCCTGCAGCAGATGCGTCTTGCCAAGGCCGACACCACCGTAGATGAACAGTGGGTTGTAGGCGTCACCCGGATTGCCGGCGACCTGCATGGCCGCCGCGCGAGCCAGTTGATTGGCCTTGCCGGTAACGAAGCTGTCGAAGGTGAAGCTTGAATTGAGTGTTGATTCGCGTGCCGCTGTGCCGGTGATCGCGCTGCCGCCACTGTCGGCCGCTGTCACGACAAGCGGCGTTTCCGGCACTGGCCCGGCGGTGACGGGTGAAGCTATTGATGCCGCGATGTTTGCCGGTGCAGTGCGTTCAGCAATTTTCTGGTGGCCATTGACCGCAGCGCTGGCAACGGCCAGGCGAACGGTGCGTGGCTCCGGAAAGTAGGCTGTCGCGAGCGAATCGATCGTGCTCAGGTAACGATCGCGCACCCATTTGCTGACAAACGAATTGGGCGCAACAACGGTGATCGAGGAATCGGTTTCTTCCGCACTCAGCACCCGAAACCAGGTTGCAAACTGCTGTGCTGACAGCTCCCGCTCAAAGTGATTGAGGCAATGTGACCAGAAACCGGAAACAGTGCCAGACATAGGCGAAGACATAAATGAAAAGGTAAACGCCTGTGTCAGGGTGGGGGTCGGTTGGAGGGTAAAACGCGCCCCGAAAAAACGAGGTGCATACGAAAGCTGGAACCCCTGATTTTACCGCCAAACAGCCCCTGACCGCAGCAGTTATCCACAGGCCTGGAGAGTTTCAGAGCGTTGAGTTTTCAGGCTTTCTTGCTGACCAGAGTGATCCAGGCGCCAGCCATTGAAATAAGGATTCCAGCCCAAGTGAGTGCTTGCGGACGCAGCCCTTCCCACAGGACGGAAACAATCACCGCACCAACCGGCGACAGCACGGATATGTACATCGCGCGGGCCGTGCCCTCATGCTTGAGTAAGGTGAGGTAACAGAGAAAGGCAATGATGGTTCCGGCGACCGAAAGGTAGAGGAAGGCAAGCCAGAAACTCAAGCGCCCATCCAGCTGCAACGATTGCCCCGAGAAGGCTCCGTAGAGGGCCGTTGCTATCGCGCCATACATCATTGCCCACGCGGTGTAGGTCACCACCGGCACTTGCATCCGGTTCAACTTGATGGAGCAGACAGCGCCAACGCTCGACGTCAACGCAGCTACCACCATCGCAACCATGCCCCAGACGAATGCGCTGGGCGGTTTCGCTGCACCCAGCAAATCCGGCAGGAAGCAGAGTGCCACCCCGGCCACACCCAGGCTACCGCCAAGCCAGGTACGACGCGTAACAGCCGTGCGATAAGCGAAAAATGCGATGGCGGGTGTCAAAAAAACCATCAGGGTGTAGGCGATAGCAACCAGCCCCGACGGAATCGATTCCTCGGCCACATAGGTGAGCACGTAGCTGATGCCGTACGACGTCAATCCCGAAGCGAGAACCCAGGGATGAATGCCTGATGCCAGTTGCATGGGCTCGCGCTGGAGTGCGAGCCAGCCGAACAGCAATATAGCCGCGAAGCCGAAGCGCAACGCAACGGCATAGGTCGGCGTGGTTACGCTGCCGAGCTGCAGGGTAATGGCATAGAAGGTGGTGGACCAGATAAGAACCGGGACCAGAAACAGAAGCCAGCTTCGCGATGACATGACACGGCCTGGCACTTGTCAAAAGCGCCATCTCCTTGATTGATATTTGAGGGAGAGACGCGCTATTCGGCCGGAACGCGGCGCGGGAAGCGGATATTGAGCTGCTTGAGCTTGCGGTAAAGATGGGTGCGTTCGAGGCCGGCTTTATCGGCCACGCGGCTCATATTGCTTGACTCGCGGCCGAGCAGATTTTCAAAGTAGATGCGTTCGAAGGCTTCGCGCGCTTCCCGCAGCGGTAACTCGAAAAACTCAGGCGGCAGGGCCGGACGATCGGGGGCTGAAGTATCACGCAGATCGCCCAGAATCGCCTGCAGGTGATCAACGGTGATGTCATCGTTGTTCGACAGCAGCAGGCTCGACAGCACGCTTTGCAACTGGATCAGATTGCCGGGCCACGGCGCTGATTCCAGCAACTGCCGTACTTCTGGCGACAGTCTCGCGGGCGCATCGGGAGAAAAGGCCAGCGCGCAGCGTTCAATCAGCCCGGCAAGATCGCTTCGGCGCGACCGCAACGGCGGGATGACGACGGTGCACGATGACAGCAGCGCAAACAGGGTTGGATCAAAGCGACCCTCGCCGGAAAGCTGCCCGAGTGGCTCACTGCTGGCGCAGACAATGCGTACGCCATAGGTGCCAGTCTTGCCGAGCATGAAGGCCAGTGACCGCTGCTCGCTGCGCGACAGATGAGCGACTTCCGGACAGTACAGCGTGCCGCCGCGGGCGCTTTCGAGAATTTCCAGCGGGCTGCTGATCAGGCGCTGGCCACTTTCCAGCACCAGCCAGGGTGTATTGGGTTCGTGCAATGCCCGCGCACACTCAATAAAGCCGACGCCCACTTCGCCGGTCAGCAACGCCGTGCGCCGCTCGTTGACCAGTGTTTCGAGGCGAGCGCGCAATTCGTTGATGACCTGGCTTTCGCCAAGGTCAGCAAGATTGATGGCGCTGGCGCGTTTGGCCTGGCCCACCTTGAGCGCGCGCTGTACGGTGGACAGCAGCTTTTGCAGGCCGATCGGTTTTTCCAGAAAATCGAAGGCACCGATGCGGGTTGCCTCCACCGCCGTTTCGATCGTGGCATGACCGGACAGCATGACCACCGGCATCGTCAGCAGCCCGGCTGCTTTCCATTCCTTCAGCAGGGTTACGCCGTCGGCGTCGGGCATCCAGATGTCGAGCAACACCAGCGAAGGATTGTGTTTGCGACGCAGCTCCCGCGCAGTGCCAGCGTTTTCGGCAAGGCGAACGACGAAACCCTCGTCTTCGAGGATTTCATGCAGCAGTTCGCGAATGCCAACCTCGTCATCAACGACGAGAATCTCAGTGGGAGCGATCAAGTGTCTGTTTTCTCTTCAGCCAGTAGGGGGAAGACCACCGTCACTACAGCGCCACCCTGCCCAAGATTGTCGAGGGTGATTCGGCCTTTGTGTTCATCGATGATTTTCTTCACGATGGCAAGACCGAGACCCGTACCCTTGGGTTTGGTGGTGACGTAAGGCTCAAAGGCCCGCTGCTTCACGGTATCGGCGAATCCCCCGCCATTGTCGCAGAATCTAAGCACCAGCTCATGCTCACCGGGGTGACCGGCGGTTTCGCGCTCGGCGACATCAACAGTGACCTGTCCATCAGCACGGTCAACGCAGGCGTCCACCGCGTTTTGCATCAGGTTGTGCACCACTTGCCGCAGGCGCGTCGCCTCGCCGCGAATCATCCGCGCGCTGGCATGCCAGTGCAGGGAGAGTTTCACCGGATAGGATGCGTACAGTTCCAGTGTTTCCTTGAGCAGCGCCTCGACGTCGATCGCCTGCAGGCTGCCCGGACGCGGCTTGCGAGCGTAGATGGCGAAATCGTTCACCATGTTCTTCATCGCGGTGACCTGATTGACAATCGTCTGCGTGCTGCGCCGCAGCGCTTCGGCATCGCCATCGGCAAGTCTAGGTACCAGTTTCATCTCCAGCCGCTCGGCCGACAACTGGATCGGCGTCAGCGGATTCTTGATCTCATGCGCAAGCCGCCGCGCCACTTCGGCCCACGCGGTGTCACGCTGCGCTTGCAGCACCTCGGTAATATCGTCGAAAACGACGATGCGTGCCGCGACGTCGGCCACTACCCGGCGGGCACCGCGCAGGATGAAGGTGCGCGCATTGCCGCCAATCATCAGTTCCTGCTCGCGTTGCCAGTCGTCAGCCCCGGCCTGCGCAAAGTTGCGCGACACGATGTCGGCAAAGTTGGCCAGGCTAGGTTCTGCCTGTGACCAGTGTGTCAGGGGCTCACCGACGCGCTCATCAATGCGCGCCTGCAGGATCACTGCGGCGGCGGCGTTGGCAACGCGCAGCACAAAGTCGTCGGTCAGCACCAGCACACCAGTGTTGAGATTCTTGAGGATGTTCTCGAGATAGAGATTGCTGGTTTCAATCTCGCGACGATTGGCGAGGTCACGCTCGCGGGCGTCGGCAAGTTGCTCGGTCATCGTGTTGAACGACTGTGTCAACACCGAGAGCTCGTCACGACCTTCCACCGGCTGCTGCCTCGAAAAGTCGCCGTCGGCGACCGCACGGGTGCCATCGGCAAGTCGCGCCAGCGGTTGCGCCAGACGCTCGGAAAACACTGCCGCGAGCGCCAGCGCGGTGAGCAACGCGAGCATCAGTGCCAGCGTCAGCGTAAATGCGAACAGCCGCTTTAACGCAGTGCGCTGGTAGGACAGTTCCTGATAGTCGCGGAAGCCAGCTTCCACGCGCTCGGTCTGCTCGCGCAACGCAGCAGGTACCGGCTGCGTGATGACCAGCACCCGGAGTGGTGCAGCGTCGCCGGAGGTGACCGGCGCAATGACCTTGAGTTGCAGACCGGTATCGCCCGATGGTTCCACCGCAGTGACCGTCTGCATGGCGCGGAGCTGACGCAGCTCCGGCGCCGTGGGCGCGACTGGTGGCAAAGCCAGCACGCTTTCGGTGGCCTGCGCGATCGTTGCGCCACTGGTCGTCAACAACGCTGCGTTGGCCACGCCGGTCTGCTCGCGCAACAGGAGCAAGGCCGCGCGAGCGTCGGCCGGCCCGCGCGCGGACAAGCCGTCGGCGATGGTCTCCGCCTTGCGCACCAGATCCTTTAACGGCTGATTGAGTGCGGTGCGCCCCAGTTGCAGGCCAGTTTCCAGTGCCTTGTCGATGCGGGTATCGAAATAGCTCTCGATCGACGACGCGAGAAACTGCACCGAAATGCCGTAGACCAGCGCGCCCGGCAGCACGGCGACTACCGCGAAGAACATCATCATCCGGGTGGTCAGCTTGGCGCCAAACACCGCATCACGGCGGGCGCGGAGCAGCAACACGACCTGATAGATCACCAGCGCTGCGAGCCCGGCCACGATCAGCGCGTTGGCGACCAGCAGCTCGGTGTAATAGCGGGTGAACAGCGCCGAGTTGGCGGATGCGGTGGCCAGCACGGTGATGAACACGCCGCCGGCGATACCCAGGATGAGCCACGCCAGTCGCATCCAGCGTGGCGGCGACAGCGCCATCACGGTGCCGGGCGCTTCTGCCGCGCGCAGTGTCAGGCCAGCGTCGTCGCTCACGGCGTCAGCACCACGCGGTACCAGTCCGAAGCCAGCGACCATTCGCGAGACACCAGCGTGTTGACCTGCAGTGGCTTCGGCAGTTGCGTCGTATCAAGGCGCAGGCGCAGTGACACCTCGTAGCGCTCACCGCTGCGCAATTCGCGCTTGTCGAGCAGACTGCGGCCACGTACCAGCCGGATCTGGCGCAGGGCTTCATCGAGCGTGGCGTAGCTGTTGGTGCCGGCCACCGAACGGCCGGTATCGACGCGGTAGGAATTGGTCAGCGCGGCAAACGTGAGTCGCCGAACCGACTGTGGTGAATTGACGCGCTCGTCGAACCAGTACGGGCGGGTGCGCGTGACCTCGGTCTCGAGCACAAAGTAAAGCGGTGTGCCGCGCAACAGAGCCTCTTCGAGCGGCGCGGTCAATGCGAAATCGAATTCGGCGTCGATCACGTAAAAATCGTCCTGCGCGCGCACCACGGCGCTGCGCACGGCAATCGTTTCGGCGGCGACCTGTAACGCAAACGCGAGCGTGGTCAGGCCGAGCAACAAGCTTTTCCAAAAGCGGGACCCGGAGCGTCGAGTTACGTACAAGGCGTGAATCACGAAGCGGCTTTTTCCAGCAGGGCGTAAAAGTACCCATCGTGATTGTGGGTCTTGCGGTTGCCGCCTGGCAACAACTGGCCGCCGCTACTCGCCGGATCGCCGGGCAATGTGATGCGGATACGACGCATGTCGGCGTGGCGGGACAGCGCCGCTTCGATCTGTTCGCTGTTTTCTGCCTTGAATACCGAGCAGGTGACGTAAAGCATGCGTCCACCCGGTTTGACCAGCGGCCACAGGGCATCAATCAGTCGCGCCTGCTGTGCCGCCAGTTGCGCGATGTCGCTTTCGCGCTTGAGCCATTTGCCGTCCGGATGCCGACGCACCACGCCGGAGCCGGTGCAGGGCGCATCGAGCAGGATGCGGTCAAAGGGTTTGCCGTCCCACCATTGTCCGCGCGCCGCCGAGTCGCCCGCGTCGGCAGCACGCACGTCTGCGGCGAGGCCCAGCCGCGCAAGGTTTTCGGCAATCCGCTGGCAGCGCTGGGCGTCGATATCGAGCGCGGTGAGCTGGCAATCGGCCAGCTCCAGAACGTGCGCTGTCTTGCCCCCCGGCGCGGCACAGGCGTCCAGCACCCGCATGCCATCCTTCACGCCGAGCAGTGGCGCCGCTAGTTGCGCGCCGGCGTCCTGCACCGAGAACCAGCCGTCGCGGAAGCCCGGTAGACGCTCCACCGGCCGTGGCCGCTTGAGCACCAGCATGCTTTCCGACAGCGCTTCGGCGTCAATCTTGCGTGCGGTAAACGCTTCCAGCAGTTGTGCGACCGTCGCGCGCCGGCGGTTGACGCGCAGAGTAAGCGGACCGTGGCCGTTGCCGCCACGCAGGATCGCTTCCCACCACTCGGGCTGCTCGCTGCGAATGCGCTCGACCCACCAGGTCGGGTGATTCCATTGCGCTTCGTCACGCTCGATGGCTTTGGCCAGCGCCGCTTCGGGCGCGCGAAGGTAGTTGCGCAGCACGGCGTTGGCAAAACCCTTGGCGCCACGATTGACGGCTTCGACTGCGGCGACCGCCTGCGACACGATCACGTGGGATGCTGTCTTGCCATGCGATAGCTGATAAACGGCTACCCACAGGATGGCCTCAATCAGCGGCGCCGGCTTCTGGTGCACAAACTGGCGCACGATGCCGCGCAGTTCACCGAGGAAGCGCAACGTGCCATAGGTGAGATCGGTCAGCGCGGCGCGGGTTGTGCCGTCAAATCCGCTGGTATCGACGCCGGCGATCGCAGCATCGGCATTGCGTCCGTCGAGCACGGCCAGTACCGCTTCTGCGGCACGACGTTGCACCACGGCGAGACCAACCGCTGCGCCGCGGGCGGCGCCAGTGGCGCGGCCAGGATCAGCGGTGACGGGGGCGACAGCAGCAGTCATCGCGCAAAGGTATGGGCACCAGAGTGCCGAATCGGGATGCGCGGAGTGTAGCCGACGGAATCAGCTTTTTGCTGAAAACCAATCTTTGTAAGGGCTTGAACGCAAAAAAAGCCAAATATCGACTTTTGCCAAAATAATAGCCAAGCCCTCGTCGAAAGGTCGTTCCAGACGAAAGGTGTTGCCCTACCCTGCGTGCCGCGGGTCTTGCCCCTGCACGATGTGGATCACGTACTCGCTGATGTTCTTGGCGTGGTCGGCGACGCGTTCGATCGCCTTGGCGAGGAAGGCGACCTCAAGTCCGGCGCTGATAGTGCGAGGGTCTTCCATCATGTAGGAGACCAGCAGACGCATGATGCGCTCAAATTCCTCGTCGACGGCAGCATCGCGCCCAATCACCTCTCCCGCCGCGATCACGTCGAGCCTTGCAAAGGCGTTGAGTGCTTCTTTCAGCATCTCCTGCGCCAGGGCGCCGATGTGCCGTGCTTCGTTGAGGCGCAGATGCTGAAAGCGTTCCGAGGCCTGGAACTGCTGCGCACGAAGCGCAATCTTCTTCACCTCGTCGCCGATCCGCTCAAGATCGTTCACCGCCTGCATGGTGCAGACGATCTGGCGCAGATCGACCGCCGCCGGTTGCCGTTTGGCGATCACTTCCATGCTCTTGCGGTCGAGCTCGATCTGGGCATCGTTGACGCGCTTCTCCTCGCGCACGACCGCCTCGACCAGCTCGTGCTCGCCGGAGGCGATCGCCGCCAGCGCCCGCTCGAGTTGCGCCTCGACCAGGCCACCCATCGCCAGCAGGCCGCTGCGCAGGTCTTCCAGTTCCAGTTCAAATTGTTTGGAGGTATGTTCCATGAAATTTCCTAGCCGAAACGACCGGTGATGTAGTCCTCGGTGCGCTTGTCTTTCGGTTTCACGAAGATTTGCGCCGTCGGCGTGAACTCGACCAGCTCGCCCAGATACATATAGGCTGTGTGCTGCGACACGCGCGCCGCCTGCTGCATGTTGTGGGTCACGATCACGATGGTGTAGTCGCTGCGCAGCTCGCTGACCAGCTCCTCGATGCGCGCGGTGGAGATCGGGTCCAGCGCAGAGGTCGGCTCATCCAGCAAGAGCACCTCCGGTTTCACCGCGATGCCGCGCGCGATGCACAGACGTTGCTGCTGGCCACCGGAGAGCGACAGCCCGCTCTGACTCAACTTGTCCTTGGCCTCGTTCCACAGCGCGGCCTTCTTCAGCGCCCACTCGACGCGGTCGTCCATGTCGCTCTTGCTGAGCTTTTCGTAGAGCTTCACACCGAAGGCGATGTTGTCATAGATCGACATCGGGAACGGCGTTGGCTTCTGGAACACCATGCCCACCTGGCCGCGTAGCGCGTTCAGGTCCTGCTTTGGCCCCAGCACATTGACACCGTTGATGTTGATCTCGCCTTCGGCGCGCTGGCCGGGGTAGAGCGAATACATGCGGTTCAACGTGCGCAGCAGCGTTGATTTGCCACAGCCAGACGGGCCGATGAAGGCGGTCACCTGCTTTTCCGGGATGTTGAGCGAGATGTCGC
>ERZ795062.1599-NODE-1599-length-15940-cov-5.234939_pt1 | contig 15940 bp, 18 predicted proteins | sample MGYA00375146_ERZ795062 | MGnify/ENA primary metagenome ERZ795062 (study PRJEB30191, sample SAMN05720281) | activated sludge metagenome | isolation source: Anaerobic digester | place: USA | collected 2015-07-16 ... | reverse complement strand
TAAAAGTAGTTCTTGTCCTCCTGCTCTGTCCATCTCCTTCTTGATTATTTTTGTAATTTTATTAATGGTGCGCAACCCCAGAGGTAAAAAGGCATAAATACCAGAAGAAAGCTGTCGAATCATTCCCGCTCGCAACATGAAGCTGTGGCTTACAATTTCTGCTTCCTGGGGATTTTCTTTTAAAGTAGGAGCAAACAGCGAAGACATCCTCAAGGTTTTTTCTCCTCCATTTCCTTTATAAGCATTTGTAAAAGCTCTTCCTCTGCTTCTTCCTGTCCAATCATTTTTATTATTTCTCCCCGGGAAAAGAGAAGTGCTTTTCCCCGAGGAGCAAAAGCAATGCCCCAATCTGCTTCCTTCGCTTCCCCCGGTCCATTTACTTCACAACCCATTATAGCTACTTTGCCTATCACTTCTATTTTTTTCTCTCTCACCTTTTGTTTTAAATTCCGGGTCAAAGCTACTACGTCTCCCTTCCTTCGAGCACAAGTAGGACAGGAAATTATTTCTAATCCTCGAGCTCTCAATTTTAAAGCTTTCAGAATATTCCAGGCTACCCGGGTCTCCAAAGCAGGATCGGGGGCAGTCAAAGAAACTCGGATATTATTTCCTATTCCCTCTCGCAAAATTATCCCTAAAGCAATAGAAGATTTGACAATCCCCTCTTCCCCTTCCCCTGCTTCAGTCAATCCTACGTGTAAAGGGTAAGGAAAAGTTTGACTCAATTTATCATAAATAGCGATAGTTTCTTCTACATCGGTAGATTTAGCAGAAAGAATTATATTTTTAAAGTTATTTTTTTCAAGAATAGATATTAATTCTTCCAAGCTATGAAAAAGTGCTTCTACTCGATTTTCTTTCTGATGGTGGGGGGGAAGAGAGCCAGTATTAGCTCCCAGACGGAGAGCTAAATTTTTATCTTGGATGATTTTTATCAACTCTTCCAATTTTTTCTTATTACCGGCGGTTCCCGGGTTTATTCTTACCGCATCTATTCCCAGCTGAGCCGCTTTTATTCCTAAATCTAAATTAAAATGAACATCAGCTACTAATGGTATGTCTATTTGATTTTTGATCTGTGAAAGACCTAACAGAGCATCTTCATCAGGTATAGCCAGGCGAAAAATTTCTCCGCCTTCTTCCACCACCCTTTTTATCTCTTGTATACTTCTTTCAACCTGGGCGGGGTGTTCTCTCCCCATAGCTTCTACCCAGATAGGGTTTTTGCCTCCTACCTTTATTTTCCCCAGAGGAACTTCTATGGTGTTTTCTCTTTTCATCTTCCCGTCACTATTCTCATGATGTCTTGATAGGTAACAAAAATGGCCAAGGAAAAAATTAAAATTATTCCAATTAAATAAACCCAGCCCACTTTTTCTGGTTCCAGGGGTTTACCTCGAATCTTTTCGTAGAGGAAAAGAAGAAGATACCCTCCGTCTAAAATAGGTATGGGGAGAAGATTAAAAAAAGCCAGAGATACACTGACTATTGCAGAAAACATGAGGAGATTCAAAAAACCCAATTGAGCTGCCTGTCCGGCTATCTGAGCTATCCCTAGAGGACCAGCCATTTCTGCAGGAATTTTTCCTAAAATGATGTAGAGTAACCCCAATGCTGTGATAACAAACCAGCTAATGGTGGTTCGAGCACTATAGAAAAGAGTAGAAAAAGGATTTAACTTTTTGTTTTCTATTCCAAAAACTACTTGAATGAGTGCTCTTCCTTCTGTTTCGCTCCACTCTGGAATAACTTTAATCCTTATCTCCTCTTCTCCCCTTTTGACAGTTAATATTATTTCTTCTCCAGGATGAGAAGAAATAATATTAACTACCTCATCTAAATTTGAGGCATCTTTTCCGTTAACTGCTAAAATTATATCTCCTGCGCTTATTCCTGCCCGATCTGCTGGCCCTCCAGGTACTACTTCTTGCACTTTCAGGTTGCCAGCGGGGATTCCCGCTATACTGAAAACAATAAACAATAAGACTATAGATAGAATTATGTTCATGATGGGGCCAGCTGCTACAATGAGACTTCGCTGCCACAAGGGTTTGTGGTCAAATCTTTTCTCGGGAGGAATGTTAGATTCCTCATATCCCTCGATGACATTTCCCTCCATCCCTCCCATCTTTACGAATCCCCCCAGAGGAAGAAGACGGATAGATAGTTCGGTTTCACCCCAGTAAAAGGAAAATAACTTGGGGCCATAACCTATAGCGAAGCTTAAAACCTGGACTCCAAACCATTTAGCCATGATAAAGTGTCCAAATTCGTGAGCCACTATTAAAAGGCTGATAACAAAAATAAAAGCTAATATAGTTATTATCATTACAGACTTTCCTTCTCCCGAATCAATGTTTTAGCTAACTGATAGCCCCGGTAATAAATATTTTTTACCTCTTCTAAACTCTGAGGAGGATCAATTTCTTGCTCTAAGACTTTCTCCAAAAGAAGAGATATTTCTCCAAAGGCAATCTCTCGAGAGAGAAAAGCCCTTACCAGAGCTTCATCAGCTCCACAAAAAAGTGCTGGATACCCTTTCCCTTTTTTACCTGCTTCTGTAGCTAAATAAAAACCCCGGAACCTTTCTGGTACAGGATAATCAAAGCTCAAGGATTTAATCTGGGAAAAATCTAAATGCTGAAAGGGGTTCGATTCTCTTTTTGGGAGGGAAATAGCATTTATAATTACTGACCTCATATCCGGAGGGGAAAGCAAAGCCAAGGAAAATCCGTCTTTTAATTCCGCTAAAGCGTGGATAAAGCTTTCCCTTTGTATCACCACTTCTATCTCTTCAAAACTAAATCCAAAAAGGCAAGAAGCCTCAATTACCTCTAACCCTTTATTTACCAGATTAGCAGAATCAACAGTAATTTTAGCTCCCATTTTCCAGTTAGGATGAGCTAAAGCCATTTCTGGGGTAATATCGTCCCACCGGCTCTTCCATTCATAAAATGCCCCTCCCGAAGCAGTTAAATAAACTCGAGAGACCTCTTCTCTATCAACCCCCTTTAGCATTTGCCACAAAGCATTATGTTCACTATCTAAAGGGACTAAATTCTCTCGCTCTTTTAAAAGGTAAGATTCTAACTCTCCAGTTAGGATGATAATTTCTTTGCTGGCTACCCATAAAATGTGGGATGTGTCCAGAAGTTTCCAGAACAGGTCTAAAAACTCTATACCACTAGCAGCAAAAAAAACTCCCTCTGTTTCTCGAAGAATGAGTTCTTCTAAAAGGTTATAGTCAGTTATCAAATGGGTAGACGAGCTGGCCCATAGATTTTTACTACCTCGAGGGTTAAAAGCGTAAGGGACATTGAACTCTTGAGCTTGCTCTATCAGCTTTTTTTCTTTGGAATATCCAGAGAGGAGAACAATTTCAAAGTCTCTCCTCTTTGCTAAGACTTCTAATATTTGTTCTCCCAGGTAACCAGTAGAACCCAAGACAGCTACTTTCATCCTCATCCTCCCCAAGATAATCTTAAAAGATAAACTAAAGGTCCAACCAGAAAAAAAGAGTCGAAACGATCTAAAATTCCTCCATGACCGGGCAGAAAATTACCAGAATCCTTTACTCCTGCTCTTCTTTTTAGTGCCGATTCCCAGATATCTCCTAAAAAAGAGACTGAAGCTATCGCCAGCCCTGATAACAGTCCCTGAGGGAGAGAAAAGGAAATAGGAGAAGCAGTAAGAACCAAACCCATTAAAGTTGCTGCTCCTATTCCCCCTGCGAGACCCTCCCAGCTTTTCCCCCCACTAATTTGGGGAACTATTTTATGTTTGCCCCATCTCCTGCCTACTAAATAGGCACAAATATCGTTCATCCACACAGGAAGCGCAAAAAGTACCACACTTACTCGGTCATAAGTAATTCCCATTTTTACCCAAAAAAAGGGAAACAGAGAACAGTAAAGGAGCCCCAGGAAGCAAAAAGCCATCCGCTCCAACATTTTTTGGGGCTTTTTAAGACTCCACACTACTAATACCAGGAATAAAACGTATCCCAACCAAAAAATCGTTAGGTAATCAACAGTAATTAAAGAAGAATAAAGAAGAAAAAGAAAAACCACTGAAAACCCGGTAAAAAAGATTTCTTCTTCCTTTCCATAAACTAACCGACCATATTCTCTCAAAGAACCAAAAGAAAGAAGAAAGAAAGCCAGAACTAAAGTCCACTCGCTAAAAAGAACCAAAAACAAAAAGAGAGGCAAAGCTATAACTATGCTCCAGGTTCTTTCTTCCAGCTCCGATGGTTTAATGGAAGCTTTCAAACTCTACCCCCAAATTTTCTCTTCCGCCCCATGAAATCCTGAAAAGCTTGGTGACACTCTTCCATAGTGAAATCAGGCCACAACGTATCAGTAAACCATAGCTCGGTGTAGGCAAGTTGCCAGAGAAGAAAATTACTAATTCTTTTCTCTCCCCCAGTACGAATTAAAAGATCAGGATCGGGTTGATTTCCGGTATCGAGATAGGCGCCAAAGTGCTCTTCTGATAGAGACCCCAAGAGTGATTGTTTTTCTTTATAAACAGTTTCTATTGCTCTCAAGATTTCATCCCTTCCCCCATAGTTTACAGCTAAGTTAAGATTCAAGTTTTCGCCCTTTAGTGTGGATTTTTCTAAATCGGTCATCTGTAAAATGAGTTTTTCTGGAAGCCCTTCTCTTCTTCCCAAGAACTTTACCCTAACTTCGTTTTCTTGCAGCTCTTTACCATACTTATCTATGCTTTCCATAAAGAGCTCCATCAAACTTCGGACTTCGTTTGCTGGTCTTTTCCAATTCTCAGTAGAAAAAGCATAGAGGGTAAGAAAAGAAATGTGCTCTCTCGTGATTCCTTCTACTAACCTTCTTACTACTTCTACTCCCTTTCTGTGTCCCTCAAGGGGGGGTAATCCTCGTTTTTTCGCCCATCGCCCATTACCATCCATAATTATGGCTACATGCTTTAATATTGTAGCTATGTCTATATACTCATTATTTCTTTTTCTTTCCTTTCCCATAGGTCATCTATCTCATTAATGTGTTCATCGGTGAGCTTTTGGACTTCAGCTCGTGCTCTTTCACTTTCATCTTCGGATATTTTACCCTCTTTCTCCATTTTCTTGATCTCTTCATTAGCTTCTCGACGAAGATTCCTAATAGCCACCTTAGCTTCTTCCACCCACTTTTTAGCCATTTTAGCTATTTCTTTTCTTCTCTCTTCAGTGAGAGGAGGCATAGTGATGCGAATTACCGCTGAGTCTACCTGAGGATTAAATCCTAGATCCGATTTCCAGATAGCTTTCTCAATGGGGGAAAGAGCATTTTTGTCCCAGGGCTGAATGACGATAGTCCGAGCATCAGGGATGGTAATAGAGGCTATTTGCTTTAACTCCATTGTTGTTCCATAATAGTCAACTTCTAGATTTTCCACCAGGGTTGGAGAAGCTCTCCCTGTCCTGACACGGGACAACTCTTCCCGAGCCACGTTTATAGCTTGCTTCATCCTTTTTTCCACGTCTTTGATTACTAATTTTAAGTCATCATTCATTTTTTTCCCTCCCTACCAATGTTCCTATCTTATGACCGGTAACTACTTTAAGAAGATTATCTGCTTTATTTATATTAAATACGATAATAGGGATGTTGTTCTCCATACAAAGAGAGATAGCAGTAAGGTCCATAACTTTAAGTCCCCGGTTTAAAATTTCTAAGTAGTCTAAATGGTCAAATTTATAAGCGTCCTTTTCCGTAAGAGGGTCAGCTTCGTAAATTCCATCTACCTTAGTAGCTTTAAGCAATGCTTCTGCTCGTATCTCTGCCGCTCTCAAGGCAGCCGCAGTGTCAGTAGTAAAATAGGGGTTGCCAGTACCACCAGCAAAAATCACTATTCTCCCTTTTTCCAAGTGCCGGATGGCTCTTCTTCTAATATAGGGTTCAGCTACTTCTCGCATCTCGATAGCGGTTTGTACTCGAGTAGGAATCCCTTTGCTTTCTAAAAAATCCTGCAAGGCTAAAGCATTAATGATTGTGGCTAACATTCCCATATAATCAGCAGTTACTCTACTAACTCCGCTATCTCCTGCCGTTCTACCCCGAAAAATATTTCCTCCTCCTACCACTATGGAAATTTCTATTCCCAGACCTATTGTCTTTTCAATCTCGCTGGTGATATAATCCAGCATCTTGGTGTCAATGCCAAAAGGGAGAGATCCCATTAGAGCCTCTCCCGATAGTTTAATTAAAACTCTCTTAAATCGCAAAGAAGATGGTTGCTGATCACTCATCATTTTCACCTAATTTATAGCGCACAAACCTCCTGACTACTATGTTTTCTCCTACTTTGGCAATGGTCTCTGCAATGAGGTCTTTGACTTTCTTTTCCGGTTCTCTAATATAGTCTTGTTCCAAAAGACAGTTTTCCTCAAAAAATTTTTTCATCTTTCCTTCTACGATTTTATTCTTAATTTCTTCTGGTTTATTGCTATCCTGGAGCTGTTCTCTATAAAGCTCTTCTTCTTTCTTTTTTATTTCCTCCGGGACATCCTCTGGAGCGACCCAACGAGGAGCTTGAGCGGCTATTTGTAAAGTTAACTCTTTTACCAGATAGCGAAATTCATCAGTGCGAGCTACAAAATCAGTTTCACAGTTTACCTCTACTAAGACACCGATTTTACCGTCAGTGTGAACATAGGCTCCTATTAGGCCTTCCTGTGTTTCTCTATCTCGTTTTTTAGCTGCAGTTTCTACTCCCCTTCGGCGGAGGATATCACGGGCTTTCTCTATATCTCCCTCTGCTTCCTCTAGCGCTTTTTTACAGTCCATTACTCCGGCTCCGGTCAAGTTGCGGAGCTCAAAAACCTCTTTAGCTGTAATACTCATAAATTATCCTCCTCTTCAATTTCTTCTAACTCCAAGTCTTGAAGTTCTCCTAATATTTGTAGGGCATCTTCTTCTTTGGTCTCTTCTTCTTTGGTCTCTTCTTCTTTGGTCTCTTCTTCTTTAGTCTCTTCTTCTACATCCTGGGGAATGGCTATTCCCTCTGTGGGGATCGTCTCTTGGCCCTCGCTTAATAACCTTTTCCCTTCTAATATAGCATCGGCAATGAGAGAGGTAAAGAGACGAATAGCCCGGATGGCGTCGTCATTTCCAGGAATGGGATAATCAATTTCGTCCGGATCGCAGTTGGTATCTACAATGGCTATGATGGGGATATCCATTTTCCTCGCCTCTAAGACTGCATTTCTCTCCCTCCGTGGGTCGACTACAAAAATAGCATCGGGCAACTTTTCCATATCTCGAATGCCGCTTAGATATTTCTCCAAGCGAGCCTTTCTTTTTTTGATTTGCATAACTTCTTTTTTGGGAAGTTTATCCAGAATTCCTCTTTCTTCCATATCCTCAATATTTTTTAATCGCTGGACGCTCTGGCGGATGGTAGAAAAGTTAGTAATCATACCTCCCAACCATCTTTGATTAACGTAAAACATCCCGCACCGCCGAGCCTCCTGCTCGATGGCTTCCTGAGCCTGTTTTTTGGTACCTACAAAGAGAAATGTTCCTCCTTTGCTAGCTAGATCTCGAGCAAAATTGTAAGCCTCTTCTGCTAATTCTACGGTTTTTTGGAGATCGATGATGTAAATATTGTTCCTTTCGGTGAAAATGTAAGGTTTCATTTTGGGATTCCAGCGTCTGGTCTGATGTCCAAAGTGAACACCCGCTTCCAGAAGCTGTTTCATAGTAACTACCATTAATTAACCTCCTTCTGGTTTGACCTCTGTAGAGTTGTGTTCTCCTCTTGAGGAGCACCAGAAATACTCTACATGTGTTTTATCAAATTACCGCCCGTAAGTATACCCGAAGGGTAAAATTTTTTCAACTGAATATATAGGAGAAAAGGATTAAAGAATGTAGCGAGTAACGTCTTCATCTTCCAGAACATCAGCGAGTTCCCGCAAAACGTAATCCCGGCTTATGACTACTTTTTCCCCGCTTAGGCGAGGAGCGTGGAAAGAAATGTCCTGTAGAAGCCTCTCCATTACCGTGTGTAATCTTCGAGCGCCAATATTTTCCATTCTCTGGTTTAGCTCATAGGAGATGCGAGCTATTTCTCGCAGAGCACTGTCCTCAAACTCTATAGTTACTCCTTCAGTTCCCAATAAGGCCTTATACTGCTTGGTTAAAGAATTAAAGGGCTCAATCAATATATGATAGAGGTCTTCTTCCGACAGTGGAGATAATTCTACCCGGATGGGAAACCTTCCTTGTAATTCAGGTAAAAGGTCAGAAGGTTTAGTGTGAGAAAAAGCTCCAGCAGCTATGAAAAGGATATGATTAGTTTTCACCGGACCATATTTAGTGAGAACAGTAGAGCCTTCCACAATGGGAAGTAAATCCCTCTGCACTCCTCCTCGAGAAACATCTGGACCATAACCCCCTTCTGGAGAAACAACTTTATCTATTTCATCAATAAAAACTATACCTGTTTCCTCTACCCTTTTTATTGCCTCGCCGCTTATTTCTTCCATATCAATTAATTTCTGTACTTCCTGGTTAAACAATATCTCTCGGGCTTCTTTAACCTTCACTTTTCTCCTTTTCTTTCGAGGGGGGAAAACTCCGCTAAAGAGATCTTGAAAGTCTATCCCTAAACTTTCCATCCCTCCCCCGGCTATAATTCCCAAAGGTATAGTACTTTCTTCTACTTCAATTTCAACGAAGCGTTCTTCTAGCTCTCCTTTCTTTAGCTTTTCTCTCAGTTTTTCTCGGGTAGAAGAAGGAGATTTAGGCCAGACCACGTCCACCCGAAGAGAATCTTGCTCTGCGGTATCTTCATATTCCAAAGAATAAGGATTAGGAACTAAAAGATAGTCTAAAATTCGCTCCTCTACTATTTCTTTAGCTCTTTCTTCCTGATTTTTTATGCGCTCGTTTTTTTCCATCCTCACTGCTAATTCAGTTAAGTCTCGAATTATGGATTCTACATCTCTTCCTACATATCCTACCTCGGTAAACTTAGTAGCTTCCACTTTTAAAAAGGGAGCGTTAGTCAATTTGGCAATACGGCGAGCCATTTCGGTTTTACCTACACCGGTAGGACCGATCATAATTATATTTTTGGGAGTTATCTCTTCGGCAATATCAGGAGGAAGCATTCTTCTCCGAATTCGGTTCCTTAAAGCAATAGCCACACATTTTTTAGCTTCATTCTGCCCTACTATATATTTATTTAATTCTTCTACTATCTCTTCGGGAGTTAAACTATCTTCCATTATCAAAGACATCCTTTTTACCTCCCAAAACTAAATGGTTTCTATAATTATATTATTGTTAGTATAGATACAAATTTCTGAAGCAATTTGCAAAGAAATACGGACAATATCTTCTGCTTCTTTGTCGGTTTCTCGTAGAAGCGCTTTAGCAGAAGCCAAAGCAAAATTACCCCCCGAGCCAATAGCTGCTACTGGCTCATCAGGCTCTACTACGTCCCCTCTTCCTGAAATGATTAAAATGTGTTCTTTATCCATAGCTAAAAGCAGAGCATCCAATTGTCTCAAAAGTTTATCAGTTCTCCAGCTTTTTGCCAGCTCAATAGCAGCACGGGGAAGGTTACCACTATAGTAATTCAATTTTTCTTCCAGGCGCTCAAGAAGTGTTAGCCCATCTGCTCCACTACCAGCAAAACCAGCTAGAACTTTGTCCTGATAAATGCGCCTGATTTTTCGTGCTCCACCTTTTAGTACGGTTTCATTCATAGTTACCTGCCCATCACAGGCCATGGCTCCCTTACCATTTTTTAAGACGGCAACCACCGTAGTTGACTTAATCATCGTTCTTCACCTTCTTAGCGTGAGGGTGACTATTTTGATAAACCCTCTTCATTTCATCCCAATTTAAATGGGTATAAATTTGGGTGGTGGAAAGACTGGAATGCCCCATAGCTTCTTGCACCATTCTCAGTTCCGCCCCTCCTCCTAAAAAGTGAGTAGCAAAGCTGTGGCGAAAAACATGGGGAGAAACTTTCTTACCACCTAACCCAGCTTCTTTTATAGCTGTATCTAAAATTTTCCTTGCTCCTCTGGGAGTTAAGGGCGTACCTCTCTGATTTAAGAAAACTTCTTCGCAAGAGAAAGGGTGACGATTTAGATATGCCCTTAAGGCTTGTTGAGTGCTTTCGTTAAAAGGCACCAATCTTTCTTTCCCTCCCTTACCTTTTACTTTTACCATTTTACCTGCTAAGTCAAGGTCTTTAATTTTTAAACTAGTTATTTCACTTATCCTCAAGCCACTGGAATATAGAAGTTCAAAAAACGCTAAATTTCTAAGTGAAGAAAAATCCGCCTTTTCTTGGGCCTTTTTTTTCAAGTAATGGAGAAAAAGTTCCATTTCTTTCAATGTTAGGAAATTGGGCAAACTCTTTTCCTTGTTGAATTTCCCTAATCCATCGGTAGGGTTGTGATCAACGATGCCCTGACGGCGGAGGAAGCGATAAAAAGTCCGCAGAGCAGAAAGCCGATTGGCTTGAGAAACTCTTTTGAGTTGACGTTGAGTTTTAAGGTAGACCAAAAAATCGGCTACATCCTGGGTTTTAGCCTGAATTAATGTAAGATTTCTCCCTTCTAAGAACTGGGAGAACTGACGTAGAGTTCTTCCATAGTTATCTATGGTATGGAAAGAGTATTTTCTTTCTTTTTGAAGGTAATCAAGGAAAGCTTGAATAATCTCTTCATTCACAGGAAAACTCAATAAGTATAGGCACCCCTTCCCAGTCTCCTTCTTTCCGAATCATCTTTTCTATGCGATTAGCCAAATGCTTTTTCTCCCTTTCTGAACCAGAAATATTAACTGATAGATAAAAACGAGGGGGAGCAACGTCTTTTTGATGCATATAATAAGTACGGAATAGTTTTCCCCCTACCTTCCAGTTTTTCTGGTTTATCTTTGGTCTTAAGCTTTCATTTAGAAAGCTGGTTTTTATTCTCTGATAATAACGAGTAGCAATTCCAGCCAGAGTGAGAAAAACATCCTGAGAGATAGAGGGGGAAAGAGCGGATCCAGCTAGAAAAGAAGCATAATTCAAAAAGCCCAGGTCTTGACGAATTTCTTCTATTAGTTTTTCTGTTTGCCATTGAGAATAATGGTCTAAAACCAAATCCATTTTATTGATAAACACTAAACACCCTTTTTCTCCTTCTTTGATTCTTTGAGCAATTCTTTTATCTTGACGAGTGATTCCTTGAGTGGGATCCACCACTAAAAGAACGATATCGGCGCCCTGCAGACTTTCCTCTGTCCTCAGGGAAGCATAGAAGCTTACTCTCTCTTTTATTTTAGAACGGGCTACCAATCCGGGAGTGTCTATTAATTGGTAATAGCCGAAGCTAGTATCCAGACTACAGGGAAGTGCATCTCGAGTAGTGCCTGGAATATCACTAACTATAGAACGCTCTTTTCCCAGAAGCAAATTATACAGAGTGGATTTACCCACATTAGGTTTTCCCACAATGGCCACCGGAATATGATGTTTATCAAAATGAATCTGCCCGTCTTCTTCTGTTGCCTGGACAATTATTTCACGGAGTTGCCTCAGGCCATCTCCGTGAGTAGCAGAAATCTGTATGATAGGCTCAAAACCTAGGGAAAAGAACTCAGAAGGTAAGGTTTCACTGGTCATTCCTTCTCTTTTATTAACCACCACCACCACTGGGCTCTTAATTCCTCGCAAACGAGAAGCCAGCTCCCAATCTATGCTGGTGAGATTTTCTCTCCCATTTAAAAGCCAGAGAAGAAGGTCGGCTTCTTCTATTGCTTGCCAGGCTTTCTCTTCTACTTTCTTTTGCATCTCATTTTGGGGATCCACTAAAATCTCCAATCCTCCAGTATCCACCAGCTTTATCCTTTTTCCTTTTATGTTCACTACGTTTTCCAAAAAATCCCGGGTGACGCCGGGACGGGAATCAACTACAGCTATCCTTTCTTGAGAAAGACGATTAAATAGAGTGGACTTCCCCACATTTGTTTTCCCTATTATGACCACCGTTGGTATCTTTTCTTTCATGGAAGAAGGCTCCCCTTGCTTTTAATTTTTCTATTATCTCCTCCACCGAAAATTGAGGAGTAGAGGTTCCACTTACCACCAGTATTCTATCTTCCTCATCCCAATGTTTTTCTTCGAGCTCCTCAGCTTTTTCTATCCATAGAGATTCTACTCCCCAATTCTGGGCAGTGAGGAACAAAGCTTTAGTATTGGAACTATTTTTCCCACCTACTACCACCACTTTATTGACTCCGTAAAGCTGAATGTTTTCCACTAAATCTTTTTGCCGCATCTCGGTTTCGGCACACAAAGTGTCGAAAATCTCAAGATTCAGGTGAGGGAATAAATCTTTTCCTTCCCGAATGAACTGTTCTTTCATTTCCCGGGGAAAGGTAGTTTGTTCTATTACTGCTATTTTTTCCGAAGGAGAAAGATCTTTTAACCTCCCCCAATTTTCTTTTTTATCCAAAACCACTGCCTCTTGGGAAATAAAGCTCAATAGAGCTCTTATTTCCGGATGCTGAGGGTTGCCTAAGATGACCAGGCGATACCCCTTTTTCTCTAATTCTTGAGCCAGAATTTGTACTCTCTTTACTCGAGGGCAAGTGGTATCGATAATTTTTACCTGGTGGTTCTCTAAAAACTCCTCGGTTTTCTTTTCCAACCCGTGAGAACGAGTAACCACTAAAGAGAAAGGAGGTATGTCTTCATGGTCGGTGACCATTATCCCCCCCCCCTCTTCCAGCATCTTTATCGCCTGAGGATTATGAACCAACTCTCCTAAGAAATACACCGGTTTTTCTCGAGAAAGAGCATGGAGGGCTAAATCAAAAGCTCTCCTCACCCCTGGGCAAAAACCCACTCTATCTGCCACTCGTATTTCCATCTCAATTTTTCACCAGCTCATAAATCTTTTCTACTACCTCATCTATACTCAAACAGGAAGTGTCTATCTCTATGGCATCTTCAGCTTTTCGCAGAGGAGCATTATCTCGAGTGGAATCGATAAAATCCCGCATTAACACGTTTTTTAAAACCAGTTTATAATCTATATTATTCCCTTTATCTTTCCTTTCTCTCCATCGGCGATAAGCTCGAATTTCCGGACGAGCAGTGAGAAAAATCTTTAAGTCTGCATCAGGTAATATTACCGTTCCAATGTCTCTTCCTTCAGTAACGGAAGGACGAGAAAGAGCGATTTCTCGCTGTACAGCGCGTAAATAGTCTCTAACTTCTTTTATTTTGGCCACTGGGGAAACCAAGGCATCTATCTCAGGTTGGCGAATATCTTCAGTCACTTCCCTGCCATTTAGAAATATCCGAAACTTTTCTTCCCAGGAAACTTCCAATTTTATATTGGAAAGTAGAAAAGGGAGGCCTTCAATCTCCGGGGGTTGAAGGTGATTCTGCCAAAAATAGAGAGCTACTGCTCGATATAGTGCTCCTGTATCAAGATAAAGGTAATTCAGACGACGAGCTAACTTCTGAGCCACGGTACTTTTTCCCGCTCCAGCCGGCCCATCTATGGCTATATGTTTTTTCATCTTTCCTTTATTTCCCACTCTCCGTATCCAATTTTTTCTAAATCAGAAAAGAAATCAGGGTAGCTTATTTTTATACAATCTATATCTTCCACCACCAAATCTTTCTTCCCCACTATTCCTGCTATCACCAAGCTCATGGCTATCCGGTGGTCTCCATAGCTATTTACTTTTCCTCCCTGAAAAACAGCAGGTCCTTGAATCAAAAGCCCATCATCTCTTTCTTCTATTTCTACTCCTAATCCTCTTAATCCCTGAGCTATAGCTTTCAGGCGGTCCGTTTCTTTCACTCTCAACTCTTCTGCTCCAGAAATTACAGTAGTTCCTTCTGCTTGAGCGGCTAAAACTGAAATTATGGGTATTTCATCAATAACCAGAGGAATTAAATTTCTCCCAATTTCTATTCCCCGCAGATGAGAGAATCGCACCTCTATATCTCCTCGCCACTCACCAAATTCTTCCCTCTCTCCGATTATTTCGAAGTTTCCTCCCATTTCTCGAAGGCAGGCTAGGAATCCAGCTCGGGTAGGATTAATTCCCACATCTCGGATCAAAAGGTGAGATTGAGGTAAAAGAGTGGCTAAAGCGATTAAAAAAGAAGCCGAAGATAAGTCACCAGGAAGCGATAAGTAAGAAGCAGAAATAGAAGAAGGGGGTTCAATTTCAATTACCCCACCCTTTTTTTCTATGTTAACTCCTAAATAACGGAGTAGATTTTCGGTGTGGTCCCGGGAAGGCAGAGGTTCTTTAATGAAAGAGGTTCCTTCTCCTCGCAGGGCAGCAAAAATTAAAGCTGACTTAACTTGAGCACTGGGAACAGGAAGATGATAAGAAAAAGCTTTTACTCTGTCTCTTCCTCGTACAAAAAAAGGAGGGAAAGAGTCTCTTTTTCTACCTCCCACTTCTGCACCAGTAAGACGCAGAGGCTCTATAACTCTTTTCATGGGGCGTTGACGAAGGCTCTCGTCGCCGGTGAATATGGTAAGCCCTTCTATCCCCGTAGCTATGCCGGCCAGTAGCCGCATAGTGGTTCCCGAATTTCCAGCATTAATAACATCTTCCGGCTCCCGTAATTTCCCCAAACCCTCACTTTTAACAGTGATTCTTTCCTTTTCTTCTTCTCTAATTATTTCTACCCCCCAGGATTCAAGGCCGGAAAGAGTGGAAAGACAGTCAGCACAGAAAGAAAAGCCGTCAATAACTGTTACTCCCTGGGAGAGTGCTCCTACCATAGCTCCCCTGTGGCTCAAGGACTTATCCCGAGGAGCACGGATTTCTCCCCTCACTCCCCGGTAGAAAGGGCGAATTAAAACTTCTTTCATGGCTCCCCTTTGCTTAAATCTTTCCTCAAGGAAGACGCTTTTCCCAGATAAAGGTGATGAATGTCAACCTGGTTTTTATCAGTATAAGCTAAAATCAAGAGGCGAATACATCTTTTTAGGGCTCCTTTCACTTCTATTTCTTGGGCGCACAGAAGAGGAACATAACGGAACTTTTCTTCCTCTCGAATAGCCTCGGCCGGAAAAGCAGAATGTAAATCGGAAGTAACGGTGATAAAGACACTGGCTATCTCTGAGACAGAAATTTCATTGTCCTGTAAGAGGAGGGTAAATAGCTCTTTAGTAGCTTTTTTGATCTCTTCCTTTTCATCTCTTTCTACCGTTATTGCTCCCCTTATTCCTCTGAGTTTTTTCCCCATTTCAGTATTCAAATCCTCTCCGGGCGGGTATTCCCTTTTCCCAGGGGTGCTTAATCAACTTTATTTCTGAAACTAAATCAGCAATAGCAATTAGCTCCTCTGGCACCTTTCTTCCGGTTATGATTAGCTCTACTTCAGAGTTTTTTTGCCCTAGGGCTTCCTTGAACTCTTCCCAGGTTAGAAGTTGATAGTAAAAAGCATAAGGTAACTCGTCCAGAATAACTAAATCATATTCCCCTCCCTTTAGAGCTTCCTGGGCTATGTGCCAGCCCAGGAGGAATTCTTTTTGGTCTTCGGGGGAGGCTTCTCCGGATATGAACTTGCCACTGCCAAATTGGTAAACATCTACTCCCGGTAAAAGTTGCAAAGATGCTAATTCCCCGGTAAACCGTTTTTTGAAAAATTGTATAAGAAGAACCCTCATTCCCTGACCCGCTGCTCGCAAAGTAGCTCCCAGAGCAGCAGTGGTTTTACCTTTTCCTTCTCCAAAATACACCTGAATCAATCCTGATTTATTTACCAAGTTTTTCCTCCTGGTATTTTTGCAAAAGTTGGACCTCTTCGCTGGAGAGGTAACGCCATTCTCCAGGAAGAAGATTTTCATCTAGTGAAAGAGGTCCCATGCCCACTCTTATCAATCTTAACACGGGATACCCCAGATAATCAAACATTATCCGAATCT
>ERZ795062.1596-NODE-1596-length-15957-cov-4.893787_pt1 | contig 15957 bp, 15 predicted proteins | sample MGYA00375146_ERZ795062 | MGnify/ENA primary metagenome ERZ795062 (study PRJEB30191, sample SAMN05720281) | activated sludge metagenome | isolation source: Anaerobic digester | place: USA | collected 2015-07-16 ... | reverse complement strand
GTCGACGACGATTCCGTGCAGGGTTCAGGCGACGTGAAGTACCACCTCGGCAGCGAGGGCACATTCACGGCGCCATCAGGGAAGACCTGCGAGGTATACCTTGCGGCCAACCCGTCGCACCTCGAGGCCGTGAACCCAGTTCTTGAGGGCATCACGCGGGCCAAGCAAGATCTGCTCGACAGGTCCTACGAGTTCCCGATTCTGCCGGTGCTCATGCACGGCGACGCAGCGTTCGCTGGCCAGGGCATCGTGACCGAGACCTTGAACCTTTCCCAACTGCGTGGCTACCGAACCGGCGGCACGATCCACCTCATCGTCAATAACCAGGTGGGATTTACCACCGCGCCAGACTCCAGCCGCTCGACGGTCTACGCCTCGGATGTTGCACGAATGGTTCAGGCGCCCATCTTCCACGTCAACGGAGATGACCCCGAGGCGTGTGTCCGAGTGGCCACGCTGGCGTTCGACTTCAGACAACGGTTCAACAAGGACGTTGTCATCGACATGGTCTGCTACCGCAAACGCGGACACAACGAGGCTGATGATCCTTCGCTGACCCAGCCGTTGATGTACAACATCATCGACGCCAAGCGCAGCGTCCGAAAGATCTACACCGAATCGCTGATCGGCCGAGGTGACATCACGGTCGAAGAGGCAGAAGAGGCTCTCCGCGACTACCAAAGCCAACTTGAACGCGTGTTCGCTGAAACCCGCGAAGACCACGAACACCACGAGGTTGAGTGGGTACCTCCAGCGGAGTACCCCGCGCGGATCGACACGTCCATCAGCGACGAGACCGTCAAGATCATTGTCGAGAGCCAGATTGACCTACCTGAAGGCCTCGTCGTCCACAACCGCCTGCTGCCGCAACTGCAGCGCAGGGCGCAGATGGTCGAAGACGGCACCATCGACTGGGGCATGGGCGAGACGCTTGCCTTTGGTTCGATCCTCCTCGACGGCCAAGAAGTCCGCCTGTCCGGTCAGGATTCGCGCCGCGGCACGTTCGGGCAACGCCATTCCGTCATCGTCGACCGCGTGACGGGTTCGGAGTACACGCCGCTGAAGCACCTTTCCAGCGACCAAGGAAAGTTCTACGTCTGGGACTCACTCCTCAGCGAGTTCGCCGCCATGGGATTCGAATATGGGTACTCCGTTGCGAACCCGCGCGCGCTCGTGCTGTGGGAAGCGCAGTTCGGCGACTTCGCTGACGGTGCACAAACGATCATCGATGAATTCATCACCTCTGGTGAACAGAAGTGGGGCCAACAAAGCGGCGTCGTTCTGCTGCTGCCGCACGGATACGAAGGTCAAGGGCCAGACCACTCATCAGCCCGTCCTGAGCGTTACCTCCAGATGGCAGCACAAGACAACATGACGATCGCGATGCCATCAATGCCGGCTTCCTACTTCCACTTCCTGCGTTGGCAAGCGAAGGCACCTCATCACAAGCCGCTGGTCGTCTTCACTCCGAAGTCGATGCTCCGGTTGAAGGCGGCCGCTTCCGCCAAGGAAGACTTCACCGAGGCTCAACTGCAGCCCGTCATCGGTGACACGAGCGTAGATCCAACCAAGGTGAAGTCCATCCTGCTGTGTTCAGGAAAGGTCACCTGGGATCTGATGGCTGCGCGGGCTAAGCAAGAACGTGACGATGTGGCAATCGTGCGCTGTGAGCGGCTGTACCCGTTGCCCGCCGAAGAAATCCTCGAGATTCTGGGTGGATTCCCGGCAGATTCCACCCTCACGTGGGTTCAGGAAGAGCCTGAGAATCAGGGGGCATGGCCCTACATGCTGCTGAACCTGGTTCCGCACCTCGATCGTGTCCTCAGTGCCGTGAGCAGGCCCGCGTCGGCTTCCCCTGCAGTTGGGTTGCACAGCGTGTTCGAGCGCGAGCAGGCAGAAATCGTCGAGCGGGCATTCGCCCAGTAACTCCCCGGAGCTTTCTATGTATGCAACGGACCGTGGCATCGAGGAATTCGAAGAACGCCGTGCCGACGAGCAATTCGCGACCGACTACATCGCCGCCCGGATGCGTGCCTTCGTCGACCTACATCCGGAATTCGAAGATGCAGTCGAACGGTTTGCCACGTGGCTGGCTCGTGACGACGAGGACGACGACTAGCCACCGACGTCGCCCGAATCCGCGCCCTGCGGGATCGGTAGGGTTTGGGAATGCTTGCTGCCTACGCCGCTTCCATTGATTTCCAGAATCCCCTCGCCGGCCTTGTAGTCGGTGATGTAGCCGAACCAGCCGTACCGGACGGATGGACGACCGTCCAGATGAAGGCAGCGAGCCTCAACCATCACGACCTGTGGAGTCTGCGCGGTATCGGGCTGCCCGAGTCACGCCTGCCGATGGTCCTCGGGTGTGACGCTGCCGGGCTCGATGAGGATGGCAACGAGGTGATCGTCTATTCAGTCGTCTCTGACATCGGCCCCGGAATCGACGAGACCATGGACGAGAGCCGCAGCATTCTGTCCGAGAAGTTTCCAGGCACCTTCTCAGAACGTTTTGCGATCCCTGCCCGCAATTTGGTTCCCAAACCAGCACATTGGTCCTGGTCTGAGGCCGCGTGCCTACCGACGGCCTGGCTGACCGCGTATCGGATGTTGGCTGTTCGTTCTGGCCTGAAGCCGGGCAATACCGTCCTGGTTCAGGGTGCCGGCGGTGGAGTTGCGACCGCTTGCATCGCACTCGGCCGAGCGATGGGCTTTCGAGTGTGGGCGACAAGCCGCGCAGAGTCCAAGCGCCCGCGCGCTCTGGAGATTGGTGCACACGAGGTCTTCGAATCAGGAGCTCGCCTTCCCGATCGGGTCGACGCCGTCATGGAGACCGTGGGCGAGGCGACCTGGGAACACTCGGTCAAATGTCTGAAGCCCGGCGGCACGATCGTCATCTCTGGCGCCACGAGCGGGCCGAACCCACCGGCCCAGCTGACCCGCATCTTCTTCAAACAACTGTCCGTCGTGGGATCCACAATGGGCACGCTGGAGGACCTGCAAAATCTGATTGCCTTGTGTTCGATCGCCGATATTCGACCCATCGTTGCGCAGCAGTTCGCGTTGGCTGACGCCCGTGATGCATTTACCCTCTTGGAGTCCGGCGAGTTGTTCGGCAAGATCATTCTGACGAACGACTAACCACCGACCAACAGACGCGCCTTGCCTGAACTGGCTGCTAGGCCTCGCTGCCAGGCGCCTTGAACTGGGTTCGCACAAACGCATCCCACATTCGATCTGTCATTAGTTTGCGCTGACCCATAAAGGCGTAGGCAGACACAGTGACTGGGTAGCGCGTCTTCGGCTTGTCAGACATGATGGCCTTCTCGATGACCTTGGCGACGTCGTCGGGTCCACCACCGAGCCTTGCGTAGAGCGGGTTTTCGTAGACGGCGGCGGTGTTCTTGGCAACGGCTGCGTTGAAGTCGTCGTAGGCGCCGTCAGTCTGGCTCGGAGTGTCCATGTGTGACAGCGCAGCATCCGCGAAGTTCGTCTTGATCAGCCCTGGTTCGACCAGCACAACTTTCACGCCGAAGTTTGATACCTCGAATCTCAGCACGTCGGAAATCGCCTCGACCGCGTACTTGGTTGCGTGGTAGATCCCACCACCCGGGAACGACAGCTTTCCGCCCATCGACCCGATGTTGACTATTCGGCCCGCGCGTTGCTCGCGCATTCCGGGTAGCACCAGTTGCGACATTCGGATCAACCCGAAGACGTTGGTCTCGAACTGACGACGGATCGATTCCATCGGGAGGTCTTCGATAGCGCCCGACTGGCTATAGCCCGCGTTGTTGACCAATGCCCCAACTGCACCGTGGCGATCAACCACGGCGTCTACCGCGGCAACCATCGACTCTTCGTCAGTGACGTCGAGCGCGAGCAATTCACACCCGTAGTCGGCAAGGTCTGCGATAGCTGAGATGTTTCGCGCGGTGGCGTACACGGTTCGCCCTGCCTCTGCCAGGCGAATTGCCGTCGCCCGCCCGATTCCGGTGGAACAGCCAGTGATCAGGGTTGCTTCAGATTCAAGAGCCATGCCCTGATACTCCCACTGGCAATTTGCGAGGCACAGTCGCGGTCACCAGGGATTCATCCGCCAGGTCCTAATGCAGGCGCGCTACGCCATCCGCCCGAGCCGCATCTGCGACTGCGTGTGCGACGTTGACAGCAACCCGTTCGTCGAAGGGCGACGGAATGATGTGGTCGCGGGCGAGGCGGTCTCCGACTGCATCTGCGAGTGCGTGAGCCGCAGCCAATTGCATCCCGTTGGTGATGCGCGATGCCCGGACGTTCATGGCACCGCGGAAGATCCCTGGGAAGGCCAACACGTTGTTGATCTGGTTGGGGTAGTCCGACCGGCCCGTGGCAATAACTGCGGCGTACTTGCGCGCCATCGCCGGGTCAACTTCGGGGTGTGGGTTCGCCAGCGCGAAAACGATCGCTCCTGGCGCCATCGACGCGACGGCGGCTTCTGGAACCGTTCCGGCGGACACCCCAATGAAGACATCTGCGCCGATCAGGGCCCGTTCGATCGGCCCGGTGATATCGGATTGATTGGTCAGCTCTGCTAACTCGAACTTGCTATCCGTGAGGTCGTCTCGACTCAGGTGAATGATGCCCTTGGAGTCGGCCACGGCAATTTCGCCAATCCCGGCTTCAACCAACATCTTCGTGACAGCCATTCCGGCCGCTCCAGCACCGGAGACAACCGCTCGCAGATCCGCGAGCTTGCGACCCGTGACCTTCGCAGCGTTTAGCAGGGCCGCGAGAACCACAATCGCGGTTCCATGTTGGTCGTCGTGGAATACCGGAATATCCAACCGATCTTGCAGTCGCCGTTCGATCTCGAAACACCGAGGGGCTGAAATGTCCTCCAGATTGACGCCACCAAAGGCTGGGGCGATCCGGACGATTGTTTCAATTACGTCCTCTGTCTTTGTGCAGTCCAAACAGATCGGCACGGCGTCAACGCCGGCGAACTCCTTGAAGAGCAGCGCCTTGCCCTCCATCACAGGCAAAGCCGCGACAGGTCCGATGTCTCCAAGGCCGAGCACTGCAGTCCCATCCGTGACGACCAGGACCGTGTTGGCCTTCCAGGTGTAGTCGTAGGCGAGTTCGGGTTCGGCAGCAATCGCGCTGGATACCCTCGCAACACCAGGGGTGTACGCGAGTGCAAGTCCCTCTGCGTCGCGAATTCGCACAGCTGGGCGCACCTCGATCTTTCCGCCCCGATGCAGTGGAAATGCCGGATCAAGTGACCGGTCGAGCGCGGCGTCTCGGTCGTTTCCGGACAACTTGATTCCTTTCAGTGCATGAAGGTGGTGGCGGGCGATGAATCATCTGATCTGCTGCCACAGCGCGGAAATGTGCCCCGCAATGTGCGATTCTCCCATATGTGAATCTGCGGCCAATCCACAGCGCACCATGCGCGCGGAATCGGCGCATTCCTCGCTGGGCTTCCGCTGGGTTCGCAGCAATCTGTTCGGTGGTGATGGTTGCTGGCGTCAGCGCATGTTCGACAACTGCCCAACCTGCCGACCCACAGCCATATCCCGGCGTTTCCGCAGACCCGGCGCTGAGCGCCCTTGTTCCCGAAAACGTGCGCCGCGACGGCAATCTGGCAATCGTCACTGATGCCGACTACCCGCCTCTCGAGTTCATCGAGAACAAGCAACTTGTGGGCGCAGATATTGACCTGGGTCGGGCGATTGCCGCCAAGTTCGGCCTTACGCCCAACTTCCAGCAAACGCCGTTTTCCAACGTGGTTGCCTCGGTCGCGATTCAGGAGTTCGAACTTGGCATCTCCGCACTCTGGGCGGATAACCCAGAGGCGTCCCTGGCCAACATGGTGACCTACTACCAAGCAGGTACCCAAGTGGCGATCCGCAAGTCCGAAACGATTCCCACAACCGGAACTGGACGCTTCTGCGGCGAAAGCGTCGCCGTGGAGGAAGGCACCGAGTACATCGACACCCTCGTCAAATTGTCGGCGGCATGTAAACGGCTTGGGAAGCCACCGATCGACATCCGTCCGGCAAACAATCAACAGCGCGCGAGCAAGCTTCTTGAGGACGGCACCACCAACGCGATGGTTGGAGACTCCCCGACCGTCGCCTACACCGTCGCGCGCAGCAATGGGTCGATCATCGCCGTCGGGCAGCCAGCTGACATCCGCCCGTACGGAATCGCGGTCAGTCCGATGTACCCCGAACTCACCAAGGCCACCCAACAAGCAGTCCAACAACTCATTGATTCCGGTGTGTACGGGCAAATCCTCGACAAATGGCAGATCCCGCAAGGCGCGATCAAGACCGCTGAGATTCGTTACGGAGCCAACCCAACAAAACCCTGACGCGCGTACAGGATGTTCCGCGTGCCATGAGGTACTCGTGGCCGGTAGCGTCTGCCCCAAGCTCGTCGGCACAATCGGAAAGGTTCTGTGTGAGCAGCTCAACCGTGCGAATTGAACTCCCCGCTGCAAGTGGCTACTTGGTGCTCGCCCGAACCGCAGTGGCCGCGATGTGTGCCCGCCTCGACTACCCGCTCGACCGGCTTGAGGACGTCAAGTTGGCGGTCGACGAGGCATGCTCACTCTTGCTCAGTGACACAGACGCCGACGGAACGCTCAGCGTTGCTATGGCCCCTGGTGAGGACGGCCAGCTCAACGTTGCTGTCAGTGCGGTCACCCGCCACGGCAAGACCCCAAAACAAAGCTCTTTCGCGTGGACCGTTCTCAGCGCACTCGTCGAAGACGTGTCCGCCAGCGTCGACGCGGGTCAAGTGAGCATCACTTTGAGCGCTAGCCGCGGTGACTCAGTGGTCGTCTCGTGAGCGTGACAAGTGGCGCATCCAAGCGCACAACTCGGTGGGATGACGCAGCACGCGCCCGCGAACGCGTGCTTTTGGACACGATGGCGGCCGAACCAAAGGACTCGCCTGCGTATTCGCGAGCTCGCGATGAACTTGTGACGATCCACCTACCCCTCGTCGAGCACTTGGCACGACGATTCCGTGACCGAGGCGAGCCACACGACGACCTCGTGCAGGTTGGAACCATCGGTTTGATCAAGGCCGTAGATCGATTTGATCCTGACCGTGGCGTCGAGTTCTCGACGTACGCGACGCCAACCATCGTTGGTGAGATCAAGCGTCACTTCCGGGATCGCGGCTGGTCCATTCGAGTTCCGCGGCGACTGCAAGAGATGCGCCAGCACATCAGCCAAGCAACTGCCGAACTGTCACAGAAGTCTGGGCGCTCCCCGACCGTCGCCGAACTAGCAGAAGCCCTCGATCTCAGCGAAGAGGAGATCCTTGAGGGCCTGGAGTCCGCACAGGCATATTCCACGCTGTCGATCGACTCCTCAGGCGGAGGCGATGACGATTCCGATCCATCGTCGTTGACCGAGACCCTGGGTTCGGAAGATGACGCACTCGAGGGTGTGGAGTACCGCGAGTCTTTGAAGCCACTGCTCGCCGCGCTGAGTGAACGCGAACGACAGATCATCATGATGCGGTTCTTCCAAAACATGACGCAGGCTCAGATCGCCAAAGAGGTCGGCGTCTCGCAGATGCATGTGTCACGCCTGTTGACCAAAGCGCTGTTGGAACTCCGATCCGGCCTGACCGAGGACGCCTTCTAAACGGAAATCAGCAACATTCGGTGAGATCGGCCAACCAACTGGCCAGATTCACCGAATGTTGCTGCAAGCGCCTCAACTGGGCTCGCGATCCGGCTCTTTGATGATGGTCAGGATCCCGAACGTCATCCCAATAACGCCCAGGATGCCTATCCCGATGCCGAAGGCTTTGACGGTCGAACCGTCCCCTACGAAGAGTGTGTAGGCGACGATCAGAACGAAGATCTGGGCCAGCAGGTATGGCGGGCGGGCAGCGCTTCGCGCGGCACTCATTCCTCGGGCGATCAGCCCAATGCCGGCGGCGAAGATGAGGTAGATGATGATCTCCACCATGGGTGCCGACACAGTTGCCCCCTGGCTATTCAGGGCAGCGACTGCTAACGCGATGCAGTAGACAACAAGTCCGGCGGCTTCGACGGCGGCAACAACGGCCGCGCCGCGCCACATGCCAATGGGTTGCGTGGTCACAACCGCGACCTTAACCAAACGAGTACGCTGCCCCTCATGCGTGGGCTATTGGTCGTCAATCCGAACGCCACCACAACAACACCGCGAGCGCGCGAAGTTCTGATCAACTCATTGACGTACCAGTTCCACCTAGAGACGATCACGACCGACCATCGCGGCCACGCAGCCGAACTGGGTGCAAGAGCTCGTCGGGACGGCGTGGACGCGGTCATCGCCCTTGGCGGCGACGGAACTGCAAACGAGATCATCAACGGGATGCTGGGCGAAGAAGGCCCCGGCCCGGACGTACCGGCCTTCGGCATCGTCCCGGGTGGCAGCGCGAATGTGTTCTCCCGCTCGATCGGGTTTCCGCAGGATCCGATCGAAGCCACGGGAGAACTGACTGCTGCGCTGCGGGATCGCCGGACGCGCACAATCGGCCTCGGGCGCGCCGATGACCGCTGGTTCCTCTGCAACGCCGGGCTTGGAATCGACGCCGAGATCATCTCGGCAATGGAGGAGGCCCGAGCCAAGGGCAAGTCGGCAACTCCCACGCGATACCTGGTCACGACGCTGCGCCAGTTCTTCAGCGGCACGGACCGGCGCACCTCATCGCTCGTTGTGATCCGACCTGGTCACGAACCCGTCCGACGGGTCTTCCTCGCGATCATTCAGAACACCTCGCCCTGGACCTACTTGGGTGCCATTGCCGTAAACCCTTCGCCCGAGGCATCCTTCGAGTCCGGTCTGGACTTGTGGGCACTTCGCTCGATGTCGGTGACGTCCGGCTTGGCAAACGCTCGTCGGATGCTGATGAAGACCAAGGCAACCAAGAGCGACAGCGTGTTGATGTTGCACGACCAAGACGAATTCACAATCGCTTGCCATCGACCAACCGCCCTGCAAGTTGATGGCGAGAGCCTTGGCGACGTGGATCAGGTCCGATTTACGTCGCACCCGAATGCCTTGCGGGTCTTTGCGTAAGAAATGACTCTGACAGCCGGTTACAGGCCGTAGAGAATTGGTGACGCAGAGCCGAAAATGTCCCTCAAATGGCTGAGTTTCAGCCTCATTGTGACCTAACCGACACCCTAATGAGACGACACCGTCTCGAATGGCCTTGTCACATTAACGCGCGTATGTGACGCTGTTTGAGCACGAAAAAGGCGGCACCATACGCCACCGGTTTTAGGCAACACACTCGACCCCATGGTTTTACAGGATCACTGCACGGCTATGGAGCGAGACACAGATCCGCGTCACTCAGGGCGCGGCAACTGGGAGGAGCACCGCATGGACTGGCGCCACGAGGCTGCCTGCCGTGACGAGGATCCGGAACTCTTCTTTCCCATCGGCAACACTGGGCCGGCATTGATCCAGATCGAAGAAGCAAAGCGCGTTTGTCGCAGCTGCAACGTCATGGACTCATGTCTGCAATGGGCAATGGACACCAGCCAAGAAGCAGGCGTCTGGGGCGGGATGAGCGAAGACGATCGTCGACTAGCTCGCCGTCGAACAGTACGTGTGCAATCGGCCTAGCGGATTTCCGCTAGGCCTTTCGCCTTTCTGGCACGAATAACCAGCGCGCCGAGTCAGCCCTCCGCAGATGCGTTTCGCATGTCGGACTCAGTAGCCTGCCTGCGTGACTTCCTCAGCGCCATCGGACAAGACTCCCACGCCTGCTGATCGCCCGCTCTACGCCAAATTGGCGCGCCGCGTCGTGATTGCGATCGTGCTCATGATCGTGATCCTCATCCCTTCGGTGATCCTGATCCTCATTACCAAAGAATTCGCGGCAACTTGGGCCAGCGCTGCCGCAATCGCTGGCCTTGCCGCTGTTGCCGCCGGAGGCGTGGAAGTCGCGATCCTCACCTCAGTCGTGATGGCGCTCATTACCCCAATTGCGATCATCTCGGGCCAAGCACCGGTTACCGGGGCGGCCCTGATGGCTTTGATGTGCCTGACAGTCGGCCGAATGTCACGCTTTGGCCTGCATCGGGCAACCCTGCTTGTGCCCGTCTTCATGGCGTGGATGATCATCGATCCACCGTTCTGGGGAAAACAAGAAATTATCAACCGGACGGACAACACCTACCTCGCGTGGATGGCGGTCTTCTTCCTAGTGGGCGCGATCTTCCCTGTGATCGTCCTGCCCTTCTTCCTGAAGAAGGTCAAACTGGCGGCACCGCAGCCGCACCCGCGTCGAGAGGCTTTGCCCTACACCATCACGATCACGGTCTTGGCCACAGCGGCGACGTATTGGATCTTGCTGGACCCCAGCAAGTGGTACGCGGGTGCGTGGCTGATTTCCACGATCCTGGTGCTGTCCCAGATCGGCAATGTCGGCACGGTTCGACTGACCGTTGCTCGCGTCGTCGGTACAACTGTTGGCAGCCTGCTCGTCATTGCCCTCGTGGCGCAGGTGCACTCAATAGCGCTGATCTACGTGATTGGACTGGTCTTGGGCGTCATCGCAATCGCGGCGAAATTTAGCCCCCACACGTGGATCTACTTTGTGTTCATCACGCCGACGGTGGTGTGCTTGAACGCTTCGTCCAACCAGCACCTCGGCGACCTTGGCAAACAGCGTGCAGCCGACACATTCGTGGGTGCGGCGCTGGTTCTGTTGGCGTCCGCCATCACGATCGGATACTCGCACTGGGAGAACAACCGTGGTGCAGGTCCAACGGTGGACGAGCCGAAGATTGCCGGGCAAGCCGTTGAGCCCTCCCCCGCATGAAGCACTAACTCGAGCAGTCGCTAGTCGAGGCTCAGGGCAACAACACATCCACAACGACGCGTGTGCCAGCGGGCCGCCGAGGTTCCCAGCTAACGGCGCCCGAGAGTTCCTCGGTCACAAGAGTCTTCACGATTTTCAGTCCCAGGCCGCTGCTTGAATTCGGATCGAAGTCCGCGGGTAGACCATTGCCGTTGTCGGTCACTTCGACAGTTAGTCGTCGGCCATTGCGTTTGAGCGACAAGGTGACCATCCGATGTTGCGCGGACTCGGACACTCCGTGTTGGACGGCGTTCGAAAGAAGCTCGGCAATGACCATCGCCAGTGGGGTCACAACGTCGGCCGGCAACAGCCCGGCGGAACCCACTCGTTCGACGTCGGTTTCGATCGCTAGTTCCCGAGTCAGGGCAATCACTCGATCGGCCACTTCGTCGAAGTCGGCATCCTCCCCCTCTTGCTGCGACAGCGTTTCGTGAACCACGGCGATCGCGCCCACCCGGCGAACGGCCTCGGCGAGCGCAGCTCGACCTGCAGGCTCGTCGATTCGGCGCGCCTGCAGTCGCAGGAGCGCTGCCACGGTCTGCAGGTTGTTCTTGACTCGATGGTGGATCTCACGGATCGTCGAATCCTTGGTCAGCAACGCCTTCTCCTGCCGACGAAGGTCCGTGACATCGCGAACCAGCACGAGTGCGCCGAGATACCCGGACTCCCGCTGCAGAGGAATGCTTCGCAACGTCACGGTCGCTTCTTCGTTCTCAACCTGAGCAGATCCTGGTGAGCGACCACCGGCGACCAGCGCCACGGCTTCGTCAATCGGCCCCGGCGTACGCGACAACCGAGTCGCCGTCGCAGTCAAATTGGTTCCGACCAGGTCAGCTGCCAGGCCAAGTCGGTGGAAGGCCGACAACGCGTTTGGTGACGCCACGGTCACCGTTCCAGTGGCATCAAGTCGCAGTAATCCGTCGCCGACCCGCGGCGGTGCATCTGTCGTCGACAGACCCTCGGGCAGCGGAAACTGACCAGCGGAAATCATCTCGAAGAGATCATCAGCGCTTCGCAGGTACGCCTCTTCAAGCGCACCTCGATGAACATCCCGGGACCCTGCGTGCCGTGCGATGACCGCGATCACGCGGCCCTGGAATGCAACGGGAATCGCCTCGTAGGCGGCATCTTTGCGGCCCGGCTCGGATTGCCTGCGAACGATCAGCCCACTGGCGTACGCGCGATCGAGCTCGCTGCGCCGACCCTTGGCCACGAAGCGTCCGACCGCATCCTCCGGCACAGATGTGGGACCGGTCGCTGGACGAATCTGGGCGACCGCCGTGAACCCGGTTTGGTTCCACGTCGGAACCCACAACACGAGGTCAGCGAATGCTAGATCGGCGACGAGCGTCCAGTCTGCAATCAATGCGCGTAGGTGGTCTCGATCGCGCGGACGCAGATCCGTGCGATCCGCCAGAAGCCTGCCGCGATCAACCATGGTCATTTACCCTACGCCGGACGCATCGGTGTGCACGGGTGGATGCGACCATCTTGGGTATGAGTTTGGCCTCCGAAGCCACTGCGAACCTGATTCGCCGTGATGCATCCGCTGTCTGGCACCCGTTCACCCAACAGTCTTTGTGGGTCGAGGACGAACCGATCGTCGTTGATCGCGCGGACGGCATGTACTTCTGGGACACCGACGGCAACCGCTACCTCGATGGCGTGTCTTCGCTGTGGGTCAACGTCCACGGCCACAACAACCCCGTCATCAATCAGGCAATCATCGATCAACTCGGCAAACTGGACCACACCACGTTCCTCGGGCTCACGCACGAACCCGGCATCGAACTCGCGGAGAAGTTGCTTGCGACCGCACCCGCCGGGCTGAGCCGAGTCTTCTACGCCGGAGACGGCGCCAGTGCTGTTGAAGCGGCGATCAAGATGGCCTACCAAGCGCAGGCCCAGAGTGGCGAGAATCGACCGTACTTCGCGCACTTCGCAGAGGGCTACCACGGCGACACCCTCGGCGCGGTCAGTGTCGGCGGTATCGATCTGTTCCACGAGACGTATCGGCCGATCTTGTTGCAGACCAAGATGGTGTCGTCGCCGGGACTCCTAGAGCCTGGTCAAAGTCGCCTCAATCGCGCAGCGGCGGTGCTCACCGAGCTCGGGGAACTGCTCGAACAGCATGGGAAACAGATCTGCGCCATCGTCCTCGAACCCCTGGTCCAGGCCGCCGGCGGGCTGCTCACTCATGACGTCGCCTTCGTCAAGGGTGTTCGCGCATTGTGCGACGAATACGGCGTCCTGATGATCTGCGACGAAGTTGCGACCGGAGTCGGCCGAACCGGGCGCATGTGGGCCGTCGATCACGCTGGCATTACCCCCGACCTGATGACGTGCGGCAAAGGCCTGACTGCTGGGTATTTGCCCATGTCTGCGGTGATGACAACCGAGGCCGTGTACAACGCATTCCTCGGGTCGGCAACCTCTGGGCGCACGTTCTTTCACGGGCACTCGTACACGGCGAACCCGCTGTGCGCCGCGGCAGCGATCGCGAACCTCGACCTCATGGCGGCCAACGACACCGTGGGGAATGCCGCTGCTATCGGCGACCAGATCGCCAAGGAACTCGCACCCCTCGCCGCACACGAGCGTGTGAAGGAGATCCGCCAGATCGGGACGATGACCGGCATCGAGGTCGAATCTGTGGGCGACCGCACTGGATTTGCCATCTGCCAGGCAGCACGGCAGCGAGGTGTGTGGGTTCGTCCGCTCGCCGATGTCGTGGTGCTAATGCCCCCGCTGGCAATGACGGCGTCCGACGTGACCACCCTGACGAGCGCCGTCACTGAGTCGATCGAAGAAGTTCTGGCGTGACGCCGAACCACACTCTCGAATGGGTTGCCGAACAAAACGATCAGCGAGTAAACGCGGGTCTGCGACGCGTACCCCGGGTGCGTTCCGCCACCAGCGGCCTCGTCGATCTGGCGTCGAATGACTACTTAGGTCTCGCCACTGACCCGCGTGTCATCGCGGCAGCCGTCGACGCCGCGCGGCTGTGGGGAGCCGGCTCAACCGGGTCTCGACTCGTGACCGGAAGTACCAACCTGCACATCGAACTTGAAGAAGCTCTCGCGAAACATGTGGGTGCGCCCGCCGGTCGAGTCTTCTCATCCGGCTATCTGGCAAACATCGCGGCCATCACCACGTTGGTCGATAGCGACACCCTGGTGATTTCCGATGAGTTGAACCACGCCTCACTGATCGATGCGATTCGCCTGGCTCGCGGACGACGGGTGGTCGTTGGACACCGCGACGTCAACGCCGTCGCGACAGCCCTAGCCGAACGCCAGGAGCGCAAGGCAATCATCGTCACCGATGCCGTGTTCAGCGTCGATGGAGACCTCGCACCCCTTGCGGAACTGCATGCACTGGCCTGCGAACACGGAGCAATGCTCATCGTGGATGAGGCCCACTCCCTTGGCGTCATAGGAGACCACGGCCAGGGTGCCGCCGCGGCCGCTGGAATCAGCGGCGAAGCCAACGTGGTCCTCACGCTGACCTTGTCGAAGTCGTTAGGGAGCCAGGGAGGCGCTGTCGTCGCGGACCCCTCGATCATTGAATTGCTGACCAGTGCTGCCCGAACGTTCATCTTCGACACTGCGCTAGCCCCAGCATGCGCGGCAGCGGCACTTGAGGCCCTCCACATCATTGAGGCCACACCTCAACTCGTGAGTGATGTCCGCTCACACGCCAGCGCACTGCAGTGGGCGGCGGAACAAATCGGATGGCAATCGACGACCCCGAATGGCGCTGTCATTTCACTCTTAGTCGGCGAGCCACAAGCTGCCGTCGTGGCGGCCGACGCGTGCGCACGCCGCGGCGTTTGGGTTGGTTGCTTCCGCCCACCTTCAGTTCCGGACGGGGTTTCTCGCCTTCGGCTCACCGCGCGGGCTAACTTGGGGGACGGCGATCTCGCGCGAACCGTCCAAGCACTGGCACAGGCCGCCGATGAGATTGGTATCGCACGGATCAACGACGCTGAAAGTGAGGAGACCCTGTGAGTGGTCGAATCCTGTTGGTAACCGGCACCGGCACAGGCGTCGGCAAGACAATCGTTACTGCAGCGATCGCCAGCCTGTCCGCCAAGGCGGGCAAGAGTGTGGCAGTCGTCAAGCCCGGCCAGACCGGAGTCAGCGGCGACGACATCGGTGATGCGGACGACATCAAGCGCCTGTCAGGCGTCGGCAACGTCCGCGAGTTCGTCCGCTACCCAGATCCCATCTCCCCTGCCGCTGCTGCCCGCATTAGCGGCAAGCCGACGTTGATCATGCGAGAGGCGGCTGAACAGATCAACTCACTGGCGGCCGACAACGACCTTGTGCTTGTCGAAGGCGCCGGCGGGTTGCTGGTCGAGTACAACCCCGAGCGGGAGACGATCGCTGACCTAGCCCAGTTGACGAACGCCGAAGTTGTCGTTGCTGTCCTGCCGAACTTGGGCACCCTAAATCAGACTGCCCTGACCATCGAGGCGCTCGAACAACGTGATCTGCGATTGGCCGGAGTTGTCATTGGTCGCTGGCCAAAACAACCAGACATGATCTGCGCGAACAACATTGTGGATCTCGAAACCATCGCAAAACGTCCCCTATCAGGTGCAATTCGGGAGCGAGCCGGGCATCTTTCGAAGCCGGAATTCCTGTCCGCTGCGGACGCCGGCCTATCCCCGGCCTTCGGCGGGCATTTCGATGCGGCAGACTTTCGGCAGCGATTCGAATATCGGAGGAAAGTGTGACCATGGACATTTTGGCCCGAGCCCGTGAACAGGTTCTGGAAAAGGGTGAGGGACTCAGCGAATCAGAGACGCTGGAAATCCTGGAACTTCCTGACGATCGAATCCCCGAAGCCCTGGCACTTGCCCACGAAGTCCGCATGCGTTGGTGCGGGCCCGAGGTCGAAGTTGAGGGAATTGTGTCGCTCAAGACCGGGGGCTGCCCCGAAGACTGTCACTTCTGTTCGCAGTCAGGGCTTTTCGCCTCACCGGTGCGATCTGCCTGGCTCGACATTCCGACGCTCGTCGATGCTGCAGTTCAGACCGCTGCCAGCGGGGCAAGCGAGTTCTGCATCGTCGCAGCTGTGCGTGGCCCA
>ERZ795062.1593-NODE-1593-length-15967-cov-4.858534_pt1 | contig 15967 bp, 14 predicted proteins | sample MGYA00375146_ERZ795062 | MGnify/ENA primary metagenome ERZ795062 (study PRJEB30191, sample SAMN05720281) | activated sludge metagenome | isolation source: Anaerobic digester | place: USA | collected 2015-07-16 ... | reverse complement strand
GAAGTAGTCGCAAACGCCACTAGACACCTACGCCCGCGCCAAATAGTCACTCTCATGTGCGCCGGACCCGGTGACCTGTGTCTGAGGCCTAACTCAGACTCTGTCGCTTCGGAGGGAGAGCCCCACTAGTCATGGCCAGTTCCGACGCACCTCAGCGGATCGTGCACGACGCCGCCATGAAGAGCCGATCGTGCAAATTCGCCTGCACGATGTCGTGCAGTCTTCGCTGCATCTCGACAGCATGCTTGACGCATGAACCATGGCTACCACGACGACAACAACACCGCGATCGACGCCCCGCAGCAGCAGCAGCCGACCACCCCCTTTGGCACCATCAGCATCCTCAAGGGTCTGTCGGCATACGAGCACGCCGCCCGGCTGCTGCTCGAGCCGGGGTCGGCCAAGGAATCCCTGGCCGTGGTCGCCACGGCCCGAGCCGGACTGGACTCCCTGACCGAGGCCGCGGTGCTGCTGGCCCGCAGCCGCGGCATCAGCTGGGGAGAGATCGCGGCCGCCCTTGGAGTGACCCGCCAGACGGTGCATGCCCGCTACCGGGACCACGAGCTGGACCCAGGCAGCATCCCCGACCCCATGCCCGCTCCCCCAGCCATCCTCGAAACCACCACCGCGCTCGAAGTTCCCTTCGGGTGCCCGGTCGACTCCCCTCACGGATCGAGCTACCAGCGCTACCCCCTGGAGATCTACCGACTGGCTAACGGGACGAGGATCGCGATCGTCGGCGACGTCTACGCCAACACCTCCTTGATGAACGCCTCAGAGCGCATCATGGCCGCGGTCCAGCGCCTCGTCCCCGGAGCCGAGGTGCTCGAGCTGTGGCGCAACGGGTCGATCTCCGGAACGCCGGGCAAGAGGGGGCGGTACGCCTGGTCGACCGGGACCGGGGGCAACTTGCCCGCGGATCTCGACCAGCTCGCCCGGCTTGGGCTCGACCTGCGCCTGGAGAGCTGAGGCCAGGACCACACACCCGCGACCCCTCGAGGGCCGGGTGGCCTTGCCCGGCAAGGCCGGGGGCAAGGACGAGCGTCAGGGGTGCGGTGCACGATGAGGGTCACCAAGTGGACTGAGAAGAGGGGTGCGGGCGGGTGGCTGAGCTGCATATCCCGGTTCGGGTTGTCGGAACCGGATCCGGCAAGGAGCGACAGTGGAAGGCTCTCTGCTCGTGCTGGCAGTGGGGCCCGATGGCGGACTCGCCGGACCAGGCCGAGCTCAGCCTTGCCCGCGAGCACGGGGCGGCCGAGCCAGAGCATGGGTGCACGCTCTGTGGCCGGGTGATGCGGTCCTCGCCCATCGACCGCAGGCCACCGTGGCGGCGGTACCGCGCTGTCGAGGGGCCGACTGGGGCGTGGGAGTACGTCTGCCCCCACGGCGCGGAGTGCACCCAGCGTCAGCTCGAACTCGAGCATCAGACCCTGCATGGAGAACCATGGCTGTTGACCGGCGGCCGCGACGAGGACCTCGTGGTGTCGTTGAACTCCGACCTGGACCGGGCGCCCTTTGACATGGCCGGAGCGATCGCGCTGTACCACCTCGCGCAGGAGGAGTGCCCCCGGGACTGGGATGACATCACCAACTCGGCCCGTGACCGCCGGGCCCTGGCAGCGAAGGTGGTGGCGTTGGGAGCGATCGCGCAGGCCGCCGAATCGCACCGTTGGCACGCGATGCTGGCCGCCCGGAAGAGTGGGGTCAGCTGGCGGCACCTTGCGCTGCTGCTGGGTGATGATCCTGAGGACCTCCGGCAGGCCTTCGGCGAGTTCTACAGGTACACGGACTGGCCTTGGAGCGGCCGAGAGATCCCGGCCGACATCGCTCGGATCCTCTCCGATGACTCCCCGCAGCAGGAGCAAGCGTGACCGCGCGATGGGCAAGGCGTCACATCTGGCGGAGGCGCACCCTGCCCGGTGCGGGCTGGTCGACGACCTGCCAGCGAGAACCAGACGGCACGATGACCTGACCGAAGGCCCGCTCCAGGGCGGTGGGATGCTGGCGCTCTGGACGTCCGAGCCGGTCAGCACCCACCTGTCGGGTGCGCGCCAGATGGGCGACCAAGGCCCGTGAGCGATGCTCGGGGTGCGGAATGCAGACCCCTCGGGAGACCTCCAGTTCGAGCACGACCGAGCGCGCTGAGGGGTCTCTCGCGGCGGCGACCCACCAAGCTTCATCGGTGGTGTAGTAGGCCGCTTCCTCGGCAGTCGCAGCCGCGAAAGCAAACCCGGCATCCTGGAACACCCCGCCTGGGGAGAGCGACCCAGCGAGGGAAGATCCCGGGCGTACGGACAGCCCCCGGTAGACCGTTACCGGCGACGGCAACTCCAGAACCGGTCCCAAAGCGGTGAAGGCAGCAGCCGCGGCCGCAGCGAAGTCGCCGTTCGACGAGTACCCCGCCCAGTCGAGGTCAGCCGCGCACGCCGCGTCCAGCCCGTGGCCGGAACGCAGAGCCTCGTTGACGCGGATGACACCACTGCCGGTCAGCAGCCCCAAAACCAGTAGGGCGGCCGGGTCGAGGTGCCGCAGCTGACGCTCACCGTGATCGCACAGGAGCCGCTCCGCCACCCCCGGCGGTTCCAACGGACGGTGCTGTTCGCCGGCCTGGGCGAAGACTTGCTCCCATTCCTGGGCCTCTCGCGCTTCCTCCTCCTGCTCGTAACGGCGGACCGAGGCGGCATCGTCGAGGTCAACACAACCGACCCACTCGCGAGGATCCCAATGGCGGACCTGGCCGCACTCCTCAGGGTGGGGGCAGCGGATCCGCAGAAGGCTCACCCGCTCACCGTCCAGGCTGGTGGTTGGGCCCGCAAGTCGAGGGTCCCGTGTCAGCTGGTGCCGGAGAGTGCTGCCTTCCTTCGTACTGGCATGCCTATCCCTCCGTGGTGCGTCGGGCTCGTCGATACTCGGTGTGCGCGGTCCGGCAGTCGTCGCATCGGCACCCCCGGCCGTATGACGCGACGGTTCCGCATGGGAAGAAGTTCGGTCGCTTGGCTTCGTACAGCCGGTCCAGAGTGACCTGTTGTTCCTCGCGTGTCTTGGCGGCCCAGGTCCTCCTCCACGAGGCGCTGCGCTTCTTGAGTGCCTCGGGCGTGTACGCCTTCGCGCGGTCGGCGGCGAGGTTTCCGGTCCCCCCGTCAACCTTGGCCTTCTTGCCGGCTCGGGTAACCCTGTACTTGCCGTGGCCCTTCTTGTGAGCCTCGTGCATGGCCGTCTTGTCCATGGCTCTGGCGCGGGCTGCGGAGGTAGCGCTGAACTCGGGTTCGGCTACAGATTCCTTGACCTTTAGCCCACAGATGTCACGCATGGTGAACTTGTCGAGACCGTGCTTGTTGGCGGCGTGGTTGAGGGGCGACTTCCACGGGCCGCGCCCGCAAATGGGACACATCTGTTGGAGAAGGAGGTCGCGCGCCTCGGCTGGAGTGACGCCCCACTGGTCGGGGTCAGGTGGCGCTGCATCTGGGAACCGGGACCGGCCCACTTCAGGCATGGCTCAGCCCCCCTCTCCGCGGGTGGTGAACCTGTCGTGGTTCCTGAGGATTACCTCGCGGGTGGGCCACCACCACGACTCAGGATCTGGAGGATCCGAGATGAGGACGGCTCGAGTGGGGCCCCCCTCGATGGAGGCGAGCACGATCCGGCCGGCCTTGGGGTTCATCCCTGACCAGAAGGCTCCTCGAGCGCGTTGACTTTCCAGACGGCGAAGCTGGGTCTCGAGGTGCGGCAGGTAGGTGGTGGGCTCCGCAAGGGCACTGCCGAAGGTGGCGGTGTGTTGATACTCCAACACGAGGGCGCTGGAGATCACCGTGGTGAAGGACGTGGCAGGGAAGCGGGGGGCCAGGTCCACGTCTGACAGCACCGCGATCACGATGAGCCCAGGCGGGAGCGGCTCGGACCCCAGTCGGGTGACGGACTGCACAATCCAGTCAAGGGAGCGGATTTCGTCCACGCTCATGCGGTGGAGATCGCCGAAATCGGACTCCCAGGCCACCGGGTGCCCGTGCTCGTCCTCGACCGGGAGCTCCAGGTGAACGAACAGGAGTCGCCAATCAGCTCGGCTCAGGAAGTCCTTCAGAGCCGCCGCAGCAGCAGGAGCGGCGTGGTAACCGACGTTCTCGTTGCTGGCGCCGAAGACGTTGGCGCGAGGGTGGGCAGCGCGGTATGCGTCGGGCGCGGGCCCTATGGCCAGCGTGGGGAGTCTCGCGGCGGCCGCTCTCATCAGGAGCACTCGCTCGAGGGGGCCGGACCCACCTGCCGTGTTGTCCACCAAGAGTCGAGACGTCTGACTGTTCGGGCTCCACTCAACAGCAGTGGTGCTATCTGCTGGTCCGACCGAGACGGCATCTCCCAGAAGGAAGGAGGGCGGTTCGCTGGGCCCCATCGACAAGACCTGCCTGGGGCTGCCGGGGGGTCCATGAAGGGCATCTCGACGGCGGAGGGCCGCCGTGTAGTTGGTTCCGTCCTTGGCTGCCGCCGCCCGGATCTTGGACTTGCGGTTCGCGCTCTTGGTCATGGGCCTTGCCTCCGACACCACCAGGACGGCCGCGGCCCGCGCGCTCTTGGTGGCCGTCCGTTGGGACGGATGGATGTCCGTGCGATCCGGGGAGGACCTGGTCGTCCAATGCAGCTCCTGCGCGGAGGACCTGCTCAGAGTGAGGCCTGCACGTGGCCTTGAGCCGGAGCATACGGCTGGACCGGGGTCGGCGGCCAGTACCTTCGAGCCAAGGGCCAGGTCAGTGTGTGTACCGCTTCACGGCCCAGGTGGCGGAGGAGTAGTACGGCGTTTCGAGGCTGGCGATCTCCACGCTGGAGCCGGGGCTGGGTGCGTGGATCATCTGCTTGTTGCCGATGTAGATCCCGACGTGGCCGAAGGTGCCGGGGGCGCCGCCGGCGCGGCTGAAGGCGATGATGTCGCCGGGCTGCAGCTGGGCCCAGTCGCGGGTGATCGTCGTTCCTCGAGGATCGTGGCCCTGGGTTTCGGCGCTGTGGTCCAGGCGTACGCCGGTGGAGTTGTAGACGGCGAACAGCACTAGGCCGCTGCAGTCGAAGCCGACCGTGCGGGTGCCGTCGAGGGAGGCTGAGGAGTAGATGCCCAGGCTGGGGCCGTCGATGGTGCCGCCGCCCCAGCTGTAGGGCGTGCCCAGGTGGTGCTTGGCGGCGGCGACGATGGCCTGTCCTGAGCCGTCGCCAGCCGGCAGCGGGCCTTGTGGGTTGTCGCAGCCGGTGATCGGGCCGGACGGGGGCAGCTTGGCCAGCAGCTCGGGGTCGGCGGTCAGGACGGAGACCATCTCGACGGCGGGGGCCCAGAAGGGGGTGTAGTAGTAGGGGTCGGCGTTGGCCTGGGTCTTGTGGGCGGCGATGGTGGGCTCGAGGGAGAGGTAGTTGGGTACCTTCATCAGGGCCTTGAAGAAGTTGGTGCTGCTGATCGTGGGGTCCATCCGGTCCGTGTAGCTACCCCAGGCGCCGTTGGCGCGCTGTTGGAACAGGCCTCGGCTGTCCGGGCCGACGCCGTCGCCGTAGTCGAGGACCCGCAGGCTGCTCTCCCCCATGGCGGTCATCACGCCGATGGTGATGCTCTTGGCGTCGAGATTGAGTGCTTGGCCGGCCTTGATGACGTAGGCAGCGTTGAGGACCTGCTCGCCCTGGTAGGCGCCGACCTTGGCCGGCAGCTGGGACACCACCGGCTTGGTCGACCCGACCGTTCCGGTGCCGGCGATCGGGACGAGGGTCGGGCTGGGGCTGCTGGTGGGGGTCCCGGTCGGGGGCAGCGGCACCGCTTGGGGCGCGACGCCGGTGGCGTGGGTGGCCGGCAGGGTGATGCCGTGCTGGGCGAACCACGGCCGCGGGTCGGTGGGGGCTCCATTGATCTTGACGGTGAAGTGCAGGTGGCTGCCGGTGGAGTTGCCGGTGCTGCCTTCGACGCCGATGGGTTTGCCGGCCCAGACCCGCTCCCCCACGGTCACGCTCCGGGAGGCCAGGTGCATGTAGGTGGTGGTCAGGCCGGAGCCGTGGTCGAGGATGACCATGTTCCCGCCGCCGGTGGGATCGGTGGGGGTGGCCGAGACCATCCCGTCCTTGGCGGCGACTACCGTGGACGGGCCGGGCAGCTCGACCAGGTCGATGCCGTTGTGCAGCTTGTAGACGTTGCCGCCGTAGGGGCCGGGGTTGACCCGCATCCCGTACTCGGAGGTCGGGGTGAAGGATCCGACGACGGGGAGGCGGACGGGACCGCCGGAGTCGATGACGGTGCCGGTCTGGCTGTAGCAGGGGTTCTGGGCGGCCTGGGCGCTGGCTCCGAACAGCACGGCGACCAGGCCGAGCAGCACGGGCACGACGAGGATGCCCAGGCCGGACACGAGGGCGACAGCGATCAGGGCGTGCTTCTTGGTCATCGGTGCCCCTGGGGGGTGGCGCGGGCCACGCGCAGTCCGTCTGGGGTGGTGCGGATCTCCACCAGGTAGGGGCCGGCGTCGGTGGGCACCTGCACGGCCGTGGCGAGGGTGTCGGGAGCCTCGAGGGGAACGACGACGGGTGGGCCGGTGACCGTGGTGAACGGGACGTTGACGGGGTCGGTCCCCTCGTAGTCGGCGGCGGCCTGACTGGTCATCAGGGGTTTCACTCCGGCCCACCAGCTGGTGGCAGGGGTGGTGGGGGCGGGTCGGGCGTAGGCCTTCAGGAAGGTCACCGCGAGCTCGGCGGCCGCAGTCCACTGGGTGGCTTGGGCAGTGCCCGCCGGGGTGGCCGCTGCCGTGGGCGCGATCGAGGTCCCCTCTCCGTCAGCCGGGCGAGGCGCCATGGGGGGCAGAGGCGAGGAGTCCGGCGTCGACGTCGACGAGATGGTCACCGGCGGCCGGGTGGGTGGCGGCGGCGCAGCGGGGGGTGCAGTGGTCGACACCGCGGGGGCGGTGGCTTCGCTGGCGGCAGGGTTCTTCTGGTGCTGCATGTACAGCAGGGAGGCCAGGGCCAAGGCGGCCAGCAGAATCGGTCCGAGGATCTTGCGCATGGCTTCACGTCCCTCGCGGTGAGCGGCGAGGCGGGCGTGGCGTCGGCGGTGGAGTGGGGTCCTTGGGGACCAGGATCACCTGGCCGTCGCGCACGATCTTGTCCCACTGTCGAGACGGGCCTCGCGGGGTTGGGGTGGCGGTGGTGTGGCGAGATCGGCGCGGGGGCGGACCGTCTCCGGCCCGGGGCGCTCGGGAGGGCCGGTCGGCGGTGGTGCTCGAGGAGAGCACCTGTCCGGTGACGACCTGGGCAGCAGGGGCCGGCTGTGGGGTCGCCGGGCGGGCAGGGCGGGGTCCGATCGGCGGTGCGGGCTTGGTCCGGCCGGGCATGGGCTTGGCCGGACCGGGGCGCCCCGAGGGGAGGGCTGCGGCAGCGCCGGCGGCTGCGGTCGGGCCAGGCGGCAGCGCCATCCGGGCCTGCACTGCGGCCCGCGTGAGAGCGCGGGCACCATTGACGGCCTTGCCTGCCTTGACCGCGGTCATCGTGCCGGTGACGACGCTCGAGGATCCACCGGTGGCCACGGCCAACGCGGTGCTGGTGCCGGCGCGGACCAGTGTCCCGATCGCCTTGGGCTTGCGGGCCTCGATGCGCTTCAGGCCGCCGCCGGGGCCGGGCAGTGGCTTGTGGGGTCCGCCTCCTCCCCCGCCGCCAGGCGGGCCTCCAGGGCCGGGACCGGGCACGACGGTGTACTCCCCGCCGTCGACAGGGCCTTGCCCGCCGGGGCCTTGCCCGCCGGCGAAGATGGCGGTCTGGCGGCGGGCGTCGAGGTTGTAGATCCCGCCGGTGTTGGCGGCGGTCTTCCGCATGGCGCGCAGCTGGGCGAGGCTGATGGCCGAGCGGGCGACGCTGCTGGCCATCGACCCCAGGCCGGAGGTCTGCGGGCCCGGCAGGCGGGTGGGTTTGACCCCCGGTCCGGGTCGCTTCGACAGCAGCTCAGCCATCCGCTGGGCGGCTTCCTTGAACCGCTTGCGTTGGCGCAGATAGATGATGATGCCGACCACGAGCAGGACGTCGACGATGACGAAGGTCTTGGGGACGGCGTCTCCGGTGCCGGAGCGGAACATGGCCTGGATGACCTGGAGGAAGATGCCCAGGAAGACGCTGGTGAACAGGATGATCACCAGCGAGATCGCGGCCTCGGCGAAGGTGAGCATGAGCGAGCCGCGGCTGCCGCCGGGCAGCAGGCCGGTGACCAGGGAGACGATGGCCTTGACTGCCTGATAGATGGCGTAGCAGCCGGCGGCGATCACCGAGCCGGCCAGGATCAGGGACATCAGCAGGATCACGAAGCTGGCGGGCATGAAGACCAGCGAGCCCAGGGCCATGGAGGCGGTGGGCTGGTCGGCGTAGTCCTTCAGCTTGGAGTCGCAGTCGCCGATCTTGTCGCGGATATCTGACTCCATGCCGTAGGGGCCGGCCTTCACGACGTCGTTGTAGGCACCCTCACACTTGCCGCCGTCCAGGACACGGCCGAAGTTGATCATCTGTGTGGGGATCCGCACGAAGGTGTCGACCAGCAGGCCGGTCTGGGCCTTGCGCAGCTGCTCGGGGGTCCCGCCGGCGGCGCCTTGGTCTGCCAGGGCCGCGGACAGCTCCAGACCCCACTGCTGGGACTGCACGATGAGCCCGTTGTCGCCGGCGACCATGCGCACTGGTTGAGCGAAGACGCCAGTGGCCAGGGAGGCGATCACCAGGGCCATGGCGAGCTCGAAGATGCCGGTGGCCCAGCGGCCGCGCATCATCCAGGCAACGGCGACCACGGCGGCGATGGTCAGCAGGACCGGGACGGCCCCGATGCGCTGCACCACCGACTGCATGGCGTCCCCGACGGCGATCATTGGGGTAGCCACGACCTTGAGCCACCCGAAGCTCATCACCCAGTCCAGGAACCACAGGGCGAGGGCGACCATGGAGCGGTAGAAGCCCCAGCAGGCGTCGGTGATGGAGGCCCAGAAGAACTTGTCGGGGCTGGTGATCCCTCCCCGGTCCAAGGACAGCTCGAACTTCCAGATCGAGATGCCCCGGCTGTCCTCCAGCTGGATCCACGACAGCGAGGGTGGGGTCTGGCCCAGCTGTCCGGAGCCGTCGGCGGCGAAGGCGCTGGTGACGTGCAGCAGAAGCCAGGCGGGGACGAGGGCGACCGCCGCGCTGGCCCGGCCCAGGGCGCGTCGGACCCGGGAGCGTGGTCGCCTCGTCGAGGAGCTCACGCCGTGCCACCTGCGGGGTCGGCTCGGACCTCGGCCGAGCCGCCGGCCTCGATCGCGGCGGCCCGCTCCGGACGGGCTGGCAGGAGCACCTTGACCCGGCCGACGTTGCCGGACATGTCGCGCATGGTCGCCTCGCCGCGGCGGTGCACGAGCACCCCGTCGGCGCCCAGGGGTGAGGTGTCGTGTCGGACCATCTCGATCAGGTGCTCGTCGTCGGGGTCCAGGTCGAGCCACTTCAGGCCGCGTTGGGCGAGGGTCTTGTCACGGTGTCGCATCAGGATCCGCGTCGGGATCAGCCCGCGCAGGGTGGGGCTGCCGAAGTCGGCCTCGGGGTCGTGGCTGTCCAAGAGGACCACGGCCCGGTGTTTGCGGCCGTCACGGACGAAGTCGACGAGCTCGCGTTCACCCTCGAAGCTGATCGTCATCGAGTGTGCCTCGGAGACCACGAAGCCAGCCAGGCGAGAGGTGTCGGCGAAGCACACGTGGCGGGCTGTCGCGGCGATCAGGGCGTTGAAGGCGCGACCGAAGATCTTCTCCAGGGCCAGCTGCTCGAACAGGTGCTCATGCTCGAGCTCCTCACGGGAGGGCAGCTGCAAGGTGTGGGTGCGGACCACGACGGCCGCGGTGGTCAGATCCAGGGCAGGGATGGAACCGTCGAAGATCACCCTGCCGATCTCCTTGCGGGCGAACACGTTGATCACCCTGGCCAGGTCGTGCGCGCCGGGCAGGGTGCAGCCGTCGAGGAGGTGGGCCAGCACGTCACCGGCCGAGGCCAAGGAGTGGCTCTCCAGATACTTGGGCTCGAGGACGTCTGACAGCAGCACACCCCGGTCCGACGTGGGTCGGATGTTCAGCAGCGGGGTGAGGAAGGTCTGCATCATGCGCGACCCGATCCGGGGGCCGAAGACACGCAGCGGGTCCATCGACAGCTCAGGTTCGGCCGCGTTGATCACTACTGCCTTGGTCAAGGCGCCCGCCCAGGAGGCCCACTCCCCCTTCGCTGTCCGGTCAGCGATCATCAGCTGGCCACCCCGGTCGATGACTCCCGCGGCCAGCGACATCAATGTCGCGGTCTTCCCCGACCCCAACTCACCGGCCACTGCCGCGGATCCGGAGATCTGCCGATCGGAGGCGCCTTCGAGGTCGTGGAGGACGACGCTGGTGGGTCCGCAGGGGACGTTCGGGGCGAACAGCGGCCCGTGGGCGATGTTCAGGCCGAGCAAGTGGCCTTTGGTGTCCCCGAGGCGGACCGAGGCCAGGGGGACGGTGGCGGCCAAGGCCCTGGACGTGGTGATCTGGGAGAACTCGCGCACGGCCTTGGATGAGGGCACCCCGGGAGTCATCGCCCACCACAGCTCCTCCTGGTAGCCCAAGGGGGCGGCCAGCTTGTAGCCGGTCTCGGCCAGGAAGTCGGTCAGGGCGCGGGACTGGGCGCGCACCGACTCGGAGTCGGGGCCGGCGACGCAGAAGATGGTGGTGGCCTGGACCTCGACCTCGAGCTTGTCGGACTCGAGCTGGGCTACGTATTCGGACAGGTCGGCGGCGACCCGGTCGAGCATGTTCATGCCGTGGCTGACTTCGCCGTCGCGCTGGCCGTACTGCTCGTTGAGGTTGCGCAGCGCCTTACGGTTCTGGGAGGCCACCTGAGCTGAGGATCGCTGGTGCAGCCGCATTGCCCAGTCGACGTCGAGCCCGGACTCGTCGATGCGCCCGATGAACTCGCTGCCCGGGAAGACCATGCCGCCGTCGGGGACGTCGCTGACGACCAGCAGCGACTGGTAGGAGGCCTCGCCGCCGTCGACGGCGGCGGCGTTCTGGATCTTCAGGAAGCGTCGGTTGATCGGGTTCCAGCGGGCCATCGACTTGGTCTCGAGGTCGCTCTGACCGCCTTCGTCCATGAGCGGCTCGCTGAGGGCCGCTGAGGACTTGGGGGTCAGCAGGTCGGTGGCGATGTCGTGCTGGGTGCCGTTGGGCAGATCGAGGTCCTGGAACAGGCCGCGGCGCAGGGTGTGCTCGTGCAGCCACACCATCTGTGCCGGGGTGACTGGGGAGGGCTTGAAGGGCGCGGGGATGGACTCGGCTACCCGGGCGGCCTGGGCCAGGCGACGCTCGACGTCGGCGGTGGCGATCGGCGCGCGGGGCAGGCCGATTCGGTCACGCAGGTCAGCGGTGGAGGCTTTGAGCGGCTCGGACCACCGGTCGGAGGCCTTGTCCACGCCCAGCGGCACGGAGAGCCAGAAGATCCGTTGTCCTGGGCCGATCTGGTCCAGGGAGTCCAGGGTGGCTTCGCACTCGGCAACCCAGTCGGGGCAGGCGGCGATGTCGACCCCTTCGAGCATCCGCTCGACGACGGCGGCCGGGTCCAGGCCGGAGCACAGGCCCAACAGCAGGGACTCTCCAGGTAGTGCGCGGAAGAAGGCTTGGTGGAGAGCTCGCACGGCGCGCTTGTCCTTGACCGGGCGCAGGCCGTAAGGCAGGCCGGTGAGCAGGAAGTCTGCCCAGACGGCACCGGTTCGGGTCCAGCGCAGGTTGGCGGCCATGGATCGGGTGGGGGTGCGCATGGGTCAGTGCTCCTGGTGGGCGGATCCGGTGGAGGCCAGGAGCCGCTGAACGTTGGACAACGCCGCCGGCTGTGCGGCCGGCGAGGAGGTGGGTCGGGACGGCTGGGGACGCTGCGCCGGCGCCGGGCGGGACCAGCGCGGGCGCCCACGGGACGGCGTCGGGTCGGCCTTGACGGCCGGCATGGGCCGGCGGGTCGACGAGGATGGTGTGTCCGGCAGGTCAAGGTAGGTGTGGTCGATAGGGGTAACGGTCACCTTGGAGGTGACCGGGTGGGGGCGGCGGATCTTCAGTGGGCGACCCGCGTAGGAGCCGGTCGGTGGGGTGCTGATCGACTTCAGGGCTCCTTGAGCCACTGACAGCGGGTTGCGCGACCCGATCGGCAAACGCCCGAGCCCGAGCGCGGTGGCGTAGGCCGCCCCGAGCACGAGCAGGGCGTTGCCGATCAGGCCGAACTGTCCCCAGAACCCGACGGTCTTGATGCCGGCGACGAGCACGATCACGAACCCGATCACCTGGGTGTAGGTGTAGGGGCCGCCCCACAGGCGGGCGCCGTCGGGGGTCTTCCCGATCAGCTGTGGAAACCTGCGGGCGCGCGTGTACCACTTGACGACCTCGTACTGGTCTTCGGTGGTGGTGCTCATCGCTTCTCCTTGCGGTCGATCTGCCGGCGCCTCTCACGAGGGCGAGGGAGAGATCAGGTGGTGGGGCTGGTGAGGGTGAGGTGCAGGCCGGGCGGGAGCGGCGCGGCGAGCACCTGGGACTGGGTTGCGGGAGCCCGCTCGGCGTTCACCTCGTTGCCGACCCGGGTCTGCAGCGCGGTGACGTTCCAGACGATCCAGATGAAGATCCCGGCGGCGATGCCGGCGATGATGATCCGGGCCATCGCGCCGCGGGAGGAGATGCCCTGCCAGATCACGAAGCCCATCCCGCCGACCACCGAGAGCAGGCGGAAGACGGCCTGCAGGTCGGTGAGCTTGTTGGTGAGCCAGTCGAGCAGGCCGGTGCCGCCGGCGGCCAGGACCGTGGGGTCCGCACCAACGGCGGTGGTGAGGTTGAGCAGCGTGGACATGGGTGGTGACCTCCTACGGAGTAGCCGACGAGCTGCCGGCGGGGGTGGGGTGGGCCTGACTCGAGCTGGGGCTCGGGTCAGTGCCCGCCGTCGGGGCGACGGCGGGGGTCTGGGTGGGCCGGGCCGGGGCCAGGTCGATGGCCGTGATCTCCCAGCGGCCGGCGCGGGCGGTCAGGGTCAGTGCCCACGAAGCGCTGACCTGCTGGGTGGGTGAGACCACGCCGGTGGCGTTGACCAGCACCCGCAGCGAGGTCCCGTCCTTGGGTGTGCCCGTGGTGTCGACGCCGGCGGCGCTGGTGATGGCGCGCAGGTCGGTGACCGTGACCGCTGTGTAGGGCGCGGGGGTGATGGCGGGGATCTGCACGCCGGGGGTCAGGTAGCGGGTGACGTCCCCGCCGCCCGCGGCGTATGCCGTCAGGAACTGGCTGATCGTCTGGGCGACGGGGCCGGTGCCCGGGACCTGGACCTGGTAGTTCAGGCCACCGCCGGACTGGATCGTGGGGCCGGCCACCGGGGACGGCAGCGCCAGCGCGGCGACGGCGCCGTCGGAGCCGACCGTGATGGGGACCTGGAAGAAGCGGCGGGCGGTCTGCTTGGTCTGGTCGGTGACGGTGGCGGCCACGGTCACCGACCAGATGCCCTCGACCTGGGTGATACCGGCCACCGCGGGGTCGGTCACGGTGAACGCCTCCTGCGGGAAGGTCACCGTGGAGGTGCCGGGCATCAAGGCGGCCAGGTTGGCCTCGTGACCGCGGGCGGTGGTCAGCCAGGTGACCACCAGGCGCTGGGCGAACTCGCCGGCGACCGCGCGCTGGCCGGACAGGTCGACGACCTTGGCGGCCGGTGCGGGCGCGGGCGCGGCGGCCGAGAGCAGGGCCAGGCCGCCCACTGCCAGGGCCAGGGGTCCGGCGAACAGGCAGCACAGCAGCAGCAGGGTGGAGGCCTTGGTGGCCAGGGTGGAGCTGACCTGCTGCTTGGCGGTGGCGATCGGCGGCTGGTCGACCAGCTCCTGCGCGTCGACGTCGGGCTCGGCATGGCGCTTCTTGCGGGACAGGGACAAGGTGGGGCTCATGCGACACCTCCGGCGGGGGCCGGGTTGGACTGGCAGGGACCGGGGTGGGGAATCGTCGGAGCCTGACGATCCGTCGCGCAGTCCCCGCTAGTCGTCGATGGGACCGCGGCCAGGGTCGGCCGCTGGGTCGGTCGCGGAGTGGCCACCAGACGCCGCAGCGCCTCCCGCACCTTCGGCGAGGTGGCCTTGGCCAGAGCCAGACGCATCTGGTCGGCGGCCTGCTCATCCAGGGGGCTGGCGGCCAGGGGTGCCAAGGCGTGCACCACACCCTCGCGAGCGGCGTGCACGGTGGCGGCGTCGGCGAGCTCGCGGGCGTCACGGGCGGCGGTGTTCATGAGCGCAGGGACTCCTTCAGGTAGCGGACACCCATAGAAGGTGGGCGGCCACCGCGTTCCGTGACAGCCCGGCCCTGCTAGATCGCCAACTTTTTTTGCCGCGGCCCGAGCGGTTGTTTCCGCAGGTCACGGGCTGTTTCAGGGGCTCACGGCAAGGGCTGGGGCACCCCTTGCCAGAAGAAAAGTTCCGGGCGGCCCGATTCGGGCAAGATTCCGGGCAAGGGGTGCTGAGCAGCGTGAGGGGTGTCACTGCACTTCCCTCACGGATCGGAGCCACCGTGATCAGCTCAGCCTTCCGCCGGCACGACGTCGTGCCGGCGCGTATCGAGTCCCCCCTGTTCCGTCAGCTGATCACCGAGTGGGTCGCTCTCAACGCGCTGCCGTCCTCGGCGGCCGCGGTCCACAAGTGGGGGCAGCTTGAGCCGGCACTCGCGGGTCACCGGACCCCAGGGGATCTGGTCGACGCGATCGACGACGCCGCTGCGGCTGGCAAGGACGAGATCCTGGGGGCCCTGATCCGGCTGTTCCAAGCCGGCCACCAGCTGGCCGGGCGGGTGGTGCTGCAGAGCATGCTCATCAAGATTGGCCGGATCACCTTGCGCACGCGGGCCACGAGCAGCGACAACGCCTGGGCCGAAGACCGGCGGCACGTGGCCGTCGCCGAGTTCTGGGACATCCTGGCCAGTTACCCGCTGCAGCGGCGCCCGCAGAAGATCGCGGCCAACCTCGGCCTGGACACCCTGCACCGGCTGACCGGGGAGACCCGGGGTCAGGGACCTGACCGTCCCCTCGACCCCACCGAGCTGCCGGAGGAGGAGTCCGGTCGGCTCATGACGACCACCTTTGCCGACCCCGAGGAGGTCGGGCTCAGCGTCGATGCCGACCTGGTGCAGGTTGTCACCTGGGCGGTACGTCGCGGCGTCATCACCGCCGCCGACGCCGAGCTGCTCGTGCAGGTCTACCTGCCCACCCCGGGCACCTCCGGGACCGCAGCAGCCGCCACCCGACTCGGGCTGAGCGATGTCGCCGTCCGCCAGCGCTGCAGCAGGGCTCGCAAGCTTCTCATCGTCGCGGTTCGTGACGAGTTCCAGACACCGGCAACCGGCGTCGCCCAGAGCGCCTGACGGGGTCGCTCTCGGGCCGTTCTTAACGATGTCTAAGGGCTCTTATCTTCATCAGCGGGCGACCTATCCGGCCTTCCACTGGCCTTGACCAGCCCCGGTGAGCACATCGGCAGTAAGAGCCCCCGTACGCGCCCGTGGCCCACGACCCGGGCGGCTCGATCCGGGATGGCCCATCAGCTGCCGGCTCCAGGTCTGACATTTGACCTCTCACGGGCCCTCGCATCGATCTCGCATGGTCCTCTTCAGGCACCCGCCCACGCGGTAGTTGACCCCCGCCGCCGCGACTTGATCCTGCCGCCGCCGACCCACTATGACTGTGCCGTGACCCAGCAGCAGAGCGACCCAGGAAGCGGCAGCACAGCACCTCCGGCAACCGCCGCAGAAACCCGAGCGTTCCTCATCGAACGCTCGGGTCGGTCGTTCGCGCCCATCCCCAAGACGTTCATCCAGAACCCCGATCCCAAGGCCAAGCCCGATCGGCGCGCCCCCTTGGCCGACTTCGTGCGCCGTGGTGACAAGCGAGGCCTGCTCGCGCTGTTGATGCTGCACACCATCATCAGCAGCGGGGACCACGACGACGGCTGGAGCGCCAC
>ERZ795062.1586-NODE-1586-length-16028-cov-166.074751_pt1 | contig 16028 bp, 17 predicted proteins | sample MGYA00375146_ERZ795062 | MGnify/ENA primary metagenome ERZ795062 (study PRJEB30191, sample SAMN05720281) | activated sludge metagenome | isolation source: Anaerobic digester | place: USA | collected 2015-07-16 ... | reverse complement strand
TACACACAACAACAAAAAAAGAAAGACGAAAAAGTATGCAAACTAAACAGGCTTAAATGCTACACAAACCCACACAAAAAGAAAGCGCCAAAGAAAGAAGGAAAAACAGATGCGAGCATTTACACAAGTGGTACTCCACATACGACAACACAAAAAGAGCAGCCAGTCAAAAAAAACACTTTTTAGTAGTCAATGCCCTCTCTGGCATTTATGCCCTGCTGAAATGGATGTTTTACCTCTTCAAAAACGGTGACGTAGTCAGCCATGGATTTAATATTCTCCGTGGCATACCTGCCCGTTATAACCAGTTCCACCTTGGGTGGCTTACTCTTTATGAGTTCTACCACTTCATCTTCGCTCACCAGCCCAAACGCCACTGCCACATTGAGTTCATCAGCAATGACAACATCATAGAATCCCGAACTCAGTTGGAATTTAAGAAAGGCAAGTGCCACCTGTGCAGCTTCTTTGTCAGTCACATCCGGGTTTTTGGGATCCACAAAGTGATCAGTGCCAAAACGAACCTGCGTAACTCCAGCAACCTTTGACAAGGAGACATCTTCACCATAGCTAAAGGAAGGACCTTTCATGAAGTGGACCAAGAGAACCCTTAAACCACGGCCTGCAGCCCTTAAAGCCAAGCCCAAAGCCGCACTGGTTTTTCCTTTACCATTACCCGTGTAAACGTGGGTAAGCCCCTGTTCAAGTCCCATTCTTCCGCCTCACTTTCAAATAGAAACTGCCTTTCTTTTCCACCACAAAGTCCTCAGTCAGGTGTACGCCTTCTGTGAATCCCGGAGCAAGCTGTTTCTGAATCAAGCCTGCTCGCTCTTGAAGACGCCACAGCTCATGTAGTGCCTGATTGGTCTGAACGTCTTTTACGGTCTTCTGGCACCATCTGCCGTAGGGGCAAAATGAGCAGTGATCTGAAATCCGTGGACGCCTGTTTCCTAAGCTGTACTGCTGTAGGAACTGCTGGACAAAATCCTCCACCACCACGGCTTCCTCCTCGGTAAATTGAAACACATTTGACTCAGCCTGTGAGCCTTCCACACCAGCTTTGCCCAAGTAAACCACTCCCAGGGTGGCTGGAAGCTGAAGAAGTCCTAAGCGCCAAAGCATGGTAGCGTATATCTTAACCTGCTGGCGGTGGCTTTCTGCCATGAAACTGCCTGTTTTCCAATCCAATACCAAATTTTCACCCAGAGCATCAGCTATGCCTATGACAAGCATGTCGTCACTGCCGAAGCCGTATTCAAACTTCACTTCGAACTGACTCGGGTTGTAGTTCTCGGCGAAACGCTTAGCAGCTCTTGCCATGTTCAGCATTTCCTTGACCACTTGCTCAGTAAAAGAGGACTCCACTGCTCCCGGAAATGATTCCAGCAGCACAGACCAAGCTAAATCTTCCTCCGTATCAAATAGGCCCTTGTGGTCGCCCGATAGCATCCTGTAAATGAGCTCATGCACCGCAGAACCAAATTGATCAGCCACACCCGTGGTCGCAATGGGTAGTTGTGCTGAATAATCCAAATACAAAGGACACCAATAAATCAGCGTCGTTACACCAATTCTTCTTAACATGCTATTACCTAATCGCCTCCCTCTTCTTGGGGAACATGATTTGCATCAGTTTCCCAGCAGCGCCTTGCTCGTCGATTTCTCCTGTTTTTATCATCAAATCCAGGTGCAAAAAAGCACTGATTATGTCTCTAAGTGTTTCCAAGCTGTACCACTTTCCAATCTCCATGCACCGCATCACAAAAAACGGGCTCCTACCAGCCGCTTGAGCCAAAGCAGCTTTGTTATCCATGTTGAACTCCTTGCTTTTCCACGCCAAGCTGAAAATGCGGTAAAGAAAAACGAAGATTTGCTGGAATGCTTCCCCCTGCTCAAGCAAACTGCTCATTTCAAGTTGGGCTCTTTTTTCATCAGCCGCTTGCAAAGCATCCATGAGAGCAAAATAGTTACCCTTAACCATGCTGCCTACCACAAAGGTTTGCAAGTGCTCCATGGTCACTTTCTTTGTCACCAAAGACAGCTTTTCAATCTCGGTGTAAGCAGACCAAAGGTCGCCGTCACACAGATCCAAAAGCTGTTCAGCCACCTCAAGATCACACCTAACACCATGTAACCTGAACTCCGCCACAATCCAAGAAACAGCTTGCTTCTTTGCCAAGGGTTTGCACTCCACTACTTCTGCACCGGGAATTTTTGCATCCCCCATGACCACCACAACGCCACTTAAGTTCCCAGATGAAACAGCACTTATCATGGCATCGCGAATGACTTTCTTTGCTGGAAGTTCCACCACAATGACGCGCATGGGAGAAAACAGAGAATAGCTGGTCAAAGAACGCAGAACGTCCATGTTTTCTGCGTCCACACGCACAACTTCAGCCTTAGTTTGTTCGCGTAGCCAGAAAACAACCCTTTCCTTCAGAAAATCGTTCTCACCTGTTAGCACGTAAAGGTCTCTTATGTTTCCTTTTCTTATTTCTTCAATGGTCTTCAGAGCATTACTGCTTTTGTTATGGCTTGTTCCACCGTGACTAGCGCTCATACTCTAAACAATCACACCCCATATTCACCCTTCAAGCTGAACACCGCTCTCACGCCACAAATGCAGTACCCGTTCCACGTGCGCAGATGGTCCAACCACAATGCTCTTGGAAGTAAAAGGGTCGTAAGGCTGGCCAGAAAAATCCAATGCCACGCCGCCTGCCTCCCTAAGCAGGCAGACGCCAGCTGCTGTATCCCAAGCGTTTATCCCGTATTCGAAATACAAACCGAAGATGCCGGCGGCTGTGTAGCAAATATCCAACGCCGCGGAGCCCAACCTTCTTATGTCCATTACCTCAGGGTAGACGTGCAAAAGCAGCTGGGTAATCCAGTCCACCTTATCGCGAAACTTAAAAGGCAGAGCCGTGGCAACCAATGTGTCTTTGAGCGGCTCTTGAGTTACATGTATGGGCTCACCATTTAGATAAGCGCCTTTACCTACTTGAGCATGATACAGTTCCTCCAAAACGGGGTTGTATACCACACCAGCCTTAGGCTGCCTCTCTCCTGTGAAAACGCCTATGCTTACGCAAAACTGGGGTATGCCCATGGCAAAATTGTTCGTACCATCTAAGGGGTCGATAACCAGCAATGGGTCTCCTTTGGTAGAAAAATGCTCTTCTTCAGCCACAAAACCTGCACCGGGGAACGCCTTGCTTAGCTGTTCCACAATGAACTGCTGAACCGTTGTGTCGTACTCAGTGATAAGATCATGAGCCGACTTCTGCTCTACTTCAAAGCGCTGCCTAAAACCCGTCCTTAAAATGTCCCCAGCTTTCAAAGCTGTGGAAATAACAGTATTCATGAGAATTTCGTCTGTGTTCTTCATAAACTTAATAATACTATGAGTTTGCCCCATGCTTGTCAGCTTTACAAGATCCCCTGCATTTAACTAAGGGAGCAGGTAGCACACATAGCAGTAATATGCGCCTTGCAAAGGATCTTCAGTCAGCGCCTACCATATAGGCCACGTTCACCTTTTCATTTTGGAACACCGCTTTTTTGGGGCACGTGAAAGCTTCTTGAACTGTTTATCAGCGGGTTGAACCTTGTTTGGTAAGTGCCTGCTAAGACTTATCATCATGGGCAGCAGAACTGTTCTTATTTTGACTACTACCAATTAAAGAAAGCAGCTCCCAACCAAGTAGGATCACATAAGCCAGTACGTAGTACCAGAAAAGCACCACTGGTATGGCTGATGCCACTTTGAAGACAATGCTGGTACTCACCTGTTTTATGTAGAAATTAACAATTTTGCTAACCACGTACCAAATGACAGACTGACCAGTACCAACAACCAAAGCATATTTGGTATTCACGTGGCCGTCCAAAAACACATTGAAGCCACTAAACAGAACTGCGTAAAACAGAAGGTTGTAAATCCATGATGGTAAATGCTCCAAGAACAAACCCACCACGGTATAACCCCACACGGAAAACGCCAAAATGAGGATAAAAGCAAAAGAAAGCAGCCTAATTGTCACGGTGGAACGTCTTTCTCGTTTAGCAATGACCGTGGCAGCATGTTCCAGCGAAGCGAAAACATTGGTGCTACCCCAAGCCAGTGGAATGAGCAGAAACCATGACCATCTTGCACTTATGGTCAGGGAAGTAATGACAGGCTTTAGCAGTGCCTCATAATCGGGTGATAAGTACTTGAGCACTGAAAAACTTACCTGTTCCCCAAAAAGCAAGAACAAAAACAGGGTAAGTGCCGCAGTTGAAAAGAACATGAAGTAAGAAAAAGCACCTGCAAAGAATCCCAAATCGTCCTTACTAATTTTGTAAAATATTTTTTTTATGAGTTCCATCTTTTTATCACTATTTACTGCCTTTAGTGCCGATTGTACTGCAAATCCGTATCATCGACAACGGCTTCTTACAAACACTTAGCTGCATATGTTACCACACATATATATACACACACCTTTAAGCTTTACCGGGGGAAGCCATGTAGTAAACGAATCTGCTCCCCCGCTGGCACAACGGAACCAACGTTTTGTTATCAAAGCATCACTTTTGTAGGCACACCAAACAATGCCAGAAGATCTGGCCCCAAGTGCGTGCCGATAACAGGACCCAGCCTAAGTACGTCTTGCCGCTTCATGCCATTCTCTTCTAAGAATTGCTCCAGCACCCTGACCTCATCAAAATTGTCCGACCACACAATGTCCAAAAACAACTGTTCATGGCCAAAGTTCTTTATCATGAACTGAGGCATTTCCTTTATGGCTGCTTTCCTGCCCCGCACCACTTTGTAGGAATTCACCATGCCGTCGTCCACAAACAAGAGTGGCTGAAAGTGAAGCAGATTGCCAGCCAAAGCTTGGGCTTTCCCGATTCTACCGCCCTTTGCCAAATGCTCAATGGATGCAAGAAAAATGGTTTGATAAGCATCACGCACCTCAATCACGTGATTCACCACTTCATCCAAAGACCAGCCCAAGTCGATGGCTTTAAGAGCTTCCAAAATCATACGATAAGGCCCTGCCGCTACTAACTTTGTATCGAGTGCAATGAATCTGCCGTTGAATTCGCTTTCCAACATCTTTGCTTCCTCAAAGGTGACGGAGAAGTGTTTAGATAGCCAAATGCCGATGACGTTATCGTTGCCCTCATCAAGAAGCTCATTTATGGCACTTCTCACTTCCTCAATGGGGGCAGCTGAAGTAGTTGGAATATTTTTCTTTTCTCGTAGGTCTTTGTAGAACTCATCCCAATCAATTTCCGTAAGTTCCTTGTAACTTCTGTCACCCTTGTTGACCCGCAGTTCCACTACTCTGGTATGCTCCAGTGGCTTTGGCGCATACGCTGAGCTGTCGAATACTACGCCAATCTTACTTCTACTCATCTTCCCTCTCCCCACCTTTGGCATTATTGGTACTACTGCCCTTACTTCCCTCTTCTCGCTCCCCTGAATTGCCAGCTGTTTTCAAGAATATTTGCACCCGCCTGTTTGGATCATAGCCAGTGCTCTTGCTTTCAAAAGCGGGATACTTTTCACTGACGATGCGATGCACTTCCCGGCGCTCCCATCTTAGCATGGGAGGTAATGTTGCTGGACGCTTTGTTCTTTTTGTTTTTTGCACGCTTTGTTCTACCATGTCCTCCAGCTGGCGGATACGTTTTTGCTTGTAATTCATGACATCCACATCTACGTGAGCAATTTCCGGAAAGCGTACACGTATGATATAGCGCACGAACCCCTCAAAGGTATCCAGAAAAGAACCATGCTTTCCAATGAGTATGCCCAGATCTTCGCCGTCCACACTTATGTGAAGCTGATCATCCATTTGTTCAGCATGAACACTACCTGTTTTGCCCATGGCCTTAAGAAGTGCGGTTACCAACTGCTCAGCAACCGATTCAGGGGAAACTACCCATGCCTTTATGACTACTTCATTACGCAGAAGTCCCCTCTTTTCAGAAATCACCTCGTATTCCAGTTCATCTGATCCAAAGTACTGTCTGGCTTTTTCTAAAGCCTGCTCAACGCTTTCTCCGATGAACTCCATAACCAATATGCACCTCCCCTGTTTGTTCACAAAAAGGCAGAACAAAGCAGTGCGTTAGCACTGCCCCGCTTCCTTTTGCTGAATACTTACTCTTTTCACATCTCACCGATGTGTTCTGATAGCAAAAAACCCGCACTGAGGCTCAAAATCATTTCTGAGCAGCTGCAGCGTTCTTTTCGGCGAACTGCCTCTCAACCATTTTGCGTATGATGAAGGACTCCACAATGCTTATGAGAGAAAATGCCATCCAGTACAAAGCCACGCCAAATGGGAAACTGCGGGCAATCCAACCTATCATGATCACAAAAATCCACATCATCATGTTCTGCTGACGCTGCATGGCAGGGTCAGTGGTTGCTTGACTTGTAAACTTGAACTGGAAGTAAGTCACCACAACCATGGCAATAACCGTGATCCACGTTGGGTCAGGCTTGCTAATATCAGGAACCCACAAGAACGGTAAACCCTTAAAGTTGGGATTCTGGACAAGTGAGCCGTAAAGCCCAAAGAATATGGGTATTTGCAAAAGGGGTAGCAAACAACCAATAAGCGGATTCACACCGTGTTCCTTGTAAATCTTAGACTGCTCCTGAGCCGCTTGCTGTGGATCATTCTTGTACTTCTTTGCAATCTCTTGGAGCTCACCCTGGATGCGGCTGATAACGAAGCTGGTACGCAGCTGCTGGTAAGTAAGGGGTTCCAAAATCAGCTTGAGCAAAATGGTCATAAGGATGATATCCACCGGATAGTTGGGTACCACAGAATACAACCAATTAAGGACCATACTAAAGAAATTGCTTATACTTTGAACCATAGAACTTTCACGTCTCCTTTCTTCGGTACGGGGTCATAGCCCCCTGGAAAAAGTGGATTACAGGTAAGGACGCGTTTGAAGGCAAGCACTGAGCCCCAAAACAAACCGTGTTCTGCCACTGCTTGTTCCCAGTACACGGAACACGTCGGGGTATGCCTGCACACAGGACCGGGCAAAACCAGTTGGCGGACCATTCTATAGAACTGCAGAACAATGTGGACTGTTTTTACCGCTAGCCCATTGCCATTCATGGAAAAGCACCTTCACCTTGCTCCGCCAAACATTCTCCTCCACACTCAGTAGTGAAGAACGGGGCAGAATAATGTAGTAACCAGAAGGCAGGTGGTCATGGTTCTCCTGCCACGCTTCCAACAGTAGCCTTCGTATGCGGTTACGCCTTACTGCGTTGCCAAAACGCTTGCTCACCACAACTGCCACTTTTTGCTCAGAAGCTGGCAAGAAGTACACAACAACGTAGTCTGAGCGAACCACGCTGCCCTCTTTATAAACACGAGAAAAATTCTTCTTGCCTTGCAAACGCAAAGACCGCCGCACTGCCATTAACGGGGAGTAAGTCTGTGACGTCCTTTCATTCGTCTACGCTTAATGACCTTCCTGCCGCCAGGTGTGGACATCCTTGCAAAGAACCCATGCGTTTTTCTTCGATACCTTTTGCTCGGCTGATAAGTTGCCTTCACTGCTATCTACTCCTTTCATCAACATGATGATGACTCTTTTTGTCGTTGTTGCTGTTCTTCTTGTTCTTGTTAAGTGCTCTTACTTCTACGCTTTACGCTTTCTTCTTATTGTGTGCTTGGCTCACACACACACTTTACCCAAAAAAGCCTTCTTCAGCTGTCCAATAATTCTTCCTATTTATTTGACGCCATTTATGTGAGCCGCACCTTTTTACGCCCACACACGAACACACACCCAAGCGGGCGCGTACACCCAGTTAAGTCCCTTTCTCAAAGGTAGCACAGGTTAGCATATAAATTATATACTAATCACAGATCAGATTCTTTTTAACGCACGTGGAGGTGAAGGTGAATGTTTTTCCAATGCGACTTGAATCACCAAATAGTGTTCGGTAATGGAACACTGGAGCAATTGCCACAGCTTATGAGCAACATGGGGAAGAACGTGTTTTTGACCACTGGCAGAAGCGCAAAACAAAGAGGCTTGCTGGGCCGCCTCATGGAACTGCTAAAAGATTTTCAGGTGCTTCATTTTGACCAAATTTCCCCCAACCCAAAGGCGGAAGAAGTGCACGAAGCAGTGAACTTGCTAAGACAAAAAGCGTTTGAGCCTGATGTTGTACTGGCAGTGGGTGGCGGCAGTGTACTGGATTTTGCAAAAGCAGTAGCAGCCAGTTATGCTTCGGGTAAAAGTGTGGAAGAGGTTTTTGGAGTAAACAACGTGCCTTCGGCTTTACCTGTGGTTGCAGTTCCGACAACCCATGGCACTGGCTCAGAAGTGACCAAGTACTCCATCATCACCCACGAGAACCAGAAGAAATCCATCAGCGACAGCAAGATTGTGCCAAAGCTGGCATTGGTTGACCCTGTGCTTACCTACTCCATGCCAGATGAGGTTGCCATTGACACCACCTTAGATGCTTTCTCACATTTAAGTGAAGCTTATTTCTCTGCACTTTGCAATCCAGTAGTTGAGGCTTTCGCTGAGAAAGGTTTTGCCTACCTGAAACCCCACATGAAAAACTTAGGCAAGATTCCCATGACTGAAAAGGTTCACGACGAGCTCACTTTGGCTTCCCTGTTTGGAGGTCTTGCCATAAACAGCGCAGGTTCGGGAGTAGTACACGCCATGGGCTACCCCCTCACTTCTGAATTTGAACTTCCCCACGGCAGAGCCAACGCAGTGCTCATGCCTTGGGTATTCAAGTTCAACGCCGAGGTCAAACCTGAGAAATATGAAAGAATGGGTGAAATGCTGGGCGTAACTGATTTAGCTGATTACCTTTGCAGCATAAATGAACAATGCGGTTTCACAGAGCAAATCAAAGCAGTGGCAAGTCAGGTTGATGACAATAAACTTCACCAGTGGGCTGAACAGGTTGTAAACAACCATCGGCTGATGAATTCAGCTTGTAGGAAACCGTCATTGGAGCAGGTAATACAGCTTTATAAACAAGCACTGTTCCTGATTTGATTAACTGCTATACGGCTCATGCACAAGGTTGAAGCAAAGCAAACAGGAAATGCCCAAGCATCAAAACGTGCGTTGTAGTGTTATCATTATTTTAACGTATAAATTGCAAAGGTAAGGAGTGGATGATCTTGGGATGGAGGAATAGCTTATATGCTGTCTTGGGGCTCATAGCTGCCATCGCCGTACTCACAAACCCATTCATAGCCAATCCAGTTGGTTGGCTGGTCTTCTTTGTTGGTTTTGGCGGTGTGTGTTTATTGGTGGAGATCATTGCCATTGTTCAGAAGAAGCCCGCTAACTGGGACTTTCTCATTGCTTCTGCGGTCATGTTCGTGGTTGGACTGCTGGCTTACATGAACAAAGTTAGCGCCGACCCATATATGCCCATCGAAGGCAGTAGCTACGCAGTTTACGCATTTCCGGCTTTCATAGCTAGCCTTTACTTGTTCATTGTTTCAATTACAAAATCGTTTTTCGCTGGTATTTAGGTTTTATGCAAAAATCACTTCCCAGAGGGGCTCAGCTCCTCTGGGAAGTGCAAAACAAAGGGGGTTTCTGTGGAAGAAAGTGTGAAGCGTTTAGCCGATGAATGTTTCTCTTTGGGAGCTCAGCTTGAAGAGCTTTCTGATGATTTATCTGCCCTTAACAACGACATCAGAAGGACAAAGATGCAAGTGGAAGAGCTTTTCGCCCAAAGCCAACAATCCGGAGCTGTTGTAGCTGAAACGCTCAGAACATACAAAAAAGAACTCATGGATGACCTCCAAAACCTTGGCCAGCAGTGGGAACAACTTAACCGTTCTTTAATTGCCTTGCAGGAGCACGTGTTCGCTAAACACGAAGATGTGCAGTTTGAACTTGACCACCTTGAGGAAGACAGCGAGGAGTATGCACTCCTGGAAGACACCCTGGACGACCTTTCCTTGGTTTACGCCGAGCTTACCGAGATTCTCGATGAAATGGATACCCTGCTTTTGGCAGTAGCTGATTTAACCCGCACAGTGGAACAGTTGCCGCCACATTATTCTGGTGCTGACAGCGGCACATAATAAAAGTAGTAACATTCCCCTTTTTAGCAAGTTAACTGCTTAATAAAGCTCGTTCACAAGTACACCAACAAACCAAACCCGCAGCGGTTCGTTGTACTGGCAAACTAACACAAACTGTCACACAAAAAAATGCTGACCCGTGTAGTAGCTTTTTGTCTTTGTTTTCAAAAGCAAATTGCCAGCCTGCTTATTACAAAAGCAAACAGTGCCAGTACTTAGTAGCGTAGCCGCGTACATGTTGTAGTGCACGTTGAGCACACCATGTATGAAGGTGTGCGCTCTGCTTTCAAAAAGTCCTCTTGTGTGTGCCGTCTACTACTGACTTTGCAGCAGTGTGGGAATCATGTCGAACATGGGCAAATACAGCGACAGTACGATGAAACCCACCACAACGCCAACAAAAATCAGTGCGAAAGGTTCTACCGCAGCCGTTAGTGTACCCAAGTAGGCATTGAACTCGTCTTCCACCACACCGATGTAACGAGTCAAGCTTTCTTCAAGCCTACCAGATTCCTCACCCAGCGCAATGGTTCTCCACAGCAAGGAATCAAAGCCGTTCACCTTAAAAGCTTCATGCAGTGGCATACCAGCGATGACCATGTCCCGAGCACTTTTTATCTTGTCCTTGTAAATTTGATGGCTCATCACGCCCATGGTTAGATTCAGTACATCGACCACGGGTAACCCATTTACATAGGCACTGCGCAGCGTCTTAGAAAGCCTGAGGTACTCAGGCGTTATGGCAACCTTGTTCACAACTGGTATGGCAAACTTTATGCGCTCATAAACACGTTTAACGGGAATCACATTGGTGACCAAGAACCGAATAAGGGCAATACCACCAATGATGCCCACAATGAGCCAAATCCAGTAGTTCTTTATAAAATCGGCAATGCCCATGACAATGCGTGTGGGAGCAGGCAGCTGAGCACCGACCATGTCGTAAAGCCCGCCCAAGGTGGGCAGCACAAACAGCATGTAAACAACGATGGCACCCACAGCCGCGATTGATATTATGATTGGATAAAGAACCGCGTTCATGATCTTTGAACGCAGCCCCAACATGGTTTTGTAAAAGTCAGACAAGTCCTTCAGTGCCAGCGGCAGCGTACCGCTGGTTTCACCGCTTCTTACCAGGTTTACAAAAAGCGGTGAAAAGGAGCCTGTAAGCTGCATGGCACCAGACACAGAAACTCCACGGTTTATGTAGAAGATCAAATGATCTATTACTTTCGACACTTTTTTGTTTGCCGAGCGCTCTTTAACAACGGTGAGTGCTTCCACCATGTTGAAACCGCTTTCAATGAAGTTAGCCAGATTGAAAGCAAAGAAGTACATATCGCGCTCAGACATTTTAGGGCATCTGCCAGGAGGCGATTCCGTTACCTCCAGCACCAAGCCTTTCTTACTTGCTTTCTCTTTGGCTTCTTCCAAGGTGGCAGCTGTGACAGACCCTTGCACGCTGCGATCACCTTTTATGATGATGTACCTGTAACTTCTCTGCCGTTGTTGTTTCTTTGCGGCAGCAGCAGTAGTGGAAGAAGAAGCTTTCGCTCTCTTTTTGTTACTGGATTCCTCCGCCAACGACCCTCACCACCTCTTCCCAGGTTGTGATACCCTGGTCCACTCGAATCTTTGCGATTTCCTCCATGGTCATGAACCCCTTTCTTCTGGCTGCATTGGTAAGGTCCACAATGTCAGCCCTTGAGGAAATCATCTTTCTTAATTCGTCGTCCATGGGCAGTATTTCAAAAATGCCCAGACGACCTCTGTAAGTTTCGCTCACAGCATCCCACACTCGAACCAACCTTTGCGCCATGACACAGTTCAAAGCAGAAGCTACCAACATGGGGTCAGCACCCATGCTCATGAACCTTGCCACGGCTGCTAAAGCGTTGTTGGCATGCAGTGTGGACAGCACCAAGTGCCCGGAAAGAGCGGCGTCAATGGCAGTTTTCATGGTTTCTTCGTCTCTTATTTCACCCACCAAAATGACATCTGGGTCCTGCCTCAAGGCAGACCTTAGCGTACCCGAGAAGGTGATCTCCGCCTTTGGGTTTATTTGAATCTGGGTAATGCCTTCAAAATCGTATTCCACAGGGTCTTCAATGGTGATAATGTTCTTATCGCGACTTTCGTAAATCTCCTTGAGCAGGGCGTAAAGGGTGGTGGTCTTACCACTGCCTGTGGGACCCGTGGTGACCACAATGCCGTAGGGCTTCCTGATCATCTCACGTATGGCTTGCACCTGCTCAGGCAACATGCCCAGTGAATCCAAGCCCGTCCTCAGACTGCGCCTGTAAAGAAGCCGCAGGAACATGTTTTCACCGTAAATACTGCCCACGGTGGCAACACGTATGCTGTATGACTGGTTTTCCACAACCAAGTCAAACTGACCGTCCTGTGGACGGCGCTTCTCCGCAATGTCCATGTCCGACAGCACTTTAACCCTGGTAATGGCTTCTTCGGCCAACGACTTAGGTATTTGCACCATTTCCTGCACCATGCCGTCAATACGGTATTTAATTATGCAGCTTGTGGGTGCACTTAAAAAGTGAATGTCCGTGGCTCCGCGATGCGCCGCATCAAAGAACAAAATGTTCAATGCGGTCTCAGCAGACGCCTCGGTTGCCAAAAGATCCAAGGAGGTCACCTTTACTTCTCTGATGACCACCTGCTCTTCCTTCGCTTTTGTTAAGGTCTCCAAGTTGAAAAAGTTTGCCACCACAACGTCCGAGAAATCCTGCTCAGTGGTCACTGCGTAATCCACTTCTGCCTTGAAGTAGTCGCGTAGCCGCTTTAAGGTGTTCTTGTCAATGGGAGGAACCAGTACCGCCTGAATACCCTTTTCGGTTTTCCCAATGGGGATCAGGCGGTACGTCCGCATTAGTCCCATGAGCTGGTCAGTGGGTTTATTGAAAAACGTAGACAGCTTAGCTGCACTGTTCAAACCAGCATTCTCAAGAGCTTGAAGAATAGCCGATGCGTCCATGTAAGGCTTGCCTTCCTGCTCGGACAGTACCTGACCCAACTGCTCGCGTTTAAGTATGCCTTCACGGATCAGGTACTGTCCCAGCTTCATGTTCTGCCTTTTTGATTCCAGCACCAGCTGTTCCACACGCTCGGGGCTTAAGAACCCCTTCTGAACTAAAAGATCACCCAACTGATCAGCCATTACTTCACCCTTTCAATGTTTGCACTGTCAATGCCTTAGGTTATTGAAGACCGCAGGGAGGTTTCGTATCAATCACATAGGTATTATTAGTAGCCGTGTAGTAGAAATAATTGTCAAGATTAGCTGTTGCCGCACCAATAGCCTCAAGCACAGATCCAGTATACGGGTTCTCTGGCGGTTGGCTGAAATAGCTTGCTGATTGGATTATATTGTTGTTGAGAAAAGTGGCAGTTTCTGGATACGCTGTCGTTCCGGTGTCCATTCTCCATGCCTCAATGGCGCTCACAACGTTTCTCACGTTCGAGCAGAATGTTGTCTCTTTTGCTTTCTCTATGGATGCTAGATACCTTGGCACAGCCAAACCGATTAAGATGCCTAAAATGAGCAGGACAATTAGCAGTTCAACTAGGGTGAAACCCCTCATTTTTCTGTCTTTCCTCACTGTGAAACACCTCCTTCTATTTTATGCCGCGGGCAGTATCCCGTGGCATAAATATATGTTATGCTTCATTTGTTACTTTGTCAATAGTTTTGACTAACTATTGTGATCCATTTCCGCACTTATAAGTTCAATAGAGCCTGCATGCACAAGACATGAGAGACATTTTTATGCTGTAATAAGGCATTATTAACATACTGCAATATTGTTTATCGTTGCGCCGCAAAGGCACCGCCACTTGTGTGTTCAACTAACAATGCACGGGTTACGTTTTTGATCAAGGGAATTTCTCACTAACCCGTAAGCACCTTCACAACCCCCAGTGTCATCTGGTATAATAAAAACCGTGCCGAGGTGGCGGAATAGGCAGACGCAGTGGACTCAAAATCCACCGGGCTTCACCACCCATGCGGGTTCGACTCCCGCCCTCGGCACCATTTTTTATTTTCACCACAAACCCACATACCCGAAAACGCTTAAAAGCACGCCCCACGAAAGACCAATTTTCTTGACAAAAATGTTCACTACCGAGTAGAATAAAGCCAGCAAGTGGTTGGCTTGCCTTGTACACATATGTATAAAAAATCGCTGTGTAGGGGCGGAAAGGGGCAAGCAAACCAATTTTGTTACTTGCTGTGCTTGTATTTGGGAAAGGGGGAATTGCAACGTGTCCGTGGAAAAGAAGCAGCAGTTAACAGAAAAACAATTAACCATTTTGGAAAGTGAGATGCAGAAACGCAGAAAAAACTTAGTGTTATCTTATGTGCTTCTCATCTTTCTTGGCGTTTTGGGTGTTCACAAGTTTTACCTTGGTAAAAGCAGCCAAGGTGTGAAGTACCTCGTGTTATTCATTGCGGCATGGATCTTGGGAGCTGGAAGCGTCATTTTTGGTGGCATAGGCACCTTAATGGGCGGTGAAGGTGGCGGCTTGGCGGCTTTTGGCATGAGTGTCCTGTTTGGCGTTATCTTTATCGTGGTCCTTTGGTGTTTCTTGCTTTACGACTTATTCACGCTACCCTCTCAAGTGGACAGAATTAACGAAGACATTGAGGACGAAATCATAGCCCAGCTAATGAATGTAAACCCATCCATGGAGTCGCACCAACAATGAATAATGAGTAGTAAATAATGCATAACAATAACAGTAACACAGTTTGCCAGTAAAAAGAGAATGGGGAATGCACCGTGCACATGAACAAGAAGACCCAACTAACAGAAAAACAGCTTGCCATATACGGGAAAGCGATATGAATAGGTATTAGAACAGTGTTGGCTTAGCATACTTGGTCATATTGCTCATTGTTGACCTGCTCACCCAGCGCGTCAAGCTGGGCAGACAAACGCAGCAGCGGAGGAAGCAAAAATTATTGACCAGCTACTAAAAGCTCCTACGGGAAATAAGTCTGTTTAGAAAAAAAGCATGTGCATGTGTAAGCTGACGGTAGAAACCAGAAACGCAAGAAAAAAGCATTGGCATATTGGTATAAGCGGTTTTTCTCTGGGGGTCTCTGCTTAAGCTGAGGTGAGTTACTTAATAAGGCTATGCAGCAAAAAAAAGAGCTTAGGTGTTAGCAGCATTACTATGTTCTTGTAGGGTGGTTGCATGCATGTGTCTTAGCTGTGCCCTTTACACTTGTATACATGTACATATGCAGCTCTTTTTTGGACGTAGATGTGTATGTATGTGCGTTCGTGATTTAGCTAGCAGGGACAAAGAAGGGAAAGAAAAAGGAGGTGCTTTAAGCATGGAATTAAGTAAGAAGGAGAGGCTCACAGAAAAGCAGATTGCCATTCTGCAAACGGAACTTATGAAATCACAGCGGCAGGTTGGTTTTGCCTATGTTCTAACCTTGATTGGTGGCTTCTTTGGTTTGCACAAGTTCTACTTAGAAAAAACAGGACAAGCAGTGCTGTACCTATTTTTAGGACTTGTTGTCATTCTATCGGGTGTGATAATGCTGTCAGTTGGCGGTTTGGTTGGCTTTTTCATGGGAACCAGTCGAGCCGCAGAAGCAATGGGCTTTAGTTCCGTTTTGAGCTTTATTTGCCTCATTATTCTAATCTGCCTCATCATTTACGACCTGTTCACACTGCCAGAACAGGTTAAGCGGTTTAACGATGAGCTGGAAGAGAAAATTGTCCAGGTTTTGCTCAGCACAAAACCTTCCCAGGACACACCTGCTGCTGCTGCTGATGATAATCTAAGCATGGGACAGTCAAAGGAATAGGGGAGGTAAACGCGCAGTTACCACAAATAAAAAGGGGGACTTAGCACCAACCTACTCTCCCGGCAGCTCCCGCA
>ERZ795062.1585-NODE-1585-length-16029-cov-7.450983_pt1 | contig 16029 bp, 9 predicted proteins | sample MGYA00375146_ERZ795062 | MGnify/ENA primary metagenome ERZ795062 (study PRJEB30191, sample SAMN05720281) | activated sludge metagenome | isolation source: Anaerobic digester | place: USA | collected 2015-07-16 ... | reverse complement strand
GAGGGAACAGCGTTTCCTTCTTTCAAATGGCTTACCGGTCGTGTGTATGTAGAATATATTCAGAACCGAAACGCCATTGCAGTGATTGGTGAGAAAGTAGATGCTCCAGGAAAGTATCAGCAAATTATTGCTTTCGTTTATGGGATCAGCACTGGAAGATGGGCTACTTATATGATTGAAACGCCTGATGCGTATAAAGTTTCCTATCTGAAAGGAGTCTATTCAACTGAAGATGGCTATGCTGTAATCACAGTTTCTACTGATAATGAAACATTGGAATCGCCGTCTATTCCAATTCTTCCTCCGATAATTATTCCTCCAGAGACAAAAGCTGTGTCGACAATTCCAGGAATCTTGGTAAGAACAATATCCTATAACAATGGTCGTTATCTTACCACCTATGCAATTTCTCAGAAACTTTTTGGAAGCGATGTTTCCACTTATACATCAAGAGTTCGCACAATGAAACTTGATTATGTTACCGATTTCGGGATTAAGAATAAAAAGCAGATATATGATATTCAGACCTATAATGGAAATACACGAGTACAATCGGAGATATATATTGACAACGAAAAGGCATCTAAATACTATGGCGAACCAGTACAGAAGTCTGTGTTTCATATAAGTATTAAAGCGCAAGAACCGATTTCGGTAATACGTTATGTAATTCGTTCTTTTGTAACGAAGGAGGAAAATTGAAACGAATAAGTTCCTATAGGGCTCTCGATTCGTTCGAAGAGATGAACAAAGAACTTCATCGAATCTGGAATAAGATCGATGAACTAGATAAAAAACTCCAATCCGTTGGAACTGGCGACATCAACGTTGAGAAACCGGAAACAAGCAATATTCGTTTTACTCAGACGAAGAGTGAAGGTGAGACGAAGTTGTATCTTGAAGCAAGGTTTCCAGATGGTTGGGCTCGCTTGAATATCCCGTTTGATTGGATAAGGAAGGTGAAATAATGTCATGGCTTGGAAATGCACTTTTCGGGCAGAGTAGGTTGAAGGGGTATGATATGACTCCGCAACAGCTGATACAGGCATATACACCAAAGACTTACTCGGTTGATACGAGTAGATATACTGCACTGGGAGAAGAGTTTCTTGATCCATATAGTTCTCGTAATAGAGGTATGTATAATGACCTGAAGAAAGTTGGTGTAGACGCTGCCGCTCAGCAATACTTGAACAGCATGCGTATGCAGGCAGCTGGTCAGAATCCTTTTGCTACAGGTCAGCTTCAGTCTTCTCTCGCCAGTAATCTGGAAGGGACTCGTCAAGCATACAATAGTTATCTCAACAATGCGTATCAGACTGGTACTGGATTATTGGGATACAGTCTTCAGGGAAATCTTGCCAATGCTGCAGCTCAGAATACTGCGGCAATGCAAGGTTCACAATCGGCTTTGAATTATCAACTACAGAAGATGCAGGCAGATGCTGCAATGCAAATGCAGAGAAGCCAAAATAAGTCAGGATTCTTTGGTGGACTTTTCGGAAATCTTGTTGGAGCGTCTCCGGCATTGCTTTTCGGAACACAGTCTCAAGCTGGTCTTCTAAAGCTTTTAGGACTTTATTAAGGAGGAAAGATGCCAGGATTTTGGGAAACACTTAGTCAGACTGCCGATCGTTATAATCAGATAAGAGCTGATTTGGAACGAGAACAGGCAGAACTTACTAGCATGTTGGGAAACCAACTGAATACCAGTTACGGGAATGTAATGGGTGGAATAAATCTATTGGGAGGCTTACTCGGTTCAAAATTAGGTAACATGATGAGCTTATATGGAACTCAGGTAACTCAATCTGAAAGCGAGAAGGATAGACAGAATGCGCTTGCCCTCGCAAAGCTTCAGGCAGATGTAGACAAAGAGATTGCGAGACTGCAAGGAAGCAATGCTCTTGCCGTGGAAGCATTACGAGGTAAGAATCAACTGCAGTCACTTGAGACTCAAGGCGCCATAGAAAGAAGCAATATTATCTTTAACAAATATCTTACAGACCAAGCTCAGCAAGAACTTGTAAACCTATATTCTGCTAGCGTTGGTGGGAATGGTGTAGGAAATGCGTTTCCTTCATTTTCAACCAAAAAACGGTCGGCAACAACAAAACAAGGAACATATTCAGCACCAGTCGATGCAATGGGAGTTAATCTAAACATTCCTCAAAGTTTATATTATAATCAGAAAACGAAAACGAAAACAAACGCACCAGTATTCAGTCTCGAGACTGCAGATGAAGCAATAAAATTAGCTAATAAATATACAGTTAATGAGGCGAAGGGTACATTGATAGTCCAAGGTAACAAGGCTGATTATGAAAAGTTAAAAGATTTCTATGATGCAGGAATCTTAAGATATGAACCTGTCTATATGCCATCGGTTGACGAACTAATGAAAAGATTAAAGTAAATCTTTATAAATAAGGAGAAACGATGCCAATACAAGAAAATATTCTACCGCCCCTTAATGAACAGACCATAAGAAGTGGTCTTGAAGAGTTTGGCGGTATTGCTAATCGCATAACGGACTTCATGGCTGAGCAGCAAAAGGCTCAGGAGCAGTACAATCAGTTGTATCAATTACTCATGAAGAGTATGCTGCAGAATATGTATAAACCCAAGATGACTGGAAATCCTTTTCTTGATATGGTTACCAGTTATACTCTGGCAAAACAAAGAACGAACCCAGATTACGAATTCAAAGGACTTTTAGGAAACTTCTTGGCGAAGAAGTCTCATAAGACTTCTACTCCAGAAGAAGAATATCTTGAAAAACAAGGCGACTGGTATAATCAAACATACCGCTCTGTTTTTTAAGGGGGAACAATGGATTATCAGCAACTATTCTCAGCACCTATTGACGTAGGTTCACGCTTACTAGCTGCTATGCAACAGCAGCAGATGACGAACAATTTGAAGCTAGTGAATACATACAACGAAGACCCTGCCTCTCTTAATAAACAAGGTCAAGAAATGGCAAAAGCTATTGCAATGCAGTATGGACTGGATACTTCCAGGGGCGATGCAAAGCTGAATAATACATTTGGAAAGCAAGCGCTTGCCTTTGGAGGAGGCTTACTCGATGCTCTTCTTTTTGGAATACTTAGAGATTCTTGGTATAGTAATGAGTATACGAAAAATGCCAAGAATGCTGGAAAGGCAGCTGGACTTCTTGCATCGTTTCTACTTCCTATTGGTATTCTTAATGCTACGAAAGGTTCCAAGGCTGCTCTTGGTGGAGCGCAAGCTCTTACCGGTGGAGCAAAAGCTGCGGCAGGTGGAGCAAAAGCAGCAGCCAAGAGTGGAAAGACACTTCAAGAATTGATAGGTGAAGCAAAGGCAGCCGCAGAAGCTGCAAAGGCAGCCGCAGAAGCTGCAGAAGGAGCCAAGGCTGGAGCAAAAGCAATGGGTGCCGCAAAGAGTATTGGAGCAAATGTGAAGAGTGCGCTTGCTGCGAATGAAGCAATCCGAGAACTATACACACAGATGTCTGCTTCTCAAGCTCTCTTGGAAATTGCTAAAGCTCTTGTCCGTGGTAGTCAAGCAATGGGCATTGCTCATGATTTCATGACTCCAACAATACCTCCACAAATGGGAATGGGAATGGGTATGCAAAACCCAATGATGGTTGGAATGCCACCACTTCCGAATATGCAGTAGGATAAATATGCAATATCCATATTTTGTTCCGAGGATGAATAAGCCAATCACGGAACAGTATATAAACTACTATATGAGGGAACCTGAGCGCTTTAACCAGTCTCAGGTTCAACTTCTTAAGCAACATGCCGCCTACTATCAACTTCCTTTTCGAGAAGTTGCCGAAGACGAAGTAAACTTTAATGTCTTCCGAGCTCTTCGCTACCTTGGCGAAGGTTGGCTACAGGGGTTCTCTACTCTCAAAATAGGCGAACAAGCCCCTGTAAATCCATGGGAAAGGGTTGCCAAAGCAGTTGGTCAGGCAGCAGGATACGCCGGCTTTCTCGTCCCCATTCCAGGTCTCAGGGGAGTAGCGAAGGCAGTTGCTGGGAAATCAGTTCCGCTGCTTGTTTCGAATGCAGTAATGAAAAAAATTACTCCCACCGCTACGAAATATTTTTCCAGTATAACAAAGAAAGTTGCTACCGAAGCTGCACTGGGAAAGATGGGAGCAGTAAATAGTGCTCTTAAATTACTCAAAAATCCAGTTGTAGGTGATGTAGTTGAAGGTGCCGCTCGTCTGGGAATAGCTGGAGCCACTTCCAACTGGCAGTATGGAATTGATGCCATGCTTCATGGTCTGGCTGGTGGAATGTATATGGAAGCTGGAGACAGATTGATTGCCAATGCAATGGGAGCTCTTATTGGTGGAGTTTCTGGTGGTCTCGGTACACAAGCTATTGCTCGTACTATTGTTGGAGCAATGTGGAATGGTCTTCCTTCAACAATGCGCAGAGAAACAACTCCAGAACAAATCTATCAATACCTTATTGGTGGATTCTTTGCCTATCGTGACCGTCCTGCTGCAGAAAAGCAAGCTTACAAGCTTATTCAGCCATATTTAAGACCAACTGCCAAACTTCCGGATACTGTTAGTGGAGTAGAAGGATATGCTGAAGCTTCTCCTGCAGTAAAGAAGAATGTAGCAGACTTATTCGATAAATACATTGGTACCAGTCGGAAAAGAAACTATCTCAGTTCTGTTATTGCGTCAATTATTCCTGAAGGGAAGGATTATCCGGATGAGTTAGTAGACAAAATGTATATGAACATTGAAACTCTTGAAGCACAAAAAGAAGCAATTGACGAAGAGATAGCCAAAGCAAGAGAGGAACAAAAGAATCTTGGAGAACAAATTGTTGGAACGGAAGTTCTCCAATACGAAGAACCAAAAGTTCCTGGACAAGTTCAAACACGTATCTTTCCAAAAGATAGACAAGAGATTCTTGCCGGAAGGAAGAATACTATTACTCGCTCTCTTCCAGTAGCCAAGAAAATTGGTCTCGCCGAAGGAGAATCTAGTGCTATTGTCATCGAAGGTAAACAATTTAAGATAACAAATTCTGGAATAGATAAAGCGAAGAAGTTTGTTACTTATACACTGGAACCAATTACTGTTCCAACTCCGACTCCAACTTCTCCTTCTCTGAAGCTGGTTTCCATAGATACAGCTAATCAAGAGATTAAATCTGCAATCTCTCAGAAGAATCCTGTTCTTGCAGTCGATCTTACCAAAGCAGAAAGAATAGGACTAAAAGCTGGAGAATCTGGTGTAGTTGAAGTTGAAGGAAAACGCTATAAACTTACTGCCACTACAGAAACTCCAACACAGATGTTCTATAAGATTGAACTACTTACAATTCCCAGTGCCGGAGCGCCTCCCACTCCAGAAACCGCTTCTCAAAGAATAGAAGCTGCGGTTGACAAAGAAGTGAAGGTAGAACAAGAGAGAGCATCTTTTCGGTCATTGGTTGATGCCATTAAACAAGACATGGAAGAATATGGATTTCCTACTCCTTCAGAAGAAACTGTGAAGAATATAGTAGAAACATATAGAACCGTGCGTCAGAGAATGAAAGAAGTACGTCAAGGAATAACTCGTCTTACTCAAATAATTCCTGGAGAATTATATCAAGCCGATGGCTTTCGCACTACTCAGCTTTCTATTTCAACTGTCCTTGTAACCGATGGAGAAAATGAGTTCTCTATAGCTGGAGCAGGGAAGAAAGAAGTAAACCCAGATGTAATTCTTCAAGATGATATAGTAGCATTCGTTCCCACAGAAGGAAAGGTTTCTCCGGATATTGATGTGATTCATAAGATTACTGAATCCGAAGCAACAGTTATCACTCCAGACTCTTACGACCGAGGTGACAATCCGTATTGGAAAAACTTTGAACAATATATGCAAGCACGAGGGTATGACGATAGGGGAACTGGTATCTGGATAAAGACCACAGAAGCATCCGCAACTTCCGATAACAATCTTCAGAAAGAGATTTATCGTTCTTTTGTTTCGGATATCATGGTGAAATCAAATATTCCGGAAACCAACTGGAATCAGCAGATTGCTAATACCTTCAAGCGTCTTCTTACTCCGGAAGAAGCAAATGACAAGACAGTGCAGAAAATCACTGATGACTTCATTCTGGAGATTGGAAAGAATCCTGATAAGCAAATACTTCTGAAGTGGATTGATCGAAACAAACAGCACTTTCGTGAGAACATTGTGGATAGCGATTATGCGGTGCTTAACAAGTATGTGATAATGAAAAAGTACTATGACTACATGAATGACAACTATTATATCAACCACGAGAAGAATGGCGTCTTCAAAGTTGTTCCGATTAAGTTCGGAGAAGTTATTGGTAACCGGAAGGTATCGCAACTACTTCCGAAGAGACGACCTCTCTTTAATCTGGTGAAGGGATTGGAGCAAAGAACTTCTTCGCCACTTAAAACAGTAACTTGGTATTCAAACATTGAGAAGACTGAAGCTGCAATGCCACACTTCTATGAAGAATTCCAAAAGCTTCGAGATGGTGGGATGCTTCGTCAGATGATTCTGAAGATGGAAGGTGGATTTGAAGATGCCAATATAACTGACCCGAATACTGGAAAGAAGGTTGTGAACAAGTATATCTACATCGGCGGGAGAAACGATAAAGGCGAATTCAACTTTGTTGTCAAACATCCAGAAGTAGATGACCTTTCCTTTGAACAGCTTCAGCAAGAAATATCAAAGTATACCGGAACTCCGTTGGAAGAATTAAAGAAAATGCACGAAGAAGATTATCAGCGTTTCTTGAAGGAAATAATCGGAGGAAAGATAAGCGATGCTCAGCAGAAATACTGGAGAAACTACTACGAAACACAATACAAGAATACACTTCTCTATCTGCGTGATTTCAATCAGGCAACTGATTTCAGTTTCATTGCCAAAGAAGGATTCATTGATTCTTCATCCAAGCTCAATAAGAGATTTCAAATAATCTTTAATCAGGGCATAGGATTACAACCAGAAGACTTCATTGCCGATCCTGGAGTAGCTGATCTCAGGAATATAAAAGTTGTAATTGCAGATGTGAATTATGCTCTTCAAGCGAAGCGTGCTCTTGATCCAACAATTGAAGAATCAGTAGAAGATGGTAATGTTTATGTTTCTCAGCAGTTTCTTGATGCTCTGAATGCTTCTGCCGGACTTCCTATTTCTGGAAGAACCAATAAGAGTTTTATTGTCCACTCCGATCCAGAAGGCGGAATGATGCTCGGAAAATATCTGATGAAGGTTGCTCCGAAACCACTTCAGGAATGGATGAAAGCCAATGGTGTAGATATGGTAGCTGATGATAATGCTATTAAACAGATTGGTGCAAGACGCAAAACAAAGATTCAAATAGTGAATGGAAAAGCAGTAGTTGATGGCGATATAAATACTTATGGCATAGATGTAAACGATATCAAAATAGTGCTCTCTGAGATAAGCGATGCCGCCGGAATAAACCATGTTAATTCGCTGGCAAAACAGATGTTGGTGCATCTGAATCATTCCAAAGAAATAAGAGAAGACATTATCGATAACTTACTCGTTCGTTCTGCAATGGGAAACGAATTTAAGAATCTTAAGTTTGATAAAGATATTGAAGCGAGAAACGAATACACCGACGAAGACCTGAAATGGATTGCAGAAAACATTGATGAGCTTTCTATTGACCGTGTTGCCAGAATTCTCTACTCTGGAAATGCAAGGGTAATTAAAACACTACTAAAGAAGATATCTAATCTCAATGATTTCAACGATATGTTTGATAGTATTGAAGGCTTTTCTCCAGAAGACTTTGATACGAAGCAGAGTAGCTATAAGGATGTTATCAGTACGCTTGTGGCAATGAAACACGATGTTTCACTTGGGGACAAGTATGCAGTCCGTTATGTTTCTTCTTTGTTCAACAAATATATTATCAACCGAGCACTGCGTCCCAAGATAGGAAACTCAGTATATAAAGTGAAGAATCGGGGTTGGGCATTTGAAGACACACAGATTGCTAGAGACGAATTCATGCTTGGACGTAATCTTCGGAATCTCAATATTGAATTGAACAACAAAGTTTATAAGCTTGGCGACCTCTGGAATATGGTACAGGGAAAGAAAAAGATTCCTAAAGACCTCTCTCTGAAGTTTCTCCAAGATTTCTTTAATCATATCGCAGTTCAAAGAGTTCCACAAGATAATCCGGCTGGAATGCAGATACTGAGATTCAGGGGCTTCATGGATATTGACAGTAATGAGATAATGATTCATTCTACTGCCAAGGAAGTTACTGGCGGTTCTGATGACGATGGAGATAGTTATTATCTCTGGTTCGCTGGAAGGCGGGACAATGGCGAAGGAAAAGGAATGAAGCTCAGCTGGCTGAAAGAAATGAAGAAGAACAATGATATGTGGGGTGGTCAGGCAGTTAAGAAATATGTTGATCCAGAAACTGGAAAGAAAGCAGACGAAGAAGTCTTTGGTATGATGACTCCGGAGAAGGAGAAGTTGAAACAGATAATGAGTTCTCCAGCGCTTCTTGGAGCTCCTGGAACAACTGCCAAGACATCGATTGCCACAACCTATGGAAGAAACTTACTCGCAACTGTTGTAAATGAGACTACTGCACTGAAGCAAGCTTACTATGCAGCACTTGATAACGGGAAGCCAATTCGAGTTCAGAGTAAAGATGGAGTTTTCGAACTAACTCCCAAAGCAGAAAAAGAAAAGAGCGTAGATTGGGCAATTCGTAAGATGGCAGTTGCTATAACCAAGGTTGCAGACCCTACCGATTTTGACGAAGTTCCAAGATTCGAAGACCCATCAATTCACATGCTTTTCGATCTCTTCAAGATTACGAAAAATGGAAAAGAGATAGAATTTGAAGACTATGTTCGGGAAGAAGCAACTGGAATGGAAAAGATAAAGCCTGCAATGCGTCTCTATCTGCAAGCTCTGGCTCCCTTCCGGAAACTTAATACTGCTCTTGGTGGTTGGAATGATTACTTCACTACAAAGATGCAAGTAGAAAACTACAATAGTATGTATACCGGTGCTTCTACCTACTTTGGCGGAGCAGTAAGAGTACTTGGTGGAGTTGATTGGAACTTCGATCTCACAAATATCTATGGAGATAAGTTACCTTACGTCTATAAAGCTCTTCGAGCGATTGCTGAAAAAGAAAAGGCTGGTGTTCCAAATTGGGAACAAATTCTTTTTGAGATGACTCGACATCCAATCGCCATAAGTAACTTTGAAGAAGTGGTGCAATACATTGAGAAAAGCGGTACAGCGAATCAAAAGAAGTTTCTTGAAGACATACGAAGAGCTATAAAAAATCAGAAAGAAGGAAAGAAGTATCAGGACTTGGAACCGTATGCCTGGAGAGATACCAAGAACAAAGATGTAGTATATGTACTTCTCGGAAAGAACTTCCTGGATAAATCTGCTCATGTAGCCGACGAACTTCTTGATTTGTATGCTGACCTTAATAGTATGAAGCGGACTTCAGACCTTTCGGAAGAGAAGATAAATAAGTTTTTGGAAAAGGCGAAGAAGTTTCTCCCTCACGAATCCTATAAGGGGAATCCGCTGGAGGTCTATACCAGAATTCGAACAAAGATTCTGGAACTCATCCAGCAAGACTTAATCGATATGACTACTTACAACGCTCTCAAGGGAATAGCCAGCGAAGTATTTCAGAAAGATAAAGCCTATTTCCGAAAAGGCTTCTTTAAGGATGTGAACGATATTTTCCGCCATGTGAATGCATACAAATCGAAAATCTCCAGAGACGCAGGAGAAGTTATGGTTCCAAGAGAGATTGCTGACATCGATGAGAAGTGGTATCGTCTCTCACTGGGAGATGCAACATTACAGAAGATATATGATATCTTTATGATGGGTAGTTTTCAGGCGAAGCTTCCCAATTCCTATATGCGTCAGCCAATCACTGATTCCAATGGGAGAGTAACTGGATTTGAACCAATTGATAAGTATGTGGAGCGAATTTATGAGATGCGAAATGCCACAAATCATACCGGTATGGGATTGGCAACTTCTGTAGTTCCTTTCAAAGTGAAAGAAGCCTTCTATGGCATTCAGCAGACGTGGTATGACAATGTAGCTAAACACATGTTCACTCCGAATTCCAATATAATTCCAGAAACACTTATCTCTACTCCAGTTCCAGTTCCAACAAAGGAAGAAACTCCGGCTCCAGTTAAGGAAGTAATCCGAGTTCCAATTCAAGTGAAGCCTGGAGAGAAGTTAGTAATCGTACCAAAGAATTACTTGGAACTAAAGCAGAAATACAACGAGGTAAAAATCCGCTTGAAGGAGTTGGAAGACCTCTCCAATTCTCTTGATAAGACACTGCGATTGGCAAAAGAACAAGAAGTTGTTTCGTTGGCAGAAGAAAAGAAAAGAATGTTTCTGGAACAAACAAAGTTGGCAGCTTCTGCTGCTGAATATGAAGAATACAAAGATTTCGACTTGGAGAACCTCGTCTCGAAGATTAGAACGAATCTGGAGTTCTACGGATTCACCAAAGATGCTGACATCCCTATAGAAGGACTTACTCGTTATTTTTTCCATAAATCGATGAAGCAGATGACTATTCAGGACTGGAAAACCTTTGGCGATATCTTGGACAATATGCGGAAGCCAACTCTAATTCAGAGATTATTCGGAGATAAATATGGACAGCAACCTTGGATTCGGAAGATAGATTACTTCCTCTTTCCCAGTGCAATTGACAAACGACTTCTCACTATGCCAAATATGAAAGCCAACATGGTTCAAACTGTGTATGTGGATTCTGATGGTTCTATAAAGACCGGATGGGGTTTCGCTCCGACATCGCTTGCCGGTTCGTTGCAGAACACTATTGGTAATATTCTCTTTGAAGGAACTCGTCAAGAAGAACAGCTTGCTGGAAGATTCTCACAAGAAATTGAACCCTATCTTGAACAGCCTGGAATAAACGGAAAGAGAATATGGGAATATGAATCTATTCTTCGAGACCAACACGCCGCAGAAACTCTCAGTGATTGGTATGCACTGCGGGGAGAGTTTGGGAAATCTAATGCCTTTGCGGATAATGCGCTATTCTATAAGATGGAAGCTGAGAAGTTTCGCAATACCTATATGGACGTGTTTCTGAAGAAGTATAAAATCAATACTGGAACCGAAATAATCGAGCTCACTGGAGACGAAATTCGAGAACGTATCTCTGACATCATTACCAAATACAACAAAGATATATCTCTTATTCAGAAAGGAAAACTTGATGACCAAAACGAGAACATCTTCTTGAAGAAGTATACAACCACTCCAGAAAAGCTATTTGGCGAGAGAATAAGCAGAAGAGTACTTGGGAAAAGAAGGCTGAATGAGATATTAAAAGACATTCCTTTCTTTGACCTTGAAAAATTCCGACAGGATATGCATGACCTTCTTGCTACCGGAAAACCATTTCCAATGCAAGACATTGGTATTGACGGTATCTATCGTCTTTCTCAAAGCGCAGCAGTGCAGCGAGAGATATTGGAAGCAGATAAGTTTACAAAGGGTTCAGATGGAGAATTCAATAATAGACTTTCCAAGATTGTTCGAAGACACTCAGATGATAAGATTCCCTGGACTGGAGAACTTCCCTACGAGTATTATTATCCTCATAGAAACGAAGACATAACCCAGTTGAAGAAACAGATTCTTCCTCAGATTCAAGAAATCGTAGATAAATTCCAAGCAATAATTCTAGAAGAAGAAAGAGTTAATAAATTACTACACGATATGGCTCCAACAAGAGAAGCTCTTGATGACCTCACTGCAGAGCAATATAGTAAGTATCAGGAACTCATGCAAGAACGCCAGAGAATTGTATTCGAGAAGTATGAGCTTTCGCACCAATATATCTTCTTGATAAATCGCATTCATTCTTCTAATGAAAACCTTCGTATTGACGAACATATTCATGAAGCTGATAGAATTCACGAGCTTTCTTTGGAAGAGATGAAAACGGGTGAAGCGAGGAAGTTGGCATATCAGGATGATGCTTTGCTTTGGGAACTCGCTGGAAAGAAACGTATGTTCACACAAGAACGCAGACGAATAGAGCTCATTGACTATAGTAGAGTTCCGGAAGAATATGTAAGCCACAATAAAGACGTGATAAGAACATTCCACAAGAATATGGCTTGGCTCTTGAGTAAACAATTGATTGTAGATGCCGAAGTAAACAATGCCTTTGGAGACGCTACTGATTCGTGGGTGAAGTTCTTCAAACTCTATATTGGGGATTCGCTTGGAAATCCGACAGTCATCACTCGTGATATGTTGGACGATCCAAATATGAAATTGAAACACAATCCTTATCTTTTCTTTACCGATTCCTATCAATCTCAACTTCTTTACAAATTGGGAAGAATGACTGGACTTATCAAGGTAAGTGGAGAGATTCCAGAAGAGCTGAAAAAGATTGACTACTGGACACTGAATAAGATTTCTCAAGCAGAAGCACGCTATGAGATGGCTTCGCTTCTGGCACATACGAAGTCAATGGTAGCGAATATGTTTGGTGGAACACAGATGACTGCCATCTCTGCTGGTCTGGATAATCTGAAGAAAGCGAGGGATATGGACTACATAAGAAAGACTTTTTCGCCTACTTTCAAAAATAGAAATGATTTGAAAAGAGCAGTTGCCGAAGAAGGCGTGATTGAAGAATACCTTATCAATGAAGCTGGTGGGATGAATATCAATGTTACCGAATCTCTGAAAAACTTCTTTGATGATTATGCTCGGAAGTTGGCTGGAGATGAAATGCTCGACGAAGTTTCTCTGAAGGCACTTGCTCAGAAGCACCATGTTTCCGATGCGCTGTATAGTAAGGTCTCGTGGTTCATGCGTGCTCCAGAAGTTGAGCTGCGTACTGATGCTTTCATGGCACATTACATCCAGTTCTATAATCTCTTCAATGGAGCTCTTCAAGGTTCTTTCGATGAACACGGAAATTGGCGTTTTAACCCGATTCTGAGCAGATTGGCGAAGGATGGGGTAAAGTGTACACAGTTCCTGTATACTGCTCCCTATCGTCCTGCAATTGCTCGCAGTGCAATGGGGAAGGTACTTACTCGTTTTCAACTCTGGACATACAACTCCATGAATACCAGAAGTATGATATACGAGCAAGCAAAGGTCTATGGATTCCGTGAAGGAACGATGCAGATGGATAAGTTCCAACGCATGATGGCAATGGATTTGATTACTCTTGCTTTGGCAAATGCGTTCATGTTTTCGCTCTTTGATTCTGCTCTTCCTGCGCCTTGGAATTGGCTGAAAGACTTTTCCGAATGGATATTTGGAGACAAGAAAGAGAAACAAAGTGCTTTCTTTGGAACCTATCCCTACTATGTTGCTCCACTGCAGATAATTTCACCCCCAATTATCCGAGCATTTCCGGCAATGGTAACTTCCATGATGTCTGGAAACTGGCAGAAGTTTACTGATTATACCGTTTGGACAATGTTTCCCTTCGGTCGTTTGGCGAGAGATATACACAAATCTTATCTTAATCCAAAATCTTTTATTGACAGAATGACTGGGCTCCCATTTAGTGGCATGGAAGGTTTTGGAAAAGAAAAACCAGAAAAATAAATAGAAGGAGAAAGAAATGAAACTCACAACTCTTGGCGCAGCAGATGCGCTTGGCACCCCGATTCCGGTATTCATACCGGATACTTATCGCACAAGGTTGGTTACAACTACTACCGGAGTAGTTACTACTCCATCTTTTGATAGTTCCGAAGAAGCAAGACCGTATGTAAAGATTACTGCTACTCAGGGAGCTGCAGAGACCGATCTCTATCTCTATGCTCTGGGCAACGTCTATGAAGCGAATCATATTCAACTGCATATCACGGTGGGAAATAGCGATGAAAGTTATTCAATTGAACGCAAAGAAGTTGACCTTATTCTAACTATCAATTTGAAGACAGGATTCCAAACGATTGCCAAGATTGTTGAATACATTGGTTTAATCAATAACGCTCTTGGAAAGACCATTATCTCTTGTTCATTTGATGCGGATAAGTCTTCTTATAGTATCAGCTCTGCAGTACGCACCTACTTTAATTCCTATCGTCCTGGACGCTGTGCCAACCTCGTAAGAATTCTCACCTTTGACGATGGCGTCTTTATTGGAAACTTCCCCGAATCTGGAGACCCCTGGAAAGATTCCAATACTATTGTTCCTCTTGCCAGTATGCCACTTGTTGCTGGAGTTGAAACCTATATCATGCTCTCACCCAATGAGATGTTATCGGTATCAGGTGGCGGAACAGCCGGAAAGGAAGTCTATATCACACCACAGAGGAACTACTAATGGATGGTATGGAATTCGTAACCCGAGACGAACTTGTCTCATTCACGGCAGAAATCAGAGAAGATATTACTGAACTCAAGAACAGTATCTCCGAACTCAGTAAAGCAATTATAAAGTTGGAACATATTCTTGATAAGAATGCGCTAGTCTTAAGAGAAGAGAATGATAAGCGCTATCTTATTCGAGAAGAAATGGTTCAAGATGCGATTTCAATTCTCGATAATCCAGAGTTCAGTAAGCATGCAGAAGACTTTGTTGCCGACACAATAGTGAAAGACAAAGCAAGAAAGTCGATTGAATGCGTTATCAGTGGATTTATTGCCAAAGGTAGAGATAATGCCATGAAATGGTGGAACTTCATTCGTATAATTGGAGTTGCCATAGCAGGCTTTCTCGTTTATATTATTATATCAAGCCAGATGAATATCATCGACTTGTTAAACAAACTTGAATAAAATAGGAGGAAACAATGCAAAACATCATTAACACCATCACCCAAAACATCGAAGCTGCAATAGCTTTGGTAGTTGCTCTGGCAGCCCTTATTTCCACAATCATAGTTCAGTATAAGAAACTGAAGAAACTGTGGGCTGGGCTGGAAATCTCGGACATCGTCGCTCCGCTCGCTGCGGAAGCCGAAGAGCATCCGGAGAAGGTATTGAATTACATTGATGACAAAACTGGATTATCCGATATTGACATTCGTTCCAATGAAGGAAAACAAATGGTTGTAGCCACTGCTGCAACTGAGATTGCTCAATTGGAAGCACCGAAGGCAATGAAGAGACTCGGTATTACGGATGTTGGAGATATGCTGGGAGTGGTTGATACAGTGTATCAATCGATGGTAAAACCAATTGTAAAAATACTTAAGAGAAAGAAATAATGTTTGGAAGTCTCGGTCTTGGTCTCAGTCTCGGTGGGCGGAGAGTGGGAGACGCAGGCAATATGCCTGCCAAATTCACCATTGCCGCCGGGTCTGTGGACGATGGAATAAAGCGCATCAACTTCAGCGAGCCTGTGACCGTCACGATAACTGGGGGCGTAACCTTATCCATCGGCGGCACAGAATATCACTCTGGCGACACGATACCTGTGGCAAGTTCATATCACGTGCTAACCATCAATAATCCTGGCGAAGAGGATGGCACAATTACTTTTGGCAAGCGCAAACAGGTGACATACCTGCACCTCGCCTACCTCAACTTACTTGTCGTTAAAGGCGACATAACCGGCATGAAGCTGACATCCCTGCTCCTCTACAGTCTCGGCTTATCTACCATCACTGGCGACATATCGGGGATGGATCTAACATACCTGCAAGGAGCAAAAGACGCAGGCGAACTCCCCGCCGTCTTCACAGTCACCGCTGGCGACGGCACAAAATACGTGCGTGTTCAAGTATCGGAAACAACAACTGTAACCCCTGTTGACGGCACAAGCATTAGAATAGGCAGTAGCGGAGAGTTCGTTACCACTCCGCTAACCCTTGCCGCTAATACCATACAAGATATCTACTTCAATGGCGCTGGAAGCTTTATCATCCCTCGGCGCAAATTGGTGACATACCTGTCCCTCGTCGGTCTCGGCTCATCGGTCATTACAGGTGACATAACGGGCATGAAGC
>ERZ795062.1582-NODE-1582-length-16061-cov-4.547670_pt1 | contig 16061 bp, 14 predicted proteins | sample MGYA00375146_ERZ795062 | MGnify/ENA primary metagenome ERZ795062 (study PRJEB30191, sample SAMN05720281) | activated sludge metagenome | isolation source: Anaerobic digester | place: USA | collected 2015-07-16 ... | reverse complement strand
GTGCAACATCAAAACGAAATTGAGTTTCCGTTCAAGCGTTATCAAATTCAACCTGTTTGGCGTGCCGATAGACCACAAAAAGGACGTTTTAGGGAATTTTATCAATGTGATGCTGATGTAGTTGGTTCAACCTCATTATGGCTAGAAGTAGAGTTAGTGCAATTGTACGATTCGGTTTTTGCGGAATTAGGATTGAATGGTGTAACGATTAAAATCAATAACAGAAAAATATTATCTGGAATTGCCGAAGTGATTGGCGCTTCAGATAAGTTGATTGACTTTACAGTTGCCTTAGACAAATTGGACAAAATAGGTGAGGAAGGAGTAAAAAAAGAAATGCTTGAAAAAGGAATTTCTGAAAATGCTCTAGAAAAAGTGCAACCGCTTTTCAACTTTACAGGAACAATTGAGGAAAAAATCGAAAAATTATCGGTTTTACTTTCCAATTCTGAGGAAGGAAAAAAAGGAATTGAAGAGTTGAAATTTATATGTGATAATGTTTCAAAACTTGGATTGAAAAAAGCTGTTTTAGATTTAGATGTTACCCTTGCAAGAGGTTTGAATTATTATACAGGAGCAATTTTTGAAGTTGCAGCACCAAAAGAAGTTGCCATGGGAAGCATTGGTGGTGGTGGAAGATATGATGATTTGACAGGAATTTTTGGTCTAAAAAACATGAGTGGCGTTGGAATCTCATTTGGATTGGATAGAATTTATCTGGTTCTCGATGAGTTACAACTTTTCCCTGAAACCGTTATTGGTTCAACTAAAGTGTTGTTTTTGAATTTTGGCGAAAGCCAAGCTTTTGAAGCGATGAAAGCAATTTCTGCGTTAAGAAATCAAAATATAAAAGCTGAACTTTACCCAGATGCAGCCAAAATTGATAAACAATTTAAGCACGCAGAACGAAGAGGAATTCCTTATGTAGTCAAAGAAATTAGCAATGATTTGTTTACGCTAAAAAACCTTAAAACTGGCGAGCAAAAACAAACCGATTGGAATGATTTAATAAGTGAATTAAAATAAAAAAACTCCCGAGAAATCGGGAGTTTTTCGTGTCAAAAAAATCTAAAACTAAAACTATTTAATCAAAATTTTCTTCGTAATTACTCCGTTGGTAGTCATTACTTTTATAATATATGTTCCTGTGCTAATTTGAGATGGATTTATCTCTATCGAAGATTGTACTTGTGTTTCCACATTCCAGTTAGCAACTTTTTGTCCTAATAAATTGTAAAGTTGAATTTCGTTTACAGTTGTGTCAACCAAATGATTTTTAATTGAAATTATATCAGTTGAAAAACTATAAGCTATTTCAATGCCACTTTCTAATTGGTTTTGGTTTGTGTTTAAAGAACCTTGGCCATTGAAGCGTAATGAAAATCTGTTGTCAAATGTTCCAACTGGCATTTCAATTTCAAAAGGTTCATTTTTAATGTTGTGATACTCGTTGGTTGCATTATCATAGATAAAAATGTTCTGATTTTCATCGAAGTTTTCTATTCCGTCTATTTTGAATTTCACTATTCCAGCAACCGCAGTTTTTATTCCAATAGGGAAAATGCTTTGAATGTTGAAATATGAATCTCCTTGAATATTCAGTTTTTTATTAGAATTAATAAAGTACAAATCAACAGGTTGATTGTCAATTGTTTCTGCGTCATATCCAGCATCAATTCCCGATGTTGCATACTGATTCATAAACCCTAATAATATTTGTTTATGATAATTATTTGCCGAAGTATATCCCAATCTTAATTTTGAAAATGTTTCCTGAGTAAAATCGTCTTCTTGATTATAATAATTGGCATTTGCTGGATTTACAATACTTGTGTTTACTCTAAATAGAGAATTAGAGGCAACATTCGTTTCTTTTATAAAGATTCTTTGGCTGTTATTGAATGTTATGGTTCCACCAACTGCTGAACCTTTTACAAAAAAGCCTTGTCCAACAGGAATAAATCTTCCAGGAGTTTTTGCATGGTTTTCTATTTCATTTTCTTCTGATGGAGTAACAGATGCTGTTCCACCAACCAATGAACGTGTTGAATAACCGCCTTGATATTCAGAAAGATTGTGTGTGTCATTGGTTTGATAGTTTTCCCAGAAATACAGAGTTCCGTTAATCGAATTAATGTTATCTCTGATAAATTTGTCGGCATCAATAGCTGAAGGATATGGATTGCCGCTTAGGTTCAAATTGTTTGAACCAACAGTTGAGGTTATAGTTCCATTATTTGGTTTTCCAACAAAAGTATAGTTCTGAGAACTGTTATCAATGCCACTTCCTTTCATAGTAAATCCTTGTCCAGCGTTTAAACTTCCGTTTTCTCCCACAAATGTCCAGTTGGCATAATTTGGTGAAAGATTTTGAAATTTATAAATCCAATAATTACTCAGTGTTATTGGGGTTGTTTCGATACTATTGAAACCAGTTGTCCATTGAATGTTTTGTGGAACAGAACTAGTTCCATCTTTCATCACTTCTGCAATTGTATAAGTCAAATAGTTTTGCATACTGCTCACTGGTGACGACCAATAGTTATAGTTGTAAAGGTTTGATTGTCCTTTTTGATCTCTTTCTATAAAGCCAACACTTTGTGTATCATATTCACTATTTATAGTTTGAATAAGCTGTGATTTATCTTTTAAATCAAGTTTTCCATTTATTTTTAAATACCAAGTGTTTTGCAATTTAGTATCATTGGTCATCGTTACTGTTGCGTTGGCATTTATCGTTAAACCTAGGTTTATGGTATTTGAAGTTTCAATAATATTATGGTTGACATTAACAATAGCCCACGAAAACTCTGAAACATCCAATCCTCTAACATGAATAGTTGGATTGTTGATAGCATTAACAAAATTCCCGTCAGCAATTGTTTCAAAAGGCATTGGAGCTTGTTGTGTTATAAAATCAATATTGTAAAAAGATAATTGATTTGTTACTCTGTTCAAACTCATTTTGTTTGAAGTGTTTGCTTCAATAGTATTAAAATCAAAATAGCCAATTAGGTTTTTGCTCAAGAGATTATTGATTTTTTTTGGAATTACTTTTCCTTTTAAATTAGTATCACTAAAATCTAATTCTTGGTAGATTATTTTCCTGTAATCTTCGATATCAAGTACTTTATCAAATATTCTAATTTCATCAATTTTACCTTTGAAGAAACTATTGTTTGATTGTGGATTTTTCCCAATGTTGAGCATAGATACATCAACGATATTTTGAGTAGAAGAATTAAAATTATCTACTATTTCACCATTTATGATGAATTTTACTTGATTGTTGCCATACATGAGTCCAACATGATACCATCTTGATTTATCCAAAGCTTTGTTGCTAACAAAACTATTGTTATTGATAAAAGCTTCTAATTTTCTTTCTTGATTAACTTTAAATTGAATTTTTTTCTGACCGATAATTATACCTTCCTGAGAAAAATTTTCTTCTAAATCTATCCAAGATGTAATCGTAAATTGGTTTTGGTTATTGATGACATTGTTTGATAAGGCATAAGAATTTATCCCATTTAAAACCAAACAAAATTTTGGAGTATTATCAACTTCAATTTTATTTGAGTTAAGTTGACTGTCAAACCTATTGCCCGAAAAGCAAAATAATGTTTTAAGAGAAATTGCAAGAAAAAGCCATTTTTTTGCAATAATTTGATTGTTTTGTTTCATACACTTGTTTTTTGACAAAGCATGTGCTGTTGTATAATTTTGACAGTCCAAAACTATATACAAAATTTGTAAAACATCGATAAAATACACAAAATATCGATGAAAAGCATAAAAAAACAAAAAACATAAATAATAATACTACAAAAAAATTAAAAAATAGACTTTCTTTACAGATGAAATGTTGTGGGTATAAACAAAAAAACCTTCATTATTGTCTAATGAAGGTTTTAGTAGCGAGAGGGAGATTTGAACTCCCGACCTCAGGGTTATGAATCCTTATTTTTTGGTTTTATATGTCTCAATATGTATCGTAATGCCTTATTTTACTGGGGTTTTAAAAAACAATAATTCACAAAAAACCATAAAAAAACGTCATTTGTTTTAGCATTGTTTTAGCAAAATTTCGTATCTTTGATATGTAATAAAAAACAATTTTATGGCTTCAATAAAAGTCGTGCTCTATCCGAGAGCCAAGAAAGACGGGACTTTTCCGTTAGCGTTACGAATAACCAAAGATAGAAAATCATCTTATATTTTCATGGATTATTCCGTGAAAAAAGAAGACTGGATTGAGGATGAACAGCGTGTAAAAACATCACATCCCAATTCTAAAAGGCTTAATAATTTCATTCTTGCCAAGAAAGCCGAGGCAAGCGACACCTCTTTGGAAGTTGAGACACAGAAAAAAGAAGTGTCAACAAGGGCGATAAAACAAAAAATCAAGCCTAAGGGTGGGGCGACATTTTTTGCACAGGCGCATATCTATTTAAAGAATTTGGAGAAAACGGGAAACTATAATTGCTATATAGCTGAAAAATCCCGTGTCAAAATTTTCCAGTTATTCATTAGTGACAGGGATATTACTAAGGCTGATAAACCCACAGGTAAAAAGGATGTCGCAGAAACGGGATTAAGCGATATTGCTTTCTCTGATATAACGATGGGGCTTTTATCAAGATTCAAGATTGAACTTTCTGCAAAGCGTAAAAGTAGCGAGCGCACCATTGCAAATTACTTAATGATGATACGCTCTGTTTTCAGTCAGGCAATCAAAGACGGTGTAACGGAAGAAAAATATTATCCCTTTGGTAAAGGAAAAACATCTATCGACATGCCGGACAGTACAAAAGTGGGAATTAGCCCCGATGATGTTATGAAACTGGAGTCAGTTGAATTGCCTGTGTTCAATCATGACCATGCAAGAAATATTTGGCTTGTCTCTTATTACTTTGCAGGGATGCGCGTTTCGGATGTCTTGCGCTTGCGTTGGTCGGATTTTAGAGAAATGCGTCTGCATTACACAATGGGTAAAAACAATAAGGCAGGGTCATTAAAAGCCCCTGAAAAGGCTCTTGCTATTCTTAATAAATATCTTGGCGACAAGGAAAACAGCAATGACCTTATATTTCCTGACCTTAAAGTCTTACCTGATTTAAGCAATGAATTTGAGGTAAAAAGAATTATTGCTCAAACTGTGAACAGATGTAACAAGATATTAGCAAATTTTGTTTTGCCAGCCGCTAAAGTCGAATCCAAAGTAACCATGCATATTGCACGCCATACATTTGCAACCTTGGCAGGGGATAAAATCCCAATCCAAATGCTTCAAAAGCTTTACAGGCATAGCGACATCAAAACAACAATCGGCTATCAGGCAAACTTTATATATAAGGATGCAGACGAGGCTTTGGATGCCGTTCTTGGATAAATCGTAATTGATAGGAATAACAAAACTAAAAGCAAAAAGCCCTTAGGGGCTTTTTCTTATATTAGCGAAAAATAAAATGTCATACAGAATGGAAAATGCAAAAAAAATAAATCCACCTTATCAAGTCTTCTACATGGAGAGTCTTTTATCAATAACGAGTTCCGCAATGACTTCTATTGATATTTTTATTGAGAATTTGGATGAAGTCGATGCTTACAAAAATGACTTGCATCTGTTGGATTTGTTACAAAACATAGTTAACCAAACCGCCATGCTCTCAAAGTATTTTTTTGTTCACGAGAGCAAGCGTGATATTCATCGAAACAGGGCAGAACATTTACGAGAGATTTTTGATATAGCTGACGACAGTATCTTAAAAGACAAAACGGTTAGGAATTTTATCGAGCATTTTGATGAAAAACTGGATGAACTTTTTTCAAAACCAATAGCAGGTACATTTTATCCTAATTTTATTGGATTTAAGGAACAGCTTAACGAACCGTTATTTGTTTTCCGCGCATATTATATAGATGAACAGTATTTTGAAATCTTGGGTAAAAAGTTTCATATCAAACCAATTTTTAACGAAATCATCCGAATACACAATATAGCGTTAGAATATATAAGCAGATAATTTTTCTTTTTTCATTGCAAAATTTTTAAGTCTAAAGTCGCTTATATGTTGTGTGTCAAATTGTCATTTCTTGTTTGTAGGCATAAATGTTGTTGTCTAATTAATTGATTACTAATTTTTTTAAACACAACAAAAACTGAATTATGCCTATTACAAAAAAACTACTCTTCGTACTTATTGGAAATGATAAGACGGGTAAAACGACATTTCAAAAGAGATTAATCGAAAAACTTCACGGAATAACTTATACAAAGTTAGAGTGTAACAATGCCTATGCTTTGAAAGATGGGTTGCTAGAAGATAAGCCATTGAGAATTTCTTATGCTAATAGAAGCTATCAAGAAAAAGCGGATGATTATGGCGGTACAGTAGATAAATATTTTACTGACAATCATTTTAACCCGACTGACATTGCCGTGATTTCATCACATTTAAACAGGCAAGATGTTGAGGATATTTTGAGAAACGGAAAAGAAAGATTTTACAATGTTATCGGTGTTTTCTTTACCAATTCAATTGCCATTAATCCGGGTTTGAATGCTCAAATTTCTGCTTTAAATTGGGATGAAAGATTGGTCGTTGAAAATCCACCTGCAAGCGGAATTGTCATTGATAAACAGATTGATGAAAATGCAGAAAGTTTCGCAGATTTACTGATTAGAAGATTAAAAGGTTAATGGTTAAAAGAAGCTCTTTTGAGCTTCTTTTTTTTATGTGTATTTTAGCACCTACAAACTTTAAAACTATGTCGTCGAACGAAGAAATTGAAAGACAATATAAAGAAGCGATTGAACTTGTTGACTTGAGGGAAAACAGAACAGGAGAATATATTCTGAATTTGCTCATTGAACAGGCTTTTACAATTTTTTCAAATAAGCTTGGTTTTGGCGGTATCAAAGCAGAAAATGAATTTTCATTTCAATTTGAATTTGGCTCAATTTTAAAAGCCCTCGGTCAGCTTTATGAGTTCCGAGTTGAAGACCAGTTTCATCTTGAATTTGAAAGTGGTTTTCTTTTCGAGGAAGATTATTCAAGGAACAAATCTAATAAGGGTCGGATTGACCTTTTTATTAACTACTTTTTCAATGCTAAACTGACAAAGGTTGCGATTGAGATAAAATTCTTTAAGAGAGAAAATAATCGAGAACCCAATAATCGATATGATGCCTATAAAGACATTTTAAAGCTGGAAGCATATAAAAGGCAGGGTGTCGAAATGTGTTACTTTATACTCATAACTGACCACGACCATTATGTTACAAAACAAAAATACAGTGATAACACCAAGGATTTTGATTTAGGACATGGCAAGGCTTACAAAGCTAATACTGTTCTTTCATATAGAACAAATAACCCAAATTATCCTGATATGGTTCTTGAAGGTGATTATTCTTTCAATTGGCAAAAGATGGCAGGTAATTATTACGGGCTTCTTTTGAGAATTTGATTTATATTTTTTTAGCAAAGATAAAACGGAATGGAATAGAATGAGCGATATTAATAGCAAAGAGTATATAGGCCACAAAATTTTTGACCGTCTTAATGATATAAAGTCATTTTACGATAGTCTTTCTTTTGGTGTAATGAAATGGGTTTCTATGGGTACAAAAGGGATTGTGAACCTTGATACTTATGTTTTCTCTTCTATAGCTGGAACAATAGAATCAGTTTCTGTTTTGTTGAAGAATGGTAGAATCAATGATGGTTATGCATTATTGCGAAAGTACTATGATTCAACTTTTATAAATGTTTACACAAATCTCTATTTAAATGACCATTTTAGTATAGAAAATTTTGTGGTTAGCCAAATTGATGGCTGGATAAAAGGAACGGAAAAAATTCCAGAATATAGAGTTATTTCACAATACATAAAAGCAAGCCCGAAACTGAAAGAGATAACCGATTTACTTCAAAAAGACGACCGCTATAAAAATATTAGAGAGCGTTGCAATGCGCATACACATTACAATTTTTACAAGTATCATTTTTTGAACGACAAAGATGTTTACATTGGGGATAGAACAAAAGCACTTGATACATTTCTTGTCGATTTTGATTCAATTTTTATTCAACATTTTGCATACTTATTTTTTCTTCATGATCATTATTTTATGTCGGAGGACTATACAGATTACATAGATATGGGAGATATACCGCCCGAAGATTCACAGTATTGGGTTGCAACATATATTCAAAATATCTTCGATAAAGTGATAAAGGAAAAGCGACCTGATATTGCGGCAGCAATAAAAAATAAAACAAGTATGCATCTTGAATAATAGAAAAACGTTAGGATTAGATAATAGATTTTTTTTAAGTGATTCAAAAGTGAGTCCTTTTTTGCACTTCATCGATTATTCAGTCCGTTGAGAGAGAAAATTAATAGCTCATTTTCCTATTGAGTAATTTTGGTCTTAGAAATCACTTAAACATTTTCGCTATGTAATTTTCAGCAGTGAGTTCATTAATTGGACTTCGTATTTTAGGTAAACCTTTTTTGGGATTCAGGTGTTACAAAATCCTTTCACTGAATATTAAGTAATTTAATTGCCTATGCAAATAATCTGTCTCGAAGACGAGGCGTTTTATGCCCTCTTAGATGAGGTCACTACATATCTAGACAAGAAAAGCAAACCCCAAGAAAAGTGGGTTTCACAAAAAGAAGCCATGCGACTTCTTAATGTTAAGTCTAAAACCACACTCCAAAATTTGCGTGATATGGGGAAAATCCGATTTTCTCAACCGCAAAAGAAGGTCATTCTCTACGACCGTGCTTCAATCGAAGCCTATCTCGACAAATACGCTCACAACACTTTTAATCTCAAATAACTAGATGGAAAAAGTCAATCTTGATTATCCGCTTATTCATTTAAGCGGACAGGGACAACTCGCGTCTCATTGGACGGTTAGAAATGCTGTTGAGGGTGTGCAAATCTTCGGCGGTATAGGCTCAGGGAAGACTTCCGGCTCAGGTCGGATGCTTGCCCTTCAATACCTATCGGCAGGGTTTGGCGGTCTTGTTTTGACCGTCAAGCCTGACGAAAAACAGCTTTGGCAAGAATACTGCAAATTGGCAGGCAGAACCAATGACCTGATTATTGTTGAACCTGGACAGGGTCATTATTTCGACTTTCTCGATTACGAGAGCAAAGGCGAGGGAATGACCGAAAACATTGTCCAAGTTCTTAAAACGGTCATCAGGGCATCACAGGAAAAATCAGGTGGAGGTTCTGACGATCCTTTTTGGGAAACCGCCCTCGATATGCTGATTTTTAACGTGATTGACCTTTGCAAACTGGCTTATGGCAAGGTTTCGGTTCAAAGGATGTACGATATTGTTCAGGCAATTCCAAAAGCCGAAAGTTTTACGACTGATGACAAAAGAAACCTTGCTTTTACGACGGCTTTTGAGCTTGCCCAGCAGAATGTCAAAAACCAAATTGAGATTTGGGGACATTTAAATGCTGAAAATATCGAAACCTTAAGCGATGCAGCATATCAGGAAACTCTTTTTAATTCTTTGCCCGATGCAAGAACACTAAAATCGATAGACCAGTTTTTTCTTGAAAGCTTTATGAATCTTAGCGAAAAAACACGCTCGATCATTGATTTCTCGTTTTCAGGGTTCTTGTTCCGTTTATTGCGCGACCCTGTTTATTCATTGTTTTGCCGTCATGCTTCGACCTTTACGCCAGATGATTGCCTTGACGGTAAAATCATCCTGCTTAATCTGCCTGTCAAGCTGTACCACAAAATCGGTACTGATAGTCAAATCATGTTTAAATACATCTGGCAAAGAGCAATGGAAAAAAGGGATATTTCAAAGAATGACCGCCCCGTTTTCCTGTGGGCGGATGAGGCGCAAAACTTCCTTCATGAGCATGATGCGGATTACCAAGCCACGGCAAGAAGTAGCAGGATAGCGACCGTTTATATCTCGCAAAACCTGCCAAATTACCTTGCTAATATGGGTGGTACTAAATCAGCTTATAAGGTCAAAAGCTTTCTCGGAACGTTGGGGACGAAAATATTTCACGCCAATGCCGATGTCGAAACCAACCGATATGCCTCAGAACTGATTGGGGATGGCTATTTTGAGGAAACTTCACGAACGGCAACCGCCGCTGGACAGTTTTCAGCATCACGAACCAAATCCTTAAAAATCGACCGTATCGTAAGGCCGGAAGATTTTGTCAGGCTGAGAACAGGCGGTAATTTAAATAACTTCAAGGTCGATGGTTATTTACACCTTCAGGGGAATCCGATTAAGGACGGCGCGAGCTATGCCAAAATCATTTTCGACCAAAATTTCACATCAAATATTTATAACAATTAAATTATTAATAAAATGGAACATCAAAATAAAATAAAAAACCTTTATTACCGTGACACCTTTGCTCGTCACAATGCCATTAAACTCTTGTTTCTTTCAATCTTTGGATTGTTTACCTCTTATCCTAGGCTGTTGCTTGAAGTCTTTACCCGTAAAAATTTTGGGGAAAGATATTTCAGACTATCATCGGCAATCACTCTCGCTCTTATTCTTGCTGTTTTACCTGTTGGTTTTGACCATATTTCGTCGGGACTAGGCGGCTCTGAAATGGTTTCAGAGAGTTATTCTTTTGACGAGTCTTTTGGTGATGTTGCTCCCGTGCAAAGCATGGAACAAGCCTCACAGAATGGGTTAATGCCTGATTACATAGGTTGGTATCTTTATCTCGTTGCCTTTTTGTTTTTCAGTACAAAACACTATTTGGCTAATAGACGTACACCCTCTGCATTCAATTTTAAAAGATTTACGTTGTCGAGTGGTGTTATCCATCCTTTTATCCGCAATATCAAAATGGGTGGTTTTTCGCCTGATATAAGGTTCATTGAATGCTATCTTGAGCCAGTCATTTTCTTTGTCGCAGGTATTGTGTTGGCTCTTATTGGCCAGACATTAGGATGGCTTTTAATTGTATGCAGTTTCTTTTATTCCATGAGTTACATATCTGCCTATATCGGCGGTGACAACTTCGTAATGGATAAGATTGATGAAATTATTTGTAACGAAACGTTAGAAACAGCCTTTGTCGATGACGGCGATATTGAGGAGACACTTGGTTTTCAGTTCAGAGGAAGCAGACCTAATACGGCTGATATGCGCCGTAAAATCCTGCCTCTGATGACTGAGGAAGAAGCGATGGAAGCGTCAAATCCTACTGATGTTTCACAGGCAAAAACGGAAATTTCAGACCTTCATAAATAGTCTAAGCACTGCTTAGAGGAGATGTCTGATGGGTTTTCTTTAATGTTTAACGATGCCGCTCCCTGCACAGCATAGCTGTGTTAGGGGCGGTTTTTTATCGGCAATATAAGCATCATTATTTGTCTTATACGAATGCCGAAATAAATCTTGTTTCCGTAAAATCATTATACACTTTTTATATGATAAGAATGATTCAAAGCCAATCCGCCGGACACGCCAAAGCATATTTTTCCGATGCCTTGATGAAGTCCGATTACTACATATCTGACCAAGAGCTTCAAGGCTTTTGGCAGGGACGTTTGGCTTCGCGTTTGGGACTGCTTGATAAGGATATGAAAGACACGTTTTTCGCCCTGTGTGAAAACGTGAATCCGCAAACTGGCGAGTCCCTGACACCCCGAACGAAAGACGTTCGGAAAGTGGGCTATGATATTAACTTTCATTGCCCGAAATCCGTTTCAGTTCTCCATGCCTTGGCAGGAGACGACCATATCCTGAAAGCCTTTCAGGAGAGCGTCACAGAAACCATGCAATGCATCGAGGCTGACGGCAAGACAAGGGTACGCCTTGACGGTCAACAAAGCGAGCGAGGTACGAGCGAGCTTGCTTGGGCACATTTCACACACCAGACGGCAAGACCAGTTGAGGGTCAAATGCCCGACCCTCATTTGCACAGCCATTGTTTTGTTTTTAATGCGACTTGGGACGATGTCGAGAACCGTATCAAGGCAGGCGAATTCCGCGACATCAAACGGGATATGCCGTTTTATCAGGCACGGTTTCACAAAACCCTTGCCGACAAGCTGACTGAACTCGGCTATGGTATACAAAAAACGGATAAGTCTTTCGAGATTGAGGGAGTGCCGCAAAAGGTGCTTGACCTCTTTTCCAAACGTACCGATGAAATCGGGCGCATTGCCAAGGAAAAGGGCGTAACCGATGCCAAGGAACTGGCAGAGCTTGGCGCCCGAAGTCGCGCCAAAAAGCAAAAAGGGCATAGTATGGACGAGTTGAAAGCCGAATGGCTTTCACAGATTGCCGCCCTTGGCAAAAGTGACGAGGACGGCAAAATCGTGCGCCATGCGCCCGACCGTCAAAAGCAGATTCTTACCGCCGAGCAGTGCTTAGATCATGCGATTGAGCACTGTTTCGAGCGCGCGTCTGTCATGGCTGACAGACGCGTTTTAGAGGCGGCGTACCGCCATGCGGTCGGCACATCGGGCGCAACGGTCGAGGCGATTTCCGTGCAATTCAGGAATGACCAACGCCTCATCCATATTACCGAAAAATCCCGCCCGATGTGCACGACCAAGGATGTGCTGACCGAAGAAAAGCAAATGGTCGATTTGGCACGCCAAGGAAAGGGCAAGCTTGTTCCGACATTCGAGAAAGCCCCTGACCTCAATCTTGAAGGTCAGCAACGGGAAGCGGTCGAGCATGTTCTGACCACCTCTAACCGTGTTTCCATCGTGAGAGGGGCGGCAGGAACGGGTAAAACCACGCTGATGAAAGAAGCGGTTGCCAAAATGGAACAGGCAGGCAAAACCGTGACGGTGGTTGCGCCTACGGCGCAAGCCTCCCGTGGCGTGTTGAAAGAGGAAGGTTTCGAGAATGCGGAAACGGTCGCCAAATTCCTGACCGATGCCACGATGCAGGAAAAGGTTAAAGGTCAGGTTTTATGGGTCGATGAAGCGGGGCTGCTCGGCACAAAGGACATGACGGATTTGCTTGCTATTGCCACCAAGCAAAACACCCAGCTTATTCTTGGTGGCGATACCAGACAGCACGCAAGTGTCGTACGTGGGGATGCCCTACGCATTCTGAACACCGTTGCCGGCATCAGGACGGCTGAGGTCAGCAAGATTTACCGCCAAAAGAACGAGCATTACAAAGCCGCGGTCGAAGACCTGTCCAAAGGACGGGTCAAAGAGGGTTTCGATAAACTGGATGATATGGGGGCGATTATCTTGGTTGACCCGATGAAGCCTAATAAGCAAATGGTAGCGGATTATCTCGATAGCTTGAAAAAAGGCAAATCCGCAATTGTAATTTCCCCGACCCACGCCCAGGGCGAGGAAGCAACTAAAGAAATCCGTCAAAAAATGAAAGAAGCCGGATTGATGGGTAAAAAGGAAATTACCGCTACAAGCTATAAAAGCTTCAACATGACCGAAGCCGAGAAAACAGATGCACGAAATTATCAAGACGGTCAGGTGGTGAAATTCAATCAGAATGTTACAGGCTTTAAGCGAGGTAGTATCTGGACGGTCGATAAAACGGACGACCGTATAAAGCTTGTCAACGATAAGGGAGAAAGCAAAGCTTTGCCGATTGGCGATAGCAAGCGATACAGCCTTTACCATGAAAAAGAAATCCACCTTGCCAAAGGCGACAAGGTGCTGATTACCGATAACAGTTTCGATGCCAAAGGCAGAAGATTGAATAATGGTATGATGCTCGATGTAACCAAAGTATCGGCAAGCGGAAAGATTGAACTCAAAAATGAGGTCAGCAAATCGGTTTACGAACTGGATAAGGATTTTGGTTTTATTTCTCACGCACATACGGTTACGTCCTATGCTTCGCAAGGAAAAACCGTTGATGAGGTTTTCATTTATCAGCCTGCTGGAACATTTCCTGCAACCGATGCAAAACAGTTTTATGTGTCGGTATCAAGAGGCAGGGATAAAGCACGGATTTATACCGATGATAAGGAAAGCCTACTTGACCATGCCGCCGAACTCGGCATTCGCCAGTCGGCGATTGAACTGGTCAGCAAAGGCAAAAGTCATCGGGATTTTGTAACCGACCGCCAAAGAGAGGACAACGAACAGGAGTTAACTCATAAACCAAACAAAGATTATGAACCTGACAGGTAATTTTGACAAATTGAACAAAGGCAAAGACGGTCAGAGTAATGACCAGTCAAAGCCGAATGACAGCCAAGAAATCGAGAACTATTCAACGTCTGCACATGTACGGAATTTGTGTTTTGTGCAAGCGGACGGGAAACGTTTGTTTTTGAATTACGCCTATTTGGTGTCGGGGGAATATACGCCGGAAACCAATACGATAAAGCTTGTCTATACGACACATGAAATTACACTCAAAGGGCGTAATCTTGAAAACCTATTTGAAAGCCTTATGGCGCATGTGCCGAGGCAGATTACCGCAGTGGATAAAAGATATGATGGAACAATAGCTAGTACAGCGGCAAAAGTACATGAATTGATTATTTCAACGCACAGTTAATCTCACTATTTAGAATCTAAGGAACTAAAAACACTTTTGCAGTTTGTGGTTTTTTTGTTTCCAACAAATTTTGAAAATCATTTATTGCCTTGTTAACCAATTCTTCTTTTTTAGCAGTATCTTTTTCTTCTACGGCTATATCGCTTTCAGGAATAGCGACAACAAATAAGCCATCCTTATTTTGAGCTGCTTTTAACGCTTTAATTAATGCGTCTTCGCTTTCAAATACTGGAATTTTTGCCACTTCTAACCCCATAACTTTAATGATTTATATATTAAGCAAGTTACATAAAAAAACTTAAATATGCAACTGCACAAAAATCTTACCAATCAAACCAACTTTTCTGTAAAATATCTCATTCACTTTATCTGTATCTGTCAGTAACTTAACGCTATCTTCTTCTTTACTATGAATGTTTAATACACCGATAACTTTTTTAGTCTGATTATCTCCTTCGCCTTTTTTTACAATAAGGGGGCATGATACAACTATAACTAAATCATTAGTTAGTTGTTCTTGTTGCGTAGTTAAATTCATGTCAATGCCATGATGTGGAATCAAATTAAGTCGTTTTCCACCGACTACGCATCCCTGTGCATAGGTCTTACTCGGTTGTTCAGAAACTTCCTTGTAAACCTTTCCGCATAATCCCTGTCGTGTTGTAAACTTTAGGCTTTTTGCAACTTCATCATTATAAGCTCTCAATACATAAAAAACTTTTTGTTTCCACTGAAACTTAGTTTTTGTATTGTCATTTTTTTTAGGTTCACGGCGTATCATAAAACCATCTTTTACGAGCATAATGTTTAAACTCAAATTCATTCCAGGGTAATCTGTGTTCAATTCCTTGAAAAGGTCTTCTATAACCTCGTATTTTCGATTTTGAAGCTTTTGGTATTTTTTATAGGGAGAAAAAATAGAAAAATAGTAAATGTAAACCGCCCCACACAAACTTAGAAATTCTAAAGTACTGTATAGTTCTTGACTGAAAGTTTTAATGTCATTAGACCAATCCGTTATTTTCAAAACTCCAGTTAGAATAATTACAAGAGGGGCAATTATATAAGTATTAACTATTTCATTAATTTTTTTCATTCTATAAAAGTTAAAATTCTCCTGCTAACTTTTTCAGTCTCGCATTATCCGCTTCCAAGACCTTAATGTATTTATCCTTAAATTCATCTGTGTGGAAATGCATATTTTCGGCTTTTGCTCCTGCGCCTTGCACATAGTGGGGATTGTTGAAGTTGAATATCTGCGATATATCAAAATTCAAAATCTGCGAAATCTCTACCTGTAAAATTTGTGCGATTTGTTGAATACGAGAGATTGTCAAATCCACTTCGTTACGTTCAATCTTGCCGTAACCACTCAAGCTTAGACCCAAGTCTGCCGCCATCTGTTCACGTGTAATGCCTTTTAATTCACGGAATTTTTTTATGTTGTCGCCAATATTTAAATCGTTTTCCATTTCGATGGTTGTTTTTAATGTTCCGTCAAAGTAACTAAATATTCTTTATAGTAACAA
>ERZ795062.1581-NODE-1581-length-16070-cov-10.358726_pt1 | contig 16070 bp, 19 predicted proteins | sample MGYA00375146_ERZ795062 | MGnify/ENA primary metagenome ERZ795062 (study PRJEB30191, sample SAMN05720281) | activated sludge metagenome | isolation source: Anaerobic digester | place: USA | collected 2015-07-16 ... | reverse complement strand
GGCGCCAAGGCCGTGGTCACCGGCGACGTGAGCCAGATCGACCTGCCCAAGACCCAGCTCAGCGGCCTCATTGACGCCGAGCGCGTGCTGCGCCGGGTCAAAGGGATTGCCATGTGCCACCTGACCTCGGTGGACGTGGTGCGCCACCCGCTGGTGGCGCGCATTGTGGACGCCTACGACCAGCGCGGGCGCACGGCTGCCAGCCGCCGCGCCGCCGAGTGACTCCTGTGTTGATAGCACCCAATGACCATTCCACGCCGGGATTGCCCTGATTTGATTCGAAAATGCCCCTGAACACGCTGCAACTCTCGCTCCAGTTCGGCGATCTGGCCGATGCGGCCTCGCACCGCGCCGCCCTGCCCCGCCACCAGGTCACGCGCTGGATCCGCCACGCACTGACCGCTGACGCCGAGATCACGGTGCGCATCGTGAACGCCGAGGAAGGCCGCGCGCTGAACCGCGACTTCCGCAAGAAGGACTACGCCACCAACGTGCTGACCTTCGACTACGCGCAGGAGCCGGTGGTGGTCGCCGATCTGGTGCTGTGCGCGCCGGTGGTCGAGCAGGAGGCGCGCGAGCAGGGCAAAAGCCTGCAGGCGCACTACGCCCACCTGCTGGTGCACGGCACGCTGCACGCCCAGGGCTGGGACCATGAGACCAGCCGGGCCGATGCCGAGGCCATGGAGGCTTTTGAGATCGAAATTCTGGCCGGCCTGGGCTTCCCGAACCCTTATTTTTGAGCTTTTTGGCACCATCCCGGCGCCGAATGGTCACTGGCAGCTATCAAAATTGAACTGCCCAGGGGGTCATTCCCCCCTTCAGGCCACGCGCAGCGGGATCGTCACCGGCCCGTCGTTCACCAGCTGCACCTTCATGTCGGCAGCGAAACGACCGGTTTGTACGACCGGGTGCGCAGCCCGGGCCCGGTCCACAAAATAGTCGTACAGGCGCCGCCCCTCGTCCGGCGCCGCCGCCTGGGTGAAGCTGGGCCGGTTGCCGCCGGCGGTGTCGGCCGCCAGGGTGAACTGGCTCACCAGCAGCAGGCCGCCACCGACGTCCTGCACGCTGCGGTTCATCTTGCCGGCTTCGTCGCTGAAGATGCGCAGCTTCAGGATCTTCGCCAGCAATTTGTCGGCCTGGGCCTCGCTGTCGCCCCGTTCGGCGCACACCAGCACCAGCAGGCCGGCGCCGATCTCGCCGATCACCGCGCCCTCCACCACCACGCGCGCCTCGCTGACGCGTTGCAGCACCGAGATCATTCGGCATCCTCCTGCGACGCCGCGGCGCCGGAAACGATCAGGGGGCGCCCCTTGAGGTCGGCCAGACGGGGTGGTTTCATGTCAAATCCTTCGGGTCGTCAAAATGGGCCTCCACGTTGCTGGGCAGCAGCTGGATGCTGGCGCGCAGGCCTGGCACGGCGTGCATCAGCGCCTGTTCCACGCTGGCACGCAAGGCCGCCGCGCGCCCCAGTGACCAGGTCGCGGGCAGGTGCATGTGCAGGTCCACAAAGCGGCGCTGGCCCGCCTTGCGCGTGGTGATGTGGTCGAACCGGACGATCGCCATCTCACCCCGGGTGTGGGAAAAGGTGTCCAGCGTCTGCCGGATCGCAGCCATCACGTCGGGCTCCACGGCTTCGTCCATCAGGCCCTGCGACGAGCGCCACATGAGGTGAAAGCCTTCCCACAGGATGTTCAGCGCCACGCCGATGGCCACCACCGGATCCAGCCACAGCCAGCCGGTAACCTGCACCAGCGCAATGCCGACGATCACGCCGACCGAGGTCCACACATCGGTCACCAGGTGTTTCGCATCGGCCTCCAGCGCGATCGAGCGGTGTTCCTTGGCCGAACGGAACATGACCCAGGCCAGCAGGCCGTTCAGCGCGGAGCTGGCCACCGACAGCCCCAGACCCCAGCCGATCCGCTCCAGCGGCTGCGGATCGAACAGGCGGTGGCCAGCCGCCCAGACGATGCCGGCCGCCGCCGCAATGATCAGCGCGCCCTCGAAGCCGGAGGAAAAGTATTCGGCCTTGTGGTGCCCGTAGGGATGGTCCTCGTCGGCCGGTCGCGCCGCGATCGTCACCATCACCAGCCCGAAGATGGCGCTGGCCAGGTTGACGAAGGACTCCATCGCGTCCGACAGCAAGCCCACCGAATCGGTCAGGTACCAGGCCAGGGTCTTGAGCGTGATCGTGACGACGGCCACCACAATCGACGCCGTGAGCAGGCGACGCGGGGTCAGCAGCCGGGCGGTGGCGGGGGTCATGGCGTGATTGTCGCCCAGGGGCCCCAAAGGCCCCGTGCCAGAATCCGGCGAATGGTGCGGCAATGGCAGGTGTTTCGCTGGTGGATCCTGGCCTGGGTGGTGATCACCCTGGCCGGTGCCGTCGTGCTCGCGCGCCTGGAGCTGGCGCAGCAGAAGGACAGGTTCGAGACCAATGCGCGCATCATGCACCGCCTGCTGAGCCAGCGCGTGGTCCAGCACGACGCGATCCTGGCCACACTGGCACTGCTGCAGCCCACGGCAGAGGGCCCGGCTGAAGCCGCGCCCGAACAGCGCCTGCCGGCCCTGTACCCGCAGATCCTGGCCGTGCAGCGCCGTGAGCGCGACGGGGTCTGGCCCTCTCCGGCGCTTGCGGCGTCGGAGGCCGAATCCCGCCAGCTGAAGCGCGCCACCCTGGCGGCGCTGGATTTCCGAGGCGGGCGCTACCAGCTGGTGCTGGCCGCGCAACCGGCCAGCTTCGCCCTGACGATCGACCTGCGCGCGATGGTGCCCTGGTCCGAATGGCCGCTCGCGCCCGCCAGCAGCCCGGTGCGCGCTGCGTTGGAACAGGCGGGGCAGCAGTTCGTGCTCCAGCCCGGCCGTCCCGCTGGCGCCGGATGGCCGTTTGAGTTCCGCAAGCACCTGGCGGCCGACAGCCAGCCTTTTGACGTGGTGGTCACCCAGACCATCGGCTGGGACGAATTGCCCTGGGGACGTGTCGCGCTGTGGACGCTGGCTGTGGCGGCCGTGCTGGCCTGGCTGCGCCACGGCTTGCGCCAGCGCGCCGCACGTGCCCGCGCCGAGGAACTGCTGCGGCTCGGCCAGGTGGCGCGGCTGAACACCCTGGGCGAACTGGCGGCCGGCATGGCCCACGAGCTGAACCAGCCGCTGACGGCGGTGATGGCCAACACGCAGGCCGCACGCCGCCTGCTGGACGAGGACCCGCCGGAGCTGGACACGGCACGCGGCGCCATGGCGCAGGCCGTCGAGCAGGCCCGCCGTGCCTCGGACGTCGTGGGCCGCCTGCGCCGTGCCGTGGAACGCCCGGACCTGGCCGGCCAGACCCAGCCGGTGGATCTGCCCGACGTCGTGCGCCGCGCGCTGTACCTGCTGGAGCCGGAGTGCCAGCGCCGGAGCGTGGCGCCGGTGCTGGAGGTGGTCGAACCCGTGACGGTGCTGGCCGAACCGGTGGCGATGGACCAGATCGTGCACAACCTGCTCATGAATGCGCTACAGGCGCTGGAGCAGGTGCCTGTGACCCAGCGCCGGCTCACCCTCACCGTGGACCGGCACGGGGCCTTGGGCCGGTTGCGCGTGGCCGATACCGGCCCTGGCATCGCACCCGAGGTGTTGCCGCGCATCTTCGAACCCTTCTTCTCCACGCGCACCGGCGGCTTGGGCCTGGGCCTGAGCCTTTGCGAGACGCTGGCCACCCACATGGGCGGAGCGCTTTCGGCAACACGCAATGAGGCGCACGGCGCCCTGTTCACGCTGACGTTGCCGCGCCAGCCACCAACGCCATGAGCCCCCCGACGCCCACCCCGACCGGCAGCGCCCCGCTGTCCCCCCTGATTCATCTGATCGATGACGATGCGGCGGTTCGCGACAGCCTGGCCCTGCTGATCGGCACCGTCGGCCTGCGGGTGCAGACCTGGAGCGACCCCCAGGCCTTCATTGACCGCTTCGACCGCCAGGGGATCGGCGCCATCGTGCTGGACGTGCGCATGCCCGGCATCAGCGGCCTCACGGTGCTGGACACACTGGTGGCCCAAGGCGTGGACCAGCCGGTGATCATGCTGACCGGCCACGGCACGGTGGAGATGTGCCGGCGCGCCTTCAAGGCGGGCGCCGCCGAGTTTCTGGAAAAACCGGTCAATGACGAGCAACTGCTGGAAGCCCTGCAGAACGCGGTGCGCCAGCATGTGCGCTCGCGCGAGCGCCACCAGGCCGACCGGCAGGCGCGTGATCGTTATGCCCAGCTGTCCGAGCGTGAACGCGAGGTGCTGGGCCTGATCGTGGCCGGCCTCACCAACAAGGAGATCGGCCGCGCGCTCGACCTGTCGCCGCGCACGGTGGAGACGCACCGCGCCAACCTGTTCGCCAAACTCGGGGCGGAGTCGCTGGCGCAGCTGATCCGGCATTACGCCGCACTCGTCGAAGCCCCCTGAGGCAGCACTCCGTAGAACTACGGAGCCGGGCGCGTAGCCGTACGAATGGGCAGACCGACGCCGCTTTTCTACAGTTCTCCCACGGTTGATTGAACCGTCAGACCCCAGGAGAACCCCATGAACAAACTGCTCACCGCCTCTGCCCTCACCCTCTCGCTGATCGCCACCGCCGCCAGCGCGCAGGCCGTCCGCACCGAGAAGAACATGTCGCTTGAACTGGCGAATCAGATCGCCGCCGCCACCGTGGCCGCCTGTGCGGCCAATGGCTACGCCGTGGCCGCCGCCGTGGTGGACCGCGCCGGCAGCGTGCGCGCGATCCAGCGCGCCGACAACGCCGGCCCGCACACCCTGTCGTCGAGCCAGGCCAAGGCCTACACCTCCGCCTCGGCCAAGAACACCACCACCGCCATGATGGAAGGCGCGCAGAAGAACCCGGCAGGCGCCAACCTGGTGTACATGCCTGGCTTCCTGCTGCTGGGCGGTGGCGTGCCGATCAAGGTCGGCAACGAGGTCATCGGCGCCGTGGGCGTCGGCGGCGCACCGGGCGGCCATCTGGACGAGCAGTGCGCGATGGCCGGCATTGCCAAGGTCCAGGACCAGCTGAAGTAATCCTCGCTGCGAGCCCGCCATGCTGCCTCTGTTTGCGCGCAAACCGTTGGGGTCACTCCTCCTGGCGGCCGCCGGCGCGCTGTCTCTGGTGCCCGTGGCGTGGGCGCAAGTGGGGCCCACGGCCGCCGAAGCCGCTCGCTACACCGGGCTGCACGCGGCGGCCTACCGGGGTGACGTGGCACAGATCCAGCGGCTCGCCGCCGCCCGCGCCGACCTCAACGCCCGCGACGGCCATGGACGCACGCCCGTGCATGTGGCGACCTTCGCTCGCCAGCGCGAGGCCATCCGCGCACTGGCCAGCGCCGGGGCCGATCTCAACCTGCAGGAGAACGACCGCTACGACGGCGTCACCATCGCGTCCGTAGCCGACGATGAAGAGACCCTTCGGGTGTTGTTGTCGCTGGGCGCCAGCGCGAAGCAGGTCACCAGCCGCTACGACGGCACGGCGCTGATTGCGGCCGCGCACCTCGGCCACGACGGGGTGGTGCGCCAGCTTATCGCCGCCGGGGCGCCGCTGGACCATGTCAACAACCTGCACTGGACGGCCGTGATCGAAGCCATCGTGCTGGGCAACGGCGGCGCGCGGCACCAGGCCACGTTGCAGGCGCTGGTCAAGGCGGGCGCCAATCTGCAGCTCACGGACCGGCAAGGCCAGACCCCGCTGGAGCTGGCACGCGCACGCGGCTACGGCGAGATGGTGAAGATGCTCATGGCCGCCGGCGCGAAGTGATCGCCGCGCCAGGGTCCGGCATCAGGTCAACGCGACCCGCGCGAATTTGCGCTTGCCCACCTGCAGCACATAGGTCCCTGCGTCGAGCTTCAGGCCCTTGTCGCTGACCACGCTGGAGTCGACGCGCACACCGCCGCCGTCGATCAGGCGGCTGGCCTCCGAGGTCGAGGGCGCCAGGCCAGCAGCCTTCAGCAGTGCGCCGATGCCCATCGGCGCACCGGACAGCGACACTTCTGGGATCTCATCGGGCACGCCGCCCTTGCTGCGGTTGACGAAGTCCTGCTCGGCCGTGTCGGCCGCAGCAACGCTGTGAAAACGCGCCGTGATTTCCTTGGCCAGCGCCACCTTGGCGTCCTTGGGGTTGCGGCCGGCGTCCACCTCCGCTTTCAGCGCTGCAATCTCGGCTTCGGACTTGAAACTCAGCAGGGTGTACCAGCGCCACATCAGCACGTCGGAAATGCTCAGCACCTTGGCGAACATGGTGTTGGCGTCTTCGCTGATGCCGATGTAGTTGTTCTTGGACTTGGACATCTTCTCGATGCCGTCCAGTCCTTCAAGCAGAGGCATGGTCAGGATGCACTGCGGTTCCTGGCCGTATTCGGCCTGCAGGTGGCGCCCGACCAGCAGGTTGAATTTCTGGTCGGTGCCGCCCAGCTCCAGGTCGCTCTTGAGCGCCACCGAGTCGTAGCCCTGCATCAGCGGGTACAGGAACTCGTGCACGCTGATCGGCGCGCCGGACTTGAACCGGTCGTGGAAGTCGTTGCGTTCCATCATGCGCGCCACCGTGTAGCGGGCCGCCAGCTGGATCATGCCGCGTGAGCCCAGGGCATCGCCCCATTCGCTGTTGTAGCGGATCTCGGTTTTCGAGGGGTCCAGCACCATGGACGCCTGCCGGTAGTAGGTCTGGGCATTGACCTCGATCTGCTCGCGGCTCAGGGGCGGACGGGTACTGTTGCGGCCGGACGGGTCACCGATCAGGGTGGTGAAGTCGCCGATCAGAAAGATGACGGTATGCCCGAGGTCCTGCAACTGGCGCATCTTGTTGAGCACCACGGTGTGGCCCACATGGATGTCCGGCGCGGTCGGATCCAGGCCCAGTTTGATCCGCAGGGGGACGCCGGTGGCCTCGGACCGGGCCAGCTTGCGCACCCAGTCCTCCTCGGGAATCAGTTCCTCGCAGCCGCGTCGGGACACGGCGAGCGCCTCGCGGACCCGGTCAGTTACTGGAAAAGTATTAACGGCGGCTTGATTCATAAGGGTTTTTTCGAAGGTAACGTCAGGCCGCGCCGGTATACTTGCGCGTTCCTCTGACCGAGGATTTTACGAGGCGATGTCTGTGCGGCATCGCACCAGCGACGGACCGGCTCCGGCGCGCCAACGGACGAATGTCTCAAGTTTGGAAATGCCCGTTTTGAAAAACAGTCTGAGCCTTGTCGGAAATTCGCTGCTGAGCCTTCTGGAACGCCATCCCAAACGCATCACCGCTGCCATTGCCGCCCTGCTCCTGGGCGGTGGCGGCGGCGCCTTCGCCGTGGCGTCCCTCGCGCCCGATGCCAGCCAGATGCCCGTGCGCCAGGTGCTGGAGGCGGTCCAGCCGCTGCCGCTGCAGGCCCAGGTGGACGCCCTGGACGTGCACAGTTTCAAGCTGTTTCGCAGCGACACGACCCGATCAAACGACACACCCGAGGCGCTGCTGCGGCGCCTGGGCCTGGTGGACCCGGCCGCGGCCGGATTTGTTCGAAGCGATGCCGCGGCGCGGCAGGCGCTGCTGGGACGCACCGGCCGCAACGTCACGGTCGAGGCCAACGAGCGCAACGAGCTGCTGACCCTGAAGACGCGCTGGATCAACAACGACACGGACAGCCACTTCCAGCGCCTGGTCGTCGAGAAGACCCAGCAGGGATTCGTTTCCCGCGTGGAAACCGCGCCTCTGGTGGCCTCCACCCGCCTGTCCAGCGGGACCATCCGATCTTCGCTGTTTGCCGCGACCGACGAGGCCCGCATTCCGGACACGGTGGCGACCCAGGTCGCCGAGATCTTCTCGGGCACCATCGATTTCCACCGCGCCTTGCGCAAGGGTGACCGGTTTTCCGTCGTTTACGAGACCCTGGAAGCCGACGGCGAGCCGCTGCGCGCGGGGCGTGTGCTGGGCACCGAATTCCAGAACGCCGGCAAGACCCACCAGGCCATGTGGTTCCAGGAGCCTGGCCAGAAGGGTGGCTACTACAACCTCGAAGGCCAGAGCCTTCGGCGCGCTTACCTGGCCTCGCCCATGGAGTTCTCGCGGGTGACCAGCGGCTTCAAGATGCGCTTTCACCCCATTCTGCAAACCTGGCGTGCGCATCTCGGTGTCGATTACGGGGCCCCCATCGGCACCCCGGTCCGCAGCGTGGGCGATGGCGTGGTCGATTTCGCCGGCGTGCAGAACGGCTTTGGCAATGTGGTGATCATCAAGCACCGCAACCAGCACGAAACAGTCTACGCCCACCTCAGCCGCATCGGGGTGCGCAAAGGCCAGAGCGTCGGCCAGGGCGACGCTATCGGTGCCGTCGGCGCCACGGGCTGGGCCACCGGGCCGCACCTGCATTTCGAGTTTCGCGTCAATGGTCACCACCAGGACCCCGTGACGATCGCCCAGCAGAGCGAGACGATTCCTGTGTCGCCGGCGGCCCGGGCAGCATTCGCCCAGTCTGCCCTGGCGCAACGGGTGAACCTTGCGGCGGCCGACTCGCTGCGGCAAGCCAGCGCCCAATAAGCCCCACGCAGGGCCCACGTCGTGCCCGAAACCGTCGAACGCTTTGTCGGGCTGATGTCCGGCACCTCGCTGGATGGTGTTGACGGTGTCCTGGCCGCGTTCAGGTCCGGCCGCATCGAGGTGGAAGCCCACGCCTTTGCCCCCTTTGCGCCCGAACTGCGCGCCGACCTGCTGGCGCTCAACACCTCGGGAAGCGACGAACTCCATCGCGCAGCCTTGGCAGCCAACGGGTTGGTGCGCGTTTATGCCGATGTGGTGCAGACCCTCTTGAAACAGACCGGGCGCACCGCCCGGGAAGTGGCCGCCGTGGGGGCACACGGCCAGACGGTGCGCCATCGCCCACAAGCCTTTGACGGCACCGGGTACACCTTGCAGCTGAACAACCCCGCGCTGCTCGCGGAACTCACGGGCATCGACGTGGTGGCCGACTTCCGAAGCCGTGATGTGGCCGCCGGAGGCCAAGGCGCCCCCCTCGTCCCACTGTTTCACCGGGAAGTCTTCGGGCGTGGTGACGCCACTGTCTGCGTGCTGAACGTCGGAGGCATCTCCAACCTGAGCGTGCTGGGCGCCGACGGGCAGGTCCTCGGTTTTGACTGCGGACCGGGCAACGCACTGATGGACCACTGGTGCCAGCGCCACACTGGCCAGCTGTTTGACCGGGACGGCCAATGGGCGGCCGGGGGACGGGTGATCCCGCTTTTGCTGCAGGCCCTTCAGGCGGAGCCTTACCTGGAGCTGCGCCCGCCGAAAAGCACCGGACGCGACCTGTTCAATCCGGACTGGCTGGAGCGCCATCTGGCGGGTTTTGCAGCGGCGCCGGCCTCAGACGTGCAAGCCACCCTGCTCGAATTCACGGCCCTTGCCTGCGCCCGAGACCTGCTGCGCCACGCGCCAGACAGCAAAACCCTGATCGTCTGTGGCGGTGGGGCCTTGAACAAGGCCTTGATGCAGCGCCTGCAGTCGGCCCTGCCGGGTGTGCCCGTGGTGTCTTCAGGAACGCACGGCCTGCCTCCCTTGCAGGTGGAGGCCTCCGCTTTTGCCTGGCTGGCACGCAAGGCGGTCCGCCGTGAAACGGGCAGCCTGGAAAGCGTCACGGGCACCCGAGGTGCCCGTGTACTGGGAGCGGTTTACCCGCGTTAGGCTGTGACCAGCCCGTGAACAACCGTCAGGTCGAAAACGACGAGCCGCAACCACAGGTCGTCGTCGCGTTCGGATTCTTGATCACGAACTGCGCACCCTGCAGGTCTTCCTTGTAGTCGATTTCTGCGCCGACCAGGTACTGGTAGCTCATCGCGTCAATCAGCAAGGACACGCCGTTCTTGGTCATGGTCGTGTCGTCTTCGTTGGTGATCTCGTCGAACGTAAAGCCGTACTGGAAGCCCGAGCAACCACCACCCTGCACGAACACGCGCAGCTTCAGGTCCGGGTTGCCCTCCTCCGCGATGAGATCGGCGACTTTGGCCGCTGCGCTGTCCGTAAACAGGATGGGGGCCGGCATTTCAGTCTGGATGGGTTCGGCTACGGCATTCATGGGTCACTCCGTTGGAAAGTTCAAGTCAATACTACTGCAATTTGCTCGGGAATTCTGTCAGTCGTTGTTTGCCGCCAGTTTCAGTGTGGGCTTTTCCGCCGCACCGATCAGCGGGCTCAGGCGGCCGGCGATCAGCGCCCCTTGATGCATCTCCAGCCCTTTGTAACTCACATCCCCTTCGATGTTGGCCTTTGGCTGGAGCTCCAGCAGTTCATGGGCCTGGACCGGGCCGACAACGCGCCCATTGATGATGACGTGGTCCGCCTGGATGACGCCGGTGACCGAGGCCGTTTCCGAAATGACCAGGATGCTGGGGCGATCGGGGTTGGCGCGGATATCGCCGACGACCTCGCCGTCCACGCGCAAACCGTCAGAAAAGATGCAGTGGCCCTCGATCCGGCTGCCATGGGCGATCAGGCTTTTGATGGGCGGCTGTTTCTTTTTTCCGAACATGGCGGGCTCCGGTGAGGCACGTGGGGATGACAACGGTCAGGCGCTAGAGCCTGAAAGTCTGCACGGCGCGAAGATTGTTGCCTTCGAACACTTTGGCGGTCACGGTTTTTACCACGGTCTGGGGCGGGAGGTCGATCATGCCTTCCATCCGCCGGTACTGGCGCAGCTGCAGCGCCTGTGGTCCGTCCGGCAGCGTGGCGGTCCACGGCTTGCCATTCTGCAGGCCGTCAACCGTGATCTCCAGCCGTCCGGTGAACTCGACCGCCCGCGCCGCCGGCTGCATGACCAGGACCTGCCACTTGAGTTGGGAGCCGGCGAGCAGTTCGGCTTGCAGGCCCCGAATCACCACACCTTCGGTGGCCGTGGTCGGCAACAGCTTCTCAAAAAAGCCCAGGTTGTCCCGCAACTCCCGGTTTTCCGATTCCAGGCGCTTGAGCTGTGCCAGCAGGCGCTCCTGTGCGGTCTTTTCCGTGGTCAGCAAGCTGCCCGCGGTGTTGGCAACGGATTGGGCGCGATCACGCTCGTCCCGCAATCTGTTCGTTTCCTGCCGCAAACGCGCCAGTTCTTCCCTAGCCCCGCTGTCGAGGCCGGCGATGCCTTTGCCGAATTCGAACGCCCACAGCGCGATGGCCGCGCAAAACCCGAAAACGATCGCGGCCACGGCCCATCGCAGCGGCCACGGCAAGGCGCTGCGCACGGCGACCCGGGGTGCACTGATGGTCAGTCGGCGACGAAGGAGTTTGAAGCGCATAGGCCCGGAACCAAGGGACGCAAGTATCGCAAATAGTGAAAAAGCCGCTCCGGGCCTGAGCCCGGGCGGCTTTGTCGTGGCAGCAAGAAGCGGATCAGCGCTTCGAGAACTGCTTCGCGCGGCGGGCGCCGTGCAAACCGGTCTTCTTGCGCTCGACTTCGCGCGCGTCACGCGTCACGAAGCCGGCCTGGCTCAGCACGGGCTTGAGCGTAGCCTCGTAGTCGATCAGGGCGCGGGTGATGCCGTGGCGCGTGGCGCCGGCCTGGCCGGATTCGCCGCCACCGTGGACGTTGACCTGGATGTCGAAGGTCTCGACATGGTTGGTCAAGACCAGGGGTTGCTTGGCAATCATGATCGAGGTTTCACGACCGAAATAGTCCTGAATGTCCTTGCCGTTGACCGTGATCTTGCCGGTGCCTTTTTTCAGGAAAACGCGGGCGACGCTGGACTTGCGACGGCCGGTTCCATTGTTCCATTCACCAATCATCTCAAGGCTCCTTAGATTTCCAACACTTTGGGTTGCTGGGCGGTGTGCGGGTGCTCGGCACCACCGTACACCTTGAGCTTCTTGATCATGGCGTAACCCAGGGGACCCTTGGGCAGCATGCCCTTGACAGCCTTCTCCAGGGCGCGGCCAGGGTGCTTGGCCTGCATGTCGCGGAAGTTCGTGGCCGTGATACCGCCCGGGTAACCGGAATGGCGGTAGTAGACCTTGTCCAGGGACTTGGCCCCGGTGACGCGCAGCTGGGCTGCATTGATGATGACGATGAAGTCACCGGTATCGACGTGAGGCGTGTAAATGGCCTTGTGTTTGCCGCGCAAACGGAGAGCAACTTCGCTGGCTACTCGTCCGAGGACCTTGTCGGTCGCGTCAATCACAAACCACTCGTGCACGACCTCAGCGGGTTTTGCGCTGAAAGTTGACATGAGCTTGCTCTTTTCAAGGAGGGTTTGGCTGGCTCTTTTCCACGGTCGGCGTTCCTCTGGCGGGAATCTCTTAGGTGGGGACACTCCCGGCAACACCTCGCGGTGCTGCTGGAAATTGCTTCGCCGCGGAGCCAAGAAATCGCTGCGAAGCCAGAGATTATACGAAGAATCAAGCACTTGGCGCAAATCCCGCTTCCTCGGGGTTGGCCGAAGGGGTACCATCCCGCCATGTTCAGTTACCGCCACGCCTTCCACGCCGGCAACCACGCCGATGTGCTCAAGCACACCACACTGATTGCGACGCTTCGGTACCTGACGCAGAAGGAGGCCGGTCTCACGCTGATCGACACCCATGCCGGGGCCGGACTGTACCGCTTGGACAGCGATTTTTCAGAGACCGGTGGGGAAGCGCGCGACGGGATTGTGAAGCTGATGGCCGCGCAGCGGCCCCACGCCGACGGTTCCAAAGCAAATGCGCCAGATCCCGGCGCCAAAAGGTCCAAAGACGCTACGATTATTGAAGCATCTGCCATCCAGGACTATCTGGACCTGATTGCGGGATTCAACCCTGACGGACGCTTGCGCATCTACCCGGGCTCCCCCTTTGTGATGCACCGGCTGATGCGCGCCGAAGCCCGCGACAAGCTCAAGCTGTTTGAACTGCACCCCACCGACAGCAAGGTGCTCGCGGCCAATATCGCCCAGCTCGAAGCCGGCCGCCAGATCGCCGTGGCGCGGCAAGATGGCTTTGAAGGCATCAAGGCCTTCCTGCCGCCACCCAACCGCCGGGCCCTGGTGCTGATGGACCCCAGCTATGAGCTGAAGTCCGACTACGCACAGGTCAGCGCCAGCATCCAGGACTGTCTCAAACGCTTCGCCACCGGCACCTACATCGTCTGGTATCCGGTGATTCCCCGCCCCGAAGCGCATGAACTGCCGAGGCGACTGAAGACGTTGGCCAACCAGGCCAAGCGCTCCTGGCTGCATGCCACGCTGGCCATCGGAGCGGACGAGGCCCCGCCGCCCGCCCTTGACGTGCCGGGCGAACCCCGGCGCCACGGCCTGCGCGCCAGCGGGGTGTTCGTGATCAACCCGCCCCACACGCTCAAGGCCTCTTTGCAGCCTGCACTAGCGGTCATGCTGCAGGCCCTGGGTCGCGGCCCAGGCAAAGGCACGACGCTCGAGTCCGGGGGCTGAGCGGGCGCGGTAAGCCCGGGATCAGGACAAACCCGAATTAACCGACCGATCGGTCGGTTAATGGTTATACTGCCGACCTCGCCCCCCTTGCAGGCGAAGGAGACCCGGCATGTATACCCAATCCTTCAACGTCCCGGACCAGGACGACAACCCAAAGGCAAGTGGCCTGAAGGCCGTGGCCCGGCCCCCGACCGAGGCCGAGATCGCGCTCCAGGCGCGTTTCGATGCGCGAATCGACGCCGACGAAAAGATCGAGCCCAAGGACTGGATGCCCGACGCCTACCGCAAGACCCTGGTTCGGCAGATCAGCCAGCATGCCCACAGCGAAATCGTCGGCATGCTGCCCGAAGGCAACTGGATCAGCCGTGCGCCCAGCCTGAAGCGCAAGGCCATCCTGATCGCCAAGGTGCAGGACGAAGGCGGACACGGCCTGTATCTGTATTCGGCCGCCGAGACCCTGGGCACCAGCCGCGGACAGATGCTGGACGCACTGCACAGCGGCAAGGCCAAGTACAGCTCCATCTTCAACTACCCGACGCTGAACTGGGCCGATGTCGGCGTGATCGGCTGGCTGGTCGATGGCGCGGCGATCATGAACCAGATCCCCTTGTGCCGGTGCAGCTACGGACCCTACGCCCGCGCCATGATCCGGGTCTGCAAGGAGGAATCGTTCCATCAGCGGCAGGGCTACGAGGCCTTGCTGGTCATGATGAAAGGCAACGACGCCCAGAAGGCCATGGTGCAGGACGCGGTGAACCGCTTCTGGTGGAAATGCCTGGCCATGTTCGGCCCCCCGGACAGCGACAGCCCCCACAGTGCCCAGGGCATGCGGTGGGGCATCAAGCGCATTTCCAACGACGACTTGCGCCAGAAATTCATCGACGCCACGGTCCCCCAGGCCCAGGTGCTCGGCATCACCTTGCCCGACCCGGACCTGAAATGGAACGAGGCCCGCGGGCACTGGGACCATGGCGAGATCGACTGGGACGAGTTCTGGGCCACCGTCAACGGCCACGGACCGTGCAACAAAGAGCGCCTGGCCACCCGCGTCAAGGCACACGAAGACGGCCAGTGGGTGCGCGATGCCGCACTGGCCCATGCCCGTAAACAGCAGCAACGCCGCATCCAGGAGGCCGCATGAGCACCGATCAGAAACAAACCGCCCCGGCTTTGAAGGAATGGCCGCTGTGGGAGGTCTTTGTCCGCAGCAAGCAGGGCCTTGAGCACAAGCACTGCGGCAGCCTGCACGCCAGCGACGCCCAGCACGCGCTCCAGATGGCCCGCGATGTCTACACCCGCCGGCAGGAGGGCGTGAGCATCTGGGTGGTGCCTTCCGCCGCAATCGCCGCCAGCGATCCGGGCGACAAGGGCGAGTTCTTCGATCCGTCGGCCGACAAGATCTACCGGCACCCGACCTTCTACGAAATCCCCGACGAAGTGGGGCACATGTAATGGAAGCCAAGGCCCCAGTGACCGCCGCACCGGTCGACTACCTGCTCCACCTCGCGGACAACGCGCTCATCCTCGGCCAGCGCAATGCCGAATGGTGCGGCCACGGCCCCATCATCGAAGAAGACCTGTCCATGGCCAACAATGCCCTGGACCTGATCGGCCAGGCCCGGTTGCTGTATCAGTACGCCGCGCAATTGCAGGGCAAGGGCGGGACGGAAGACAGCCTGGCGTATTTCCGCGACGTTCCCGATTTCCGCAACTACACCTTGCTGGAACTGCCCCACACGCCCCCGCTGGCCGGCCCGGCCCGGGCGGACCGCGACTATGCGACCACCATCGTGCGCAACTTCCTGTACAGCGCCCTGATGGTGCTGCTGTGGGAGCGCCTGACGGCCTCGCCCGACACCCAGCTGGCAGGCATCGCTGCGCGTTCGCTGAAGGAGGCGCACTACCACCTGCGCCACGCGCGCGACTGGCTGGTGCGCTTCGGCGACGGCACCGATGAATCGCATGCCCGCGCCCAGGCGGCGCTCGACCACTTGCTGCCCTACACCGACGAATTCTGGGCCGACAGCGCCGCAGAAACGGCCGCCATCGCCCAAGGCGTCGGTGTCCGCACAACCGCGCTGCAGAACGACTGGAACGCCCTGGTCGACGACGCCCTGGCGGAGGCCACATTGACCCGCCCGGCCGCCGCCAAAGGCTACATCACGCAAGGCAAGCAGGGCGTTCACTCGGAGCACCTGGGATTCGTCCTGGCCGAAATGCAAAGCCTGGCCCGCGCCCACCCCGGCGCCAGCTGGTAAGCCCGCGCCTTGACAATGAACGCCCCTGCCGCATTGACCGCGCCCGCGCATGCCGACATCTGGGCCTCGCTGGAGCCGCTGACCGATCCGGAAATCCCGGTCATCACCTTGCGAGAGATGGGCATCCTCCGGGATGTGCGCAAAGGCGTGGACGGCGTCATCGAGGTGGTGATCACACCCACCTACAGCGGGTGTCCCGCCATGAGCCAGATCGAAGACGACGTGCGCGGCGCGCTGGCGGCCCATGGTGTGCCCGCGCGGGTGGTGACCCAGCTCGCACCGGCCTGGACGACCGACTGGATGAGCGAGGTGGCCCGCGAAAAATTGCGCGCCTACGGCATCGCGCCGCCCCGGTGCACCCGGCCCGCCGCCGGGGCCGGCGCTTCGGCCGTGGTGCGTTTTGCCAGCCGCTCCACGGCCAACACGGAA
>ERZ795062.1578-NODE-1578-length-16082-cov-5.974855_pt1 | contig 16082 bp, 14 predicted proteins | sample MGYA00375146_ERZ795062 | MGnify/ENA primary metagenome ERZ795062 (study PRJEB30191, sample SAMN05720281) | activated sludge metagenome | isolation source: Anaerobic digester | place: USA | collected 2015-07-16 ... | reverse complement strand
GCAATGTCATTGCTTGGCGGTAACCAATAACTTTTTTACCATCTTGAGGCAAGTTTGGCAACTCACGAGAACGAGCACCAGTTGCTATGATGATATGATCGGCTGAGTATTCTGTTACTTTTCCGTCGGCAGCGGTAACATCTACTTTTTTTCCTGGTTTTATTTTTCCAAACCCATCAATAACGTCGATTTTATTTTTTTTCATCAAAAATTGAACACCTTTACTCATTCCTTCAGCTACATCGCGCGAACGTTTGATCACGGCATTAAAATCTTTATCGAATTCTTTTACAGATAAACCATAATCTGAAGCATGCTTTAGGTAATCAAAAACTTGAGCCGATTTCAATAATGCTTTGGTTGGAATACAACCCCAATTAAGGCAAATTCCACCAAGATTTTCTTTTTCAATAACGGCAACTTTAAAACCAAGTTGTGATGCACGAATAGCAGTTACATAACCACCTGGACCACTTCCTAAAACTATGATATCGTATTTCATTTTTTTTTGTTTTTATTCGTTATATAAATGCATTTGCTATCGCTTGTGACATTTTATTAAAATAAGTTATTTGAGATTGCGAATTTATGGATTTATTTTCAAATCTTATGTTTCAATTGCAAATTGTGCATCATACAATTTTTTATAAAATCCTTCTTGTTTAGTAATTAATTCCTGATGTGTTCCTTGTTCTACTATTTCACCTTTTTCCATTACAATTATTTTATCAGCATTTGTAACTGTTGCTAGTCTGTGAGCTATTACAATTGAAGTTCTTCCTTGTGTTATTGCTTTGGTAGCATTTTGAATAAGTTCTTCGCTGTAAGTATCAATAGAAGAAGTTGCTTCATCTAATACCAATATACTTGGGTTACTTACATAAGCTCTCAAAAAAGCTATTAACTGACGTTGTCCAGAAGAAAGCATTACGCCACGTTCTTTAACATCAAAATCATAGTCATTTGGCAATGACATTATAAAATCATGAACGCCTATTTTTTTTGCAGCTAATACAACTTCTTCTCTGGTTATATTGTTGTTATTTAGAGTTATATTATTAAAAATGGTATCGGCAAATAGAAATACATCCTGAAGTACAACAGCTATTTGGTTTCTCAAACTTTCCAGAGTAAATGATTGTATATTCTGTTGGTCAATAAAAATATTTCCAGAATTTATTTCATAAAAACGATTTAGCAAATTAATTATTGTTGATTTTCCCGCTCCAGTTGCACCAACGATAGCTATTGTTTCTCCAGCATTAACTTTTAAATCAATTCCTTTTATAACAGGTTCGTTATCGATGTAACCAAAATGTACTCTATCAAAAAGAATATCTCCTTTGAAATGTTTTGCTACAATGTTTCCGCCATTTTGAACATCATTTTCACTGTCAAGAATATCAAAAACTCTATTGGCAGCAATCATTCCCATTTGCATTTCGTTGAATTTATCAGCAATTTGACGCAACGGATTGAACAACATTCCTATAAACATGGTATAAGAAAATAAATCTCCAAAAGTGGTAAACTTGTCTCCATCAATGATTTGAAAACCACCATAAATCACTACTGCGCCAAGAGTAAAAGAGGATATAATATCTGCAATTGGGAAAAATATCGAGTTATATAGTATAGTTTTTATCCAAGCATTATTATGCTTTTGATTGATTTCTTTAAATTTTTGGAACTCAATTTCTTCTCGGTTAAAAAGTTGCACAATTTTCATTCCAGTAACTCGTTCTTGAACAAAAGTATTCATATTGGCAACTTGTGTTCTTACTTCTTCAAATGCCACTTGCATTTTCTTTTGAAAAATTCTTGTTACATAAACCAATATTGGCATAGCCAAAACAACTATCCATGTCAATCTCCAGTTCATATAAAACATAAACCCAAGAACCACAACCATCTTCATCAAATCACTAATAATCATGAAAAGTCCTTGACTAAAAATTCGGGCAATCTGTTCTATGTCTGATACAGAACGTGTTACTAACTGACCAACTGGAGCCATATCGTAATATTTCATACGAAAAGTTAGCATATGTTTGAAAAGTTTTATTCGGATATCTTTTATCACATCTTGTCCTAGCCAATTTGCCCAATAAACAAAATAGAATTGCGAAATTACTTCCATCAAAAGAACCAAACCCATAATGGAAGCATACACAAGTAACCCAAATTTGTCTTCGGGTTTTATGTATAAATCAACAGTTTGTTTTAGTAGGTAAGGTCTAAGTGCTGCAAAAACTGATAACAAAATTGAAAACGCAACGACACCATATAATTTCTTTTTATATGGTTTAGCATAGCGAAGTATGCGTTTAAATAGTTTTGTGTCAAAAGGATTGGACTGCATCAATTTATATAATCATATTTTACTTCAGTTAAATAAAGACCATGAGCTGGGACAGAAAATCCTGCTTTGCTACGATTTTTACTCTCAATTATTTCTTCAAACTCTATCAATGAAGTTTTCTTTAAGCCAATGTTTACCATTGTTCCAACAATTGCTCTGACCATATTTCTCAAAAATCTGTCGGCTGTAATAGTAAACACTAGGTTACTACCATTTTTTACCCAAATAGCTTTTGTAATGGAACAAATAAACGTATTAACATCAGTGTGAACTTTTGAAAAGCATTCAAAATCGTTGTGCTTCATCAATAGTTCACAAGCTTTATTCATTAATTCTACATCAAGTTCGTTTGAAAAATACCAACTATCATTACATTCGAATGCGTTTTTCGTAGTATTGATATGATACTCATAAGTTCTAGAGGTAGCGTCAAATCTTGCGTGAGCATCATCATGTAATTCAATTACTCTAAAAACCGCTATATCTTTTGGTAAAAATGAATTTAGTTTTTGGATAAGCTTTTCACTATCAATTTTTTCATCAAAGTCAAAATGAGCAAACATTTGTTTTGCATGAACTCCAGCATCTGTTCTTCCAGCTCCTACAATTTCAATTTTCATTCGCAACAAAGTGCTTAAAGCATTTGCTACTGTTTCTTGAACAGATGGCGCATCGGGTTGATATTGCCAACCATTGTAGTTTGTTCCTTTGTATGCTAATTCGATGAAATATCTCAACTTGATGAGGTAATTTTAGAGTTGCAAATGTATGGATTTTTTGCTTTTAAAGACCTGAATCGAAATGTCATTTAAGTTAAAAAAAACTTATTTTTTCAACTAATATCTTTCAACAAAAGAAAGTAATTTGTTGATGTTTTATTAAAAGGTTGATTAATTGTTTTTAAGAAATGAATATTTCAATTTCCAAAAATCTTTACTTTTGTTCAATAAATGAATTCTATGAAAATTATTGCAGTCATACCGGCAAGATATGCATCAACACGTTTCCCAGCAAAACTAATGCAAGATTTGGGCGGAAAAACAGTTATCAATAGAACCTATCAAGCGGCGTTGGAAACAAAATTATTTGATGAAGTATTTGTTGTGACGGATAGCAATTTAATTTTTAACGAAATTACTCAGCATGGTGGAAAAGCTATCATGAGTAAAAAAGAACATGAAAGCGGAAGTGATAGAATAGCTGAAGCTGTTGAGGATTTGGATGTGGATATTGTGATAAATGTGCAAGGAGATGAGCCTTTTATTGACAAAAAACCTTTGGAACAACTCATTAAAGTTTTTAAAGAAGATTTATCTAAAAGAGTTGATCTCGCTTCACTCATGTTTGAAATAGACGAAATTCATGAAATTGAAAACCCAAACAATGTTAAAGTTATAACTGACAAAGAAGGTTTTGCACTCTATTTTTCTCGCTCGGTTATTCCATATCCACGCGAGGTTGGAGTAGGAGTTCGCTATATGAAACATGTTGGGATTTATGCTTTTAGAAAGCAAGCCTTGATGGATTTTTATCGTCTTCCTATTGGGATTCTTGAAGCCTCAGAAAAACTAGAACAATTGCGATATCTTGAAAACGGCAAACGCATCAAAATGGTAGAAACTACTCATGGAAGCATTGGTATAGATACTCCAGAAGACTTAGAAAAAGCACGTCGATTGATTGAAAATTAGTTTACTCAATTTCTTCGTTGTCAAAATATCCTTTTGATTTAACTTTAGTCGAGAAGAAATTCAAAAACAATACTACAAAAGAAAGAAAGAACATAGATTGAATGGTTACTAGAGCTTTTCCATAAGTAGTTAAAGGATAATAATCTCCAAATCCTACAGAATTAGAACTAATAATGCTAAAGTAAATTGGGTCAAACCAAGTATCAAAATCTTTGTTCATGTTGTTTCCCAATGTGTAAAAAACACCAAAAGCAATAACAACTTCTGCATAGTTTAAAAACAACATCATCATTGAACGCTTGTATGACCTTGGCCTAGAGAACAAATCGGATGCAAATATTAAAGTTGGTATGTATAGAACGGTTTCAGCTATAAAATATACCAATAAGACTATTAACCAATGGTAGTTTTGCCAGTTATTTATCAATATTAAAAATGGAAAAGCTACTTTTAGTAAAATGTATAAATCCATTATCAAATCTTGGTAAATATAATTTATTCTACATGCCATTGTTTTGATATATATACCTGGAAAAAGCAACTGTGAGCAGGAAAGAAAAAGGCGAAATATTTTTTCAATCCCATTGTCGTCTTGGTGGTCATTGTTCCAAATAGAGCGAATGTTTAATATTCTTTTTTCTAATGGATTAAATCGCGGCTTATATGCTCTTGAAACCTTTCCAATCAAAAGCTTCCTAAAAAAAGTTCTCATCAACTTAGTTTTTTAATGGTAAACAATTCGTTGTGTGTTTCTACTTTTGGGTACATTCTTAATGAATAATTTTTGTCAAATTTGGTTTTGTAAAGTTGATTTCTAATTTCATCATTTTTTGTTATCACCATGGTATTGAACAAAATAAAACCATTTATATTGAGTAAAAAATTAATTCTATTAATAAAAAAATCTTCAAAGAGAAAATTAGGCATTGTAGTATCTTGAAACACATCTATAATTATCAAATCATATTTTTCTTTGGTCTTTAGAACAAATTCAAAAGCATCATCTACAACAATTTTGCAATTAGGAATTTTGTTCAGTCCAAAATAATTGTTAGCAATTTCTACAACTTTAGTATCTATTTCAACTCCTGTTATCTTTCCTGAAAATTTTACTTCATCGACCAATGTTTTTATTACACTTCCACCAGCAACACCAAGAACTAATATATTTTCAAAATTTTTTATTCTTTCAAAACCAATGAATTTCAAGCCTTTTCTCAATATTCTTTGAAGACTTCCGTATGAATAATTTGTGTTTTTGCTATCCAATACCAACTCGCCGTTATTCCATGTAACTTCTAGCGATTTGCTAATTTCCGAATTGAATTTTTTTATTGAAATAGGAATAAAATAGCTTAAAAACTTTTGGACCATCGAGTAAATATTTTCATCAAAAATAATCTTAAATTTACGAAAAATATAGCGAATGAAAAAAAAGCTTTATCAATATATTTTCTGCCGATTGATGGGATGGAAATTTGAAGGAAGTTTTGACCCAAATATAAAGAAATCAGTTATAATGGTGATGCCTCATACATGTAATTTCGATTTTTTTATTGGTTTGTTTTGCAGAGGAATTATTGATTTAGAAATGAATTTTGTGGCTAAGAAAGAGCTTTTTGTATTTCCTTTTGGCTATTATTTCAAATCCATTGGAGGCGAACCTTTAGACCGAAGCGGTAATAAAAATAAAGTAGATGCTATCGTTGAAATTTTTAATAAAAAAGAAGTATTTCGTTTAGCAATTGCTCCAGAAGGAACTCGAAGTAAAGTAAACGAATTGAAAACAGGGTTTTACTACATCGCTCACAAAGCCAACGTGCCAATCATTCCTGTGGCTTTTGATTATGGAACAAAAACAATAAAAATAGGTTTGCCAATAATTGTTTCTGGTAATTATGAATCTGATAAAGAGTTGATTTTAAATCATTTTAAAGGTTCAAAAGGAAGATTTCCAGAACGTCAATATACATACAATGGATTATAAAAGTTTACACGAATTATTCAAGGAGGAAACATTAAAAGATAAATACATTACATTACCTCATTTAGAAACCTTAATCACTAATAATAAATGTTTTGTTGCAGGGCATTCAGTCGAGAATAAAATTCTTTATAAAATTGAAATTGGAGAAGGTAAAACAAAAGTTTTTATGTGGTCGCAAATGCATGGAAACGAAAGTACTACAACCAAAGCATTGTTTGATTTCATCAATTTTTTGAACTCTGATGAAACTTTAGCAAAAGAGTTCAGAGAGTTTTTTATGTTTTGTATTCTTCCTTTGGTAAACCCTGATGGAGCTGAAAAATACACTCGTGAAAACGCCAATGGCATAGACTTGAATAGAGATTCGCAAGAACTATCCCAACCAGAAAGTAAAGTTCTTAGAAAAGTTTTTGAGGATTTTAAACCTGATTACTGTTACAACCTTCATGATCAGCGCACTATTTTTGGTGTTGGGAATAGTGGAAATCCAGCAACAGTATCTTTTTTGGCGCCAGCTTATAACGACAATCGAGATTATAATACTTCGCGATTAAAGGCCGTTGAAATTATTGTAGCCATGAACGATGTGCTTCAGCTGTATATCCCAAATCAAGTAGGCAGATTTGACGATACATTTAATATAAATTGTATTGGCGATACTTTTCAAAACCTTGGAGTTCCTACAATATTATTTGAAGCAGGGTTTTATCCCGGTGATTATGTAAGAGAAATAACTAGGAAATATATTTTCATTTCATTGATTTCAGGATTGAAGCATATTTACGAAAACGATATAGTTAGCAATAAAATTGAAGATTATTTGAATATTCCTCAAAATAAAGCCATTTTTTTTGATATTGTTTATAAAAATGTTAAAATAAATTATGATAATTTAGAAAAAAACATCAATTTTGCAGCACAGTACATTGAAAAACCAAGCGATGGAAAAATCAATTTTGAAGCTAGAATAGCTCAAGTTGATAATTTGGATAATTATTTTGCTCATCATAGTATTGATGCTCAAGGTAGAACATTCAAAAGCAATCAAAGTTCAATTCCGAATATTGGCGATAAAGCTGATTTTTATTTAGGAAATGATATCGAAATTGTTAATGGTTTGGTAAAAACGCAATAAAATTAGTTTTTTATTAAAATAAATGTACTTTTGCTTGAGTTATAAACAATAATTAAAATTAAAATTTCTGGTTATGAGTAAGTTCAAATTAGATGAAGTAGATCATCAAATACTTGATATGCTAATCGATAACACCCGAATTCCGTTTACAGATATTGCAAAAAAACTTTTAATTTCTGCTGGAACTGTTCATGTTAGAGTTAAAAAAATGGAAGAAACGGGAATAATTATGGGTTCTTCGTTAAGTTTGGATTATGAAAAATTAGGTTACTCGTTTATTGCATACGTTGGAGTATTTTTGAATAATACTTCTCAAACCAAGTTTGTTTTAGAAAGAATAAACGAAATTCCATATGTTACCGTTGCTCATGTTACAACAGGAAAGTTTAATATCTTTTGTAAGATTAGAGCAAAAGACACGAAGCATGCTAAAGATGTTATTTTCATGATTGATGACATCGAAGGTGTTTACAGAACAGAAACAATGATTTCACTAGAAGAGAGCATTAATGACAAAAAACGATTAATGCACAGAATTTTCCAAGAAATAGATTAGTCAAAAAAATAAAATTTAAAAACCTCAAGTTATGCTTGAGGTTTTTTTATTAACTTAAACCAAAATTTCAGCCATGTACACTTTGCCTAAAATAGAACGTTTCAACCAGAATGTATTGCACAAATACAACATTTATAATAGTGTTTTTATAACGTTGCCATTTGATGCTATTGATAATACTGGTGTTCTTCTTCCGTTGTTTTCTGAAGTTTGTGAAAATGGTTTTAAAAATAATTGGTCACCAAAACAAATTGTTGATTTTTTTGCAAATAAGTATCTTGATGAGGTGGATGAAAAGTCTAAGTTGGACCTGATGTTTCGCTTTATTCAATATGTTGAAAGACAAATTGTATTATTTGATGCAATAGAAGATGCCGCTTTTGCAGTAGTTAACAACATGGAAGGAAGTGGTTCACTTAGAGACATAAAAGAAAAAGCTGATGCAAAAGGAAATACATCTGAATTAAAAGATTTTTTAGAAGAATTTGGAGTAAGAACCGTTTTAACAGCTCATCCTACACAGTTTTACCCTGGTTCAGTATTGGGAATAATTACCGATTTGACAGAAGCTATTAGAGTGAATGACTTGTTGAAAATCAAAGAATTATTAGCTCAATTGGGTAAAACCAAATTCATTAAAAAAGAAAAACCAACTCCTTTTGATGAAGCAGTTAGTCTTATTTGGTATTTAGAAAATGTATTTTATCAAACGATTGGCGATATGATACAATACATTCAAAAGAATATTTTTAAAAACCAAGATATAGAAAACCCTATCATAAGTTTAGGTTTTTGGCCTGGAGGTGATAGAGATGGAAATCCATTTGTAACATCAGAAATAACACTCAAAGTAGCAGAAAGATTAAGAACATCAATATTAAAATGCTACTATTTTGATATAAGAAAGTTAAAAAGAAAATTAACTTTTAGTGGCGTAGATGTTATTCTTGCAGAGCTTGAAAATAAATTATATCGTTCGGTTTTTTATTCGCAAGGAGAGATTTTTATAGGCAAAGACGAATTGATGGAACAATTGAAAAAAATACGTCAAATAATTCAAGATCATCATCAATCCTTGTATTTAGATTATTTAAACGAGTTAATTCAAAAAATCAATCATTTTGGATTTCATTTTGCCTCGCTAGATATTCGACAAAACAGCAAAATACACAATCAAGTTTTTGATAAAATAATAAATTCTGGGATAACGTCAATTTATAAAAATTATTGGGCGCAAAACGAAAATGATAAATTGAAAGCATTATCAGAGATTAGAGGTTATGTTAGTTCAAAAGATTTTGATGATGAAATAACCATCTCAACTCTCGAGTCTATTCAAGCGATGAAATCAATACAACAAAAAAATGGGGAAGCAGGTTGTAATCGATATATCATTAGCAACAACGAAAGTGCGCTCAACGTTATGGAAACCTTATCAATGTTTAGGCTAATTGGTTGGGAAAAACCTACGGTTGATATTGTTCCGCTATTTGAGTCGGTAAATGATTTACAAAATGCACATTTAATTCTCGATCAATTATATACAAATGATTACTACAGAAACCATTTAAAATCGCGAGGCGATAAACAAATAGTAATGCTCGGATTTTCTGATGGGACCAAAGATGGTGGATATTTAATGGCGAATTGGAGCATTTATAAAGCCAAAGAAATGATTTCTGAGATTTCAAAGAATAGAGGAATTAAAGTTGTTTTTTTTGATGGACGTGGTGGACCACCAGCTCGCGGAGGTGGAAAAACACACAAGTTTTATGCCTCTTTGGGACAAGCAATTGAAAATCATGAAATTCAACTCACTATTCAAGGGCAAACCATCAGTTCGAACTTTGGCACTACAGATTCTTGTCAATTTAATTTAGAGAACTTGCTGAGCGCAGGTGTTACAAATAAATTTTATAGCGATGCAAAAAATAATTTGTCAAATTCTGATAAAGAGATAATTGAGCATTTGGCTAAATTAGGATTTGAAAAATATAACGATTTTAAAAATCATCCTAAATTTATTCCTTATCTTGAAAAGATGAGTACGTTACCATTTTATGCAAAAACAAATATAGGAAGTCGTCCAGCAAAAAGAAATTCAGATGAAAAACTCAATTTTTTAGATTTGAGAGCGATACCTTTTGTGGGTTCTTGGAGCCAAATGAAGCAAAACGTGCCAGGTTTTTTTGGAGTTGGAACTGCTTTGAAATATTATGAAGAAAACGATAAATGGAACGATGTAAAGCAACTTTATGATAATTCTCTGTTTTTTAGAACGTTATTGGAGAACAGTATGATGTCTTTGGCAAAATCTTTTTTCCCGCTAACATCCTATATGAGACACGATGAAGAGTTTGGCGATTTTTGGCAAATTATATATGATGAGTTTTTAGAAACCAAACGTTTATTGCTGAAAATAGCTGGACACAAAGAACTGATGGAAAATTATCCAGATGGAATTGCTTCTATTCAAATGAGGGAAAACATTGTAAAACCGCTATTGGCTATTCAGCAATATGCCTTGTCACAACTCAGAAAAAACCCAGAAAGTGAGTTTTCACCAGTTTATGAAAAATTAGTAATTCGTTCATTGTTTGGAAATACCAATGCAAGTAGAAATTCAGCTTAAAATATGAATATAAAAGACTTAAAAAGTAATGAATATGCTTCCTTTTATGGTGGCTATATCAATCAGGTTTCAGATGAATACACTTTGGTAGAAGAACTCGAAATTTCGGTGCATCGATTAGTGAAATTCGTTAGAGAAATACCTATGGACAAATTTGATTTTCGTTATGCCGAAGGCAAATGGACAATAAAAGATATTCTGCAACATCTAATTGATGCTGAACGTGTTTTTGCCTACAGAGCTTTGCGTTTTGCACGAAATGATAAAACCGAATTACCTGGCTTTGAAGAAGATGATTATGTTCTAGAAGCCAACGCCAACAAAAGAAGTATTCAAGATTTATTGACAGAGTTATTAATAGTTAGACAATCTACTTTAGCACTTTTCAAGACTTTTAGTAACGAGCAATTGCTCCGCATTGGTATTGCTTCAAATAACCCAATGTCAGTAAGAGCTTTAGGTTTTGTTATTATTGGTCATCAAAATCATCATCAAAAAGTATTTGAAGAAAGATATTTGTAAGTAAAAAGTACGAAATAAGAAGTGAGAAGTATGAGTTATTAAGCGTTTAATTCATAATATGAAAAAAATCCAAACTTAGATTTCTAAATTTGGATTTTTCATTTCGTACTTCCTATGTCAAACTTTTTACCTCGGTTTATTCTTCATCGTCGTCTTCGTCGTCAAAGTTGTCTGATGTAGAGTAATCATCATCATCGTCATCATCATCATCATCTGAACCACCTTTGTCTTTTAACGGGTCAATTTCTTCATCATCATCGTCAGATGGAATATCGTCATCATCTAAATCTAAACCTTTGATTGGTTCGATTGGTTCTACAACTGAATCCAAATCATCATCTTCATCAAATTTTTCCATTCTACTAGCTAGTTTTTTACTTACTTTAACTAGATAAATGGTGTCTTCAGTTCTAACTTCAACTGCTTCTATCAACTCGTTTTGAGCATTTTTAAAACGAATAACATCAGAGTCATCATATCCATCTGGAAACTTTTCTACAAGTAGGTTTAGAATGTCTCCTGTTAATTTAGCATAATCAACGATAATTCTTTTCATAAATAATTATTATAAATCTAAGAGATAAGCAAATATTAGTGGGGCAACTATTGTTGCATCTGATTCAACTATAAATTTTGGGGTTGTAATATCTAATTTACCCCAAGTGATTTTTTCATTTGGAACTGCTCCTGAGTAAGAACCGTAGCTTGTTGTGGAGTCAGAAATTTGACAAAAATAACTCCAAAATGGTACATCATGCATTTCCATATCTTGATAAAGCATTGGAACAACGCATATTGGAAAATCACCTGCAATTCCTCCACCAATTTGGAAAAATCCAACTCCTTTTCCAGAACAGTTATTTTTGTACCAATCTGCTAACCACATCATATATTCAATACCGCTTTTCATCGTAGTAGCTTTGAATTCACCTTTGATGCAATAGGAAGCAAAAATATTACCCATTGTGCTATCTTCCCAACCAGGAACTATGATAGGTAGGTTTTTTTCAGCAGCAGCAACCATCCAAGAGTTCTTAGGATCTATTTCGTAGTATTGTTTTAAAACGCCTGAATTTATCATTTGATACATAAATTCATGTGGAAAATATCTTTCTCCTTTTGAGTCTGCGTTATTCCAAATGTCATACAAATGCGATTGTAATCTGCGGAAAGCTTCTTCTTCAGGAATACAAGTGTCAGTAACTCTGTTATAATGATTTTCTAGCAAATCCCATTCTTCTTGAGGCGATAAGTCTCTGTAATTTGGAACTCTTTTATAAGAGTTGTGAGCAACAAGATTCATGATGTCTTCTTCAAGATTTGCTCCTGTACAAGAGATGATGTGTACTTTATCTTGTCTAATCATTTCTGCTAACGATTTTCCAAGTTCTGCTGTACTCATTGCACCAGCAAGTGTTATCATCATTTTTCCATTATCGAGTAGATGTTCTTCATAACCCTTTGCAGCATCAACTAGTGCAGCGGCATTAAAGTGAAGAAAATTATTTTCAATAAACTGACTTATAGGTCCTTTACTCATTTTTCTATTTGCTTTGCTTTTGAGGTCAAAGAAAATCTTTTTTTCTAAAACCTCAAATTTATTTTAATTATTTTTTATTAATTCTTTAATTTTTTTAATGTGCTAATTAACAAAGGTTTATTTGTTGTATCCTAATATTTTTAGTACATCATCTGAACTTTGTTGCTCTGAGAAAACTTCGGTAGCTAAGATTCCATTTTCATCTCTATCAATCAAAATGTGCTTTGGTTGTGGGATTAAGCAATGGTGTAAGCCGCCAAATCCTCCAATGGTTTCTTGATATGCTCCAGTATTGAAAAAACCAATATACAAAGGTTTTTCTTTGTTGTATTTTGGTAAATAAACCGCATTCATATGCTGTTCAGAGTTGTAATAATCGTCGCTATCACAGGTTAATCCGCCGAGTAATACTCTTTCGTAAGTATCATTCCATCGGTTTACAGCGAGCATTACAAATCGTTTGTTTATTGCCCAAGTATCTGGTAGAGTAGTGATAAACGATGAGTCAATCATGTTCCAGTTTTCTCTATCGTTTTGTTTCTTTTGATATAACACTTGGTAAATTGCGCCACCACTTTCGCCAACTGTGAACGAACCAAACTCGGTAAAAATATGTGGAACTTCTACTTCGGCTTCGTCACATGATATTTTTATTTGATTGAGTATTTCGTCAACCATGTATTGATAATCATATTCAAATGCTAAAGAATTTTTTATTGGAAAACCTCCGCCAATATTCAAACTATCAAGTGTTGGACATTCTTTTTTCAAAGCTATGTACACTTTCATACATTTTAATAACTCGTTCCAATAATATGCAGTATCTCTAATTCCTGTATTGATAAAGAAGTGTAGCATTTTCAGTTCCACTTTTTTATTTTCTTGAATTTGTTTTCTGTAAAATGGAACAATGTCTTTGTAACCAATTCCCAAGCGAGATGTATAAAACTCAAATTTTGGTTCTTCTTCGGCAGCAATACGAATTCCTATCTTGAATTTACCTTTTATTTGTTCTTGAAGCAAATCAAGTTCTTCATAGTTGTCAATTACAGGAATAGTTTTTGTGTGTCCGTTGTTGATTAGTCGAGCAATATTTGAAATATATTCATCACGTTTAAAACCATTACAAACAACATAGGTGTTTTTATTGATTTTTCCTTTTGACAAAAGATTCTCAACAATGTTTATATCAAATGCCGATGAAGTTTCGATATGAATATTGTTTTTAAAAGCTTCGTTCATAATGAATTCAAAATGAGAGCTTTTAGTACAATAACAATAATAGTATTTCCCTTCGTAACCAATCTTTTCCATTCCTTTTCTAAACCAACCTTTTGCTTTGTTGATATTGCTAGAAATTTGAGGTAGATAAGTGAATTTTAAAGGAGTTCCATATTGTTCTACAAGTTTCATAAGGTCTATATTATGAAATTGTAATGTGTCTTTGTTCAATGAAAATCCTTCTTGAGGGAAGTAAAAAGTTTGATTTATTAAGTCGTAATATTTAGTATTCATTTCGAGTAAATTTTAGATATGATAAGTAAAAGACAATTAACATAAATCTAAAATTCAAACTCTAATATTTGCATATACAATCGATAATTTTTCATGAAAAGTTACTTCACTATCAATTTTGAAAATTGAAGCAATTTTTATTGTGACAAAAACAATAAACTTTTTAATGAGAAGAAAAGTGTTTTCTTCTTGAAAATTATTACTGTATAATACGTTGTCGAGGTTATTTTTCATTGACGACAAATGTAAAAAATATTATTTTCGATTTGCAATAAAAATAAGTAAAAAAATTATAATAAATAATAGTGAAAAGCTTCTTCAATTAAGCTGTTTTCTGCGGACTGATTTATTGCAAAATGGCCAATGTTTTTTAGCAAAGCAAACTGAACTTTTCCGCACTCATTTTTCTTATCATGAATTAAAAGGTTCATGATTGGTTTAATATCCTCAACATTAATATTTATTTTTTCAAATAAATCGGAGATGATATAATTTATTTCTGCCAATTCTTCACTCGAAATGAGGTTCAGTTTGTTCGATATAAAAGCTTCAATAATCATTCCTGCTGCTATAGCTTCACCATGAAGAAGTGTTTTTTTATTCTCGTTTACCAAAAAATAACTTTCAATAGCATGACCAATTGTGTGTCCAAAATTAAGTGCTTTTCTGATTCCGTTTTCAGTCAAATCTTGTGATACAATTTCATTTTTAATCTCTACAGAACGATGAATAAGTTGGTCAAAATCTTGAAAGTTTTTTTGTTCCAAATTTTTAAATTCATTCCAGTATTGATAATCAAATATTAATCCATGTTTTAGCATTTCGGCAAGTCCAGAGCGCATCTCGTTTTTGGGCAAAGTAGAAAGATAGTTGCTGTCTATAACTATCATTTGAGGATTAGTGATGGTTCCAATTTGGTTTTTTAAATTACCTAAATCTATTCCATTTTTTCCACCAATAGATGCATCAACCATTGCTAACAAAGTCGTTGGTATATTTATGAAATCTATGCCGCGTTTAAAAGTAGAAGCTACAAAACCTCCAATATCAGAAATAACACCACCACCAATATTGATAATTAAACTTTTTCTATCGCCTTCTAGTTCAATCAAAATGTTCCAAAGTTCAACACATGTGTCAATGTTTTTTGTTTCTTCTCCAGCTTCAATTTCAATAATTTCCACAGGATTTTCAGTTTCTAAAACAGGAAGAAAAGAGGAAAGACAGAATTCATTTGTATTACTGTCAACGAGAATAAATATTTTTGAATAATTTTTTTCTTTTAAAAATGAGTTCAATTTATTGTAACCATTTTGCCCAAAATGAATAAAATAATTACTAGCTGTAATGGATTGCATTTTCTTTAATTTATGAGCCAAAAATAATGCAAAAATTATTAAATGATAAGTCAACTCTCATTATATTTGTTCAATTTTTAATACAATGGAAAAAATATTCAATAATACTCAAGTAGCCTTTTCGTTAAAATCAGATACAGAATTAGAAAGAGCTTATTTTCTTTTCAAATTAATAGCCAGCGAACCTTTGGTAAAGATAGGAACAGCGGTTACCAATTTTGCTCTAAAAGCCCATTTACCAGTAGAAGGCCTTATAAGAGCTACAGTTTTTGACCATTTTTGTGGCGGAACGACCGAAGATGATTGTCTTACAGTAGTAGATAAAATGTTTACAAAAGGAGTTTCATCTGTTTTAGATTATTCTGTCGAAGGAAAAGAGGAAGAAGCACAGTTTGATGCGGCGTTGCAAATGACTTTAAAAACTATTGATTTTGCAAAAGAAAAATTAGCCATTCCGTTTGCTGTTTTCAAGCCAACAGGTTTTGGACGTTTCTATTTGTATGAAAAAATAGGAGAAAAAAAGCCATTGACAAATGAAGAACAAGTAGAGTGGAATAGAGTAGTAGAAAGATTTGACACTGTTTGCAAAGCAGCTCATGATAAAGATGTCGCTTTATTGATTGATGGAGAAGAAAGCTGGATGCAAGATGCTGCTGATGATTTGGTTGAGCAAATGATGGAAAAATACAATAAGCAAAAAGCAATTGTATTCAACACTTTGCAAATGTATAGATGGGATAGGCTTGATTATTTAAAAAGATTACATCAGCGAGCTATCGAAAAA
>ERZ795062.1574-NODE-1574-length-16099-cov-6.710484_pt1 | contig 16099 bp, 13 predicted proteins | sample MGYA00375146_ERZ795062 | MGnify/ENA primary metagenome ERZ795062 (study PRJEB30191, sample SAMN05720281) | activated sludge metagenome | isolation source: Anaerobic digester | place: USA | collected 2015-07-16 ... | reverse complement strand
CAAAACCTCTTCTTCTCAGTCGGAGTCATCATTATCTTGATTACTCTGAACATACTTGGTTTGCTGGACCTGACAAAGGGGGTTATCTTCCACGAAATGTCCACCATCCTGGTCATCCTCAACGGCCTTCGTCTGCTCAAATAAGGGTTCTTAAATTGTGAAAAAATTCGGACCATGGACTTGCATTTTTCTCAAAATAGGGTATAATAAAACAAAATAAGTTCAGGAGGAAATGAAGATGGCATACACTCAACCACTTACAAACTGGCAAAACTGGCGTAGGTAGAGTTGTGTTTATGTTTTTGCATAGATACGACTTTTGGAGTACTTCTAAAAAGTATCTATGCGCTAGTCTTCATGGACCAAATAGGGGCGCGTAGTAGGAAAACTTACTAGGCGCTTTTTCTTTTTAGGAGTTTCTTGATTCTTAAATTAACTTAGTAAAAAAATAAGGAGATTATTATGAAAAACAAAGCTTTAATTGGAACCCTTGCCGTTTTGGCCCTTTTGGTTGTCGGAGTTCTTTTCGTCAGTCAAAAACAGGATTCATCTACATCAGAAGACAAGGTGGTAAAAATTGGGATCCTGCAATTTGTCACCCATGATGCCTTGGATGAAATCGAGCGGGGTATCGAAGACGGTCTGGCCGATGCTGGTTACGAAGGCAGCAATGTTGAATTGACCGTGCTCAACGCTGAAGCAGACCAAAGCAAGATCCAAACCATGAGTAAGAAATTGGTGGATGATGGCAATGATGTGGTCATCGGGATTGCGACCCCAGCTGCCCAAGGCTTGTCTTCAGCTACATCAGACATTCCAGTCATCATGGGAGCTATCTCGGACCCTGTCGGCGCCAAATTGGTGAAAAACTTGGATAAGCCCGAGGGCAATGTAACAGGTCTGTCCAACCATGTGCCCCATGCCCAAACCGTTGAATTGATTCAAACCATCACACCAGATGCCAAAACCATCGGTGTCCTCTATGCTAGCAGCGAAGATAACTCCGTTTCCCAGGTCAAAGAATTTACCCAATATGCAGAAGAAGCTGGTTTGACCGTTGTGGAATACGCTGTTCCTTCGACCAATGAAATCACCACCACCATGTCTGTGATGACAGGCAAGGTCGACGCCATTTTTGTACCCCAAGACAATACCATCGCTTCCGCCTTTCCAACGGTGGTGACAGCGGCCAATGCAGCCAAAATCCCAGTCTACTCTAGTGTCGACACCATGGTCAAACAAGGCTCCATTGCCTCTGTGGCCCAAAGCCAATACGATTTGGGTCTTGAAACAGCCAAAATCGCTGTCAAAATCCTTGCTGGTAAAAAAGTTTCTGAGGTTCCCGTCAAGGTGGTGGACACGGGCGTGCCAACTGTCAACCTGAAAGCAGCCAAAGAGCTTGGTATCACCATTCCAGACAGCTTGCTGGAAGAAGCGGATATCGCTGTTGAAGCCGATGAATAGAAAGTAGCCTATATGATTATTTCATCCATATCGCAAGGTCTCTTGTGGGGGATTCTCGGTTTGGGAATTTACCTGACCTTCCGCATTCTCAACTTTCCAGATATGACCACTGAGGGCTCCTTTCCACTGGGGGGAGCAGTGGCCGTCACCCTGATGAATATGGAGGTTCATCCACTGCTAGCTACGCTGGCAGGAGCACTGGCAGGCTGCCTGGCTGGTCTGGCCACTGGCCTCCTCTATACCAAGGGGAAGATTCCGACCCTCTTGGCGGGTATCCTGGTCATGACCTCCTGTAATTCCCTGATGCTCATGATTATGGGCCGGGCTAATCTTGGCTTGCTGGATATCCAAACCTTGCAGGATTTGCTGCCCTTTTCCAAGGACAGCAATCTCCTCATCCTGGGGCTTATGGCGGTCCTTTTCGTTATCGCCGGTCTCATCTATTTCCTCCACACCAAGCTGGGCCAGGCCTATATCGCGACGGGAGACAACCAGGACATGGCCAAGAGTTTTGGGATCCATACCGACCGCATGGAAGTCATGGGCTTGGTGGTCTCCAATGGCCTCATCGCCCTGGCCGGAGCCCTGGTCAGTCAACAGGATGGCTATGCGGATGTGTCCAAGGGGATTGGGGTCATTGTCATCGGCCTTGCCTCCATCATTATCGGTGAGGTCCTCTTCTCAACGGGCCTGACCCTTCTGGAGCGGTTGATTGCCATCGTCATTGGTTCCATCCTCTACCAGTTCTTGATTGCAGCTGTCATTGCCCTTGGCTTTAATACCAACTACCTCAAACTCTTCAGTGCCCTGGTTCTGGCCATCTGCCTGATGGTGCCTGTTTTGAAAAAGAAAGTCTTCAAGGGGGTGAGCTTATCACGATGAAGAAAATAGTTGAATTGAAAAATGCCACTGTTCAAGTAAACAATGGCTTTGATGAAGTCAAGACCATCCTAGATGATGTCAATCTGGACATTTACGAACATGATTTCCTCACCATCCTAGGCGGAAACGGGGCTGGAAAATCCACCCTTTTCAATGTGATTGCTGGTACTCTCATGTTGACCAGTGGAACCATTTCTATCTTGGGTGAGGATGTGACCCACCTGCCCGCTGAGAAAAGGGCCAAGTACCTGGCCCGTGTTTTCCAGGATCCAAAGATGGGGACTGCACCCCGCATGACAGTGGCGGAGAACCTGCTCATTGCCAAGGACCGCGGGCAGAAGCGTCCTTTTTCACCCCGCCATATCCAGGCCCACAAGGATGAGTTTCTCAACCTGCTGAATCGGACGGGAAATGGCCTGGACCAGCATCTGGAAACCCCGACCGGTCTCTTATCAGGTGGCCAACGCCAGGCCCTGAGCCTACTCATGGCGACCCTGAAACGACCAGAACTCCTGCTCTTGGATGAGCATACGGCGGCCCTGGATCCAAAGACCAGCGTCTCCCTCATGCAGCTGACGGATGAATTTGTCAGAAAAGACCGCCTGACCGCTCTCATGATTACCCATCACATGGAAGACGCCCTCAAACACGGCAACCGCCTCATCGTTATGAAGGATGGCAAAATCGTCAAAGACCTCAACCAGGCCGAAAAAGCCCAAATGCAGATTGCAGATTATTATCAGTTTTTTGAGTAGGAAAAAGCCCATGAAAGTGGGCTTTTCAATTATCGCATTTTAGATGAAAAAATGGTATAATATGTCTGATATGCAGGAATCTGCAGAACAGTAATTCGACTTGTCAACCTTTCAACAGTTAGGAAACAAGGACCGTTTGTATGAAAAAATCTTAAAAAGAGGAAATAGTTCATGAGTGATATTAAAATTATGGCCTTGGGCGGTGTGCGGGAGAATGGTAAAAATCTCTACATTGCTGAGGTCAAGGACAGCATTTTTGTCCTGGATGCTGGGCTCAAATACCCAGAAAATGAGCAGTTGGGCGTGGATGTCATTGTTCCCAACTTTGATTACCTGGTGGAGAACAAGAGCCGGGTGGCGGGAATCTTCCTGAGCCATGGCCATGCGGATGCCATCGGGGCCCTGCCCTATCTCCTGGAAAAGGTCAAGGTGCCGGTATTTGGCTCCCATTTGACCATCGAGTTGGCCAAGTTGGTGGTCAAAAATTATGCGGCCACCAAGAAATTCAATGACTTCCATGTTATCAATGCCAAATCGGAGATTGATTTTGGAGATTCTGTCATTTCCTTCTTCAAGACCACCCATTCCATTCCTGAAAGTTTGGGGATTGTGGTCAAGACCGATGAGGGAAATATCGTCTACACAGGTGACTTCAAATTTGACCAGGCAGCAGCAGCCTACTATCGGACAGATTTTGCCCGTCTGGCAGAAATTGGCCGTGAGGGGGTTTTGGCCCTCTTGTCTGATTCTGCCAATGCGGACAGTCGTATCCAGGTAGCCAGCATGCATGAGGAACGCGAAGAGATTCTCAATACCATTGCGGACTGGGAGGGCCGGGTCATTGTGGCGGCTGTTGCCAGCAATATCATCCGGATCCAGCAGATTTTCGATGCGGCCGAGGCGACTGGTCGCCGGGTTGTGCTGACAGGTCACGATGTGGAAAATATCGTGCGGACGGCCATTCAGCTGAAAAAGTTGCGCCTAGCTAGCGAGCGCCTGCTCATCAAGCCAAAGGAAATGGGCAAGTTTGAGGACCATGAGCTCATTATCCTGGAAACAGGTCGGATGGGGGAACCCCTCAACGGCCTGCGCAAGATGTCCATTGGCCGTCACCGCTATGTTCAAATCAAGGACGGGGATCTGGTCTACATTGTCACCACACCAACAGTATCCAAGGAAGCAGTGGTGGCGCGGGTTGAAAATTTGGTCTACCAGGCAGGCGGTATTGTCAAATCCATTACCAAAAACCTGCGGGTGTCAGGGCATGGAAATGCCCGTGACTTGCAGCTCATGCTCAATATCCTGCAACCCAAGTATCTCTTCCCTATCCAGGGGGAATACCGGCAGCTGGATGCCCATGCCAATGCAGCCCTTGAAATTGGCTTTTACCCAGAAAACATCTTTATCGTCAAAAGGGGCGACGTCATGGCCTATGAGCAGGGGGAATTTGTCCATAACGGGGCAGTGCCTGCTGGTGATGTCATGATTGATGGCAATGCCATCGGGGATGTGGGCAACATTGTCCTGCGTGACCGCAAGCTCTTGTCTGAGGATGGGATCTTCATCGTGGCCATCACGGTCAATCGTAAGGAAAAGAAAATCATTTCCAAGGCTAAGGTCAATACCCGTGGATTCATCTATGTCAAGAAGAGTCGGGATATCCTGCGGGAGTCGGCTGAGCTGGTCAATGCCAGCGTGGAGAAGTACTTCACCAAGGACAGTTTTGACTGGGGTGAGCTCAAGAGTGCGGTGCGGGATGACTTGTCCAAGTATCTCTTTGACCAAACCAAGCGCCGTCCATCCATTCTTCCAGTCATCATGGAAGTGAAATAAATGATTTTTGAGAGCTAGGCAACTAGCTCTTTTCTAAAAAAGGAGAGAAACCAGATGGCAACCTTTGAAATCGAGTATTATTCTGAAGTTTTGGATATGGCCCGGCATGTCAGCGTCATCTATCCAGATGCGGCGGAGCTTGCGCCTGATCAGGTGGATTGCAAGGACATACCAGTCCTCTATCTGCTCCATGGCATGAGTGGCAATGAAAATTCCTGGCGCAAACGGACGGCCATTGAGCGGCTGATTCGCCATACCAACTTGATCGTCATCATGCCCAATACGGACCTGGGCTGGTACACCAATACCACCTATGGTCTCCATTATTTTGATGCCATCGCCACAGAATTGCCCCAGGTTATGCAGCGCTTTTTCCCCAATATGACCAAAAAACGGGAGAAGACCTTCATTGCAGGTCTCTCCATGGGTGGCTATGGTGCCTTTAAAATCGGGCTGACCACCAATGACTATGCCTATGTGGGCTCTTTTTCAGGAGCTATCGGACTTGGTTTGGATTCGGATGAATTGACGGCCAATGTCAATGCCAACCCTGCATACTGGCAGGGAGTGTTTGGCCCCTTGACCGAGGAAAACCTGGAACAGCACCTGATTCCGACCCTGGCCCAGCAGCACGATGGCCAATCGAAATTTTACAGCTGGTGCGGCAAGGAAGATTTTCTCTTTGCCAGCAACCAAAAAGCTGTTAAGGCCTTGCTGGAAATGGGGCTGGACCTAGACAGTCAGGTTGGCCATGGCACCCATGATTGGTATTATTGGGAGAAGCAACTCCAGGTTTTCCTGAAGAAATTACCTATTGATTATAAGGAAGAGGAACGCTTGTCATAAGGCATCAAGTAGGGAAATTTCCCTGCTTTTTTGGTACAATAAACATATGATAATACTGAGTGGACACAAGATTGAGCGCTCCTTCGCGGGAGATGTGCTCTTTGACAATATCACGCTTCAAGTGGATGAGCGCGACCGCATTGCCCTGGTGGGCCGTAATGGTGCTGGCAAGTCTACCTTGCTAAAAATACTGGTTGGGGAAGAAGCGCCGACCTCTGGCGAGGTCAATCGTAAGCGGGACCTGACCCTATCCTATTTGGCACAAGATTCCCGCTTCGAATCGGAACGGACCATTTTTGAGGAGATGCTCTCTGTCTTTGATGACTTACGGACCACAGAAAAAACTCTCCGTGTCATGGAAGAGCAGATGGCCGACTTGACGGGGCCTGCTTTTGATAAGCTTCTGGCTGATTATGACCGTCTGTCAGAAGACTTTCGAGCCTCTGGTGGTTTCAGTTACGAATCGGACATCAAGGCCATTCTCAATGGTTTCAAGTTTGACCAGTCCATGTGGGACATGAAGATTGAGGAGCTTTCTGGCGGGCAAAACACCCGTCTGGCCTTAGCTAAGATGTTGCTGGAAAAGCCTGAATTGCTGGTGCTGGATGAGCCCACCAACCACCTGGACATTGACAGCATTGCCTGGTTGGAAAATTATCTGACCAATTACCAGGGTGCTCTCATCATCGTCAGTCACGACCGTTATTTCCTGGATAAGGTAGCAACAGTGACCCTAGATTTGACTCCCCATTCTCTGGACCGCTATGTGGGCAATTATTCCAAGTTTATGGACCTCAAGGCTGAAAAACTGGCCACTGAAGAAAAGAATTATGAAAAGCAACAGAAGGAAATTGCCAAGCTAGAAGACTTTGTCCAGCGCAATATCGTTCGAGCCTCTACCACTAAGCGGGCCCAAGCCAGGCGCAAGCAACTGGACAAGATGCAGCGGCTGGACAAGCCCCAGGCCGGAAACAAGTCTGCCAACATGACCTTCCAGTCTGAAAAACCATCGGGCAATGTGGTGCTGACGGTCACGGATGCGGCCATTGGTTATGAGGACCAGATTCTATCTCAGCCCATTTCCTTGGATGTCCAAAAATTTGATGCCATCGCCATCGTTGGCCCAAATGGTATCGGCAAGACCACCCTTCTCAAGTCAGTCATTGGCCAAATTCCCTTTATCAAGGGCCAGTCGACCTATGGGGTCAATGTGGCGGCCGGCTATTATGACCAGACCCAGTCCAAGCTGACCCGGACCAATACAGTTTTGGACGAACTCTGGAACGATTTTCCCAACCAGCCAGAGCTGGACATCCGCAATCGGCTGGGGGCCTTTCTCTTCTCTGGAGACGATGTCAAGAAATCCGTGGCCATGCTCTCTGGTGGGGAGAAGGCCCGCCTGCTCTTGGCTAAATTATCTATGGAAAATAACAACTTCCTCATCCTGGACGAGCCCACCAACCACCTGGACATCGACAGCAAGGAGGTTCTTGAAAGTGCCCTGATTGACTTTGACGGCACCCTCCTCTTTGTCAGCCACGACCGCTATTTCATCAACCGCTTGGCCACCAAGGTCCTGGAAATTTCTGAAACGGGCTCCACCCTTTATCTGGGCGATTATGATTATTACTTGGAGAAAAAGGCAGAGCTGGAAGAGCTAGAGCAGCAAAAGCAGGCAAAAATGGACCTGACCAGCTCAAAGGCCGCTGAGCCAGTGACCAACGCTTACCAGCAGCAGAAGGAAAGTCAAAAGGAAATCCGCAAAATCACGCGCCGCATCCAGCAAATCGAGGACCAGCTAACCCTGATGGAAGCCAAAGAAGACGAGCTCAGTCAGGCCATGGCCAGCACCAACGATGCCAGCCAACTCATGGACCTCCAAAATCAACTGGACCAACTCAGCCAGGAACAGGAAGAATTGATGGAGGAGTGGGAAGTCTTGAGTCAAGGGTTAGAGTAGATAATTCCTCAAACATTTTGCTATAATAGATAAAAAAGGAGGTCCCTATGCCAACCAATTCAAGCAAACAAATTGTAAAAAAAACTTCTGGTAAGATGGGCAAACTTCTCGGAGCAGCCAATATGATTCTGAGCGTGATTCCGGATACAGTTGAAATTGTGGGGAAGATTACAGATAAGACAGCTCCCATTGTAGACAAGCATTTGGATCGCAAACACCAGTACAAGAAAAGTCTAGTGGCTATTCCTAATCTCCTTGATGTCGATATACAACAGGCCCGTGAACATTTGGAAGGTTTAGGCCTACAAGTCATTGTCGTTTTAGCCAAACCCAATAAAAAATATGTTAAGGCAGATGCGGGTGAAGTGGTCGCTATGGTACCTCGTTCTGGTAAGGTCCAGCCTGGTTCTCTGATTAAACTCTACTATGTGGATGAGCTTGTCATCGAGGCCAGCAAGAAAGAAGTTGCTCTGCCAGATGTAACGGGTCTTGTCTTAACTGAAGCGCAGGAACTTCTGGAAAACCTGGGTTACCGTGTAGCTGCCTTTCCCATTAAACCCCGGTCTCAATATGCTAGTATCACCGTCAATCAAGTGATTTCCATGTCCCCAAATCCTCGTCTCAATCTGACGCCTGTCAAAAAAGGAAATTTGATTAAGCTCTTTTATTTAGATGCGGCTACTAAACAAGCCAGCCGGATTTTACGGAAGTCTGAGCAGGATAAGAAAGCCGCCAATGCCCAAACCCTCAAAAAGAATTTAAATAAAATTCAAGAGATGTTGCCAGGAAAAAAGAAGTAAGGGAGTAGGTTGAAGCTAGCGTTTGCTTTCATTCGGGAAATATGAAAAAGAATTAGGAGAAAAAATGTCAATTTTAAAACAAATTGCGCAAGAAAATGGTTATATTTTTGATAGTCAAGCCATGATTATGTATGGTCAGAAAAACAACTATACTTTTTTGGCCTCTGAGGTGGGAAATGGGGTCATAACGCTTATGTTTTCTGTCAAAAATGATTCAGCAGTGCAAAGTTTGGATGCCAAGGTTTTGAAAATGGAGATTCCAACAGTGCAGCATTGTTCCTTTAAAAATCATAAACTGACGGTGACCGTAAAAGGAGGAATGACCAAATCTAAACGTAAGGCCAATGTTCTGGCAGCACTGGAATCACTTACAGCCTATTTATCAACTCATAGCTACGTCCAAGTCTGTGAAATGACGGGAGAGACCAAGGATGTGCATCTCTACCAAGTTGGCAATCAATATTCCTTTTTGACACCAGAAGCCTTTGGAGCTGTTAGTCGTGAACTAGACCGGTCTGAACAAGAAAATCTTCAAGCTAGTGAAAATGTCTTTTTAGGTTTTATTGGTGCGGTTCTAGGTTCCTTGATTGGGGTCGCTGCCATTGTTTTAGTGGGTCAACTAGGTTATGTGTCCGCCCTATCAGGTATGGCCATGGGGGCTTGTGTCGTCAAGGGCTATGAACTGCTGGCAAGACGCTTTTCCACCAAGGGGGCCATCATCTCTATCCTGGTCAGTCTGGTCATGACTTATTTTGCCAATCAACTGGACTGGGCCGTATCTTTTGCCAGATATTACGAAGTGAGCATTTTTGATACCCTTCCCTACATCCATGAGTTTCTAGCTGAAGGTTATATCGACAGTCATACTTATTACTTGAACTTAGCTATGATCCTTATTTTTAACGTCGTTGCCGCAGCAGTTACCATTGGATCTGCCCTTAAAAATACCAAGTCGAGATTTGAAGTTCGCAAACTTTTTTAGGAAAAATCAGTCCTCAGACGGATGGAAATAAACCTAGCTAATCGTATACTAAGATTACTCCTAAATATTTTTTCATAATCTCCTGAAAAGAGGCTGGACTCAGGTCCAGCCTCTTTCTTTGCGCAAAAAAACTCCAACAGAAAGCGAATCTGCTGGAGTCAGTCTTTTATGAGGATTTTTCTGCCTTACTTTTTATGTCAGCATATTCTTCCGGTTTTTCCTTGCTGAGGATATCTTCGTAGGCTGGGAGTTGAATATCTGGACCGTATTTTTTTTGTAGGGTTGTTGCGACCAAGCGATAGGCCAGGTTGGCATTGCGAGAGAGAATCGGGCCGTGGAAGTAGCTGCCAAAGGTATTTTTATAGTGCATGCCTTCGCCACCGTCTTCCTTATTATTGCCATTTCCATAGACCACTCTCCCCAGCGGTTTTTGATTTTCTGCTAGAAAAGTGCGACCTTGGTGGTTTTCAAAACCATAGTAGGTCTCGTCAAACTCTTCATTGTAAATCTTGATGTCACCGATGTAGCGGTTGTTCTCTTGATTGAGGGTGTAATGGCCTAGAATCCCTAGACCATCAATTTTACGACCGCCAGCCTCGATATAGTATTGGCCCAGAAGCTGGAAACCACCACAGATAGCCAACATGACCCCATCATTTTCGATAAAGCTAGCAAGGTTTTCCTTTTTGCTGGGTAAATCTTGAGCTAGTATAGCTTGTTCAAAATCTTGACCACCGCCAAAAAAGGCCAGATCGTAATAATCCTTGTCAAAGCCATCTGTCAGAGAGACGATGTCGACCTGAACACGGGCATTCATTTTTTCTGCTACATATTTGAGCATGAGGATATTGCCATTATCGCCATAAGTATTCATCAAGTCACCATAGAGATGAGCGATGTTGAGATTGTAGGAGTAGTCTTTTTCAGGACTTTTTAATGAAGTATAGACCATTATTTCATCTCCTTTCCGACTGCGTGACGCTGGGCCAATAATTCCCGCAACTCTAACATGGCTGTGTAGGTGGCTAAGATATAGGCATGTTGGCTTTCTTGATTTTCAATAGCAGCAAGCACTTTTTCGAGGCTATTCAGTTCTGAAATCTTATCTTCATCATAGCCAGTAACCCGCAAACGACGGGCAATTTCAGAAGCACGTACGCCGCCAGTAAAGATCTGAGAAATCTCCATTTCTTGGATTTGTTCAAAATCGGCATCCCAAATCCAGCTGGTATCGATGCCGTCAGCATAGTTGGCATTGAGAAGAACCGAAAGGCTGAAATTATAAGGAGCTAACTTCATCATTTCAATGGCTTGGGTTGCCCCGACAGGATTCTTGATGAGGACTAGGGTACAATCCTTATCACCCACCTTAAAGGTTTCCTGCCGGCCAAAGACGGCCTTGCTCTTTTCGAAACCGGCCTTGATGGTCTCTGCTGAAATACCGAAAAATTCTGCCACACTAACTGCCGCAAGGGCGTTGTAGATATTGTAAAGACCGCCGATGTTGATCTTGTAGGTTTGACCATCGATGACAAAAGTAGAGGAGGTATTGGTAATCTCTTTTAGCTCTGTCAGCTGGTAGTCCAAAGCAGGTCTCTTAAAGTCACAGTGGAGGCAGATGTAGCTGCCCAGATTGGCATAGGTGTTCATCTTGTAGCGCAAAATCTGATGGCAGTGGGGGCAGAGGATGCCTTCTGTATTGTAATGGGCCAATTCAGGCTGGCCTTCTTCGGTTGCAAAACCGTAGTACTTGATAGGGTTGATGGTCTTGGTTGAGTTGAAGAGCGGGCTATCCCCATTGGCTAAGATAGTCGCCTTTGGTGCCTTAGCAGCTCCATCCAAAATCATCTGGTAGGTGGTATAAATCTCACCATAACGGTCCATCTGATCGCGGAAAATATTGGTAAAGACAATGAGACTTGGTTTAATAAATTCGGTCACACGGGCCAAACTAGCTTCGTCAATTTCTAAGACCGCTACCTTCTTGCCGTTTTTGTTTTTCTTGGCAGAAAGGAAAGTAGCTGTGATGCCTGTAATCATATTGGCCCCGCTCGTGTTGGTGGTAACTTGACCATAAGCCTCTTGAAGAATACCCACCGTTAGAGCAGTGGTCAGGGTTTTTCCATTGGTTCCTGTGATGACAACAATCTCATAATCCCTTGCCAGACTATCTAGAATATGTTTATCAAATCGAAGAGCGATTTTTCCAGGCAGAGTAGTCCCTCGTCCCAACTTATTGAGAATAAATTGACTACTTTTACCTGCCGCAATTCCTAATAATGTATTTAGTTTCATGGGACTATTTTAACACAAAGAATGCTGATTTTCTAGAATTGAAATTACCTCAATCATGAAATATGTGAGTAAAGTATGGTATAATGGTAGAATAATATGTAAGAACAGGAAAAGATGAGTTTATATGTTGAGTTTGAATCAGTTGCTTGACCCACAATATTGGGACAGTTTATTGGCCAGTCCTTGGACGGCCATTGTTCATCTAGTTGACATCGCTTTGGTCATTTATATTATCTATCACCTTAGTAAGTCCTTGGCCGGGACTAAAATTATGACCCTGATTAAGGGAGTTTTCCTCTTTGTTCTAGCACAGATAGTAGCAGGCTTAGTGGGCCTACAAACCATCTCTTGGTTGATGAACTTGATTATGTCCTATGCAGTCATTGCGGCGGTTGTCATTTTTGCACCAGAGTTTCGGGCTATGTTGGAAAAACTAGGCCGGACCACCCATATCTTTTCAGGTCCCGCTATGACCTCAGAAGAAATGGTCCTCAAATCAATCGTCAAAGCTGTTAAATACATGAGCCCTCGTAAAATAGGGGCCTTGGTGGCTATTGAGGGAGCCAGAACCTTGCAGGAATACCGCTCAACAGGTATTGAGCTGGATGCAACAGTTTCAGGTGAATTGCTTATTAACATCTTTATTCCAAATACCCCTCTGCATGATGGGGCTGTTATTATTAAAGATAACAAGGTTGCAGTGGCCAGTGCCTATTTTCCTCTGTCAGAAAGTGCAGGAATCTCCAAGGAATTTGGAACCCGACACCGAGCAGCCATTGGTTTATCGGAAGTCTCAGATGCCTTTGTCTTTGTTGTTTCAGAAGAGACAGGCGGTCTTTCCATTGCGGTTAATGGTAACTTTCGGCACGATTTGACAATGGAAGAATTTGAGGCGAGTCTGCGTTCACATTTGATTTCTGAAAACGAAACACCGACGTCTTGGTGGAAACGATTGGGAGGTCAAGGCTAATGAATGAAAAACTTAAAATGATTGGTCAACTGGGTGCCTCCATCTTAATTGCTTTTTTGCTCTTCTTTTATGCGACAACGACCAACTATAAAAATTCTGTCAATACCAACCAGCAACAAGCTAAAGAAACCTATACAAATACGGTTAACAATGTTCCTGTCAGTATTGAGTATGACAGTGAAAAATACTTTATTTCAGGTTTTGCCTCAACGGTCACAGTCGACTTGATTGGCTCCAATCGCCTGATTTTACAAAGGGAAACGGATGAAGCTACCCGAAGCTTTCAAGTCAAGGCAGATTTAAGAGATTTGGACACCGGAACTCACTTGGTTAAACTGCAGGTTTTGGATTTGCCAAAGGGTGTCAATGCCAATCTGACACCAGTAAATCTGTCCGTGAAAATTGGTAAACGGGCCAGCAAAAACTTTACCGTAGTCGGTAATATTTATGATACGCAGCTAGCTGTCGGGTACTCAGTGTCTAAAATCACAGTAGGGACTTCAACCGTCAAGGTGACCAGTGATGAAGAAACCCTTGCCCGGGTGGATCGAGTAGAAGCAGTTATCACAGATACGAGCGACTTGTCAGAAAATTACACGGGTACGGCCACCTTACAGGCGGTAGACTCCCAAGGTCAGATTTTACCAGTGATCTTCTCGCAGGAAGTGACTAGCATGCAGGCAACAATAACTAAAAATAAGGATTAAAAAGGATTAGGAAAATGGGTAAATATTTTGGTACGGATGGTGTCCGTGGAGAAGCAAACGTTGAATTGACTCCGGAATTGGCTTTTAAATTAGGCCGCTATGGAGGCTATGTTCTCAGTCAGCATGAAAAAGATGTGCCGCGTGTCTTTGTGGCACGTGATACTCGGATTTCAGGACAAATGTTGGAATCAGCCTTAGTGGCAGGGCTCCTTTCTGTCGGTATTCATGTATATAAATTGGGAGTTTTGGCAACACCTGGTGTGGCTCATTTGGTCAAGACTGAAAAAGCCAGCGCTGGTGTGATGATTTCAGCCAGCCACAATCCAGCTCAGGACAATGGAATTAAGTTCTTCGCTGGTGATGGCTTCAAACTAGATGACAATCTGGAAGCCGAAATTGAAGCACTCTTGGATGCTGAAGAGGATACCCTTCCTCGTCCATCTGCTCAAGGATTGGGCGATGTAGTAGATTATCCAGAAGGTTTACGTAAATACCAGCAATTCTTGGTGTCAACTGGTTTGGAGTTAGATGGTCTCAAAGTAGCCCTGGATACTGCAAATGGTGCTGCAGCGACTTCTGCTCGTCAGGTCTTTGTAGATTTGGGGGCTGATTTGACTGTTATGGCCGAGCATCCAGATGGTCTCAATATCAATGAAGGTGTTGGTTCGACCCACCCTGAGAAATTGCAGGAATTAGTCAAGGAAACAGGAAGCCAAATTGGTCTGGCCTTTGATGGTGACAGTGACCGCCTCATTGCAGTCGATGAAAATGGTGATTTGGTCGACGGCGACCGCATTATGTACATCATTGGGAAATACTTGTCCGACAAAGGACTTTTGGCTCAAAATACCATTGTGACAACTGTTATGTCCAATCTTGGTTTCCATAAGGCATTGGACAGAGAAGGAATTGCTAAAGCTGTGACAGCAGTAGGCGACCGTTATGTTGTGGAAGAAATGCGCAAGTCAGGCTTTAATCTAGGTGGTGAACAGTCAGGGCATGTCATTCTCATGGATTACAACACCACGGGTGATGGTCAACTGACTGCAGTACAATTAACCAAAGTTATGAAGGAAACAGGCAAAACCTTGTCCGAATTGGCGGCTGAAGTGACTATCTACCCGCAAAAACTGGTCAATATTCGAGTTGAAAATGCCATGAAGGATAAGGCCACAGAAGTTCCAGCCATCGCAGCCATCATCGAAAAGATGGAAACAGAAATGGCAGGCAATGGCCGGATCTTGGTCCGTGCTTCTGGAACAGAGCCACTATTACGCGTCATGGCTGAAGCACCAACGGATGAAGAAGTAGACTACTATGTCGATACCATTGCGGATGTGGTCCGTGCTGAGATTGGATTAGATTAAGAAGAGTAAACAGAGACTGGAATAATTTCCAGCCTCTTTTGTGAGGAAAATATGAGTATTTTAGAAGTTAAAAATTTGAGCCATGGCTTTGGTGATCGGGCCATTTTTGAAAATGTGTCCTTTCGACTGCTCAAGGGCGAGCATATTGGTCTTGTCGGTGCCAACGGTGAGGGGAAATCCACCTTCATGTCCATCGTGACTGGGCAGTTACAGCCTGATGAGGGCAAGGTAGAATGGTCCCGCTATGTGACCGCAGGTTACTTGGACCAGCATGCCAAGCTGGAAAAGGGCCAGTCTGTCCGCGATGTGCTGCGGACCGCCTTTGACGAGCTCTTTAAGACGGAAAGCCGCATCAATGACATTTACATGTCCATGGCGGATGAGGGAGCCGATATGGATGCCCTTATGGAAGAGGTTGGTGAACTCCAAGACCGTCTGGAAAGTCGTGACTTTTATACCCTGGATGCCAAGATTGACGAGGTGGCGAGGGCTCTGGGTGTCATGGATTATGGCATGGATACAGATGTTACTGAGTTGTCTGGTGGACAACGGACCAAGATTCTTCTGGCCAAGCTCCTCTTGGAAAAACCAGACATCCTGCTCCTGGACGAGCCGACCAACTACCTGGATGCCGAGCATATTGACTGGCTTAAGCGCTACCTGCAAAACTATGAAAATGCCTTTGTCTTGATTTCCCATGATATTCCTTTCCTGAATGACGTCATTAACATTGTCTATCATGTGGAAAACCAGCTTTTGACCCGTTATTCTGGCAATTATTACCAGTTCCAAGAAGTGCATGCCATGAAGCGGGCTCAGTTGGAGGCAGCCTATGAGCGCCAGCAAAAGGAAATTGCGGACTTGCAGGATTTCGTCAACCGCAACAAGGCCCGTGTCGCCACTCGGAATATGGCCATGTCCCGTCAGAAGAAATTGGACAAGATGGAAATCATTGAGCTTCAGGCTGAAAAACCAAAGCCTTCCTTTGATTTTAAAATGGCACGGACGCCGAGCCGCTTTATCTTCCAGGCTAGTGATTTGGAAATTGGCTATGACCGCGTTCTGACCCGCAAACCACTCAATCTCACTTTTGAGCGCAACCAGAAGATTGCCATCGTCGGTGCCAACGGTATCGGAAAATCCACCCTTCTCAAGAGCCTGCTGGGCCTTATCCCACCGCTGGGTGGCTCGGTGGAGCGGGGTGAATATCTGGAGCTGGGCTATTTTGAGCAGGAAGT
>ERZ795062.1572-NODE-1572-length-16104-cov-5.077700_pt1 | contig 16104 bp, 12 predicted proteins | sample MGYA00375146_ERZ795062 | MGnify/ENA primary metagenome ERZ795062 (study PRJEB30191, sample SAMN05720281) | activated sludge metagenome | isolation source: Anaerobic digester | place: USA | collected 2015-07-16 ... | reverse complement strand
ACGCTCCTTCGCGATTGCCTGTCGTTCCGCTTCAAGGCTTCCTTTTCTGGCCATGATGATACCTCGTGGGTTGGTGCTGAAACCTCCCGGCCTGAGGATTCCAAGCAGCGAGCGCAGTGGCAAGCCCTTTGCCATCGACCCTGCAAATAAATCGTGCTGCCCGTCCTGTAATCAGCGGCGCTCATTGGCTCCAGGACAGGCGGTCAAGGCCCGACTCCATGCGCATCAAAGACCAACAACCACCCATCAGACACAAGGCATCGGATTAAGGGGAAGGATTGCACACCCTACGCGGCTAAAGCCGCAAAAATGGGAAAAAGTGCAGTAAAATCAATAAGTGAAGCACTCCAATCCTTTGGGTGTTTGGGTGCTGTCGATGGCCACCTGGTCCCCAGAAATGCCAATATTTCCGGGACTTTGCCCGACAGTTTTGGTACGTCTGATGGCCATATGGTCCCCAAGCGGCTCTTGCCCGGGAACCGGGCCTATCTCGATGGTAATCTGGTTCGCCGGAAGCTCCCTTCTGCGCTCGCCGATTACGACATCTGGGATACCGAACTCGCAGGCTTCGGAATGCGCGTTCGCCTTTCTGGCAAGCGCTACTGGTTTGTCCGCCTTCGCCAGCGTGGACGGCATCGCCGGGTGTCGCTTGGCCGGGTTGATGAGGTTGAAGCCCTGACAGCGCGAGGAGAGGCGCGGAAGCTGCTGGCCGAAGTGGCACTCGACGGATTGCCCCGGCGCGTCGCCGCGAAGATCGCACCGATCCTGTCGGATTATGCCGACGAATTCTGGACAGATTACTCCAGCCACTGGAAGCCAAGTACGCAGAAGCGCAATCAGAGCGCCCTGAAGCTCGACATCCTGCCCGTGTTCGGGTCGATGCGGCTTGATCTAATTGGTCGCGCCGAAATCACGCGCTGGCGTGACAGCTACGCAAACGGCCGCGAATCCAAATATAATCGGGCGGTTCCGGTCCTTGGTGCGATGTTCAAATATGCAGAGCAGCTGGGGTACACGCGCAAGGGCTCAAACCCTTGCCGGGGAATGCCCGGCTTCAAGCCAAACAAGAAGGAGCGCTTTCTAAGCCCGCAAGAATTCCGCCGGATCGCCCGGCAGCTCGACGCCGAAGAAGCCGAACGTCCGATTCATGTCGCCATCGTGCGGCTACTGATCTTTACCGGAGCGCGGATCAGCGAAATCCGTGACCTCGAATGGGACTGGGTGCAACTGCCCCGGTTGATGTTGCCGGACAGCAAGACCGGGGCGAAGACCATCTGGCTCAACAGCCAGGCTCTTCGCATCTTCGAGAGACTCCCGCGCGAGGAGGGTATCGCCTTCGTTTTTCCGAACAAAACCGGAGAGCGACCGATGGCGCTCGAACCGTGGTGGTATGCGTTTCGCCGCCGATGCGCGTTGCCCGACATACGGGTCCATGATCTTCGCCACAGCTTCGCGTCCGTTGCCATTCGCGAGAAGGTGCCGCTAGCCACTGTCGGGCGCTTGCTGAGCCACGCCCTGCCTGAGACGACCGCCCGCTATGCACATTTGGCGGACGACACGATCGCCGACGCCGCTCAGCGAGTATCCGGCGGACTTGCTGGCACCTTGGGTCTGACGGCATGACCAGCCTTTCCCTCAAGCAGATCGTCGAAAAGGCACTGGCCGAAATCGGCGTCAGCCCCAAGTTGGCGCAAAAGTCCAAAGGCAAGGCGCGAACGACGACTTGGATCGCCGTTGAAAACGGATTTGGCATCCGCCACTACGCCAGCGGGCGGCATGTTTACATTGTCCAGACGCGGATGGGCGGACGGGTGCGGACGATCACGATAGGCCCTGCCTCGGTCATCACACGGCATCAGGCGGTGATGGTCGCGCGCCAGGTCATCGCCCACGCCCGCGTCGGGCATGATCCGGCGACTGCGCGCCAGCGCATTCGCGGTGCCCCGCGAATGGACGATTTCATTGCGGAGTATTGGGAGAAGTGCGCGCCGACCTGGAAACCGTCGACTCAAGAGACGGCAGGCGGTTACCGCCGATGTCATATCGATGGGGCGTTCCCGGATGCTTATGTCGACAGCCTGAGTGAAGCCGAAGTCATCAAGTGGTTTGTCGCTCTGACTGACCGGTCCGGTCCCGGCGCGGCCAACCGTTGCCTTGAAATCCTGCGCGCTGCGTTCAACAAGGCCGAAAAGTGGGGTTATAGGGTCGAGAACACCAATCCGTGCCTCGCCGTGCGGCAGAACAAGCGCAACCACCGCACCCGCTTTCTATCCGACGATGAACTTGTCAGGGTTGGTGCCATTCTCGCCGAGGCGCGGAGTAGTGATGATCGGACCCTTCACGCCCGCGCAAGCGCCATCCTGCTGCTCATTCTAACGGGGTGCCGCGTTAGTGAGGTTCTCGGTCTTCATTGGACCGACCTCAAAGGGAAGCGCTTGTTGCTGCGGGATACGAAGACCGGACCCCGCACCGTGTGGCTTGGTGATGAAGCACGGGAGATACTCGTCTCAATCCCCCGCGCGGTGAAGCAACCCTGGATCTTTTGGAACTGGCGGTATGAAAGCCCCATCAAGTCAGTTCAGGACCTGTGGGCGCAAGTCCGGGCTCAGGCAAAGCTGCGTGACGTACGGCTGCACGACCTTCGTCACACGTTCGCCAGCCATGCGGTGATGGGCAAGGAGAACCTGCCGATGATCGGCAAGCTGCTCGGCCATGCGCTGGTCGCATCGACTGCCCGCTACGCGCATTTCGACGATGACCACCTGCTGGAAGCTACCGAGACGATTGGCGCGGCCATCGAGCGGGCGATGCTGACAGGCAGTTTATGATACTTCCCCCTTCAGCGAACAATCGGGTCGAGAACAAGGCCGCTGTTGGTGCCGGTGAGCCGGTGGTGGAGTTGATAAGCTTCATTTTCAGTCAGCGAAGCTACGCAATCAGCCGCAAGCCGTGCCGGCTTATCATCGCTGTTATCTTCCCAAATGTACCGCAGCCGACTAGGAAAGAGCTTCAGATTATCGGCCTTGCCCTCTTTCAGGAAGATTTCAAACAGATCGCGAATAATGCGCTTTTGGCCGTATTGTTGAGCATGCAGCGCTGGCAGGCCAATCACATAGTGACGCGCGAAATATTTCAGGAGCCGGACCTCATCTGCTGCATCCGTTTCGATGATAACAGCTGGCCCTGACAGTGTGTCATTGAGCCGTGCCGCCCTTACGTAGTTGCCAATCAGGGTCGAACAAAAGTTCCGGACCTGGCGGCGCTGCTCGCGTGCACCATCATAGACCTCTTGCGTCACTGCTGGGAACATCCGAAGCTTGCGCTTAATTCGCTCTAAAGCTTTGTCCATTCTGGCCCGCGCGTCAGCTGGCACGCTTGGGTCCTTTTCCCAGACCGTGACAGCCCCGCGAACGACGCGGTCTTTCAGATCTTCTGACACCACCTCATTCCATGGAATGATCCCAACCCTGTGAAAATCTTCCAAGTCGTGCACGGAATAGGCGATATCATCTGCCCAATCCATCAGTTCTGCCTCGGCGGTTTTGAAGCCGTCCCGGCAGCCTTCGCGCACCCACTCGAATTGTTTGCGCTCACAAGCGTACGCTGACCACTTGCTGGTCTTTTTGGCGTCGCTCTTGTCCCGCAGCCATGGATATTTCAGAGTTGCAGCTAGCGTCGCCCTAGTCAGGTCGAGCCCCGGGCTGTCTTTCCCATACCGCACTGCGAGTTTGGTCAAAATGCGGAAAGTCTGAGCGTTGCCTTCGTAACCGTCGGCATCTGCATCTTCAGCTTTCCCGCCGCAGATTGTGGGGTCGCATACGATGTTGTCGAGCTCAGATTCCGCCGCATGCCCAAATGGCGGGTGACCTAAGTCGTGGGCCAGGCAAGCCGCCTCGACCACTTCGGGGTGCAGTCCATGAAGCGCCGCCGCATCGGCCTGCTTTCGCAACCGATGCTCGGCCAAGCGTCTTCCAATTTGCGCAACTTTGTATGTGTGTTGCTGCCTAGTGTGGAAAATATCTAGTTCGCCTGCGCGAACAATCTGTGTGATGCCGGCGAGTCGATGAAAGGCCGACGAGTACAGGATTCGATCGCGATCCCGCTCAAATGCATCGCGTTGATCAAGTGGTGCCGCGTCATCATTGTAGTGGCAACGCCTAGCCCTTGCCGCCTCGTGCGGCTCCCCCCCGGCCTTTGTCACTTATGCGGCTTGCGCCAATACCTGTGCGGTAACGACCATCCCATCGCTGTCCAAGGTGATCTTTCCGCGCTCGATTGCTCGTTGCAGTGCTTCGATTACGTCCTTGATGTCGTAATCTGCACGAAGCTGTGCAATCAGAATGTCGGGGTCGATCGGAGCACCGATCATCGCTAGAATGATCTCATCAGAAGGCGGTGTGTCACCGTGCATAGTCAGCTCCCTAATTAGGAACCCAATGGGTCCCCCTGGCCTATGCGAACGGCCAACGCGAGCTCGCCTCACGTCGCCAACGCACGTATAAAGAACGCCCGGAGGCCCGAATTGTCAAATTTCGGTCTCCGCGCAAAAATAGCCGGCAGACCCAAAATCCCGCCAGGAAGGCCGTACGGGAACAGATGGCGTTATGTAGGCTCGGCGGGGCAAAATATTTTTTTGGCGCATTGCGGCTCATTAGAACGCCCCACAGGAGGCATCGCAGGCACCACGGGACACACGTTGTGGATAAATCGCGAGCTTCTTGTTTTCCGACCTCAAGCGATGTATGAAAACCGGAAGTGAGGATGGCTATGCTAAAGACCGCGATTCGAAACACCCCAGAGGACGTAGGCGCGGCGCTCAGGCGCCTAGGTCTCACTGCGGCACCATTAATGCGCGCTGTTCGCGCCGGCTACATATCCCGTGTATCCCGGACGGCGAACGATGCGCCAATCGCCGCAGGCTTCTACCACTGGAATGAAACGCTTCGTACCTTGCGCGACGAATTGGTTATGCTTGGTTGGACTCGGGTTGACGAGCAGATGTTCTCAACCATCCTCAGCCCAGACGGGAAGACTGCGATTTCGGTGTCGTCAGGGGATGATGCGACCGGCGATCCGCGTGGCTTCCCTAAGACTAAGCGGGACAAGGGGCCTCGCACTGCCGATGCGATTGACGCGAATATCGGGCAGCTCGATTTGTTCGATACGGCTCCAGAGATGGTTTTAGCAGCTGCTCTAGAAGATGAGGTCGAATGCTTGACCTATGTTCTTTTGTTCCATGCAAATGCAACCGAGCTCCGCGCTGAGCTTTCGCTCCCAGTGAGCATGGACGAGCACGATCATATCGATACCTGGCGGGAGCGGATCATCCTTCGCTCGCAGCCGATTGATCCGGAAGGTGATACTCTGCCTAAGCCAGACTTCGGGCCAGAGATTGATATCGACGTTAAGCGTCGCGCGTGAGGCAATGTTTTCTCCGTCCCGCCTCCGCGTGGCCCGCAAACGGCGTGGCCTAAACAAGACCCAATTGGCCGAGCAGATCGGCGTCGATTTGCGGAGCGTCTCTGGTTATGAGCGCGGTGATTATGAGCCGAGTGGCGATACGCTAGGCCGGATTGTCACAGCCCTTCGCTTTCCCGCTGAATTTTTCGCTGGGCCCGATTTACATGAGCCGACCAATCGAACTGCGAGTTTTCGATCAATGGCGCGCATGGCTGCATCACATCGCGAAGCAGCCTTAGCGTCAGGCGCGCTAGCGTTTTTGCTGAACGATTGGATCGACGATCGCTTCACCCTGCCGAGTCCAGACTTGCTTGACCTTCGGGAGGAGGACCCTGAGACTGCCGCGATGATGTTGCGTCAGCACTGGATGCTAGGCGAAAAGCCCATTCGGAATGTCGTCCACTTGCTTGAATCAAAAGGTGTCCGTGTCTACTCAATGTCGGAGGATACGGCGGAAGTTGATGCTTTCTCATTGTGGCGGGAGGCTACGCCATTCGTGTTCCTGAATACGCAAAAATCGGCGGAACGAAGCCGCTTTGACGCCGCGCATGAGCTTGGCCATTTGATTCTTCATCGGCACGACGAACCACGAGGCCGAGAAGCTGAGCATGAGGCTAACCGCTTTGCATCCGCATTTCTTATGCCGCGCGGCAGTGTGTTGGCACATGCACCAATGATACCTTCACTTGAAGCGTTGATCCGCCTCAAGCACCATTGGATCGTGTCCGTAGGCGCCCTAGCCTACCGACTACATGCGCTTGGGCTATTGTCTGAGTGGCATTATCGTGGACTGTGCATCGAAATGAGCCAGCGTGGTTATCGAAGCAACGAGCCCGAGGGTGGACAGCGCGAAATGTCGATGATCATCCCAAAAATCTTCGCTGCGCTACGCGAGGACGGAATTGCAAAAGACGATGTGTCGACGGCGTTGCATATCGAACCCGACGAACTCGACCGCCTTGTCTTCGGTTTGGCGGTCATGGGGGTCCATAGCGATGGTGCTATATCGCCTACACCCCGTCGTTTTCCAAACCTCCAACTCGTGAAGTAGTCCGCACAGGACATCGCAACCAGCACTGGGATGGGAGGCGCATCACGACTTGACGAGACAACAAGCGAAGCATCGTGCCGGGTTGCCTTCGCCCGTTTTCTCAGTCGTCACCGCTCACAAACCGGGCTGACTTCCGATCGTAGCGAAACTGCGTGACGCTGCCGTCGCTGATCTTGGACACAAGCTCGTCAATGGCGCTGAGGGGGACAAGAAACCATTCGCGTGGTTGCACCGTCTTGCCGAACCTATCTCCGGCCGAAAGGTCAAGACGGGCGGGCCCAAGTGCGCGATGGATCAGGCCTTCCAACTTCGTTCGATTGATGTTGTAGAGCCGGTACTCGGCGACGATGTCGACATCAGCTAGCAGAAACGTCGGGTCATTACGCGCGTTCGCGATCCTGCTGGCAACAGGCTGGCCAGTCACCCCAATCTTGTGGATTAGCTCGCGATGTTCCTCGACGTAGGGATGCACGGACTTGCTGCGCAAGACGTAGATGGTGCCGCTTTCGAGATCATCCGGCTCGGCGACGTTGCCGAAGAGCGGGCCAGCGCTTTGCTCGGTGATCCGCCGTGCGGTTTCATCACGATATAGCGCCTTCTGGAACGAGCGCGATAGCATGCTGGCTTCTGTTCCATTGTCATAGATCACGCGGACGCGGCGGTCGTTCCGTTCGTACTGGGTGACGAACTCTTCGGTCGACGCGGCGATGTACGTCATCTGCCCGCCCACGATGAAGAAATTGCCGGGCTGGATTTCGGCAAGAGTTACTTCCGTTTGCCCAAGAACCTTTGCTTGTCTCGTCCCTGCCTTCAGGTCCGCCTGAGCACGATCGAGCAGCGGCTTGAAGGTATCGAAATCCTCGCATTTTTCACGATTGGCGATTTCCTCTGCTGCCCGTTTTTCGGCGCGTGAAGTGACATGGCGAAGCCGGGTGATATCGTCATCCGCACCTGCGCCGATACCCAGTTCAGACAGTAGTCCAGCATCATCGAGGTTCGCAGGCGACTGCGCTACGGAAGCAGCGCCGTCGAGAATTCCGCTTTGATCAATGGCCGCCAGCAGTTCACGAGCATCGGGCATATTCCGCAGACGATCGAGGCGAACGGCATAGAGCCGCTCGAATATGTCCCGGCCTTCGCCATGCTGGGGCAAGCGCCCGTACTCCGCAACGAACCGCTGGATATCCTCGAAACCGGCAATGATGCGCTCCTGAAGCGGCGTAAAGGATCTGGCCGCCTCCAGCGCCGTCTCAACGCCAAGCTCGGCGAGAAGTTCAAGGTCACTCAGTTCAGCCATTGCTGGCAGCCTTCGTCGCGTGACGCTGGAGGAAGGCCACGCCTTCGGCCATCTTGCGCTCCCAGGCGTCCTGGGATGTCAGCGACGGCAAGCGGCCGCGCTCACGCTTGAATTCCAGGGCACGCTCGGCAAGAGCGCGGGCGTCGTCATAAGTCAGCTTGTCCTTCTTGGCGTTGATCACCGCCTGGACTTGCAGCAGCGTCTTTTCGTCCATGGCCTTGGCCAGCACGGCATAGGTGGCGCTGAACGGGTTCACCCGGTCGATGAGGTCGATGTCGAGATCGGTAACGCTGAGAGCGAATTTGCGCACGCCATCGACGAACGCCGTGCTGGCTTTAAGCTCTCCGTCAGCGGTGTCGCCCGAAATGGCGGCTTTCGCCTGCTGGGTCAGGGTCATGGCCGCGACGGCATGCTGGCGCACTGCTTCCTGATCCGCTTCATTCAGTTCGGGATACTTTTCCCGGATGATCTTGCCCATTTTCAGCTGGGTCAGTTCTTCAGGCACGACCTCGGGGTCGAACATTCCACGCTCCAGCACGGCCTTGTCCTGTACGAACGAGGCAATCACCTCGTTCAGGTCTTCGCGGCAAATACGTGTGGCCTCGATGCTGGTTGGCAGCTTCAAGCCCTTGATCTCGAAATGCATCTGCCCTTGCGGACCTACGCCGACGTTGAGCTTGCCTTCCTGATAGCCATCGTCGCCATAGTCGAAGCCGGGCTTGGCCCCGGCATCCTTGGGCGTGAAGTCGAACCGGGGAGCAAGCACCTGTTCCATGAGCAGGCTGGCGGCAATCGCCTTGAGGTAATCGTTGATCGCATCGACCACGAGTGGATCATCCGCTGCCGGTTCCGCAATCAGGTTGGTGAAGCGCGCGCGGGTCTTGCCGGGTGCATCGCGGGTGGCGCGGCCGATGATCTGGATGATTTCGGTCAGGCTCGAGCGATAGCCGACCGTCAGAGCGTGTTCGCACCAGATCCAGTCGAAGCCTTCCTTGGCCATGCCCAGTGCGATGATGATGTCGATGAAGTCACGATCCTCGCGCGACTTGGGCGATTTCAGCGCTGCCACCACGCGGTCGCGTTTGGCTGGATCATCGTCGACCAGGTCGGCAACCTTGACGATCTTGCCGCCAGCAGCGCGGATGAGGTGAAAACCGGTTTCGGGATCGACGCCCTGCCAATCACCTAGGTGGTTCATGATATCCTCGGCCTCGCGGTGCTTGTCCTTGAGGCTTTCGCGCGAATTGACCGACGGGATGTGGACGATCGTCTTCACCGTCGGATCGAGCAGCGCCGAAATCTTCTCGGTATAGGGGCCGGTGTAGAAGCTGTACCCGATGTCGAGCGTCTTGAGGTACTCGTACCCGTTGAGCTGCTGGTAATAGGTGTAGGTGACAGGCTCGAACCGGTCCTCATCCTCCGGTGCCAGCACGGGGATGGCATCGCCGCGGAAATAGCTGCCGGTCATGGCGACGATATGCGCCTTGTCCCGTCCGATCAGCTGCGCAAGCTGTGCGCCGAGGCGGTTTCCGGCATCGGCGGAAACATGGTGGAACTCGTCAATCGCGATGAGGCGGTTGTCGAACGCTTCCGGTCCCAACTCGTCAAACGCAAAGCGGAAGGTCGCGTGGGTGCAGACCAGCACCCTTTCCTCGCTGGCGAGGAATTCGCCGACCGCTTTTACCTTGGACTTTGCCACCTTTGGATCGTCAGCACCGGGCGTGTTGCAGAGGTTCCATTGCGGGGCGACAACCCAGTCGGCGAAGAATCCGTACTTGCTGAGAGGTTCGCTGCCGAAGCTCGCGCCGATGGAGCGTTCCGGCACGCAGATGATGGCCTGGCGGACACCTTGATTGGTCAGCTTGTCCAGCGCCACGAACATCAGCGCGCGCGATTTGCCGGAAGCTGGCGGCGATTTGATCAGCAGATACTGCTCGCCGCGCTTTTCGTACACCTGCGCCTGCATTGGCCGCATTCCCAGCTCGTCGGACTTCGTCGACACGCCGGTGTGGGCGGCCTTGAAGGACACGGCAGGGATGATCTTGTCGTCGGCCATGCGGAAGCTACTTTCGGAAGAGGTCGAGATAGTCGTGGAACAAAAACAGGCGGTTGCGTCTTTGGCCAGTCATTTCCACCAGCACGCCATGCTCTACCATGTCGTTGATCAGTGATGCGGCAGTATTGGTCGTGGTGGAAAGCAATGTCGTCACCGCCTTCACGTCGGTAACCGGCTGACCATAGAGATACCGCATCAACTGCTGCGCGTTTTCCTGCCGGCGATGGCTGAAGCGAGGAAGCACTTCGCGCTCAATCCGCTCCTTCAGCGTGAGAATTGCGCGGAAGACGCCCGCCGATCCGCGCGCCGTTTCTTCCACCCCGTGGAGGAAGAAAACCAGCCAGTCGCGCAAGTGGTTGCCCTGGCGCACGGCCATCATGTGGTCGACATAGGCCGTCTTGTTCCGCTCGAAATAGTCCGACAGGTAAAGCGCGGGCTTCACCAACAGCTTTTCCGAGGCGAGGTAGAGCGAGATCATCAGCCGCCCCAAGCGTCCGTTGCCGTCAAGGAACGGGTGGATCGTCTCGAACTGGTAGTGGGCGATTGCGATCTTGATCAGCGGGGGCACCATGGCCTCGGCGTTGTGCAGGAACTTTTCGAGGTCGCTCATCAGCTCTGGCACATGATCGTGGTGCGGGGGCACGAAGACGGCGTTCTTCAGGCTTACCCCGATCCAGTTCTGGCTGATGCGGAATTCGCCGGGCCGCTTGGTTTCACCGCGTACCCCGTCGAGCAAGATGGCGTGGGTATCGCGCAGCAGCCGGTTGGACAGCGGCAGGCGTTCCAGGCTGTCGATGGCAAAAGTGATGGCGCGGATGTAGTTCTGAACCTCGCTCCAGTCGTCGCGAACCTCAGGCAGCAGATCCTCCGCGTCCTTGAACGCATCTTCGATGTTGGTCTGGGTGCCCTCGATCCGGCTCGATTGCGTGGCTTCCTTGGCCACGTACATGCGGATGAAGAATTCGATGTCGGGGATCAGCTGGGCAAAAGCGTTCAGCTCGCCAAGCGCACGGTCGGCCTGACCGAGCAGTTGCAGGACCTGCGGGTCGGATATCGTCCAGCCATGGTTGATCGGCTCCGGCAGGAAGCTGCGGTATTCCAACTGGGCTTCAAGCTGCCCTGCCTGATAGGCTGAAAGATCCATATCTCAGAAAACGCCTCTCAATCTGCCATTGAGATTTTCATATGTCAGATTCGCGCTGACACAAAGGGCTTGTTTCAGTTTCTGCCCCATTTTCTGATTTATGGATTTCCATATGTCAAAATGGCGCGCCAGCGTTGAGAGCGCCCGAACATGACAGGGTCAAGCAGGTGGCTGATCCTTCTCAATCGCATTTTTGAGCCACTTCGGCAGTTCGCCAATCTGCGACGCGAAAGTGTTTTCCGGGACATCCTGCCAGAATGCAACGATGGCATCGGAGAACTGGTCGAGGTCATCGTCGGTCACGGTGAGGTTTGTATAGTCAGGTGGAAAACGCAGCAACGGTTCGGGGAAATCATCGCGCTTCAGGAATTGCGGGGCATCCTTATGCAGCTTCTCAAACGAAATGCCCTCGCCGTGCTTATAGACGTTCACCACCAGATGGCACTGATGCAGCCGCTGAAAATATGGACGTGAACGGACCGGCCAGTTCCAGCATTCAAGAAAGTCGACAAGCTGGTCGATGGTAGCCTTCCAAAGCGCAGCCCGCGAGTGGTTGCCATGGATAACCCGGCCCAGTTCACGCGTGACCCAATCGCGCAGCTGCTTTTCCCATTCATGGTACATGCCGGCGATCACGCTCAATCGCGTTGCCTTCTGCAAGTCTTCGAGTTGCAGGTAGAATGAGACACTTTCGTCCCATGCCTGCTCATAGGCATCCGCAGGATCATCCCGGTCAGGATTGAAGTAGGGTGCCCGACTGGCCAGCCAGTCATCCGCGTATCGGTCCGCATCTTCCTTCATGGTGCCGAACTGCGACAGCAGGCGTGTTCTGGCCTCGGACACATAGAATCTGTGATTGGCGATCAAGCCGTCGCGGAACGGCCCCCACATCTGGAACAGCACCCGGCCAGCCATCACTAATCACGCCGCCTTGGCACTGGTCATTCTGGAGTAGAGTTCGAACAGCTTCTCGAGACGTTCGGTGTCGTTCTTGAAGCGGCGGCCGATGTAGATGCGCTCCAGCACCTCGTCGTTGCGCTCATGCGCATGACGGAGGCTTTTAGGCATGTTCTCAGCATCATAAAGATCGGCGATGGTCGCCGGGAAATGCGCCTCGCGGGCGAGGAGAATGTCCTCGGCACAACGTGTAAGATCGGCCTTGTGCTGCTCGGTCAACTTGGGGACCGGGAAGGTGTTCCAGCCCATAGTGTTTGTGAACCGATAATCAGTTCTCATCCGAGAACACACAGTTGCAATCCATACTAACTGCAGTCGCGATGCAATCAAAGCTAGCACCCATATGTTGTCGATGGGCATTCCAAATGCCAGATTTGAGACGGCGGTTCCAGGGGGAAGGAGGCCAATTGGCAAATACTCTCTGTTCTCCGAACTTGTCACCGGGATACATATTGTTGGTTTAGCAGGTAAGGGCTTCCGTTCATCGAAACGATGGGGCCATGCCGCTGCTTTAACAGTTGCAGCTTTTGCGCTACCCAACCGGAAATCTCGCACTTCATTGAAGCGCGACTCAAACGAGGCAATTGCCTGAGCCTCGGCGATATCGCTGTCTTCAATCCAGATGCAATAACGCTGCAGTCCACGGATAAGCTCTGCCGAACCAACAAATGGGCGTATAAACTTAGCCTTCTGACTGTTCGATAATCCTAAACGAGACACTTCGTCCCGTGTTAGCAGCAGGTGCCCGCCATCGGTCGGCGAATTGCCTCGGAACATTTCCGGAAGGCCGCATATATGTCGCCGTAGCGGCTCAACTATCGTGTCCTTCGATGGGACGAGATAAGCGTTGATTTGGTCCACAGTTCTGGAAACCGTTCCGCCCCCTGCAGAATCCTCATAAAGCGTTCGCTGCTTGCTGGCATTTTGTGAAATGCCAATGATCACCACCGTGACGCCCGCATTTTGGCTGGCCAAATTGGCCCACTTAAAAGACGTATGTGCGAAAACGATGTTCCCGCCTAGCCGAGCGATCAATGGCCAAAGAACGTGGACTTGCTGCCCTTGGCAAACACTGTTGGTCGAAACCAGTGCAGCATCGGCAGTGGTGTGACGGCTGTACTCCGCTGATTTCAGGAACCAGCCTGAAACGTAGTCCAAAATTTTCCAATCTTCTGTGTACGCCTGAAACAGGCTCTTGAGGTCCGCTTTGTGCTCTTCAACCTGCCTCTTGCTGCCTAAATAGGGCGGGTTCCCGCAAATATACGTCTCCCCACCTTCGTTGGCGAAATCGATCTCGGCTTGATCAAGTGGCGTCCCGAACAGATCATCGGCCTGTACCCGAACGCCTATCCCGGTCGGTGGGCAGATGCTTAACCAGTCAAGCCGCAGGGCGTTGCCGCAGGTTATCCAGTTCTGGCTATCGAGCGGGAGGAACTCGGCCAAAGCCTCCTTCTGGCCGCGATAGGTCACATCACACTGAAACTCGGCAATGATCAGCGCGAGGCGCGCAATCTCCGCCGGGAAGTCGCGCAGCTCGATGCCCCGATAGTTGGTCAGCGGAATGTCGCTTTTGCGGTCCGGCTCACCCCGTCGGACGTTTATGTCAGCCTCGATTTCGCGCATCTGCTTGTAGGCGATGACGAGGAAATTGCCCGATCCGCAGGCAGGATCAAACACCCGGATTTTTGCCATCCGGTTCCGCAGGTTGAGCAACTTGCGGCCATTGTCGCCCGCTTCCTCAAACTGCGTCCGCAGGTCGTCGAGGAACAGCGGGTTCAGCACTTTCAGGATGTTCGGCACGCTGGTGTAATGCATGCCGAGCGCGCCGCGCTCTTCATCGTCCGCCACGGCCTGGATCATGCTGCCGAAGATGTCGGGGTTGATCTGTTTCCAGTTCAGCCCGCCGATATGCAGCAGATAGCTGCGCGCCATGCGGGTGAAGCGCGGCACTTCCACGCTGCCCGAAAACAGCGCGCCGTTCACATAGGGAAAGACATCGGCATGGGGCGGAATTCCCGCCTTCGCCCGGTCACCCGGTTTGATGTCCATGGCCCGGAAGATGTTGGCGATGATCTCGTGCGTGTTGCTGCTGTCCCGCTCGCTCATCTGGTCGACCGTGGCGGTGAACAGGCCTTCGCTGCGGAAGATGTCGGTATCTTCGGCGAAGAAGCAGAAGATCAGTCGGGCCATGAAGTGGTTCATGTCCGGCCGCCGCTCCGCCGTGGCCCAGTCGGGGTTTTCCTTCAGCAGTTCCACATAGAGCTTGTTCAGCTTGCTGGTAGCGCGGATGTCGAAGCTGTTTTCGCGGATCTGCTTGACGGTGGTGATGCCCGCCAAGGCCAGGAACGCGCCGAAATGGTTGGGGAAGTCCACATAAGTGCAGGCGACGGATTCGCCATTGATCAGGTCTTCCGCCTGCAAATCCTCGCCGTCGGTTGCGAGGATGAACTTGGCTTTGGCAGCGGCGGTCTTCGGGCTTTCGCGCAGCGCCTTCAGGGTTTCGTCGACCGCGCCGAGATCGCATGTCGCGATATGGATATTGCTGCGCTGAAGGATACCGCCGGGAACGTCCGATGCGTTGGACGAACCACTGCGCAGCTTCTTGATCGTGGTGGCCTTGTTCCCGAACGCCTCCAGGAACGCGAACGGGAATTCCGCCCGGTCGAATGGCAGGGCGGCCAGGTCGGTTACAGCTTGTTCGATCTCTACAGCATTCATGGCGCGACAGTAGGCCGGGTGCCGGGGATTTCACAAGCCGCGAGGTGGGATTGCCTGCCGAAGATGCACTGAGCGGCAGGTAATTCATGGGCAGATCTTGGCGCTACGTTCGGATGTCCAAGAAAGCATCCCCTTCCATGACTTGATCCACGCCCCTGTCCGAACCCGGCCAAGCCATGCAACCCGCGCGTCTTCAGGGCCGTGTTGTCACCCTTCGGGCGCCTGCCCGCACCACCCCTTCGAGCGGGGTTTCCCTCTCTGCGATCGGTGCAGACCTGTCCGTGCCCGGCCTCATCGGGGCTCAGTCGAAGGGATGGTCCCTTGGACGGTTTGAACAGCTTCGAAAGGTCCGCAATCATGAAAAACACCGTCACCCTCGTCGGCTTCGTTGGCAACAATCCCGAAGTTCGCACCACGCAATCGGGAGCCTCGATCACCACCGTCTCACTCGCCACCACCAACAGCTTCAAGGATAGCGAAGGCAACCGGCAGACCGAAACCGAATGGCACCGGATCACCTGCTTCAACGGCATCGGCAAATGCGTCGCGGACCACGTCGCCAAGGGCGCAATGATCATGGTCACCGGCCGCATCCACTACACCAAGTGGACCGACCAGAACGGCATCGATCGCTACGGCTGCGAGATCATCGCCGAGCAGGTCGACTTCCTCGCCAAGGCCAAGGAAGCCAGCAAGGACGAACCCAAGAAGCGGCGCGCCAAATAGCGCCGCATACCCTCAGCCACGGCAGAGATTTCAATGCCTCGGTGGAACTCCCACCGGGGCATTTTCTGTGTCATCACAATGGCGATTTCGAGGGCAGGATGGTCTGCGAAAGGCCGTGGCTTCCGCCCCTCGCGCAGCTTGATTGCCAGTGATGGCTATTTGGTCCCCAATCCGGAATATATACGGAACATCTCTACCGGGACATGGGCGGCGCCCATCAATCCTCAGTCGCCGCAAAGGCATCAAAATTCGCGGGAAAGTCCCGATTCTTGACCCGAAAATGCACTGACCAACCGATGCCGATTTGTGCTTGAGATTATCGAATTGACATGCAGACCGTACACGGCAGGACCGTAGGGAAAATGGCGGAAATGCGTGTGTGTACAGAGTGGTTCTTTGGTAATACATCGTATTACAGCGCTGTATCCTGCCGGTAAAGTCCCGGAATTCCGCGATTTCATCGGTATTACAATGTAATACGCCATTTGGTCCCCAACCCCATTCTTGCCAAGGGCCCGCCGATGCCCTAAAACCCTTCTCGCGCAATCTCCACCAGGCCCTTTCGAAGGGCGTGGTGATGACTGAAACAGTTCTGATAACCCTCCGGCTTCCGCAGCCGCTGGCCGATGCGGCGCAGGCTGCCGCAACCGCGCAAAACGTCTCCCGATCGAACCTCTTGCGAATCGCGCTTGAGC
>ERZ795062.1566-NODE-1566-length-16156-cov-11.809763_pt1 | contig 16156 bp, 11 predicted proteins | sample MGYA00375146_ERZ795062 | MGnify/ENA primary metagenome ERZ795062 (study PRJEB30191, sample SAMN05720281) | activated sludge metagenome | isolation source: Anaerobic digester | place: USA | collected 2015-07-16 ... | reverse complement strand
TCGTGTTCTGCAAGGACGGCATGACCATGGGCGTGGGCGCCGGCCAGATGAGCCGCCTGGACTCTGCCCGCATTGCCAGCATCAAGGCGGGCCATGCGAACCTGTCACTGGCGGGCACAGTGGTGGCCAGCGACGCCTTCTTCCCCTTCCGCGATGGCCTGGATGTGGTGATCGACCACGGCGCCACCTGCGTGATCCAGCCCGGCGGCTCCATGCGCGACCAGGAAGTCATCGACGCCGCCGATGAACGCGGGGTGGCGATGGTGTTCAGCGGCGTGCGCCACTTCCGGCACTGATGGGCCCCACCAGAAGAAAAAAAGCGGCCTCGGCCGCTTTTTTTTGATCTATTCTGGCTGTGCCCAGCGTGGAATGGTCTTATGTTGCTATTTTTTTCATAGCTTTGAAAAAATGTCTTTTGCCGCCGCCACGGTCTCATCAATATCCGCTGTGGTGTGGGCGCTGCTCACGAAACCGGCTTCGTAGAGGGCCGGCGCAATGTAGATGCCACGATCCAGCAAACCATGGAAAAGGGTGTTGAACCGGGCACCGTCGGTCTTCATCACCTGGCCGTAGTTCTGCGGCAGCTCGGGCAGCAGGAAGAAGCCGAACATGCCGCCTTCGCTGTCGGCGCTGAACGGCACGCCGGTGGCAACCGCGGCGCCCGCCAGGCCGTCCACCAGGCGGCGCGTCATGGCTGACAGGGCCTCAAAGAAGCCCGGGCGGCTGATCTCGCGCAGCGTGGCCAGCCCACAGGCGGTGGCCACCGGGTTGCCCGACAGCGTGCCGGCCTGGTAGACCGGGCCCAGCGGAGCCAGCTGTTCCATCACCGCCCGTTTGCCTCCGAAGGCCGCCAGCGGCATGCCGCCGCCGATCACTTTGCCCAGCACGGTCATGTCGGGCTCAAAACCGGGAATGTCGCGGGCATAGACGCTTTGCGCGCTGCCCAGCGCCACGCGGCAGCCCGTCATGACCTCATCGAACACCAGCAGCGCGCCGTGCTCGGTGCACAGCTCGCGGCAACGGCGCATGAAGGGCAGGCTGGCACGCACGAAATTCATGTTGCCGGCGATCGGCTCGATCATCAGGCAGGCCAGCTCCTGGCCGTGCAACGCGAAGGCCTCCTCCAACTGGCTGACGTTGTTGTATTCGAGCACCAGCGTGTGTTGCACCACTTCCGGCGGCACGCCCGCGCTGGTGGGGTTGCCGAAGGTAGCCAGGCCCGAGCCGGCTTTGACCAGCAAGGCATCGGCGTGGCCGTGGTAACAGCCCTCGAACTTGATGATCTTGCTGCGCCCGGTGGCACCGCGCGCCAGGCGCAGGGCACTCATGCCGGCCTCGGTGCCCGAGCTCACCAGGCGCACCATGTCCATCGATGGCACCAGGGCCAGGATGGCCTCGGCAAGCTCGATCTCGCGTTCGGTCGGCGCGCCGAAGGAAAAGCCGTCGAGTGCGGCCTTCTGAACCGCTTCCAGCACCGCCGGGTGGCCATGGCCGAGGATCATCGGGCCCCAGGAGCCGATGTAGTCGATGTAGCGTTGGTCGTTAGCATCCCAGAAATAAGGGCCCTGGGCCCGTTTCACGAAGCGCGGCGTGCCACCGACGGCGCGAAACGCGCGCACCGGCGAGTTCACACCGCCGGGGATCACCTGACGGGCGCGTTCGAAGAGCGTGGTGTTGGCGTCAGTGTTTGGTTTCATTGAACGGGATCTCATAAAGGGCAGGCGGGGCAGCATCGTCGCTGTCCTCGTCTTCATCATCTTCGGGCTGCGCCCAGAACAGGCGGTCCGGCACCACCGTCCCCATGCCGGGTCGGAAGCCGGCGTCCAGGCACCGGTCCAGGTAGCTCAGCGCCTCGCTGGCGGCTTCGGTCAGGTCGCTGCCAGCACCAATCAAGGCCGCCAGTGCGGCGGCCAGCGTGTCGCCGGCCCCAGAGAAGGAGGCGTCAAAGCGTTCGAATTTCTCGCTGCCCATGACCGATTGCGGCGTGGCGAGGACGTTCTCGATGAACTGGTCGGGCAGAGGGATTCCGGTGACCAGCACATAGGACACGCCCATTTCGGCGGCGGCCTTGGCGATGTCGCGTGCGGTCGGCGCCTTGTCCGCTGCCCAGTCGGGCAGCAGCCAGCGCCACAGGGTACTGTGGTTTCCGACCAACACTGTGGTCTGCGGCAGCAGCAACTCGCGGAAGGCATCCTGGTACTGGTCAATCCGGCTGTCTTCCCACCAGGAGAGGTCGGGCATGCAGGCGATCAACGGCACCTCGGAATAGTCAGAGGCCAGTTCCGAGATGGCGCTGAGATTTTCCGGGCTGCCGGCGAACCCGACCTTGATCACCTGCACCGGCGCGTCTTCGAGGATGGCCCGGGCCTGCTCCGTGACCGCCTCTTCCTCAAAGGGGAAGAAATCGAAGATCCGGGTGGTATCGCGCACGTAGGCGCCAGTGGCAACCGGCAGCGCATGGCCGCCAACCGACGCAACGGCCAGGACGTCAGCGGTCAATCCGGCGGCGCCGGTGGGATCGTTCGCGTTGAAGACCAGCACGCAGGGCGGTGCGGCGTCGTCAGGAGTTGTCGGCCCGGTTTCGGGCGAGGGAGGCGTTTTCGGGTTTGTCATGGGCCTCAATGCAGGCGCGGCGCGGTGTCGATGGCCGGATCAGCCGTTTTGCCTCTATACAATGATTGCATTCTATGTGAAGGCCTTTTAAGCTGTGACCAATTCGACCAAGACGTGGATGTGCCTGATTTGTGGGTGGATTTATGACGAAGCGGCGGGTGCACCGGATCATGGCATTGGGCCCGGTACCCTGTGGGCCGACGTTCCCATGAACTGGACGTGTCCTGAATGCGGGGCCCGCAAGGAAGACTTCGAGATGGTGGAAATCTGAGTCTTGGCTCCGGCACAGGTCCGGAGCTTGGCGGGAACCGAAACATAGCCAGGAGTGCAGTGCAGTGAGTTCGACTGGAACGGGTTACAAGGTGCTGGTCATCGATGACAGCAACACCATTCGCCGCAGTGCGGAAATCTTCCTCAAGCAGGGAGGGCACGAGGTCCTGCTCGCCGAGGACGGGTTTGATGCGCTCGCCAAGGTCAATGACTTTCGGCCCGACATGATCTTCTGCGATATTCTGATGCCGCGCCTGGATGGCTACCAGACCTGCGCCATCATCAAGAAGAATTCCAATTTTTCCTCGATTCCGGTGGTCATGCTCTCCTCGAAGGACGGTGTGTTCGACAAGGCACGAGGTCGCATGGTGGGGTCGCAGGACTACCTGACCAAGCCGTTTACCAAGGACCAACTGCTGCAGGCTGTGGCGCAGTTCGGTTCCGCCAATCAAGGAGTAATGTGATGACCATCCAGAAAGTGTTGATCGTTGACGATTCGAAGACGGAGCTGATGTACCTGACCGGCTTGCTTCAGAAGAACGGCTTTTCTGTCAAGACCGCCGAGAACGCCGATGATGCCTTTCGTCGCTTGGCCGAAGAGAAGCCGGATCTGATCCTGATGGACGTGGTGATGCCCGGGCAGAATGGCTTTCAGGTGACTCGGGCGATCTCCCGTGACCCGCTTTACAAGGACATTCCGATCATCATGTGCACCAGCAAGACCCAGGAAACTGACCGGGTCTGGGGCTTGCGGCAGGGCGCCAAGGACTATGTCACCAAGCCGGTCGAAGTCAACGAACTGCTGGCAAAAATCAGCGCCTTGAACTGAAAAGCCGCTCATGGCCAGTCGTGAAGCACTCCGGGCCTTCCAGAGCCGCCTTGCCAACCGGTTGCAGGAGGCCCGTACCGCAGGGGCGGCTGCCGCTTGGCTGGCGGTCGAGGCAGCGGATTCCAAGTACCTGTTCCCGCTGAATCACGCCGGGGAGATTTTTCCTTGGCGGACTGTGCATGTGGTCCCGCATGCCCGCGATTGGTTTCTCGGTGTCGTCAACCTTCGCGGCGGTGTGAGCGGCGTCGTCGATCTAGGGGCATTCGTGAAGCGATCACCGCCGGCTCACCGAAGTGAACTGGCGCAAAGCCAGTGCCGCCTGGTGGCCTTCAGCGATGCATTGACCATCAATTGTGTGCTTCTGATTGACAAGCTGCTCGGACTGAAAAGCGTCGAATCCTTCGTGGCTTCATATCCGCCTTCCGCCGATGCGCCGGAGTTTTTTGGCCACAGTTACGTCGATTCTCAGGGTGCTGCGTGGCAGGAAATCAATCTGCAGGCACTTTCTCTCAATTCCCAGTTTCTCAGCATCAGTGCTTAAGTCCCAGGAAGGGTGTCACCATGTCCGTTATTGACCAGATCAACAAGCTTCTCGGCAAGAATGCATCGCCTTCGCCGACCGAGGCTGACCCGTTCGCGCCCGCAGCCGGGGCCGGCGACCTGGGGGGGCCGGACAACCGACTGATCGCGGGCGAGAGCGGACAGCTCAGCACGGCCGAGTTCCCGGACAGCAAGGTTGTGGCGGGTGGTGCTGCCGGTGAAGAAACTTTTGGTGATGAAAGGGCTGAGCTGCTCACACTGCCCGTGCTGGGTTCTCGCACCACCGTCCAGCATCAGCGGATTCTGGCCGTGCTGCTGGGTGTGTCCTTGGTGATTCTCACTGGCGTGACCTTCTTTGCGTTGAACCAGGCAGACAAGGTCGCGCAGCAGGTGGCGGCCACTGGGCAGGCGCTGATGCAGTCGCAGCGCTTGGCCAAGTCGGTCTCGCAGGCGCTGGTGGGCAGCCCACAGGCTTTCCCCGATGTGCGCGAAAGTTCTGGCGTGCTGGCAAAAACAGTCCGTGGTTTGCGTGATGGCGATGACGAAACGGGCCTGCGGGCCGTTGCAGCAGCGGAAATGGGCGACGTCGACAAGGCCGTTCCCCTGGTTGACCGGGCTGAAAAGAACGCCAAGACGGTGATGAGTCAGCAGAAGATCCTGACCCAGGTGGGCACCGCGCTCCGGACCATCAACCGCCAATCTTCCGACTTGCTGGAGATTGCCGAAACCATTTCCTCTCTGAAGCTTCAGCAAAATGCCGCGGCGGCCGACATCTCGGCATCCGGGCAGCTGGTGATGCTGACCCAGCGAATCGGCAAATCGGCCAACGAATTCCTGACGATGGAAGGCGTGAGTCCTGAGGCGGTGTTCCTGCTGGGCAAGGACTTGAATTCCTTCAAGGAAATCGGCCAGGGGCTGCTCGACGGCAGCCCCGAATTGCGTTTGGCCGGATCCAAGGATCCCCAGACGCGCGAGCGGCTTGAAGCCCTGCTGAAGCTTTACGAAGACACCCGTGGTCAGGCCGGTGCCATTCTGGGCAACCTGCAGGGTCTGGTGTCCGCCCGTGAAGCACAAGCTTCGATCATTGCCGACAGCGAACCGTTGCGCCGGGTCCTTGAAGACTTGCAGGCCCAGTTGTCTTCACGCACGGGCCTCGGTGCTGGGGCGCTGGCCGTGCTGTTGCTGGCCGCTTTGCTGGCGCTGCTTTTTGCCGGTGGACTGGCCTACGTGCAGCTGCAGGACAGCCGTCAGCGCCAGCGGGTTGCTGAAGGTCAACGACTGGATGCCGAACGCCAGGAGCAAGAGGCCAAGCGTGTGAACGACGCCAACCAGGCGGCCATTTTGCGATTGATGAACGAGCTTCAGACCGTTGCCGAAGGCGACCTGACTCAAGAGGCGACGGTGACGGAAGACATCACCGGTGCCATTGCCGACTCGGTGAACTACACCGTGGAAGAACTTCGCTTGCTTGTCGGTGCCGTGCAGAACACGGTTACCCGGGTCGCCCAGACGACGTCACAGGTGGAAAACACCTCCACGGAGCTGCTGGCGGCTTCGACCGAACAGCTTCGCGAAATTCGCGAAACCGGCCAGTCGGTGCTGGACATGGCAGCCCGAATCAACGTGGTGTCGTCTCAGGCGCAGGAGTCTGCCTCTGTGGCTCGCAATTCGCTGATGGCCGCGGAATCAGGCCTGTCAGCCGTGCAGAATGCGATCGGCGGTATGAACTCCATTCGTGACCAGATTCAGGAAACCTCCAAACGGATCAAGCGGCTGGGTGAGTCGTCCCAGGAGATCGGTGAAATTACGGAGCTGATTTCCGACATTACCGAACAGACCAACGTGCTGGCCTTGAACGCAGCCATCCAGGCGGCGTCTGCGGGCGAAGCCGGCCGAGGCTTTTCTGTGGTGGCCGAAGAAGTGCAGCGTCTGGCGGAGCGCTCAGCCGACGCGACGAGACAGATTTCGGCGCTGGTGAAGGCCATTCAAACCGACACGCAGGACGCGGTCGCGGCCATGGAGCGTTCGACGCAGGGCGTGGTCGAGGGGGCCAGGCTCTCGGACAATGCCGGTACCGCACTGACAGAGATCGACCGGGTGTCGCGCCAGCTGGCCGAACTGATCACCCAGATCTCGGACTCCGCATCCAGGGAAGCCGTTTCGGCGAACGAGGTGGCTGGCAATATCCAGCACATTTTCGCGGTGACGGAACAGACCGGCGAGGGTACCCGCTCCACGGCCAACCAGGTTCGTGAACTGTCGCGGATGGCCGAAGAATTGCGCGAGTCGGTTGCACGATTCAAGATTGCCTGATCCAGGCCTTTGGACGACCCTAGCCCCTTACTTGCGGAGTACGCCAGGTCATGCAAATTGAAGATGCTGTTGGTGGGGCCGGATCGATTGCCGGTGTGACGGATCTGGGCCCTCTGGCCTGGGTGCTGGACGAGTTGCGCAAGTCGCTGGAGGTCGCCAACAAGTCACTGAAGCGTTATGTCAGGGAGGCCGAAGCGGCCCGAGGAACGGACATGGGATCCGTCGACGCGAGCCAGTTGCGGATGGCGCGCCAGAACATGCACCAGGCCGTCGGCGCTCTTGAAATGGTGGGCCTCGTTGCGCCGGCGCACATGCTCCGCGCGATGGAGGCGGCTGTCCAGCAATTCGTTCAGCGGCCCGAGCGATGCAATGAAGCGTCAGCCGCGCTGCTGGAGCGCGCAAGTTTTGCCTTGCTGGAATACCTGGACATCATCATGGGTGGCGTTCAGGAGTCCGCGGTTGGGCTTTTCCCCCATTACCGGGATGCCCAGGTCCTTGCGGGTGCCGAGCGGATTCACCCGGCCGATCTGTGGCCGGTCGACTGGCGCTGGATTCGCCCGGATGTCGACTTGGCGGGTTCAGTCGACCTTGGGCCTGATGGCGGCGACCGCGGGCGCATGGATCAGGCGGTGCTGCGCCTGATGCAAAAGGGGGACACATCGGCGGCTCAGGAGCTACAAGACCTAAGCTCGTCCATGGCGAAGGCGAATGCCCAAGGCACAGAAGGTGTTTTCTGGATCCTGTGTGCCGGCTTCTTCGAGGCCGTGGCGAGTCGTTCGTTGCCAGTGGATCTGTATGTCAAGCGGGCCGCGTCCCAAGTATTGATGCAGTATGCGTCCAGCGTTCGAGGTGACCGACACGTCTCCGAACGACTGGCCAAAGAGTTGCTGTTTTTCTGCGTCCAGGCCTTGCCCGAAGGTGGTCAAGAGACGCCCTGCCTTGTCGCTGTTCGCAAGGCCTATGACCTTGGACGGTTCTCGCAAGTGGACTACGAGTTCAGGCGATATGGTCGGTTTGATCCCGCGGTGGTCGTGCAAGCGCGCAAGCGCATCGAGGCTGTCAAGGAAAGCTGGTCGGCCTTGGCGGGCGGTGATTCGGTTCGCCTCAAGAATATCGTGGACCAATTTGGCCTTGTCGGGGACTCGATTGTCAAATTGCATCCGCGTAGCGAGCGGCTGGCGATCAGCTTGAAGCATGCCTCCGAACTCACCCAAAGGTCAGGCCGACCGCCGACGCCAGAGGTGGCGCTGGAAGTCGCAACGGCGGTGCTTTACCTCGAGGCCGCACTGACCGATCGGAACCAGGATGAGCGCGAGTTGGCGGAGCGGACCGATCGCCTGGCGGACCGTCTGGAGCAGGTATGCGCTGGTAACAGCGCTGAGCCGCTTGAACAATGGATGGAGGAACTTTATCGCCGGGTCAGTGACCGCCAGACCATGGGCACGGTGGTGGGTGAATTGCGCGCGACCCTGTCGGACGCTGAAAAGTCTCTCGACCAGTTTTTCCGCAATCCCGAGGACCCCTCGCCACTGACCCCCGTTCCGGGCCTGCTGGCGCAGATGCGCGGCGTGCTGTCGGTTCTCGGTCTCGATCAGGCGTCCCATGCGGTCATGAGCATGCGCGACAGCGTCGAGGGATTGCTCGTCACCAAGGTCGACATCGAACTCGCGCCAGTGGCCGGAACCTTTGATCGTCTGGGCAACAATCTGGGGGCTCTTGGATTGCTGATCGACATGCTTAACTACCAGCCTGCGCTGGCTAAGAAGCTGTTCGTATTCGATGAGGAACTCGGTGAGCTGAAGCCTCTGATGGGACGTTCGCCCTCTGCCGGGGCCATCGGATTGCCTGCCGCCGATCTGCACGAGGTCGTGCTGCCTGTCGAGCCGCTGCCTGACGTGCCGGTCTCTGGTTTGGCTTCGGAGGGTAAAGGGGAAGGTTCCCCGGTCGCCTTGGATTGGGCAATGGACCTTGAAATGCCCGGGTCGATTCCTGATGAGGTCCGTGAACTGGACCGGCAGGAGGCCGGTACGGTCGAGGGCTTGGCCGCCGTTCGGGACGAGGTGACGGCAATTCCGGAGGTGCCACAAGCCTCGGATCAGACGGCGTCGCAGGTTCAAGTCACGGAGTTTGACGAAGACGACCTCCAGGATATCTTCCTCGAAGAGGCCAATGAGGTGATCGTCAATGGTCTGGCAGCGCTCGATGCACTCGCCAGCGATCCGCACGACCTGACGCAGCAAACGACGCTGCGGCGCGCGTTCCACACCCTCAAGGGCAGTTCACGCATGGTCGGGCTGAACGAGTTTGGCGAGGCGGCGTGGTCGCTTGAACAACTGCTTAACGCATGGTTGTCGGAGCAGAAGCCAGCGAGCCCGGATCTTTGTGGCTTGTCGCGCGAAGCCCTGCAGGCGTTTCGGGCTTGGGTCGCTGATATCGCGCGCGGAGAGGCGGGCCATTGGCGTGCCAGCGTGTTCAGCCATGCGGCCGACGCCCTGCGGAAAGACAACACAAGGTTGCCACTGGACCTACAAGGCTTGGGCGGCGAGGAGCCGGCGGAACTGCCGCAGCCTATCGAAGACGCACCCGCGGCGCCTGTTGCGCAAGCAGCGTTGGAGCCGATTGCACCAGAGATTCCAGAGGTCCTTGCCGTCGAGACCGAGGTGCCGGCCCCTGTGCCGCCGCAAGCCTTGGATTCTGACGAAGCCGATCTTGCGGAGTACCTGGATGCGTCTTCGGGTGAACCTGTACCGCTTGTCGAGCCACTTGCCGCCTTTGAGGTCGAAGGGATCGAGGTTGATTTCGAGAGCCTGGCGGCCTTTGCGCCTGAGCCCGCGATGGAAGCCGTCCAGGACATCCCGGAGGTGCCGGCGGTGTCGCTGGAGGCGCTACCAGGCGAGCCCGATGAGTCGTTGACCTCGGTCGGAACCGACCTTGTGGTCGAAGAGGATCAGATCAAGGTGATCGGAACCTTGCGGATCGACATTCCTCTGTACAACGTGTATTTGAACGAGGCGGATGAGTGGTCTCGTCGTCTTTCGACGCAGCTTACGGAGTGGGCCCTTGAGGTCCATCGGCCCGTGCCCGTTGAGGCAGAGGCCTTGGCACATTCGCTGGCCGGAAGCTCCGCGACGGTTGGTTTTTCTTCACTGTCCGACATGGCTCGGGCGCTGGAGCATGCCCTGCAGCACATGGCGGACAAGCGTGGCGGCACACCGCAACAGGGGCGCGTGTTCCAGGAGGCCGCAGAAGATATTCGCAGATTGCTGCATCAGTTTGCTGCCGGGTTTCTCAAAGAGCCCAATCCGTTCATTCTGGACGAATTGAAGGCGCTCCCGTTTGAAGAAGAAGCCTTTGCTGAGCCGGAAGCCGTTGCACCCGCTGAGGCGATCGAAACCACTGAATCGGCTCACTCATTGAGTGTTGTGGGCGAGGGGGCAGCGCCCGTCGCGGAAACGGCGGTTGAAGAAGTCCCTGCCGACACAACTCCAATTGATTTGGCGATCAGGGAGCCCTTCGTAACCGAACTGGTTCTTGATGAAGTCTTGGCCGAGACGAATGCGCAGATGCCGGCAGTCGAAGCCGAGGTGGTGGCGCCTTTGGCAGAAGTCCCTGTCGCTGAACGGTTTGCTCGGCGTGAATTTACCGGCCAGACCACCGATACCGACGATATCGATCTCGTCGATGTGCTGGATCCTGATTTGTTCCCCATCTTCGAAGAGGAGGCGGGTGAACTGCTTCCCCAATTGGGCGGTGCCCTTCGACAGTGGAGTGCGCGTCCGGACAATTTCACTGCACGCGGCGAAGTGCTGCGTGCCCTGCATACGCTCAAGGGCAGCGCGCGGCTGGCCGGTGCGCTGCAGCTGGGCGAAATGGCGCACCGGATGGAATCCGAGATCGAGGCCATTGGTTCCAGCGAAGTCCATGGCGACGACGTGTCGCCCTTGCTGACCCGTCTGGATGCGCTGGAAGGCAAATTTGAAGCGTTGCGCAAGGTCAATCTGCAGACCTTCCTGCCCGCGGTGGTTGAGGCCGTCAGGGTCGCGCCCGATCAAGGGCCTGGCGTGGCGTCGGCGGTTCTGCCCGCGGTGGAAGGTCCGGTAGCAGAACGAGCCGTCATCGCACAACCGTCACCGATGCTGGTCGCGCCGGTTCGGGCCGCAGCCAACCAGGTCGTCCGGGTTCGCGCGCAGTTGCTTGACCGCATGGTCAACCAGGCCGGCGAAGTGATGATCACGCGCTCGCGTCTCGAAGCCGAAATGGCCCAACTTCGGGCCTCGCTGCAGGACCTGACGGGTAACCTTGACCGGTTGCGCCAGCAACTGCGGGACATCGAGTTGCAAGCAGAGAGCCAGATGCAATCCCGGATGGCGCAGGCCAAGGACTCGCAGCAGAATTTCGACCCCCTGGAGTTTGACCGCTTTACGCGTGTCCAGGAGTTGACGCGCATGATGGCGGAGTCAGTCAACGACGTGGCGACGGTGCAGCGCAATCTTCAGCGCACCGTGGACGCCACCGAAGATGATCTGGTCGCCCAAGCCCGACAGACCCGAGCCTTGCAACAGGATCTGCTTCGCACCCGCATGATGGAGTTCGAAGGCATTTCCGAGCGCCTTTACCGGGTGGTGCGACAAGCCTCCAAAGACACGGTGAAGCAGGTAAAGCTGGATATCACGGGCGGGTCGATCGAAATGGACCGGGGGGTGCTCGATCGCATGACCGGTGCGTTCGAACACCTGTTGCGGAACTGTGTGGTGCACGGCATCGAGGAGCCCACCGTTCGTGTCAGCGCCGGGAAGGATCCGGTCGGGACGATCAGCATTGACCTTCAACAGTCCGGCAACGACGTTTCTGTGAACTTCAGCGATGACGGTGCCGGCATTGACCTGCCCCGCATTCTGGAAAAGGCCGTGCAACAGGGACTGATTGCACGGGATCAGACCTTGTCCGACGAGGAAGCGGCCGGCCTGGTGTTCATGCCGGGATTCACCACCGCGACGGAAGTGACCGAACTGGCCGGACGTGGAATTGGCATGGACGTGGTGCGCTCCGAAGTCCAGGCGCTGGGCGGACGGATCGAGACCTCGACCCAACGCGGCCGCGGCACCAGCTTCAAGCTGGTGCTCCCCCTGACCACCGCTGTGACGCAGGTGGTGGTGATGCGCTCGGGTTCCATTGCTCTGGGTGTGCCGGCCAACCTGGTCGAGCTGGTGCGGCGGGTGACGGCCAGAGAGCTTCAGCAAGCCTACAACGACGGCTTCATCGATTTCGGCGGCGAGTCCGTACCCTTCTTCTGGTCGGGTGCCCTGTTGCAGTCTTCAGCGCGCAGTGTCGAGCCCGTCACCAAGTCCGTGCCCATCGTGGTGTTCCGCAGCGCGTCGCAACGGGTTGCCGTGCATCTTGATGAAATTCTGGGCAACCAGGAAGCCGTGGTCAAGAACCTTGGACCGCAGATGTCGCGCCTGCCGGGCCTTGCGGGCATGACGGTGCTGGCCTCCGGTGCGGTGATCCTGATCTACAACCCGGTCGCTTTGGCTGCGGTGTATGGCGAACAGGCACGCCAGTTCAGCGAGGCGAGCGCTCGTGCGGTGGAGGCCGCGGCATCCGCACCAGGTGCCGCAGCGCCGGTTGCTAGCGCCCCGGTCTCCGAGGTGCCCCTGATCCTGGTGGTCGACGACTCCATCACCGTACGCCGGGTCACCCAGCGCTTGCTGCAGCGAGAAGGCTATCGCGTGAGCCTGGCTGCCGATGGCTTGCAGGCCCTGGAACGGTTGCAGGACGAGCGTCCGATGGTCGTGCTGTCCGATATCGAAATGCCGCGCATGGACGGTTTTGATCTGGCGCGAAACATTCGTGCGGACGCGCGGTTGAAAGACCTTCCGATCATCATGATCACTTCCCGTATTGCCGAAAAACATCGCGAGCATGCAAATGCTCTGGGGGTCAATCACTACCTGGGCAAGCCCTACTCCGAAGAGGAACTGCTCAGTCTGGTTCGGCGCTACTCGCAGCAGACGGTGCCGGCTTGAGTCAGGCCCTGGTTGATGCGCCCGGCGGGCCGTCCGCCTTGCGCACCACGGCATAGCGGGCCAAGGTCTTTTCACGGGCCTCGGTGTGCGAGACCAAAGGCTTCGGGTACGTCTTTCCCAGTTCCACGCCGGCGGCGCTCAGGGTCTGTCCGTCAGCAGCCCACGGAGCATGCATGGCGCTGGGAGGCAACTGGGCCAGCGCCGGGAGGTAGCGGCGGATGAACCGTCCGTCCGGGTCAAATTTCTCGCTTTGGTTGACCGGATTGAAGATGCGGAAATAGGGCTGGGCGTCACATCCCGTAGAGCTTGACCATTGCCAGCCGCCATTGTTGGAGGCGAGGTCGTAGTCGTTGAGGTGCGCTGCGAAGTAACGCTCCCCCCAGCGCCAGTCGATGCCGAGGTCTTTGACCAGGAAACTGGCGGTGATCATGCGCAAGCGGTTGTGCATGTAACCGGTCTGGTTCAGCTGTGCCATGGCCGCGTCCACGATGGGATAGCCGGTCAGGCCTTTGCACCAAGCAGTAAACAGCAATTCGGCCTGCTTGCCGTGTTCCCAATGGATGGCGTCGTAGTCCGGTTTGAAGCTGCGCGTAACGACATGCGGGTAGTGAGCCAGCACCTGCGCGTAAAAGTCGCGCCAGATCAGTTCACCCAGCCAGACCCTTGCACCCTCCACCCCTTGCCCGGCCATGCGGTGGGCCTCCGCGGCCAGGTGGCGAATCGAAACAGTGCCGAAACGCAGGTGAACCCCGAGGTAGCTGGGGCCCTTGACCCCGGGAAAATCGCGTGTCTCATGGTAGCGGTCCATGCGCCCGAGGAACTCCGAGAACAGTTCATGTCCCCCTCTGGCGCCAGTCGGAATCCTGAGTGAGGCCAGGTTGGTTCGCTCGAAACCAAAGGCCTCCAGCGGCGGAACGGTTTGTCGGAGGTCCGGTGCCCGCTCCGCCAGTGCCGATGCGTGGTTCTCAACCGGGTAGGCTTTCAGATAGAAGCCATCGACCTTGCGAAGCCAGGCGTTCCGGTAAGGCGTGAACACGGCATAGGGCCTTCCGTTGGCGGTGAGGACTTCGTCCCGTTCAAACACCACCTGATCCTTGTAGGTGTGCAAGGCGATGCCGTCGTTGGCCAGGGCACCACGCACGACCGCATCGCGGTCGATCGCCTGCGGCTCGTAGTCGTGGTTGGCAAACACGGACTGAACGCCCAGATTCAGGGCCAACCGGGGAATCTCAACGCTGGCCACCGCATGTCGCACGATCAGGCCCACGTGCTCCTGGCCCGCCATCTGACGCAGCGAACGGTCCAGATCCACCAGCGATTCGCGGATGAATTCCACCCGCCGGTCCGCCCTCGGCAGGGGATCCAGGATGTCCCGGTCGAGAACAAACACGCAGTGCACCTGCGCGCAGCTTCTCAGGGCGTGGTACAGCGCGGCATTGTCCTGCACCCGAAGATCGCGCCGGAACCACATCAGTCCCTTCTGGAATGGCTTGTGCCTGTTCACCGGTAAAATTCCCCCATGCCGGTCGATTCTGCTCCCATCAATCTGACACATCATTTTCTGATTGCGATGCCGGGGCTGCAGGATGAGGCATTCAGCCGCAGTGTGGTCTATCTTTGCGAGCACAACCAGAGCGGCGCCCTGGGCCTGATCATCAACAAGCCCTCCGATCTGAACCTGAAAAACCTGTTTGAAAAGGTCGATCTGCCGCTGCGGCGAGCCGATCTGTCGGATGCGCTCGTTTTTCAGGGCGGACCTGTGCAGACCGAGCGGGGTTTCGTGCTGCACGAACCCCTGGCGGCGGCGCAGGAAGGAACCGACGAATCGACCTACGCGTCGACCCTGGTCATCCCGGGCGGACTCGAAATGACCACCTCCAAAGACGTGCTCGAAGCCCTGTCCACGGGTGCCGGCCCCCGGCGGGTGCTGGTGTCGCTGGGCTATTCAGCCTGGGGTGAAGGGCAACTGGAGTCTGAGCTTGGCGAGAACGCCTGGCTGACAGTAGCGGCGGATCCGGCGTTGATCTTTGAGACCCCGGTCGAGCAACGCTACGACAAGGCGCTCGGCCTGCTGGGTCTGCAGGCCTGGATGCTGTCGCCGGATGTGGGGCACGGATGACCGTGGGCGCCCCCAGTCCCGCAGGGCGGCCTGCCGCACGGAAGCTTGCATGACGGTGGCGGTATCACGCGAGGTTCCCGCGCATCTCCAGACATTTCTGGCCCTGGACTTCGGTCTCAAACGCACCGGCGTCGCGACCGGCAACCGCTTGCTGCGTTGTGCCACGCCGCAAGGCACGATCAAGGCCGAAGGCGACGCACGCTTTGTGCAGATCGAGGCGCGCATTGGCGAGTGGGCGCCCGATGCGCTGGTCGTCGGCATCCCGTTTCACCCGGACGGGGCCGCCCACGAGAACACGCGGCGCGCGCAACGGTTCTCGCGGCAGCTCCAGGGGCGCTTTGGCCTGCCGGTCTTCGAGGTCGACGAGCGCTACAGCACCACCGAGGCTTTGCAGGCCGGCGCGCGTGATGCCGACGCGGCGGCAGCCTGCATCATTCTTGAGCAGTTCCTGAGGAATCTTTCATGAGCAACCCGATCGACACCCCGCCGCCCGGCCTGGGACTGGTGCTGGACGCCGAAGCCCTCTATGGCGAACTGTGCAAAGGCGTGCGTTCGCTGTGCAGTGCGCAGACGCGCCTGGTGGGCATCACCTCGGGCGGTGCCTGGCTGGCACAGCGCCTGCAGATCGACCTGCAGCTGTCCGGCGCCGCCGGTTCGATCTCATCGGCCATGCACCGCGACGACTTTGCCAAGCGCGGGCTCGCCTCCAGCGGGCAGACCGCCTTGCCCTTCGACGTCAATGGCGCCGAGATCATCCTGCTGGACGACGTGCTGTACACCGGGCGGACCATCCGCGCGGTGATCAATGAACTGTTCGACTACGGGCGACCCGCCAATGTCCGGCTGGTCGTGCTGGTGGACCGCGGTGGGCGCGAACTGCCGATCCAGGCCGACTTCGCCGCGTCGCGCATCAGCTTGCCACCGACCCAGTCGCTGGAACTGGCGCGCGATGGCGCCGGCCGGTTCAGCTTTCACGTGGAAGGGCGCTGACATGTTGCACAAACGAAACCCCCAGCTCAACCGAAACGGCGAACTGATCCACCTGCTGTCCACCGAGGGCCTGTCGCGGGACATCCTCACCCATATCCTGGACATTGCGGCCAACTTCGTGAGCGTCAGCGACCGCGAAGTCAAGAAGGTGCCGCTGCTGCGCGGCAAGAGCGTGTTCAACCTCTTCTTCGAGAATTCGACCCGCACGCGCACCACCTTCGAAATTGCCGCAACCCGCCTGAGCGCGGACGTGATCAACCTCGACATCGCGCGCTCGTCGGCGTCCAAGGGCGAATCCCTGCTGGACACCATCGCCAACCTCAGCGCGATGGCGGCGGACCTGTTCGTGGTGCGGCACAGTGAATCGGGCGCCCCGTACCTGATTGCCCAGCATGTGGCGCCCCACGTGCACGTGATCAACGCCGGCGACGGCCGTCATGCCCATCCCACCCAGGG